>Ga0180438_10008691_pt1 | contig 12859 bp, 14 predicted proteins | sample SS_ome_12_FD_132455 | JGI IMG/M metagenome (GOLD analysis project Ga0180438, IMG submission 132455) | Hypersaline lake sediment archaeal communities from the Salton Sea, California, USA - SS_3_D_2 metaG | ecosystem: Environmental > Aquatic > Non-marine Saline and Alkaline > Hypersaline >...
AAAGGTCTTCCGCCTTGTGACAAAGATCAAAAACCGCGGCCACCCCCTCCTGATCCAGCGGGGGGCGGCCTGAACGGTTTGACCCTAAGGCCTGAACGCCGACCCCATGAGCGGTGGGCACGACCGCCTTGTCCCGAGAGGCGGGGGTATGGGAAATGACGCGGCCGGATAGGCGATCCAGAATCCATCTGTCAGGTTGCACGGTGCCGTCCACGAGGCCCTGATTCAGCCCGTAGACGGCCTCAATCACGGCCTGCGAGGCGTTATTAGGGTTTTGACCAAAGGCCACCCCAGACCTTTCTCCGGCGACGATTTTCTGAACGACAACGGCCATGGTACTCCGTTCAACATCCAGCCCCAGCTCCCGACGATAGAGGAGGGCCCGGTCCGACCACAAGGAGGCCCAGACCAGCTTGATGTGCTCCACGATAGCCTCCGGCCCTTTAATATTGACATAGGATTCGTGGAGCCCGGCAAATGACGCCTCGGCGGAATCCTCTCCCGGGGCAGAGGATCTGACGACCACGGCTGCGTCGTCAAAGACCGAGACAACGGCATCTTTTAGAATCCGGCCGAGTTCTTTTGAAAGGCCCGTTTGCAGAAACATATTTCGGATGCGCAATGCCGTATCCCACATTTCTTCCCATCGCATCTCCCTAAAGGCCTTACGGTTCAGTTCCATGACGATGCCTTCGTCAAGGCTGGACTCCTTTACGAAACGCCTATAGGCGTCGGTCGTCACGCAAAGGGTGTCGGGCACGTTCATGCCGCTTTGGGCCATCCGTGCCAGGGAAAAGGCTTTGCCGCCTACCCGCCCACGGTCCTCGTCCCGGACCGTCTTAAGGGGTAAAACAAGTGTCATGGCCTCACGCGTAGTTCCAACACATTCTGGAATCTCTGAACCACTTCGTATCTCTCTATGTCTACCTTTACCAAGGCGCACGTGGGAGCTGTGGCAAACCCTTTCAGGTGGCCGTGTTTGCCGAGGTAAAGGCCCAGGAAGTGTTCCCTTTCCACCTCTTCGACCTCCGCAGCCCTCCCGAAAGCTGTGACAGCGACGGCATTGCTGAAATCAGAGGCTTGATTCCGCCTGTTGTCCACCAGGAGCGCCACCCTGTTGTCTGCCCTCAGGTTTGCGAACTTTCGCGTGGCCCGCGTTGTGGCAAAGAGTAGGTGCTTTAAGTCGTCAGTGGCTACAAAAGCCACCAGGTTGGTGAAGGGCTGTCCTTCCTTTTGCGTGGCGATGACGGCCAGCTTCTGGGAGGCCAGGACCCCCTTGAGCATCTCTTCAAGCTCTGTTGTGTCTTTCAAGGTGCCTCCTTCATATTAGCTGGTGTCCATCCACGAATCACTCTTGGATTGATAGGCACGAGCGTCAGTTTCCAATCTAAAAATGAGAAGTTTTTCGCAAGCTCAAGAAAATCAAGGGATTGCGCGGAGGCGTGCCGAGGCACGTCGCACAAGCGATCCCGAAGATTGACGCCGAGATTGCGGAAAAGGGCCATTTATGGATGGAAACTAGCTGAACAGACAGAAACCCTCCTAGCTTTTCAGAGAGGCTACCAATGGAATAATCCCAAACCAGATGATATAAGAAAGGGCTATACCCATGATTCCGTCTATCCTTCTATCATAGGTGCCCGACTTGACTAAAGGGAATGTGGCCATGAGAAGAATGATCCAATGGGGTGTCGTGATGAGCACGAGCAGGTGCCCTAGACGTCCCAGCGTCTGAAAATACCAAAGGAGCTTCCCTGCGGCCACGGCAATGGTGGCGAAGGTGAGAGCCAGCAGGCAGGCGGTCTGCTCACCGAAAAGCACGGAGAAGGTGTTCTTAAAGGCCCTCTTGTCCGCCCGGTGATCTGGGACCCCTGCCAGCGTGATGGCCGAGAGGACGGCAAAGAAAAGCGGCACGCTTAAGACCCAAGGACTCGGGTCCGTCCATGAACCGGACTGAAACACAAAACCACAGACAATGACGTAGGGGCTGTGTGTGAGAGCAACGATCAGCTCGCCCACACCTCTGTAGCAGAATTTGAGGGGTGGCACGGTGTATCCCAATCCCAGGGGTATGCCTGCTATCAAGAGGACAATCGCAGAGATTCTTGAAGATGGGGTGCATAAAAGGGCCAGTACCAGACCAGAGGGAACGAGCAAAGAGAGGAGGAGAACCAGGGCGGTCTTAACCTCTTTGGGGGCAAGTTTTTTTTCCACCAACACCCTGGAGCCGCCGTTGAAAGGGCTGGCGTTGCGGTTTATGCGATCCGTGGGCAGGTCGTATAGTTCGTTGGCAAGGATAGTGCAGACCTCAAGGAGGAACAGATACACATAGCCTAGCGCGTATGGATAAAGACTAAAGGACAGGCCTTTTTCTACTGCCACAGCCGCTCCGAGGCTGTATGCAACAAAGGTCATGGGGTAAAACTGCAACCTCATGATTCTTATCCAGGCACGTCGTTTGTCTTTGCTCATTTCGCCAACAAAGCCCACAGGCGGATCATGTGATCAGGCCTCCAATGATGCTAACACAAGGGCCTCTAAAGAAAAGCGGCAGGCCGTTTTCCCTTAGGCGAGGGGCTTTCGACGAAAGGGGTGGAACGCCCTTGAAGGCTTACTTGATGAAATCGTAAAGAGTCGAAAAACGCCCCTTTCTGTCATTCCGGCGAAAGCCGGGCACGTAGTGGCTCTGTTCAAGCCGTAAGGCGCAACCCTAAGCGCTATCCAGTGATGTTGAGCAGTTTAAATGTTTCTGGACTCCGGTTTTCACCGGGGGACAAGATGCAGGACTTTTTGCGAGTCTATCTTTAGTTGATGGCTTCGTAGAGAGTCCTTGAATCGTCATGCCGGGCTTGATAAGCCTGCCCCGGAAGGTGTTAATCCGGGGGCATCCAGAACTTGTTGAAAGACTGGATGCCGGCCGTTCGGCCTTGAGGCTCTCGACAGGCTTTCGCCGGAATGACAGAAAGAGGCATCTTGGGACTTCTTGGGAGTTCTTTTTTGGTTGACGGCTTCGTAAAAAGTCCTTTGCGAACAATTGAGCGTTTTTTGACAAAAGCACTTGAGGGGTTCAGCGTTAACGGGCTGTTGCTCAAATCCCTTTTCGCTGACTCTGAAACGTTTTTTGACAAATCTAGGGCTCACTCCAGGTGGTGTCAAAACTCTCCACGGCGGCGGATCAACCAGTTGACATCACTGATCTTCCGCTTCGCCAAGATTGACAATTTCGTAAAAAGTCAGAAAACGACTTTTTCGTCATACCGGCGGAAGCCGGTATCCAGTATTTCCTATATGTTCTGGACTCCGGCGTTCGCCGGAGTGACAAGGTTCAGGAGTTTTTACGATTCCATCAAGATGTGTTGACAAAAAACGCTTCAATAAGCGCTCAAAGGGATTTTGGTTTGGGGAACAGCCCGCCAAGACATGGCCCCACGAGTCGGGATTCAAGGACCTGGGCACCCGGGCCCTAGTCTTCCCCTGGCCCAATGAGCGGGAGGATCTGATCAATGCGGAAGAAGACCAGGAAGAGGGGTTCTTTCTTGTCGTCGGGGTATTTTTTCCTCCGAAGTCTATGGGCCAGCTCCGTATCCTGCTCTTCTCGAATCTTGGTCAGAAATAGTCGCTTGCCAACATACTTTTTTCCCGCCTCCGCAAAGAGATAGGCCCCATGGGGATTGGACTGTAGGTTGTGATGGGTCAGGCGATCCCGCATGATGAAAGCGACGGTTTCCGAATCCATGACATGGGGCCTGGAGTAGACGGCAACATCCACCTTTCCTTCTGAATCTGCCGTAGCAAACACCCCGAGTCCTTTGGCATCTTCAAAGTAGTCTTTCAAATTCATCTTGGTACCTCCTCATAGAAACTGCCCTTTGGGATTGTCCGGCATTTGTTTTACGGTGTGGACCCTGTGGCTTGTAAAAACCTCTTTCGGATCCTCTCCACCCTTCTTCGATTCACACCGAAGTCATAGTAGCCTGTCCTTGAAGCGGATCTCACATGGATCGTCTTCTGCCCGTCGTCGACATAGAATTCAACGTCGTCTACAAACCGAAAAAGGGCTGAAGTGAATTCGGCATGTATGTACGCTGCCTCGGCGTGCATGATCTTGACGCGTTCCATTGAACGAAGAACAAAAAGAAGTCTCTCTGTGGCTTCATTTAGGGCCGTCTCATAACGCCATGGATCCACGTAATGAGGTTTTTCTTCGCTTTGCGACGAGACACAATTGGGTGAATCGGGGCAAGGGGCCAACTTGCCGTCCATGACTCCCAAGTCGTTAGATCCAGTCCCGTCACTGTGTGAGAAGATCAGTACGACTGCCGGGAATAATAGGAGCCTCTTATCCATGGCGATGGGGCGACTGCCTTTCTTGAACTGCACGATGGAGGGCCCATCGATCATCCCGGTTTTCTGTGATCGTGACCCTACATCTCATAGGAGAGCATGACATGAACTTGCCAAGGAGCATATGGGGTAAAACCCGTATTTTCATCTGAAAAAGGGGGTAATTTGAAGGGGAGTTTTTTGCGGGAATGCCCGTTACGGCCCTGGCCATGGATCAATCAGGCGCGATGTCTGCCATATGCAGGGGAAAAGCGCCCTTTTTGCGGTCCCTGAAGTAGCGTTTCAGGGTTTCTCGTATGGAAGAAAAGGCCATTTGGTCCCATGGAATCTCATGTTCCGCCAACAACCTAACCTCTGAACTCTCGGCACCGGGTCGGTAGTCATGATCCACCAGGCGGCAGCGGAATATGACGTAGACTTGATTCACAAAGGTGAGATTGAACAGTGCATAGGGTGTCAAGTCCGTGAGCCTGGCCCTGGCCTCTTCGTAAGCCTCACGTTTCGCCGCTTCCACAAGGCTCTCCCCGTTTTCCAGATAGCCTGCGGGAAGTGTCCATTTACCCAGACGTGGTTTGATGGCCCGGCGACACAAAAGGATTCTATCGCCCCGTTCCGGTATGGACCCGACCACGATTTTGGGGTTTTCATAATGGATGCTTTGGCAGGCGTCACAGACAAATCGGGGCCGATCATCACCGGAGGGAATGCGAGACGTGACCCGCGCGCCGCAGTTGCTGCAATATTTCATGTGACGCTGCTGCCTCCATGGGTATTCAGGGTCAAGGGATTCATTCCCCTAGGCCTTCAGCAAGACAGCGCTTCCTTTGGCGGAAACACAGAATCTGAGTAAGTGTTTGTATCGACGCTGCATACTGTTCAGGCTGTCAGGTCTTCCATCTGTTGGAAAGGCTAGGAGGGCGATTGTTCTTCTCCGGAAACAGGTCGAAAATCCGGTTTTTTCCCCTTGAAAAGGTCCCTGATGAACCCGAAGACCTTCTTGATTCCCCTCCAAATCTTGGGGAGGAGCCAGATCATAAGCAGAATGAAGAAAATGATGAGGGCTATGAACACCCAAGGATAGTGGAGGGCCGTCCAGAGGCCGCCTACGACGGCCACGTCTTCCACCACAGAGGCCGTCCAGTTTGAGACCGGTTCAGGGGAGGTGTTGATGAGGACCCTTGTTCCAGCTTTGGTGGCGTGGCTCACGGCTGAAAGGCCGCCTCCCATGATGCCGGCGGCCACGGCGATGGCTGGGTTCACATCACCCACGGCGCCGGCGGCCAGAAGGGCCCCGGCAGGGATGCGGATAAAGGTGTGCAGGGTATCCCAGCCCGTGTCCACGCCCGGCACCTTGTCGGCAAAAAACTCCACAAGATACATGACTCCGGCCGCCCCGATCACCAGGGGGTTCATGAGGACTTCGAGCCCGGCGGGCAAGACGATGTTTTCCGTCATCCCGAGGAGCCCCAGGACTAAGACAGCGGCATAGAGATTGATCCCGCTGGCCCATGCAGCGCCCATGGTAAGAGACAAGGTGTTTACTACCTGATCAAAGGGTTCCATTGTCTTTTGTGGCCTCCTTAAGGGATGGGGTTCATCTTCTGATTTGTTTATGTAAATAATGCATAGGGTCCAAGGAGCCGAGGGGTCAAGGGGTAGAGTGCTTTCCTTCCAATGATCTGATGAGTGCTTTGAGCATCCTCTCCACCTCTGCCATCCCCTCTTTGAGCGTCTCTATTCTGCCGGGCTCGATATAACCTAGGTCCCGCGCTAGTAATACTTGGGTCTCCAGTTCACAAATTGAGCCATAGGCTATGTATAGAAACCGAATATACTCCTGGGTTGTTTTTCTTCCATATCCCTCTGCTATGTTGCTGGGAACAGAGACTGCTGCCCTTCTTATTTGCGATGAGAGGCCGTATCTTTCTTCTTTAGGAAACCCTTTTGTTATTCCGTAAATCGCTAAACATAGCTTGTAGGACTTCTTCCAGACTTCCAGCTCCTTATAAGTCTTGAGCATTGGGCGCTGATGCTTCACTTCGTGTCACTCGAATCCTTGAACCCTTGGCCCCTGGACCCCTCGCATCTTTATAAGGCGAAAGCCGCAATCTTTATCTTGTGATCCCAATACCTCTCAAACTTCACCTGGTGCCGTCTCTATTGGCCCCCACAGAATGCCATCACTTCCTGAGGTGCACCCACACGGCATGGATGATGCCGGGGACGTAGCCCAACAGGGTAAGGATAAGGTTGAGCCAGAAGTGGAGACCGATACCGACTTTTAAGAAGACTCCCAAGGGCGGAAGAAAGATGGATAGCAATAAGCGTATGAGGTCCATGTCACCCCCTTGATGCCACTTGGCCCCAGGTCTATTTAAGACGGTTTCGTAAAAAGTCGTCACCCCGGTGAAAACCGGGGTCCACGAGCATTGTAACTGCCTGGGACACTGGATTCCGGCTTGCGCCGGAATGACGCGAATTGGCCATTTTAGACTTCTTACGAGTTCATCATTCAAAGGATTTTAAGAAATCATCTGCCTCTTTGATGGACTTGGCGATATCTTTGATGAGTCTGTCCACTTCCACTTCAATATCGTCCACTTCCTGCTTGAGCGCGCCAATGGCCTGGGCATTTAAGTTGTGCTTCAGATACAGGACATAGTCTTGAAGCTGCTTTAAGACAGGGCCCATCTTTGATTCTGCTTTGACCATGGCAGTGTTCAGGCGGGCGTAGCGGGTCTTGGTGTCCTTTAAAGATTGGGTGCTTTTTGACCGAAATGTCTCATTTGCCATGTCATTGATTTCAGTTTCCCATTCCTTGAAAAGATCGGAAGCGATCTGCTCCACCGTGTCAATCCTGCTTTTGACGGCCTCGGCCCTTTTTTCGCACGATTCATAGTCGTCTCGGAGCCGGTTGTAGAAATCTTCGAGCTCGCCTCCCTTGAATCCGTAAAGCTCCTTTACCCGCGTCAGGGCGTCCTTGAATTCTTTAGAGGCCTCTTCCTGTTCCGTACGGGCCTTTTCCACGTTGTCCTTGAGTAAATGCCTTTTTTCCTTTCCAAGCTTTTCCCAGACCGCATAGTAGGTGGTTTGGCATCCGAAAACGATTCCCAGCAACAGGGTCAACAACCACACCATGGAAAGACGTCTGCTCATAGGACCTCCCTTCAAGTAGGTCGGTTTTTTTGCGGCCCCAGGGGATGAAAGGGGCCTGCGCCTGGTCAGAGGATTTGCATAGGTGCTGACATTTGTCAACCCTTTGCCATCTCGGCTGAATCTCTGGCTCAGCAAGCGTGGGGGGTGGGAAAAGGCCATTCGGGGGCAAATGCCCCCGGGCCTGTGGTGGGGTGACAGGGGGGGAAAGGGGTGGACTTGGTTTTGCGGTTTCAACCCGCCTATGTCTCTTCTACGGTAATGGCCTCCTGCTCGCAGACTTCTATGCAGCTTTCACAGCCCAAGCATTCCTCTGCATTGACGGGCACGGATTTCTCGTCTTGGATTTCGTAGACCTCCACGGGGCATACGTCTACGCACTCCCCACAGCCTACACACTTTTCACTGTCCACTGTTGGTACAAATGCCATATTCTACCTCCTTGTAGATCCTCAATAAAACATGATCTGTGAATATCTCACATGGGCCACGCCCGTTTCGCACAGCCCCCCTTCATGAAACCCCTTCGTTTGCATCTTCCCATGTTCCGGGCCACAAACCCTTGGTGCACAACCCTCCAGAAGACGCCTGCAGAAAGAGGAGGCGCATCCCCCCTTTGCTGACCAGGGGGTGTGTTCTCCCCGTGGTGGCTCCAGCGAAGATCGTAGCGTCTTCTTTGGGCCTCGTCTCCGAGCACCTCGTAGGCCCTGTTGATCTCTTTCAGACGTTCTTCAGAGGCATGGCTGCCTTTGTTTCTGTCTGGATGGAACGCCATGGCCAGTTTCCGATAGGCGCTCTTTATCTGATCCGTTGTCGCTTCCCGGCCGATTCCCAACAAGGCGTAGTAGTCCGTCATCTCCCTATCTCCTTGGGGGCGTCTATTTTCGCCTGCAGGCCCCGCCGTTTGAGCATGGCGGCGTGTCGCAACGCTCCTCGCGGCCGCAGCAGGTGCGCCCCGGCATCTGGCCTGTCCCCATGGAAAAATGAGAGGGCGCAGAAAGGATGCGGGTCATTTTCGTGCTGCCGCAGCTGTTGCAGACAACGCTCCTTCCATCGCCAGGGCCGATGAGGTGCTCGGACGTAGCACCGCATGCGTCACATTGGAATTCGTAAATGGGCATGGTGTGGTTTTCCTCCCTATCCCCGTCAGGCTGGCCCTGACAGGGCTGCCGCCTCGTTGCCGAGAAGGGCCTTGAACCGGTCTAATGTAATGGTATAGGGCATGATGGGAATTCCCATCCAGTCTGAGTACTCCAAAAACGATTCGGGATGTCTTGCCATGTATAGGGTGACATATCCTAAAGGGTCCAACACAATGGCCCCGCCCGTGTGGCGGGGAAAGTTTTCGTTTGCCAGGCCCCGATCCCATCCTTTAAACATGTGGCGACGAAACTTGATCCATCCCGGCGTCATCCACCAGATCTTTTTGCCTTGCGCCATCTCCTGAGCGATGCTGTTACGCTCTTCTTGGCTGGCCAGCATGTCGATACAATGGGTGGCTTGAATCCTCCTGACTGCCGGGCCTCCTTGCTCGCCAATCATCCTGTCCATGGTCCGCCCAGGTTCATGGGCATTGACATAGCAGAACGTGGCACCGTAGATGACAATGACCTTGTCCGATATGGTCCTGGCCCGCTTCACGGCGCGGCGTAATTGCTTCTCCAGTTCCCGCGAATTTTCGTGTAATCCAGGCGTGGTATAGAAAATCTGCCGGGCATTTAGAAACCCTGTCTTCTGGAGATGGTGGACCTCGAGACTCAGGGTTCCACAGGATACAATGGCCGTGTGAGAAAAAGAGACGCCATTCATGGCACCACCTGTCGCCCTGCGTTATTGAGACGTTGCCAACGTCGCTTTTTCTGTGTTCCCCTGATGTGTTGATCAAAGGGCTTCAGGGTTCACCCCACGGGATTGGAAATGACCACGCTTTCTTAGAGAGCGGCTATGATCGATGCAGCGCCCGGCTGCACCGATCACGCTCACGAGAACCCTCCTGAGGAGGAGCAGGAGGATATGGATGGCCTTCCTTTCCCACTATTACTGGCGCCTGTTGAACTGAATGTGGAGAGCAAGGCCTCGGTCTCTTTGTGCCCGCAAGAGGGGCAGCAGGCTTGGTCTCTGTCGTTCATAGAGAGGGACAAATATTCAAAAACATGATGGCACTTCTTGCACTTGAATTCGTAAATCGGCATTCTTTTAAAGACCTCCGGTTGATCAGATTCCACAGCGGGTCTGTTCCGAAAAAGCGGTTTGGCACCCAAACCCTGTCCCTGAAAGGTATGGCCCTTAAAGGGGCACTTCCGTGCCGCCAAAGACCCGTTCCCCACCCCGGTCTGCACAGGCCGGGCTTTACTCTGGTTTCTTCCTTGCTTCCAGCTCGGTGATCCGTTGGGTGACGGTCTCAAGGGCCCTTCTCAGCGAGTTCGCCTCGGCCTGCAAGGCTTCCAGCTCCTGATGAGCAGGCGTTACTGCACCCATCCATGGGGCAAAGGGGGCGCTGTAGCCCCTGTAGGAGATGCCCCCTCCGGCTCCTCGTCCGCCCCGAAAGCCGCGACCAAAGCCAAGACCGTACCCCCGGCCAAAGCCTGTATTGAAGGTGCCGGGGCTTGCATTTCCAACGCAGTACCCGGCCCGTCGGCCTGTCATGGGGCCCATACCTGCCGGCCCCGTCCTATCTCCACCTGGCATCGCAACCTCTCTTTCATCTGTAAGTTGGGTTATGGATCAGAGATTCCATGGTTCTTTTTGTTTCCCACCGCCTCTAAAGCGTGTATGGCGTCTGGCCCTGCCCCCCGACATACAGAAATCATCGGTCCACAGCCTATCGTGGAGATAGGCTGCAAGGACCTGCTCGACCTCGCCGGTGACAAAGGACACCATGCGGATTCCATAGGCCTCGATCATGCTTGCCAAGAATTCAGAGATGGCCCCGCAGATCAAGACCTCTATGCCTAATTCAAAGAGCCTCTTGGCCCTGGAGAAGGGGGATGGGTAATCAAAGAACGCATAACGCTTGTCAGCGAGCCTCCCCTCTTCAAGGTCCACAAGTAGTAGGAGGCGTGAGGCATCACATAGGGGAGAAAGATGGTTTCCCCAAACAGTAAGCGCCATTCTCATGGTCTGGCCACCTCGTTTGAGGCTAAGGACTTAGCAAGTCACGTGCCATGGGAGACCGAAAGGGCCCGCGAGCTGAATAAAACATGTATTATCAAATTATTATTCTTAACCGAAGGGGCGAAGACGGTGGCGGGGCCAGGGCCTGAAGTAGCCTCCATGCTACTGTATGGCTGGGGCAAGGGTCGCAGAAGTGCGACTCTGGATGCCTGCCTTGCCACCGGTCCGCCCATCGGTTTTGGGAAGGGCAAGGCCCAGTTGCTTGATCTTTCTAAAAAGGGTGCTTTTGTGCATGCCCAGTTCACGGGCACAGGCCAGCCGGTTGTAATGGTTGCGTTTAAGGGCATCTAGAATCACTTGGGCCTCAATAGATCTGATGGCCCCATCGAGGGTTCCATGGGCACTGGGATGAGGCACGGCGCTGATGAGCCCGTCGGGGAGACAGTGCGGCTCAAGGCGGCCATTAGGGCACATGACAAAGGCATGTTCGATGATGTTCTCCAACTCCCTGATATTGCCTGGGTAATCGTGGGACATGAGAAGGGTGAGTGTCTGTTGGCTCATGCCAGCCACGGCTTTGCCTCGGAGCCGATTCAGGCGGGCAATGAAATGGTTTACAAGGAGGGGGATGTCTTCTTTCCGCTCCCGGAGGGGAGGCAGATCCAGGCGCACCACGTTGATGCGATAAAAGAGATCACTCCGGAAAGCACCTGTTTTCACCATCTCTGCCAGGTCTTTGTTGGCGGCGGCAATGACGCGCACATCTACTTTCACCGCCTTTGTAGCCCCAAGGGGTTGGAAGGTGCGCTCCTGCAATACCCTCAGAAGGCGCACCTGAAAGGCAGGGGAGACGTTGCCGATCTCGTCCAGAAAGAGTGTGCCGCCCTGGGCAAGGGCAAACCGTCCTGGTTTGTTTCTCGTGGCGTTGGTAAAGGCGCCAGCCTTGTATCCGAACAGCTCTGATTCAAGCAAGGTGTCTGGCAGGGCGCCACAGTCAATGGCCTTAAAGGGTTTGTCGCGGCGAGGACTCAACGCATGGATGGCCCGTGCCATGAGTTCCTTGCCTGTGCCTGTTTCTCCTTGGATCAATACGGTGCTGTCGCTGTCTGCCACAAGGGGAAGGACTTTGAAGATCTCCTGCATGGCCGGGCTTCGGCTTACCATGTCGCCTACCCTGAAGCGGGCATCGAGTTCGTTGCGCAGCTCCTCGACCATGCTCATGTCCCGGAAGGTCTCCACGCCTCCCAACACGGTCCCTTCCTCGTTTTTGAGAATGGACGTACAGACCACCACGGGAATACGTCGTCTCTCCTTGTTGACGATGTACGTTGAGGTGTCCAAAAAGGGGATGCCTTGTCTCATGGTGCGCCGCAAGGCGCAGTCTGTTTCACACATGTTGGAGCGGAAGACCTCCCAGCAATGTTTGCTCAGGGCTTCTCCACGGGATACCCCCGTGATCTGCTCGGCCGCGCGGTTAAAGGAGGTAATGCGCCACAGGTGATCCACCGTAAAGACCCCTTCTGAAATACTTTCAAGGATGATTTGGGTGGCATGCTCGGGTATGTGATAGGGGTTGTCTTCTTTCATGTCCCTTTGGATGACAGGCCCATGACTGCCGGCGCAGCCTGTTATCAGTGGCCGCCGGACGCCTCTTTTTTGACGACACGGTTCTGGATATCCGCCAGACCCTCCTGTGTGACGATGACATCCACCCCCGCATCGGAAAAGACATAGCCGGGGCCTTTGCCTTCAAAACCCTTTGGCGAATAGACGGTATCTACGCCCTGTTCCAGCAACCAGGCACTCACTTTGATCCCCTTTCCCTTTGTCTCCTCTGCAAAGGGGTTGCGAAGATAGGACTCTGAAAGAAGAGAGCCGTCTGCCACCCGGATGGTGAAGAGGTAAAAGTAGGGGGCCTCGCCATAATGTTCCGAAATGGTGACTTTATCTTTTTTGAGCGGAACGGCAGAGGTGGCTGTCTTTTTCCTTTGGGGCTCATAGTGGATCAATATGTGATCTACCTTGGAGACCTTTTCTCTAATTTCCTTCTCAATTCTCCGGCTCCCTGCATCGGCCTTTTCCAGGTCCCTTGCCCTGGTGACAATATCGGCTTCGATGAATGTGAAGGGGCCAGAGTTTCTCCCCCAGAGCCCATTGATGGCGATCACGTTAGGATCGCTCAGGATAATTGTCTTTACGCGATCCATGGTCTCGAAATCGATGTAGGCGTCCAGACGCACCCTCACAG
>Ga0180438_10008693_pt1 | contig 12858 bp, 9 predicted proteins | sample SS_ome_12_FD_132455 | JGI IMG/M metagenome (GOLD analysis project Ga0180438, IMG submission 132455) | Hypersaline lake sediment archaeal communities from the Salton Sea, California, USA - SS_3_D_2 metaG | ecosystem: Environmental > Aquatic > Non-marine Saline and Alkaline > Hypersaline >...
AAGCCCAGGACATTTCTAGATAGATTTAAATCCCTTATATTGACAAATATAGATTCTTTGCATGGGTAAGAATTCCTTTATCCGGACTACCTCAAAATCTGCATCATAGATCTTGCGCAGGTTAGTTCGCAGGGTGTAACGTTCTCGGTCAACCGGATCCCACTGTTCCACATGAAACTCAGAATCCATTTTCTCGGCATCCCACTGAACGATAACAAGAGTTCCGCCAGGTTTGAGCGATTTCTCAACGTTTTTCAGGAACAAAGATGGATTTTTGACGAGATGGATGACGTTAACCATCAAGACTATATCCATACTTTTTTCCGGAAGCAGCGGATCGTCCTCTTTTCCCAAGATGACGGTAACATTCCGAATATCTTCTTCTCTGCACTTATCTCGAACAACCTGGAGGCCTCTGTTATCGATGTCGTTCGCATAGACTTTTCCATCCGGGCCGACACGCTCCGCCAGTCGAAACGTGAAATAACCGTCTCCGGCACCAACATCTGCCACAGTCATTCCCGGTTTAATCCCCGCCTCGTCAATGACCCTGTGGGGCATTTGCCAGTACCATCTATCGCGATGCCGGTCGGGAAGTGGTTGTTGGTGTTCATGCTCCTGATATGGCTGAAAAGCCCACTGAAAAGAAGTAAACAAAATAAAAAACATTATCAATGCCAATGATTTAAAGTTCATTCTCATGGATACCTCCTCTGATGATTTTATTCATTCCTTGTAAAAAGCTGCGCAATTCATTGTTTCCTCACTATCTTTTTAAGTCCGATCCAGAGAGGCAGACAGAACCTCTGATTGATAGCGACTGCCGCAATATAACCGCTCATCCTCCGGCCTTTAAGTTTTATACGAATAAAAGGGATGTGATGTGAACGGACGGATTCAAAAATATTAAAGTTTCCGTAAAACGGGCCCGGAAAGATTCCGTCTTTAAACCTCATATTTCCCAGAGGAGTCTTCATCTTAAGAGTCGCCTCACCGTGTCATCAGAGGCCCGGCCTTCAAAAGCAGTCAATTTCCTTCCCCAAGATAAGAATTGGCAGAACTGTCAAGATCGATGAGTCCTCTTTCTACAAGAACCATCAATCCGGTTGCCGTTATCGGCTTCGAAACGGACGCCAACGAGTACACGGTGTGGGGTGACGCTTTGACTTTTTTTCCAAGGTCAGCCGGGCCGAAAAGTTTTTACCTATACTTCGCAAATGACATGAAGTCGCTGTTATTCTCTTTCAGCTTGAAAAATTAATCCACCTTCTGGCCTAAAAACAATTTTTGATACATACCCATTCTCATCCTTTTCAAAATCAACCAAGTGGAATGCGGTTTTAAAGAAAAAACGAGTTTCTGATTCTGGCAGTATTTCGAATCTGCTGCGGTTAACCGTCAGAAACAGGCTGCCGTCTTCGATTTCAACTACAAAGATTATTCGTTTATTTGCTGTTTTATAGGTCCCCACATATTTTTGATACTGCTCAATACTCATGTCGAGAGGTTGTTTTTCCGGCACACCCAGCGCAATCGAAAGAATTCTCTTGGCGAGAAAGGCCGGGCTTGGGTCGGGAGGCCAAAAGTTACAGAAGACGGCTATGAAAATGCGCTCATCAGGAACCCTGATCGCCGCCGACGTAAAACCATCGATACTCCCTGTATGACTGATGAGCTTGTGCTCAAGGAATTCCGTGATTTCCCAGCCGAAACCATAGTTTCCGCTTCTGCCATCATTGAGAACAAAAGGAATCCACATTCTCTCCTTGCTCTGATCGCTGAGCAGAGTATCCGTATAAAGAGCATCATCCCAAATGGCCATGTCATCCACAGACATCGCCAGTGAACCGGAAGACAAAGTCTGAGTGAGGTTGCCCTGCATGATATTATATATTCTTCCATCTTCCAGAGTATAACCTCTTACCCGGCGCGGTATTATTGTGTCGTTCCTGCCGATGTACGAATTCTTCATTCCTAAAGGAATAAAGATCTTTTCCTTCAGATTTTCTTCATAAGTTTTGCCCGTGACTTTCTCTATGATAGCACCCAAGATAAGATAGCCGCTACTGCTGTACCGATATCTTTCACCTGGTGTAAAGTCAAAGGGCTCATTCCTGAGTCTATCGAGCATCTCCAAAAGCGTAAAATCTTTGTGAAGATTCTCCTGAAAGTCATCAAGTTCATGGAAGTTCTTGACTCCCGAGGTATGGGTGAGCAAGTGAGTCACGGTGACTTTATGTCCTTGAGTGGGATAATCGGGAAAGAATTTAACTATTTCATCATCCAGTGAAATTTTTCCCTGTTCGACTAATTGCATAATCATAACTGCCGTAAACTGCTTGGTTAAGGAAGCAATCCTGAAGACCATATCCGGTTCGATGGGAATATTGTGTTCGAGGTCAGCAAGGCCGTAACCTTTCCGAAAAAGAATCTTTCCCTTTTTTTTGACAGTAACCGAAGCTCCTGGCCTGTTTTCGCTGAAGAATTGAGACAGTACATTATCGACTTGTTGCGCTAAATCTGAATCGAATGTATCACCGGAACGGGAATTATCTTGTGAGCCCGGTTTACAGGAAATTACTAGAAGAAACAAAATCAGAATCGAAAAAACTTTTTTCATGTTGTGCATTAGCTCCCCCTTTCTTTTGTTTTTGGTGTCTCAAAACTTTCTGCTGAGATAGACCGAACCTCCCACTTCTCACATACTGATTGCTGTAGACGACTCGTATCGGAGCGAGTCCACGGAATCGTCCGCGGCGGTTGGAGGATTTGATAGCTAATAGGCATGAGGGCGATGGTCAAAGCCGCCAGACAGGAGAGGAGGGAAGGCTATTCACTCAGAATGATCCGGCAGGCAAGATAAAGATAATGAAAACTACTCTGACGTGAGATTTATCAGTAGACATATCCATTCGCCACCAATTTTTGCCTTCGGTTTATACTGAATATGCCTTTTGATAAATGCTATTCATATCTTAAGGAATCAACCGGATTTGCCAGAGCGGTTTTTATAGTATGGTAGCCTACCGAAAACCATGCTAAAGAGAGTGCGATTAAAGCTGAAAGAATAAAAACATCCAATCCAATATGTATTCTGTAGGCGAAATCTTGAAGCCAAAAATCCATTAAGAAGTAGGCGGCCGGCCAGGCAATTAAATTAGCGATGAAGACCTTCGTAAAAAAATCTTTAGAAAATAAATAAACCAAACCGGATACCTTTGCCCCTAATACTTTTCTTATCCCGACCTCTTTGGCGCGTTGTTCTGTTAAGTACGACGCTAATCCGAGCATACCCAGTGATGAAATGAGTATGGCCAAAAATGTAAATGTAAATGAGAGTTTTTGAGTTCTTTGTTCACTTACATAAAGCCTTCCGTAGTCTTCATCCAAAAAAGAATATTCAAACGGCATATCCGGGGCAAACTTCTCCCATTTACTTTTGACAAAATTAATTGTTTCACTGACAGTTACCGTATTGATTCTAGCTAGAATGAAATTTTCATAATACCTCAGATCAAGAACAGGCAATACCATTCCCATTTTATCAATCTCATTACACAGAGAATCATAATGAAAATTCTTCACAACTCCTATAACCTTAAAATCTTTCTCCCTAAGATAAAAAACCTTGCCGATCGGGTCTTCCCCGCCAAATATTTTCACAGCTTCTTCATTCAGGACTATTGATGATGAATCGGTTGAAAGCTCTTTACTAAAAAATCTTCCTTTAATGAGTTCTATATTAAGGGTCTCAATAAAATCATGATCGCAGGCTAAAATAGCAAAGGTAAAGGTTTCATCTCTTTCTACTTTAGCAGCCCAATGACTAAAACCTTTACCCGGGATAAAAGATGATCCTGTGACGTTTTGTATATTGGCATATTCTTTCAATTCATTCTTGAAAGCACTTTTATGTTCTCCCAAGAGGCTTGCATTCCGAACAACAAGGACCTGTTCCCTGTTAAACCCTAAGTTCTTGTTCCGTAATAGATCTAATTGCTTGTAAATAACTAAAGTGGAAATTAATAGAAATATTGATATCGAAAACTGAAAGACGACTAATCCATTCCGCAGGAATGATTTATTCGTCCTTCCTCCAAGGCTGCCCTTTAAAGCCGATACAGGCCTGAGTGACGATAAATAAAATGCAGGATATATTCCTGAAAAGAGGCCTAAACATAATGCAAGCAAACCAAATCCAGGGATTAAATAAGGATTATTAAAATAACTTATTTCAAATTCCTTCCCCGCGATATCACTCAAAAAAGGCAAAAGTAATTTGACTAAAAGCAGCGCAATTAAAGTCCCTAAAAAACAGACCAAGACCGATTCAATCAGGAACTGGTTGACCAATTGTGATCTTACTGACCCGACAACTTTCCGAATCCCGACCTCTTTAGCCCGGTTTGAAAACCTTGCGGTCGTTAAATTGATATAATTCACACAGGCAATGATAAGAATAAAAATAGCGATGATGCCGAATATCAAAACATATTCAAATTCCCCATTCATTCCATAAGGAGCATTAAGATCCGAATGCAAGTGAATACTCAATAATGGTTCCAGCTCATATGTAAACCAGCTATTTTTCCATGTCGATATTATCGAATTTATATTTTGTTCAACAAGTCGATCCAATTTCTCTTTGAGAGCTTTTTCTGTGAAATTTTCGGAAAGCACAGCATACAAATCGTACCGGTTATTCAGCCATCCCATCCCATCATAGTCATTCTTGGATTGAATTGAGACTACAGCATCAAATTTAATGTGTGAATTATGGGGGACATCCATTATCAATCCGGTCACGATAAAGTTTCTAGAGCCTATCTGCAGCTGGTTTCCGATCGGTTCAACGTTTCCAAAATATTTTGTTGCCGCTGATTCGGTCAAAACGATAGTAAAAGGTTCAGCCAAAGCGGAATGCGAGTCTCCCTTAATCATGGAGAAGGAAAAGACTTTAAGAAAATCATCATCAGACGCAATTATTCTCTCATTCAGAAAATTAGTATTATCAGTTTTGATGACTCCATCATAAGAACCTATTTGAGTGACTTGAATAACATCTCCATACTCATCACGGAGAGTTTTTCCCAAAACATACGGTGTGCTCGTTGAATCAAATTCATAATCAACAAAAAATCCTTTGGATATGATCCGATACGTTCTTTCCGCGTTTTCATGAAATCTGTCATAGCTTAACTGGTTATAGACATAGATCATGACCAGAACGCTGCAGGCAATTCCAATTGATAGTCCGGCAATATTAATAAATGAAAAGCCTTTATGCTTTTTAAGACTTCTCAGAGCTATTTTTAGAAAGTTCATGATCATGATAATCCTCCACCTTAAATCAAAAAGCATCCCTTTGATAACAGCATCCAGGCACTGGACCCAGTACCAGAAACAGGCCAAAATATATCCCCGCTCCCTGCACATCCTCGTGAAAACCTCTTGCATATCATCGATAATGGCATGGTTTGTCTGATAGCGGTCAAGATGCTTGACGAGCCAAACCGCCAGCCTGGGAGGGGAAGAGAATTTGGATGATCTCATTGCTTTTTTTCAGAATGTGTATTTGTAAATGCCTTTCCAGATGGCATCCTGGAGTTCTCTGGCTTCACGTAAGGCTTCAAGCCCGGCCTTGGTAATTGTGTAGTAGACTCTCTTGTTCCCTCCTGTTTGATTGAGGATTTGAACGGGCCGGGAAGACACATAGCCTTTCCGTGCAAGGTGATCCAGAGTGTTGTACAGAGTGCCGAAGGTGAATGTCCTCCCGGTCATCTCGGTGATTTTATCCCGGATCCGGACACCATAAGCCTCGTCTCTGAGCCACCAAATGGCTATTAAAAAAATCTGCGCATTAACTGATAGAATTTTCAATTTAAGCCTCTTTAAATTTCCTTATATAATAGTACGAAATTTTCGTACTGTTATATAGTATAGACGCAAATTTGCCTCAAAAGGTTCCCTGATATGGATTTTTAATCCAGATTATCCTAGAAAATGATTCTATTGTTGGGGATTCCCACCAAATCTATGCAGAAAACCGATAAGCATCCAAAAGGTTGGCGTGCACTGATTTATTCCAATACCCTATTGTTGTTCGCATCAAGCTAGAGACAAAGAGGAGACACAAGCGGCACCTTGCAAATCTTTCATTCATACCTTAGGGAGTCTGCCGGATTGGCTGTGGCGGCTTTGACGGTCTGATAGCCGACAGCTATGAGGGCAATGATTAAGGCCGCCAGACCGGAGAGGATGAAAATCTCAGGGCTAATTTTTGCTCGATAGGCAAAGTTCTGCAACCAGCGATTCATAATAAAATAGGCCAGAGGCCAGCCGATGACATTTGCGATTAGCACCCACTTGGTGAATTCTTTAGAAAGCAAGACAACGATGCCCGGCATGGATGCGCCAAGCACCTTGCGGATACCGATCTCTTTGGAACGCTGTTCAGCCGTGAAAGACGCCAGGCCAAACAAGCCAAGACAGGCTATAAATATGGCAATGAGCGTAAAAACATTAGCCAGTCCGCTCATCCTTTCTATGCTTGTGTAAGCACGATTAAAATCGTCATCTACAAATCGAAATTCAAAAGGATACATCGGGACAATTTTTTCCCAGGTTTCTTTGATAAACTGAATCGTTGCCTGCATGTTTTCGGTGGGAACCCGAATGACCAGGTGATTGATCCTTCCTGGATTCAATTGAAAGTAGAGCGGGTTGATCTGGTTTGTCAGCGGCCGGAAATGAGTATTTTTGAAGACACCAATAATATTGCCGGCTTTACCGAATTCCTTAAATGGGCGCCCCACAGCAGACTCAAATCCCATCACCTTGACCAGTTCTTCATTGACAAGATATCCCGATTCGGCATCTGCCATAAACTCCTTTGAAAAATCTCTGCCTTCGATCAGCTCAATCCCTAAAGTTTTCGCCACATCATAGTCGACGAAATTAAAGCCGACTTGAATTTCCTTGGTCATATCCTTCCCTTCCCATTCAGCCGTGCTTGAGGTTGACCAGAAATTTGGCAGGTCATCGGCCATACCGGTTACTCCCAGAATACGGCCATCAGAACTCAATCGATTTTTTAGTATGTCATACGATCTTCGGCTCTCTCCTTTAAGTGAAATGGTGATGAGTTGATCTTTGGCATAGCCAATATCTTTTGTTTTGATGAAACTTAGCTGCTTGTAAACGACGCCTGCGCCGACGATTAAAACAATCGATATCGAGAATTGAATAACCACCAGTATCTTTCTGAACAAAGAGCCAGAGGATCCGAGATTCAAATGGCCTTTCAATACCTGAACGGGCTTGAACGAAGATAGGATCAAAGCGGGATAGCTTCCTGAAGCAATAGCCGTGAACAGGATTAATCCAAGCATAATCATTAGAATTGACGGCTGGCTCAGGGATCCGGTTGTGATTTGTTTCCCTGTGAGCGAATTAAAAGACGGCAATAAAGTGGAGACGATGACTAAAGCAAGGACGATCGCTATAATCGTCAGCAAGAATGATTCACCTAAAAATTGGAAAATCAAATTTTTTCGGACTGCGCCTGATACTTTTCTAATACCGATTTCGCAGGCTCGGTTTGCCGACCGGGCTGTCGAGAGGTTAATGAAGTTGATGCATGACATAATCACAATAAACACGGCGATTACGGAATAAATCATGATGAACTGCTGGGTATTCCAGAAGAAAAATCTTCTCGCTGTGTAAGGTAACGCGGAAAGCGATTCATCATCTTCTCCAATTCTTGACTGGAAGAATTCGGTGATTTTCTGATTAAAACCAGCAAGGGAAACATCCTTTTGAATTTTTAAAAATGTACTGGGGCTCCACCATCCCCAGGAATTTGTATCCGCTCCGCTTGGAGTTAGATAGGCAATCCGGATATCAAAATGGAGAGCGATATTGAACTGAAGCGTCGAATTTTGAGGGATATTTTGCATCACTCCCCTCACAATAAAATCTAGCTCGTCATTCATGGTCAGCGTTTTTCCGAGGGGGCTTTCTCCAGGGAAAAATTTATTGGCGATTCGTTCTGAAATCACAATGGAGTACATATCATCCAACACCGTGTTGGGATCGCCTTCCAGAAAAGCAAACGAGAATATTTTGAAAAAGTCAGGATCCACAACCACGACGCCTCTTTCGGAAAAGACTTTATCTCCTTGTCTGAACAACGGCTGGCCAATATTTTCGTATCGACTGGCATAAATGACTTCAGGAAACGTTTCTTCCAGAGCGGGCGCCAGCGGCATTGGAGTTGATGCAATTCGGCCATTCCCAAGGGCCTGGTAGATTTGATCGCTATCTGCATGGAATTTGTCAAAGCTCAGCTCGTCGAAAATCCAGAGGGCGATGAACAGACAACAGGCCGTGCTGATCGCGAGACCGGAAATGTTGATGAAGGAAAATACTTTGTGTTTTTTAATAAACCTCAGAGCTATTTTAAAATAATTGGTAAACATCGTCGCTCCCCAATACATGGAATTTTTTAAAAATGAAGGAAAAGTCAAAATGATTTGGGACCAATACCAAATTTTTGCCGGGAAAGAACCCTTGTTTCGAGCCATTTCATTATAGATTTCTTCGAAATCGCCGATCATTGTTTCCGGGTGGCTGTGGTTTAATATTAGCCACAAGATTGCCTTGGCTATTGCGGGGGGCTTATAACTTCCCATCATTCACTCCTTGAAGCCCTTATAAATATCATTTTCGAATTCTTCCAAATCTCATTTATCGCGCCCTCTGGAGTTTTCTCTATTTCAAAGACAAATCCGGCAGGTCCTTCCAGAAAGCCTGATAGATCTTTTTAATTTCATGGAGTTGTTCCAGCCCTCCCTTGGTTAATTCATAATATCTTTTACTCTTTCCTCCACGCTCAGAAGTAGGATCGGCGAGATAAGATGTGAGATAACCTTTGTTCTCAAGGCGATCGAGCGGAACATAAATAGATCCGATGGACCAGTACTTTCCTGTCATTTTGGTAATGTACTTCCTGATATTGACTCCATAAGGTTCCTCTTTCATCTTCCAAATTGTCAGAAGAACCAGCTCTTCAGGCCTAGATAAATATTTCATGCCCAACTTTCTCCTTGTGTTTTATTTCTATAATATAGAACATAAGGAATAAAGAGTCAATTTTATTCAAAAAAATCAAATTGAAATCTTCTGCCCTCTTCATCATATAATTACTTTTCAATCAAAGCTTTTAAGATATCGATAAGTAGAAAGGCTACCGCCGTTGACTCATTTTTGTCTTTCATTTCCTTTCCAAACGAACACAAATTTCAATCACACGATCATTATTAGATATTCTTTTCTAGGTAACTAGATTTCCTTTGTGCTCTGTTCTTGAGCCAATAAATCCATTATTTGCTCAGATCCTTCTTTGGTAAAATCATAAAGCCTTTTTCTTGAATTTCCTCGATCCTGACTGGGCTGGGCGGGATAAGATTTCAGGACTCCCTTTTTTTCGAGTCTGTCCAGGTGAAAATAGAGAGTTCCGATCGACCAGGATCTGCCCGTAAGCTGAAGAAGATTTTTTCTTATGTTTAATCCGTACGGTTTCTCTTTCATTTTCCAAATAGTACTTATGACCAATTTTTCCTTCCGAGAGAGATCATTCATCGGCTTTTCATCTATTATTTCTATAATATAGAATTTAAAATCCCGAAAGTCAAGTAATTTTTTCTATATTATGGAATTTATAAATTCATTACCATGTTCACATATTGTCAGTTATATGATCGAGTTCAGCCGGGTGGAAAAAATGGCTGCCGCTAGAAAAAGGAATGAGTCTGAAAGACCAGTGGCCTCTTTGTGTGGAGATTCAACTTCTGGTCAATCAGATGCATCTTGAAGACAATTTGCTATCAGTATCCTTACTGCAGTCTTCCTTTAAATTGAGGCTCCAGGATAATTTTTCCGGTTGTCGTGTTAATTGGATATTTCCTAACTATCTATGTCTGATATGATAAATGGCATCATCAATCTTGATATCGAGATCTTCCGGAAACCAGTGACCTATATTTGGTGTAACAACAAACTGATATTGTAATCCTTGTGTCTTGAAAACCTCCACCATTTCCTTTTGATCAGGCAATCGGGGATCCATTTCAGATGTTAAAATTGTGCCGCGAATCCCTCTCGCTTTGGCCTCAATGATATTTTCTTTATTGAAGCTTCCAGGCTTTCCCGGACACAAAACCACAAATCCGGTAACAGGTATTGAATGGCTAAGCGTGACCTCTAATGCTGCCACACCTCCAGCAGAAAATCCTCCGATTATGATTTCTTTCTCATCAACCGGATACTTTTTCATAATCGTATTATAGGCTTCAATGATCTCTTTTTTAGTCACTTCCATGTCCACTGTCCAGGTGTACCGGTTCATTCCGACCAATAAAGATGATTGCACATAAGCTGTTATAAATTCTTTTTCCATTTTTTCAGACTTCCACACTTCTCTAAAATTGGCAATATTGCTGTTGCCTCCGTGCAGTGCGATAAAAAGAGGATATTTTTTTTCTTTCGTGTATCCTTCAGGTGGAAGCACTAAAAGGTCGGGTTTGGATAATTTCTGGGCTTCTTGTCTTAACTCTTCATTCCGGATCAAGATCTTTTTAAATTTTTTTAATTTTTTGAATGGAGCCCAAAAATCCGACTCAAAGGCATAAATACTGAACCAAACGCCTCGGTCCAGACCATATTGAAGAGCATCAATGGCCTTTTGGTATTTCTTTAACTGCCCATAAGAGATGGCTATATTATATGCGTTTGCCTCGAGATGGTCCGGGAAACGGTCCAGGTGGTTTTCCAGAATTTCAATGGCTTCTTTATATTTCTTCTGCTGGTACAATATCCCAAAATATTCTCGCATCTCTTGGTAATTCACGAATTCTTTGGTTTCTGCTGCCTCCTGGCCAAAAGCCAGGTTGAATCCAATGATGAGAAATAAAATAATCGATCTTTTTGTCATGTTTTTTCCCCTATTTGATTTCATCTCTACTAAAGATTATATCAGGGATTCCAGCGGTTTTTAATTCATCGATAAATTTTGCATCAATCCAGTATATATCGGCATTGCCGAATCTGGCACTATGAAAAAAGAGAAACTTACCATCAGGCGAGATACTGGCGCACATCTCATTCGCATCTGAATTAACCGCTGGGCCCATATTCACAGCTTTTATCCAACTGCCGTCAGGTTTGCGGTAACTCATATAAAGATCCGTATCATCCGAGTTTTTTCTGCCGTCCCTGGCATCAAAAATCACAAAGCTTTCATCCGGGGCTATAAAGGGATGCCCGGGATTAAACAGATGGTTTATCTCATCTGGAAGGCGTTCCGGTGTTTGATAATGGCCATCCTTAAAAATCGACATGTAGACACCTCGCTGCCGATTACCCGTAAAATACAAATTTCCATTAAGTGCCTGAGTAATGTAATAGGGCAGCTCATTGTTTATCGATGGACCCAGGAATTCAGGTTCTCTCCATTTACCGTCTATTTTCTCAACAACCCAGCCATACGGGACGTTCTTGCGCTGATCTTCTATTGGTGCCGGTCTTTCCGAGCTGTAATATATTCTTTTTCCATCCGGCGAAAAGTTCGTCTCAAATTCAAACGCATCATATGCAAACGGAGGAGATACAGGAATGATCCATCTGCCATTTTCTACTTTCGAGTGTCTCAGGCTATTGACTCCTCCGGGTTTTCTATATGTGTAAAAGAATTCTTCTGCATCCGGTGAAATGGTGCCTGAAAATTCATTCGCGTCAAGGGTTGATACTATTCCAGGAGCAAAGATCTCTGCTTTTTTTCCTGGTTTTTTTTGTCCCATATACGGGCCTCTTAATTCCGGGAAACTGACTGTTTTTGCCAACGCCCCTTTGGAAAGCAGTAAACTGTCAATTTCTTTATTTCCCTGATCCTTGGCATAATAACGCGGTGTCCTTCCTCCAAAATCAACAGCATTCACTTCAGCCCCTTTCAAAATCAGAAATTCTACAACATTCTTATTCCCCCTGAACGCAGCGATATGCAGCGGAGTCATGCCGTAATCATTTTTTCCCTCGACATTAAAATCTTTCTTAAGCAAAAATTCAGTAAGATTTTTTAATCCCCCGTAAACTGCGCTGTGAAGCAGAGTCCCGCCTCTCTTATTTAACGAGTAAATATCTGCCTTTTTATCCAGAATCATATTCACAAGTTTTTCATAGCCGCTGTCAGCAGCCTCATGAAGGAGACTGTTGTATTCGTGTTCATCAAAATTAAATTCAGCACCTTTTTCCAGTAACAGCTCTGTTATCTCTATGTTTCCATGGTGGACAGCTCTGCGCAGGGGCGTCCATCCTTTTTTATCCTTCACATTTATATCAGCGCCTGACTGTATTAAAATTTCAACAACCTCAGCACGTCCCCATTCACACGCATAATGCAGCGGGGTTGTACTCCATAAATTGGCTGTATTTATATCTGTCCCCTTTTCAATGAAAAATTTCACTATCTCTTTCAGCCCCATCCGTGCAGCGCTGTGAAGGGGACTGTATCCCTCTTTGCTTTTATAGTGAAGCAGAGCAGGATTTTCCTCAATCAATTTTTTTACTCTGTCTAAATCACTATCCCAAACTGCTTCAAAAATACCCTGCGAAAACACCGGCGCTATAGCTATTAAAATTAAAACGAGATAAAAAGATAATCTCTTCACAGCTGAACTCCTCTCATGCGATTATTATGTTTAATACCTCATTTATATGGCTATAGAAAAGAAAAACAGTATTGTTGCTCGAGCAAGGAAATTATCCACATTGAAGTCATTTTTTGGCTTTGGTGAATTA
>Ga0180438_10008694_pt1 | contig 12856 bp, 4 predicted proteins | sample SS_ome_12_FD_132455 | JGI IMG/M metagenome (GOLD analysis project Ga0180438, IMG submission 132455) | Hypersaline lake sediment archaeal communities from the Salton Sea, California, USA - SS_3_D_2 metaG | ecosystem: Environmental > Aquatic > Non-marine Saline and Alkaline > Hypersaline >...
ACGCCCCGTCCGAAGGCGGTCTGATCGCCGCAGGCGACGTTGCCTACGTCGGCGGCGACGGCAAACTGAGCGCGATCGACCTCGACGAGCGGCGCGTCGTCTGGGACGCCCCGGTGGACGGAACGGCCTACGGACTGGCCGTGGCCGGCGGCAGACTCTTCGTCACGACCAGCGCGGGCGTACTCTACTGCTTTGCCGACGCTTCGCAAGACAGGTCTGGCGTGCAAGACGGTCCCAAGGAGATCGTCGAGCAATCGGTTCGGGATCCGTACCCAAATGAGCAGCGGTTGTTCGCTCAAGCGGCCGAGGAGATTGTCGCGAGTTCGCGGGTGACGGAAGGCTATTGCTTCGACCTGGGATGCGGCGACGGCCGCTTGGCGTACGAGCTTGCCAGGCGAACCGACCTCTACGTTTACGCCGTGGACAGCGACGAGGAGAACGTCCGGACGGCTCGCGAGGCCCTCTTCCGCGCCGGGCTGTACGGAACGCGCGTGATGGTCGATCACGCTGCGTCGCTGGAGACCACGGCCGCCCCCGACTATTTCGCAGAGCTGGTTGTTTCGGGACGATCGGTGACGGAAGGTGCGGAAACGGCATCGCGCGGCGAAGCCTTGCGGGCCGCCCGGCCTTACGGAGGCGTCATCTTGCAGGGCCGGCCGGGGGCGATGGAGAGGTTGGTGCGCGGGCCGCTCCAAGGCGCGGGAAGTTGGAGCCACCAGTATGCCGACGCCGCCGGCAGCTTGTGCTCCGGCGACGAGCTGGCGAGAAGTCCGCTTGGCGTCCTCTGGTTCGGCAGCCCCGGACAGCGCGGCCTGCCGCACGGCTGGGGGCGTCCGCCGGCGCCGCTGGTGATCGACGGCAGGCTGTTCATCATGGGCAACGACTTCATCCGCTGCGTCGACGTTTACAACGGCCGGGTCCGTTGGGAAACGCCGCTTGCCGAGATTGGCAAGCCCTACTCGTACCCGCACTACGCCGGCACGTATCTTGTCGGCAGCAATTGGTGCGCGTCGCCGGACAGCTTGTACGCGCACAACGGCCGGCAGTGCCATCGCCTCTCGGCCGCCGACGGGAAGATTCTGCGGACGTACGAAGTGCCGGAAGAAACGGCCGATGGGAAAGGTCGCTGGGGTTACGTCGCCTGCACCGACGACACGTTGTTCGGCACGTGCGAAGGCGAGCCGTTTCTACCCGAAGGGATCCATATGTTTCAAGAGAGGATGCGAACGCAGGCACGGGCCTTGTTTGCGCTGGACGCGAATACGAGCCGGCTGAAGTGGGTCTATCGTGCAAAGTACCACACTTGGCGCGACACGATTGCCGTGGCGTCCGGCAGAGTGTTCTTTATTGACAGGCCGTTCCAAGCCGGCACGCCCGATGGAGAACTCGTCGCCCTGGACGCGGAGACGGGCCGAGTGGCCTGGAAGACGGAGGAGGACGTGTTCGGCAACTGCCTCTCGGTCAGCCGGGAGCACGACGTGTTGCTGATGGCCTTTCCGGCCCCGCCCGGCTCGCCGATCCGCGCCCTCGAAGACGACGTCGAAGGCGACCGCATGGCCGCGTTCCGGGCGAGCACGGGCGAGAAGCTGTGGGACAAACCGCACGTTCACTCGATGCGGCCCGCCATCGTCGACCGGACGATCTTCACGCAAAGCGTGGACGGCGAGACGTTGCGACGCAAGAGGAAGCTGCCGCCCGAGTCCGTGCCGAGAACGCCGGGCGTGGATGCGGACTCGCTGGGAAACGCGCCGGCGCACCTGTTTCTCCCCGACGCTTTTGACCTGTTGACGGGCGAGCCGCGCACCATGGAACATCCTCTCACCGGCAAGACCGTCCCCTGGACGTTCGGCAACCTGCAACGTTGCGGGCTGGCCTCGTACTCACACCACCTGATGCTGTATCGCACTTCCGACCTGACCTATTACGATTTGTCGCGCAACGAGGGCACGGGCAATTTCGGCGGCTATCGGCCCGGGTGCTGGATCAACGTCATCCCGGCCGGCGGGCTGGTGCTGGCGCCCGACAGTTGGTCGTCCTGCTTCTGCTCGCACACCCATCGCACGACGGTCGCCCTGGCGCCGGTGGAGGCGAACGAGCACTGGGGCATCGTTCACGCCAGTCGTCCCCGGCCGGGCCGCATCGGACCGTTGCGGCTGAACTTGGGCGCCCCGGGAGACCGCCGAGACGACCGCGGCGGACTGTGGCTTGCGACACCGCGGCCCTTCGAACGCCAGCCCCACTGGTTCCCCAAGGCGTTTGATCCGGGCGAGGCCGTTGAGGTGCGCGGCGGAGACGTTTACCGTCGCCACGGCGATTTGATCGAGGTTGGCGGCACGAGCGTTCCGTGGGTGCTGGCGTCCGGGATTTCCGGCGCGGCAACGATCAGCGTCGACGTCAGCCGCATGCCGCCCGAGACGCGCTATACCGTGCGGCTCCACTTCGCCGAGCTGGAAGAGCGGACCGCCGGCGAGCGTAGCTTTGACGTCAGGCTGGCCGGACAAGAAGTGCTTCGCGGATTCGACGTTGTCGCCGCGGCGGGCGGACCCCTGGCCGCCGTCGTTCAAGAGTACGTCGTTCACGCAAAGGACAAACTGACGGTCGAACTGTTTCCCGGCAAGGGCGGAGCAATCCTCGGCGGCCTTGAAATCCTGCCTTCGGCCGTCGAGACCGCCGCCTCGCCGTAGACCCGCCGGCCATTCTTCGGCAATCTTCTCGGCCGCCTCGCCATTCGGCCTTGGGAGAGTCGGTTCTTCCCGAAAGGGACAGACTTGGCCGAGATTGCAGAGCTTCGCTTCATCAAAGTCCAACATCTCCTGAACAACCGCCTCCGAAAACGTCTTGGCTATCGAACGCCCCTCGAAGTTCTCGGACCACGACTGCTTCTTGCGATTGACACTTGATGCTACCGATTGACACTTGGAGTTCGGGTGAGTATTTTGACTGCACGGATGGACAGGCAGCCGCCGTCCTCAAGGCAAGGAGACCAGCGTTGAGCCGTCATGACCGAAGTACATCCCGAGGCAGAGCTTTCTCCAGCTCTCGCAAACCAAGGAAGGCGCGAAGAGTCTCTCGCAGAAGTGACTCCGGCATTACCTGTCTTGGGCTGTTGGTGGCGAGCTTGTGCTTATGGGCACACACAGTCTGTGGGGAACCGCAGGCTTTTGCTGCGGCGGCAATAGCCACGTCGGGCGGCGAAGGCCGAGGAGACTTCCACCTGGTGAAAGCTCGCTATCGGCAGTGGCTGCTGGACGACGCGACGACGGACGATTCGAATGAGTTCGTCCGGAGACAACGTGAAGCGGCTGTCGACCGCGCGCGGCGAGCACAGCAGGCCGCCCGGGAAATCGACTTCGGCCGCCGCGCCGCCCTTTACGACACCCGGAAATCCGGTCCCGACCGCCGCGAGGTGCATCTGCTGGTGACTCAGGTTCTCCCTGATTTGAGTGCAGCCTATCATCTGCGGGGCGGGCTGTCCGGCGACAATCCGTTCTATCACGACGACCGCGCCCTGGAGCTCGTAATCCGCGTTTTCGATCGGCTGCATGAGCGCGGCTTTCGTCCTGATATGCAAATGCCGTGGAAGGCAAGAGACGGTAAAGAGACCGATCCGCCGACGGCCATCATCGCCGACTTCCATTTGCGGACGGCCGGCTATGCGCTGACGACGTTCCTGATGCGGGACGAACTGCAAGCCGCCGGCAGGCTGCAACGGACGCTGAAGACCTGCGAAGCCGTTTGCCGCCATGGCGAAAAGACGGGCGACCTGGCAAAGCTGAAGCTGAACGCGGACGGCGTCCGCATCGCGGTCAATTTCATCCTGCCTTACGCTTTGGCGGCCAACGATGTTGGCCGGCTGATGCTGCTCAAGCGGCAAATCGACCGCTCGATGGCCGTCGAGTCGGACGCCTCGGACACGATCAAGCCCGACGGCCTGGGTTTTCATCATCTGGGCGTGTATCTGGCGGGTTACGCTCCCTACGCGGTCAGTCAGGCTGCCCAGATAGCCTGGTTGTTCCGCGATACCGAATACCGTCTCGCACCTGACACGGTCGAGAATCTCCGCCGCAGCTTGCTGGTTCTGCGCGTCGTTTCGCAGAAGTACGACATGCACAAGGCGTTGGCGGGCCGGCTACGGTCGATTGCCGTAATTCCCGACGTACTGCTTGGCTACGCCTACCTGGCAGCGCTGGAAGACGGCGGCGACCGCCGAATGAGCCGCGCGTTGGCAAGACTGTGCGACGACGCCTTTTTCAATAGCAAAGAGGCGATGCGGCCCTTTTCGAGACATCGCGACGAAGCAACGCCGGGGCCGGCAACCGTGGATTTCTTCTTCCGAACCTTGGCGTCGGCCAACCAATTGGAACCGGAGCCGGAACCCCAGGGACATTGGGCTCTGAACTACGGGCCGCTGAGCGTTCACCGGCGGGACGATTGGATGGTCAGCGTCAAAGGCTTCAGCAAGTACCTCTGGGCATTCGAACGGTCGCTGACCGACGGTCTCGACGAAGAACGCCGGCAGAACGTGTTGGGGTTTCACGACAGCTCCGGCACGATCCGCATCCATGGCCGTGGAAACCCGATCGGGGCGGACGCCAGCGGCTACGACGCGGACGGATGGGACTGGTGCCGGCTGCCGGGCGCCACGGTTCGGCTGATCCCCCCAGAGCAACTGTTGGAAGTGGATCATCAAGGTGGGCGGTTCAATCGCCCCTTTGGGTACAGCGGTTTCGCGGGTGGTGTCAGCCTGGGCGGGCGGCACGGCCTCTTCGCGATGGAGTATTCGGAGATCGGCTGCGACAACCGAGAGAAGCCGCTGCAGGCAAACAAGTCGGTTTTCTTCTTCGAGGACCAGATTGTGGTCCTTGCCTCTGACATTCAAAACGGCGACGACGATTTCCCGGTCGGCACGACATTGTATCAGTGCCACCTGGCTGATCCGCAATCACCAACGTGGGAGCAGGGTCGTCGAGTCCTTGGACTGGAACGAGAGGAACGTTACACGGACGGCAAGCCGCTCACTCTGGTCGATTCCGTGGGAAACGGCTACTACATCCCCGAGGCGCACAACGTCGTGGTCCGCCGCGGCTGGCAAGAATCGCTGGACTACACGGCAACACGGAAAACCGCGGGAAACTTCGCCACCGCGTGGTTCGACCACGGCCCGGATCCCGAGCACGCCAGTTGCCAGTACGTGATCGTGGTCCGCTCGGGCGCCGAGCGGCTGGCTGGGTTCGCGGCGCGTGCCGCCGAGGATTACCAGGTGTTGCAGCAGGACGCCGCAGCCCACATCGTGCGGCACCACCCCTTAGGATTGACCGGCTACGCTCTGTTCCAGCCCGATGTGCCGTTGCGACACGGCGTCGTCGCCGACGCAAACACGCCTTGCCTTGTACTGTCAAAGAACGAGCCCGGGCCTGTGGTAAGCTTCAGCGTATGCAATCCGGATCTCGGCTGGGAAGCGGGCAAGCAATACGCCTTTCGCCCCAAAGACCGGCTCGACACGGAGCAACTGGCCCTGCCTCCACAGATGCCCGTCGGGCTCACGCTGCGCGGGGCCTGGCAAGTGGACGCCGCTCACGACGAGGTACGACTTGAATCGCAAAGCCAATTCACTCGTGTCCGGGTCGAGTGCTGCGACGCCCGCAGCATCGAGTTTCGCCTCCGGCTCGTGTCGGGTAAATGACGATCCCTTGATCTCTCTGAAGACACCCGGCTCTGTTACGGTTGATTCGCGGCCGCTGGATGCTGTAATTTACCCGTAGATAGTGCAAAGGAGCCAACCATGCCCGGAATGACAATCATCAACACCAGGACTGCAAGTGCTTTCTGCGCGGGCGTGGTACTCTGTTTGTTCATGCTGCCCGGCGGGGGCTGCGCCGGCGAACCCAACCAATTGACTCAGAAGGAAGAAGGCAAAGGGTTTCAACTGCTTTTCGACGGCAAGTCGATGGACAACTGGACGCAACGGGACGGCAATTGGATCATCGAGGACAATGCGTTTTGCCGCGCCGAGCGCGGCGGGAGCCGACGGGCGTGACCGAACAGATGGGCTGCCGCGAGACGCACGTGCAGGGTTCCGACCCCGGCTACGTCCCGCCCGCCTCAGTTTGTCGAACTCATGAACAGGGCGCGAGCGGAACCGTTGGTTCCCGTCAAAACAGACCGCAAACTTTCGGACAAGATGCCCAAGCCACTCGACCGGCAATCAGCCGGCGACTGAGATCTGGGCGAAGGAAAGGTGAGCCAATGGCTGGTGGAAGCGTGCGCCATTGCAGGATGTCGTTGTCGCCTCTTCTATCGCCGGTGCTCCTTGCGGCGGTATTCAGCGGCACGACTGCCTGTGCGGCTTCAGAATCCGACTGGCCGACGCATCATTATGACAACCGCTGCAGCGCCGCAACTCCGATGCGGTTGCCCGATGCGCTGCACTTGTAGTGGACGCATCACTCGCCGCACGCCCCCATGCCGGCCTGGCCGGAGCCGTTGCGCGAGTTGCATCGTCAGCCTTTCGATTACGCTTATCAGATGGTATCCACTGCCGGGCTGCTGCTGTACGGCTCCAGCGCCGACTGCAAACTCTACGCCCTGGATATCGAATCCGGCAATGTGCGATGGACGTTTTTCACCGAAGGACCGATTCGCTTCTCGCCTGCCATCGACAACGGCAGGGTCTACCTGGCTTCCGACGATGGTTTCCTTTACTGCCTGCGTCTTGATACGGGCGACCTGATGTGGAAACATCGCGTCGGTCCCCAAGGCGACCTCGTGGTGGGGAATGGAGGGAGCGGGAAGCTGGACGCACCAGTATGCAGACGCGAGCAACTCGTACAATTCCGGCGACCGGCTGGTACGGGCGCCGCTGAAGGTGCAGTGGTGGGGCGGCCCCGGCCCGGCCAGCGCCGTCAACCGCCACCAGTATGGCCCGAACCCGATCGCCTCAGACGGACGGTTCTTCATGACCGGCCGCCACACGATCACCTGCGGCGACGTCTACAACGGCTTTGTCTACTGGGCGTTTCGCTACCCCAACATCGGCAGAATCGGAGCCAAGTTCTGGGGAGGCGGGCCGATCACCGACGGCAAGATCGTCTACGTGGCCAGCGGCGATAGCTGTCTGCTCATCGACGCCAAAACCGGCAAGCTGCAAAACGTCTTCCCGGCACCCGTGCTCAAGACAAGACACTCGCTTGTGACCGCAAAGAGTTTCTCTTTGGACGCGGAAGATGGAACCGGCGGCCGGGTCACACTCAGCCGGAACGAGGAAGCCCTGACCGTCGAGTTGGACCGGAGCGACGATCGCTTGGCGGAGTACGACGGCTGGGACTTGTTCTTCGACTTTCGCCCCAGCGACAAACGAGAGATCTTGTACACGCGCGGCGCCTTCCGCTTGCACGTCACCGAGACGGCGGACGGCCCGCGGGTCCTGCCGGCCGGCGAGGCGGAATGCCCGACATTCACTGCCGCCGGCCAAAACACTTCGAAGGGCAGTCGCATGACCTTCACGTTCCCGTGGGACGCTTTGAAATCGCTCACTGGCGAGCCGATTGCGGATTTCGGATTCGGCTTTGCCCTGGTAACGGCGGCGGTCGACGAGAAAAACGCCCCGGTGACTCCCGAAGAGGACGAAGACCCGCGAGTCCGCAAATCCCAGAAAGCGTTCCTGCTCGCCGAATCGTACAACGAGCGGCTGACGTGCGGACTCGGCCAGTTCACGCTCGGCCCGGCCGGAAAGATCGGCGACGGCAACTTCTTTGACGCCGGCACGGAGGAGGCATTCACGTGGAACTACACGGCGACAAGCGGCGGCCTGTTGTTCGGTAGCGCGAGCCGGGAGAACCATTTCGAATGGCACGGCCGGCCCGCTTCGAATCCCGAGGATGAATTCCTCTTCGCGCTGGACAAGACGACCGGCCGGCCGCGATGGCTGATCCGGGCGGAGGACAATTGCAGTCCCTTTTTTGTCGGCGTCGATGAGAAGCACGTTTACTTCGTCGATAAAGAGAATGCGGGCAAGCTGGCCGCCAAGAACCGGCGCGGGATGCAAGGAAAGCCCGCCAAGCTCAAAGCAGCCGACAAGTTCACGGGCACGATCGTCTGGGAGACGAGCGACGCGGCGCTGGCCGGCAAAGAAAGATTGCAGGTGGCTGAGCATCTGGTTCTGCTTTCCGACGGCGATAACGGCATCGTCGGCGTTTCGAAGAGAGACGGCCGGATTGCCCGGCACAACCAGGACGTCAAAAGCTCCAAACCGCTCGTGATCATCAAAGGTCAGATTTACTGGAAACCCAACCAGTGCGACCTCGCCACCGGCAAGCGGCGGACGGCCGTGAATCCCCTGACGGGAGCCGAGCGAAGCTGGGAATTCCACACCGAGGGGCGAGGCGGCTGCGGCGAGATGAGCGGCTGCGACAACGCGGTGTTCTTCCGCGACGGCTATCTGGCCTATCACGATCTGGTGGCCGACGACGGCGAACATTGGGTCGGCGGGATCCGCCCGAGCTGCGCTGCGAACATCCTTCCCGTCGGCGGGCTTGTGGTCCAGCCGGAAGGATCGTCGGGATGCACCTGCGCCGGTTTCAGCTTCCAGACCTGCCTGGCCCTGGCGCCCGCGCCCGATCGCCAGGAAGTCTGGACCGTCTTGAAGGGCAATGCAAACGGGCTGGAGCCTCTGGCCGACCTGAAGTTGAACTTCGCCGCACCGGGCGACCGGAAACTGAACGGGCAATGGTATCTGGCGTTCCCCAGGGACTTCCGCCCGTCGTATCAGCGGTTACCCGTCGTGGCAGGCGACGCAGGTGTCCAATACTTCCGCTGCAACGCCGACCATACCGACATTGCGGGCACGGAGTTGGACTGGTTCTACGGCTCCCAGGCGCGAGATGTCCGTCGGCTGCGGATCGAGTTGGTGTTCGGTCTTCCGGCGGTGGCAACAAGAGTGGCCGCGCCGCTGGTCATCGACGGCCGACCCGACGCGCCGCTAAACGATCACCCTTATCCCATCCAGTTCTGCGACAGCGGCAGACGCATCTATCAGCCTGCCTGTGCCCTGCTGAACTACGACGACGAGAACCTGTACCTGACGCTCCGCCGCGAGGCGGCTCGCAACGACAACGGTTACGTCGGCTGGACCGCCGAAACAGAGGGGGAAGATGCGCTCACCTGGAAGGACAATTCGTGGAGTATCCGGCTTGGCGGCAAAGGGCTCGTTTCCTTCGACGTTTCCGTCTCCGGGGCGTGGCGCGTGGATGTATATAAGTCCGACGGCGAGTTTGATGACGACGCCGACGGAAAATCTCAAGGGAAAGGCGCTGGGGGCGGCAGCCAATGGCACTGGAAGAGCGCCGTCTACGTATCCCCCGACGGCAAAACATGGACTACCGAGGTGGCGATTCCCTGGGCGGATCTCCAGCAAAACGCAGGCATCGAAAGGACTAGCGGCTCCGCCGTCTACATCCAGGGAATCAACCGGACGGGCGTCGGGCCGGATGCGTTCGAGTACAAATACCGGGCTCAAGAGAAACACAACATCCACTGCGGGACCGCCCCGTTGGCATTCGATTCCTTGCCTCCCCTGGAAGAAAGGCACTACAGAATGCTGCTGCACTTCGTCGAGTTGGACGACGTAGCTCCCGGCGAACGAGTCTGCGACATTCGCGTGCAAGGCAAGACGCTTATCGAGAACCTCGATATTGCCAAGGAGGCGGGGGGCGCTTTCAAGCCGCTGATCAGAGAAATTTCAGAAATCTCCGCTAGCGATCTGCTCGACATTGAGTTCATCCCGCACGACGGTAGCCTTCCGCCCGTGATCAGCGGGCTTGAACTGATCGCCAAGTAGATCAAACCGGGCGGCCAGCGTATTCCGGCGGTCCAGCGACTTTCGAGTGGACCAACGTTGAGCGGTTTTTGCCCGATCCTGCGGCGAACGGCTTCGTCACGCCGGAGTCCCACCTCCGGTCATCTGCCGCGTGATGCGGCACTCATCTTGGGAGGCGACCAGGAAGCACTACGCCCCAGGGACGTCCAGCGGGATGCGGAAGTCCTTCGGTCGACGCTTCGGCAATGCGAGTCCGGCTCGGAAACGAAAAACGCCGACTGAGCTGTACCTGCGTACATCTCAGACGGCGATTTTGACGTAAGTCAGTACACCCCACAGGGCTCGAACCTGTAACCTTCGGTTCCGTAGACCGATGCTCTATCCAATTGAGCTAGGGGTGCGATACGGCTAAAGCTTTGCCGGGAAAGGGTTTCCGCCTGTCTTGAGGGAACGTGGGAACGAACCTGGGAAGAACTGTGCTCCCGTTTTCCGGGAAGGACACAATGGTCGCATTAGAACAGAGTCTCCGGCATCGAACAAGAGGTGTGGGCGAAGGAAAAGCCGTCTCAAACGGCTCCGAATACTACCGCCCGTGGTGCAGCCGGCGGTATTGCATCATGGCGCTGGCGGCGTGCTGGACGTAGTCGATGCGGATCTCGCCGACGCGGCGATTGAACGCCTCGAGATCGTCGCTCGGATCGTCGCCCGGCAAGGGCTGGATCGCCCTGGGCACGCCGCCGGTGTGCGGTCCGGTCACGACCTGCGCGCGGAGCAGAAACGCGATGCCCCGCTCGACCGCCTCATCGACCTGGGCCGCAAGCGCGGGGTCTTCGGCCGGGAGGAACTCCAGGGCGGCCAGCAGTCCTTCCAACTGGGTGGCAGCGGGCGTGGTGCGGCCGTCGCGAGTGAAGCTGCCCCGAAGCGGCGACCCCGGCTGCTGCGACGACTGGTTCCGGAGCATCCGCTCACAGATCTGGGCGGCGTGGGCCACCAGCGCCGCCCGGTCGATCGGCAGCGGCGACTGGTCGGCCAGGCGCAACAGCCGGGCGGTGGCGATCAGCGCCCAGTGATCCGCCGGCACGTCGTCGTCCCCCTCGCGGATCGCGGCCAGGTACTGGATCGCCCCGGCGGCCGCTGCGAGCCATTCGGGCCGAGGGTCGTGCTCGTAGAGCATCACCAATCCGAGCGCCGCCTCGCCCGGGTAGTAGAGCGAGAGCCACTCGTCCCAGCGGCCGCCGTCAATGGGGATGAACTTCGTGTAGAAGCTGCCGTCTTCCTTTTGGAGATAAAGCAGGAATTGACCCAGCTTGCGAAGCTCGTCCAGGGGGATCATTCCCGGCGATGCCCGCTCGGCGGCCAACAACCCGACCAGCCCCAGCCCGGCGCCGCCCAGCTTGGCTTGGGGCGGCTCGCCGCGCAGGACCAGCTCGGGCGGCGACCAGACGCCCAGCAGGTCATCGCGGCCGGGCAGCGGCTCCACGCACTCGCGGCGGAGGAAATCGCCCGCCCGCACCAGCGCATCGCGGACGCGAGCGTCCGGGTGCGCGTCGTGATACATCCCCAGGGCGTACATCGCGCCGGCATGACGGAGCACGTTGTAGCTCGGCGGCAGCGTGACCTGGGGATCGAGGTGCACCCAATAAACGAAGCGTCCGTCCGACCCGCAGGAGCGGACCAGGTAGTCGACCGCCAGATCGATTCGCCGGTCGAGCGTCTCCGAGTCGAGGGTGGATATGCTGGCGGGCGTTTCGGGACGCGGCGGTTTTTCGGGCGCCGCGGGGGCCACTGGGGCCGCTTTGCGGGTCATCGCCGGGGAAGGCTGCGTCTCGGGCCGGTCGACGACAAGCCCGACCGCAATCACCCCGGCCAGCCCCGCGAGGCAGGCCGCCGCAAGGCTCCAGCGGAGCGAAGATCGGCTTTCGGAACTCGATTCGTTCATTTCTCGTGGTGGAGATAGGCTATCGGCTTTCAGCGGTCAGCTATCAGCAGTCAGCTATCAGCAGTCAGCCATCAGCTTTCAGGTATCAGCGATCCATTTCCGACGGCTGACGGCTGAAAGCTGATAGCTCCTTTCAGCGGTTCCGCTTGGGCCGATAGAGGTCGGTGGCCGTGCCAAGCTGCACCTCGGCGGCGGCGGCAAGGGTTTCGCTGAGCGTGGGATGGGGGTGGATCGAGTCGGTGAGGTCGCGGATCGCCGCCCCCATCTCGATCGCCAGCACGGCCTCGCTGATCAGGTCGCCTGCCCCGTGGCCGACGATGCCGCAGCCGAGCACGCGCTCCGACTCCGGATCCACCAGCCACTTGGTCACGCCCTCGGTTCGGCCCGCGGCCTGGGCCCTGCCGCTGGCCGCCCAGGGGAACCGGGCTACCTCGACGTTGCGGTTCTGTCTCTTGGCCTCGGTCTCCGTCAATCCGGCCCAAGCGATTTCCGGATCGGTGAAGACGACGGCGGGAATCGCGCGGGGCTCGAAGGTGGCCGGATGGCCGGCGAGCACCTCGACGGCCACCTTGCCTTCGTGCGCGGCCTTGTGGGCGAGCATCGGCTCGCCGGCCACGTCGCCGATGGCCAGGATGCCAGCGTCGGCGGTCCGCTGCTGGCGGTCGACCTTCACGAATCCCCGCCCGTCGACCTCGACCTTCGTGTTTTCCAGGCCCAGGCCGCCGCTGTTCGGCCGCCGGCCGACGGACACCAGCACACGGTCGAAACGCTGTATTTTGTTGTCCGCGTCGCCTTCAAACGTGACTTCCAGCCCGTCCTTCTTCTCCTTGAGAGAAACAACTTTCGTGTTGAGGTAGATGCCGTCGAACTGCTTTTCGAGACGCTTCTGGAGGGGCTTGACCAGATCGCGGTCGACGCCCGGCAGCAGCCCGTCGGTCATCTCGACCACCGACACGCGGCTTCCCAGGGCGGCGTAGACGCTGCCCATCTCCAGCCCGATGTAGCCGCCCCCGACGACGAGCAGCGACTTCGGCACGTCGGGCAGGTCCAGGGCCGTCTTGGAATTCATCACGCGATCGCTCTTCACGTCGAGCCCCGCAGTC
>Ga0180438_10008696_pt1 | contig 12854 bp, 17 predicted proteins | sample SS_ome_12_FD_132455 | JGI IMG/M metagenome (GOLD analysis project Ga0180438, IMG submission 132455) | Hypersaline lake sediment archaeal communities from the Salton Sea, California, USA - SS_3_D_2 metaG | ecosystem: Environmental > Aquatic > Non-marine Saline and Alkaline > Hypersaline >...
CGACAAGTGGAACCCTGGACCAAGCCTGTACCAGATGACAGACAGCGTCAGGGCGCTGCTCAGACGCAGGAAGCTGTTGGATGACGTTGTCTCCATGGCTACCAGGGAGAGGCTGCAGGATGCTGGTGAAGGCAAGCTGAAGGCAATCGTGGAAGCGCTGCAGCTGCCTGATGGTGAACCATGCGCCTATTGTGGTGACCCTGGCTGTGACTGTCCTGAGCCAGCGGAGGACAGCCAATGACTGATGGTGACTGGCAGGAGATGGTGATTCCTGAAGAGCCAAAGACCAGGGCAGATCGCCATGAATACCCGCTCTGCCCGCTCTGTGGTGGTCCTGTTGTGGCTGCGATGATGACCAGCAACAGCATCACCATCAGGCACCGTGACGAGCAAAGAACTGACACTTTCTACCACCCTGAAGCGCTGTCTATGTACTGCTGCTCTGCTGCCTGCAACTATGACATGCCCTTGACATGGATACCGTATCCACCGCCAGCGGAGGACAGCCAATGAGCCTGGAGCTGCTTCCTGAGCAAAACAGACAGTGTGCCTGCTGTGGCTGCAGAAGTGACATCATGGTCATGCAGGGTTTCCAAACCGGTAGACTTAGCGGTTTGATAGTCCTGTGTGAGAGCTGCTTTCGCGACTTCGCCAGCAAGGTAGCTGCGTGGATCGCCTTCATTGACGACAGACCAAGGAAGGGGGACAGCCAATGAGAGTCTTTGCTGTGGAGCTGAACGTTGACGAGCTGCAGGCCAGCAAGCCTGACTTCTTTGGCTTTCCCTGGATCAGACAAGATGGCAGGGACAGAGACGAGCTGCCAAGCGCCATCATGGTCAGATGCTCAGCCATTGATCAGCGTGGCAGCTGGCTGAACTTCACCACTGGTGGAGTGCTGGTGCTGAGTCTGCCTGCCCATGTTGTCTACCTGGTTGGTGAGATAGCCGATCGCGCTGAGCATGACTGGCTGTGCCGTGACTGTGGCTGTGAGTTTGACAGCTCAGACAAGACCGATGAAGGGTGCCCCGGTTGCTCCAGCTTCAGGCTGGTCAAGCAGGGCTGACCACTGACCCACCCGCAAAACCACTGAACACAGCCTATCACTTCACCGCTGATGCAAACTATTTTGACGTCATGGGCTGTGCTATATCCGTGTTCTTGTGGTGATGTGAAACTAATTTACATTATCTCACAAGTTCAGTGTTTACGGGAACAACGTTTTCCTGTAAGCTGCGCTCAGCTGTAGCGATACAGCGGAGGACACGGACAGACAGACCTGACAGTGGAAGCAACATCCTGTCAGAGGCACCAAGAACGGCACCAGGAAGGGCACAGTCCACCACCCGATACTGGATAGGCTGCTGACCATGCAAGGGCAGCCCTGAAGCCAACCAGCTGAACGTCTGATGACGGAGGACATCAGCCAGCTGGATGACCAAGGGTTCCAAGAGCACCAGGCAGCTGAAGCGCGCGACTGACCATCAGGGAGTCAGGTGCTAGGCCGTCGCCAAAGAGCACATCTTCAACCAGACAACTCTGTCAGCGCTGACTGGACCCACCTGGCCAGGCACCGACTTCAAGCCAGTCACTCAGCGCTTCACTCACCATCAACTTCACCACCTTCAAGCAAGGACAAGACACGTGAAGACCATCATCATCACCATCTGCTGCTGCGCTGCCCTGCTGGGCTGGTCAGCTCAGCCCCATCTGAAGACCGACACCATCACCATCACAACTGAAGCCTGAACGGAGTAAACATCATGCATAACTCAACAACCTATCATGGTCGCCTTGGTCTCACTCAGGATCGCGCCATTTTCGCCATCACCAGAGACCGGATCAGCGCCTACGCCAACGCCTGCAAGGACGAGAAGACGATCAAGATTGCCTGGAGCCAGTTCATGAAGGATGGCAAGGCGGCTGGCTGGAGACAGTCAGAATGGATCTTCCATGTTGAGCGGTTTGAGCACCGCTGGTGTCCACGGCTTAACTATTCCAAGGGTTGGCGCAAAGATGTCAAGGGTGCAGCGATCGCAGCTGTCGACTTCGATAAGCACGGACCAGACAGGATCTCAATGGCTGCCAACAGCTAAGCAGCCTTCATCCGTGACCAGCAGGCTGGCAGGACAGCGTCAAGGCTGTCACACGGACTGGACAGACAACATACGAGCAACGGAGGACACACCATGACCATCAAGATCGTCGACACCAGGCCAAGGGATGACGGGTATCAGCACCCTGTCACCTGTGACCGCTGTGGCACCACGCACACCGATGACATCAACATCAGATGCATCGATGACAACGGAGTCTGTGAAGACTGCTGCATGGCAGACGCCCGGAAGCTGGCCAGGCGCAAGACCATGCACAATGCCAAGATGGTGGCCAACATCATCAGGCAGCTGGTGGAGATCAGAGACAGCGATGACCACGCGATGGCACTGGAGACCCTGGAAGCGCTGCAGATGCACGTTGGTGACTGCATCAACAAGCTGACCAGCTACGGTGATGACATCCCTGATGGAGACATCTCCTTCTGACCCTGACTGGCTAGGCCAGCACGCTGCCATCAAGGGCAGCACAGGGATTGATAAACGAAAGTTGACCCGTGTGAGCTACGTGGTGTAGCATTCATGGCTCAACATATGCTTCAGTCAAACGGAGGACACACCATGACAAAGCAATCTCAGCCCACCATCTCTGCCACTAGCAAGGCTCTCACTTCCACGGCTATCGGGTTTCTGGTCTGGCACCAGCTCAGGGACGTACCAGTTGACCCGTCTGAGCTGGACAAGGCGCTGACTGACAAGGGCTTTGACGCTGATGAGTGGGGCAGCAAGCCACGCAGCAGGGTGCAGGTATTCAGCGAGTGTGTGAAGCGCCTGGTTGGCAGGACCTATCAGACGCTTGACGGGCGCAGCCAAGAGACACGCTGCATGTTCCCGCTGTCCCTGCCTGACTCTGATGATGGCCACAGGCTCAGGAGCGTGCATGTCGCCAAGGGTGACAAGGGCAGCAAGAAGAACAGCCTGGCTCAGGTTGGCATCATTGCCTTCAACCTGGACACCGAGCAAGTCAGCTGGACCTTCACGGGGCTGGAGCGCAAGAAGGCTGGCAGCCAGGTGGAGAGCGATGACAACTACATCAAGCGCTTCAAGGCTGTCAGCTCAGGCAACATCCACATCACTGATGCAGACGTTGACGCCTTCATCCAGTCAGCCAGAGACGTCACAGAGTACGTCGACAAGTTTGGTGGCAAGGTGGACAGGCGCTTCATGCACTTTTGCATCAGGGACGCGCTATACAGGCGTGACATGCATGCCATCCCGCTCAGGCCATCAGGTGGGATCTACTTCCTGCCACATGACGGCACCAAGGACAGTCCAGCGCTGACCTTCCAGAGGTTTGCCCGTGTCATCATGCATGTCTGTCCTGCTGACCAGATCCATATGATGCCACAGTATCCTGACCCTGACAGCAAGGCAGCGATTGCCAACAGCGCACACATGAGCCTGTCAGGCAAGGTGTCAGACATCAAGCAGCAGCTGGATGAGCTGGAGAGCATCGATAGGATCAGCATGGTTGCCAGCAAGACCGACACCATCAACAGCGTGCTGGCAACGGCTGCCCTGTATCGTGACCTGGTTGGCATGCAGGCTGATGAGCTTGATGACCAGATCACCAAAGTGCAGGACAGGATCAAGACACTGACCACAGACCTGGATGCCAGGAAGCAGGCCAACGCATCAGCGCGCAAGACTAGCAGGACCAGCATCAAGCAGCAGCTGAAGGATGCAGAGGCAGAACGTCAGGCGCTGCTGGCCAGGATCGCTGAGCTGGAAGATGCAGCACAGGCCAAGGTGGAGCCTGCACCAGCGCTGCCAGATGGTGAGCCACTGACAGACGGTGCCATCAGGACAGCCTGCAAGGCTGCCAAGGGAAGCCCTGGCAACGTCATTGCCATGGGTGCCCTGCAGGTGGAGCACACTGACGCTGGCTATGCATGGGAACTGGGCAGCAAGGCTGGCAGCTGCAAGCGTGTCATCGATGTGGTCAGGCAGGTCAAGAAGGCTGTGGCATGACCATTTACCGACTGGAGAGCTGCAGCTGCCACATGGGCTCAGAAGGCTTTGACTACTACGCCACCAAGGCTGAGCTGCAGACAGCCGTCAGAGAGCTGATGGCTCATGGCTACAAAGAAGAAGATGGGGCATGTGTGAGTGACGCTGGCTACACGATTGAGTCAGCGCCAACACCACGCACCAAGGCAGAGATGGTGGCTTTGCTCAACAGATGGGCAAACCATCCAGACAACGGGTGACCACGCCTGCAAGACAGGCCAAGACAAGGACACAGACCAATGAACAAGACACTGAAGAACGCGCTGACCAAGCTGGATGCCATCAGGCAAGATCTCAACAAGCAGGTGCTGGACCAGGCAGAGGCTGTGATGCTCATGCTGGTGGCGTTCGTCATGCGTGACCACCTTGCCCTGGTTGGTGCGCATGGTGAAGCCAAGACCTTCCTGGCCGAGCGCTTCAGCCACTACATCCCTGGCAAATACTACTATCACCTTCTCACCCGCTTCACCGTGCCTGACGAGATTGTTGGCCACTACAGCCTGGCAGCACTGCAGCGTGATGAGTACAAGCGGAGGACAGACGACAAAGCATGTGATGCTCAGGTGGTCTGCCTTGATGAGTGTTTCAAGGCCAACAGCCCCATGCTGAACGCTCTGCTTGGTCTCATGAACGAACGCAGGGTCGACGGTGTTGATGCAGACCTGGACACGCTAGTTGGCATCAGCAATGAGTGGCCAAGGGGCATTGAGCACAGAGGCAGGCATGGTGATGACGAGAGCCTGGCTCCGCTGTGGGATCGATTTGTGATGCGCCTGGAGATACACCAGCCAACCAGCGACAGCACGTTTGAGGCTATCCTACGAAACAGCATCCCGACACCATCCGTCGACCCGCTCAGTGCAGACGAAGTCAAGGCGCTGCAGGAGTACAGCGACAAGCTACACAGTGAGCTGTCTGACTCCGTCATCAAGTGCTTCCATCAGCTGCGTGAAGACCTGACCCTGGCTGGCATCCAAGTCAGCAGTAGGCGCTGGTACAAAGCCAGCAAGGCTGTGGCTGCACATGCAGTGGTTGCAGGCAGGGACAAGGTCACACCTGCTGATGTTCGGGTACTCAGGCACATCCTTTGGGAGCTGCCAAGTCAGCGTGACGAAGTGGCCACCATTGTCATGAACGCTGGAGCGCCTGAGTCAGCCGTTGCCCTGCAGGTGGAGGCTGCCATCATCCAGATGCAGGACGAAGTCAGGCAGGCAGGCAGCAAGGCTGAGCAGCTGGTTGCCAGGGAAGAGCTGGCCACTCAGGTCAGCAGCTCCATGGCTGAGCTGAAGGCGCTGATGGCAGACCCTGACACCAGCGACACCACAGAGCTGACACGGGTCTTCAGTGTGCTCAGTGGCATCAGGGATGGCATCATTGAAGACATGAGAGCCAGCCTGGACTTCATGGTGGAGGATAACCGATGACAACCACATCAGACATCAGCAACGCGGTGGCAAGGCATCAGCAGGCTGAGCGTGACAAGCGGATGACCAGCCTGGATGACCTGGCTGCTGGTGGCTATCGGAAGTCAAAGCCTGCTGCCATGCCAAGGGATGACCTGCGCTACCAGATCGGTGGAGTGGCAAAGGCGCTCTATGAGCTGGCCAGGCAGAGGCACGGTGGCATCAGGCCAAGGGAAAGGCAGCTAGATGACAGCCTGGCTGGGCTCAGGAAGTTCCAACGTGAGTTGTATGGCAGGCTATACAACAAGAACAGCAAGGGCAAAGATGACACGCCTGCTGACCTGGTTGAAGAAGTCGCTGACCACATCCACAAGGCGCTTGATGACCTGCCTGCATGGCAGCGCCTGCAGGATGCCTGTCACGGTCAGTCCACCCTGTCAGCTGTCAGCACGTGTGAGCTGGTGGACACCACCATCAGCCAGGTGCTGGAGCAGTGGCAGGAGCAGGCACAAGACAAGCTGGATGAAGACCCTGCCACCAACACCGAGCAGGCCATGCAGCAGGCCATTGAAGACTGGTGTGACGGGCAGGAAGAGTCAGACGGTGCCAGGGCACAGCTCAGGGCTGCGGTGACTCATGCTGTGGAAGGGGCACAGGGAGAGGCAGACGATGTCAAGGCAGCCATTGGTGCTGGCTTTGGCCTGGAGCCAGACAGCACAGAAGGGCGCCAGATGAACCAGGAGCTGGCTCTTGAGTTGGCAGGTCAGATGGCAAGGGACGAAAGGTTTAGGCGCATTGTGGAGCTGTTGGGTCGCTTCAGGGACACATTCAAGCGTATCCATGCGAGTGAATATGCAGACCACGGCCAGACACCCTACAGCGTCACGCCTGGTGATGACCTGAGAACCCTGCTTCCCATGGAGCGTTCAGCCCTGGCTAACCCTGCCACCAGCATGGCAACCCTGCACAGGCTGCAGCTCAGGCAGACCCTGTGCTACCAGGTCAGGAGCAAGCAACCCAAAGAGATGGGCCCCTTCTGGATCCTGCTGGACACCAGTGGCAGCATGAGCAGACCAGCAGCTGGCACAGGGGCATCAAGGCTGGACGTTGCTGCAGCGTTCTGTCTGGCTGCGCTGCATCAGGCTGCTGATGATGGCAGGGCTGTTGGGCTCATCACCTTCTGTGGAACGTCTGATGTGCAGGTACATGACATCGACTTGACCAACCAGGCAGGCAAGCTGGCAGCCATGCAGCTGGTTGCTAGGCTGTCAGCAAGCGGTGGCACGCCAATGGCTGAAGCGCTCAGGCGTGTTGGCACTGAGCTGGCAGATGATGAAGGCGCTGATGTGCTGATGGTCAGTGATGGCCAGGCACCCGTGTCTGACAGCGATGTTGACAAGGTGTGTCAGGCTGCTGAGCTGCACTGCATCAGCATCTTTGGCGGTGGCTTTGGGAAGGTCATCAGCAACCGTGCTGCCAACATCGTTGAAGGCGCTGACCTGCTCAGCGATGACAAGGCATCTGACCTGGCAGTCAGGGCAACCAGAAGGGTGGAACGATGAAGAGCATGACCGTTGAAGATGGCAGACTGGTGAGCATCAGGGTCGACGTTGAAGACGTTGATGGTGTGCTCAGCGCAATGCAGGCGCTGGCAGACGTTGCCTATGGTCACTTTGCCAGACAGGCTGAGCAGACGGCTGACAAGTGCCAGACCTGTGGCCACGTCAGCAAGAGCAACGGGTGGCAGGAAGCTCAGAAGCTCCATGGCATCAAGACCAGAATCGACAACATCAGGGAAAGGCTGAAGACGTGACATCTGGCACCAGTCCACTGTGGCTGGTGCCATTTGTCGTTTCTTGGACAGGCAACGGAGGACACGGGCAGTGAGTGACACAAGAAGGGAAGCCTGGCAGGCAATACAGGGTGCAGCTCCAAGGCTCAGGCAGATGGTCTATGACCACATTGCCAGCACGGGTGACCATGGCTGCACATCACAGGAAGTAGAGACAGCCCTGGACATGGCACATGAGACGATATCACCGCGGGTGCATGAGCTGTCCAAGTGTGGCGCAATCGCTGACTCTGGCAAGCGCAGGATGACCAGGTCAGGCAGGCGTGCCACGGTCTATGTGATTGCCAGGCTGGCACCGAGCAAGACCAATCAAGGGGACCTTTTCTAAACCGCAACAACAACGGAGGACACCACATGAAACACTGGAACAGAAACATCAAGCTCAGACTCGTCATGCTCACAGCCCACCTTGGTGAGCAGGCATTCTCAGAGCCAAAGCTGTTGGCTGCAGCTGACTGGTCACAGCAGTGGTGGTCACAGGTGAAGCGTGCTGACAACCCGTCTGCCCAGACCATGCAGAAGGTATCCATGCTGCTTGCCATCCCGCTCAGCCTGCTGGTTGGACAGAAGGCAAGCACCATTGTGCTCTATGACATCCCTGCATGGCCGTGGCTGGAGTACATCGCTGAGTCAGGGGCAACGAATTGGCAGGAGCTGGATGACTGGCACCTGGAGCACAAAGGACACCTGTCATGACGGCACAAAGATGCCAGTGTTGCAGGACGTGCTCTGAGTGTGGACAGCGCAAACGTGTGTGCTGTGACACAGGGAGAGATGTGGGCCAGAAAGTGGCAGACATGACTCTGTGTGTGGACTGCTGCAATTGCGCGCTGCCAGAAACCATGTGGACAGGATGTCTTGAAGAACGGAGGACACACCATGAAGAGCCATCAACGGATCAGCAACAGTGAACGCACCAGGGCTGGCTGTCTGCATAAGTGGTTCTTGTCGTATGCCCTTGGCCTGGCTCTGCCACACAAGCCCCTGGCCATGTACCGCGGTATTCTGTGGCATGAAGCTCTTGAGAAGTACACAGAGCTTGGCCTGGCTGACACGCTTGACTGGCTTGACCTGGAGCTGGACATCCACCTTGGCAAAGTGGGGCAGCACTATCTGAAGACTGCAGAGGCAACGGCTGAGACCTTCAGGCTGGTCAAGGGCATGCTGCCACGATACCTGGAGCACTGGCAGTATGCTCAGCCGTGGAAGGTGCTGGAGACAGAGTGGCTCATTAAGCGCTGGACCCGTTGTCCAACAGGCAGGTGCAGCAGTGCCACTGGCTTTGTTGGTGTCATTGATAAGCTGGTGCAGATCCAGGGATCGGATGACGCTGAGCCAGCCCTGTGGATAGTGGAGCACAAGACCACCACCATGAAGCTAGATGAGTGGTGGCGCAGCAACCTGTACAAGCCACAGGCTCCAAGCTATGCATGGCTCATCAGGGAAGAGCTAGGCAAGCAGGTCAGGGGAGTCATCTACGATGTGGCTCTGGCTGTGGAACCACGTCCAGCCTGTAACTTTGACACCACCAAGGATGGCAAGCGCCTGCACAAACCAAAGCCAGGCACGCTGCCAATGACCACGGCTGACAACTGGGCACGCGCTATCAAGTCGCGTGGCTTCAGCTTCAATGACCAGCCGTGGTATGTCGAGATAGGCAAGCAGCTCAGGGAGAGAGACCAGTCTGATTTCTGGTTCAGGCGCTTCACTGTGCCCATCACAGGCGCTGAGACGGACAGGGCAGGGGCTGAGCTGTGGCATGAAGGCACAAGGCTCAGACGCCTGAAGACTGGCTTGAAGGCTGACAGGGAAGCCCTGGAGCTGGCTGCTGCTGACCCGTCTGACTTCAGCCAGGTTGTTGCTGAGATATGCCAGGAGCGTGGTGCAGAGTTTCCACGCAACCATGGCATGTGCCGTCAGTACAACAGGCGCTGTGAGTACCTGGATCTCTGCCAGCACCAGTCAGCTGAAGCTGCTGGTGACTTCGTACTGCATGAACGTGACGATGAAGAAGAGGACAAAGAAGATGGCTGAAGTGATGACTGGTGTGAACCTGGAGCTGGTGAGATGGGTGACCGTTGTGGCTGAAGAGCTGCCACGTGATGACCCTGGCAGGGCTTCCTGTGACAAGCTCATTGCCATGGCTGTGCAGCCAGACAAGTTCTGCCACTGCATGCCTGCATACGAGCTGGGCTATCTGCGTGGCAGGCTTGACCAGCTGAAGATTGAAGCCATCAGGCAGCACAATGACAACCTGGCTGCAGCCGTCATGGGCATCCTTGTCTCTGACTGGCTGGAGCATGCAGACGGAGGACACACCGATGAAGTTCATGATGAGTGGTGATGCCACGGCTGCTGATGGTGACAAGGTCATGGTGTACAGCCAGTCAGGGGCTGGCAAGACACATTGGGCAACCAGGTCACCAATGCCTCTGTTCCTGCTGTTCGAACCACAGGGCAAACGAACCATCAGACACGTCAGGGATGATGCCAGCATCATTGAGCTGAGCACATGGGAAGAGTTTAACCGTGTGTTCGACATCATCAAGCTGGCTGACAGGATCACCCTGGACAATGGCCAGCCAGCCATGAGCTGCCAGTTTGGCCAGCATCCATGCACCTGGCAGACCCTGGTCATAGACAGCTTGACCCACCTGCAACAGGCCATGCTGACAAGCCTGCTCAACATCTCGGTTGCCAAGCGCCTGGATCTCAGCGTCGACCGCAACATCAGTCAGAACCAGTGGGGCAAGCTGCTGGATGTGATGGCTGTGACCATGGATGCAATCAGGGCGCTGCCCTGCAACGTCATTGGCACAGCCCTGGCTGTTGAGCAGTATGACGATATGAAACGTCGACGGGTGCTGCCTGACATCCTTGGCCAGGCCAAGGGCAAGCTGCCTCAATACTTCAACGCTGTTGGCTATGCCACCGTCGACGTTGATGGCAATCGGGTCATAGTGTGGCTCAGTGACAACAGATTCTGTGTGAAGCCTGCACCTGGTTGGCCACGCATCACACCTGCAGACGTCACCCTTGGAAGCCTGGCACTGTCAAGCACAGGGTCAGGTGCAATCCATGAAGACACAGACAACACAGACAGCGTCGACGCAGCACGCAGGCGCTACCCAGACAAGGTGTCAGAAGACACCGACACAACAGCAACGGAGGACAACTGACATGCCTATCGTAGACCCACAGAGCCCAGAGTATGACGGCACCAAAATGGTGTCTGATGGTCCACACCTTGCCTTCATCCATGAAGCTGAAGTTGGTGAGACGAAGAACGGTGATGACAAGCTCACTGTTGGCTTCACCGTTCATGGCCCAAAGGACGATGACAAGGGTGGCAAGGTCCTGTTCCAGACGTACACACTGACTGATGCAGCCATGTGGAAGTACATAGAGCTTGCCCGTGCTATCGATCCAGGCATGGGAAGGCATGACCCTGCAGACCAGTCAGACATCAACCGTCTGGTCTTTGGCAAGCCACTGTGCATCACCACTGAGCAGTATGAGAACACATGGGAAGGCAAGACCAGCACCCGTGTCAGAGTCAATGAGCACAGATCCCTGACCCGTCATGAGAAGAAGGGTCTGGTTGCTGCCTATGGTCAGACCATGGTGCCAGCTGATGGCAAGCTGAACACGGACAGCAACGCCACAGACGGTGTCAACATCACTGACGATGACATCCCGTTCTGACCTGGTACACAAGCTGAGAGCACGTGTCCTGTACTATTGGGCTGTGAGCAAGGGCAAGACCAAGCTCAGCCTGACACAGACACAGGTGACACTGCTGCTGGAGCTGGACACCTGGCACCAGCAAGCAGTGATGATGGCAGTGGCAAAGCTGCCAGCTCACTGGACTGCATCCGTTGGAGAGCACGGTCTTACGCTGTCTGGTGTCAGTCCTGTGCTGCCAGCTGATGCAGCTCCAGACGTCACCCGTGTCTTTGAATACTGGGTGAAGACCACAGGACGCAGCTCCAGCAGGACCAAGCTGACTGCACAGCGTCGACGGCACATCCGTGCAAGGCTCCGTGACTTCACAGCTCAGCAGCTCTGCTGTGCCGTCGACGGGCTGATGGCTAGCAGCTGGCACACAGGAAGCAATCCAGGTGGCACCAGCTATACCGATATCAAGCACGTGTTTGGCAGCACTGAAAAGACAGAGCGCTTCTTGGAGACAGGGGCACAGACCGATCCTGACCAGGGCAGGCTTGACAGCATAGCCCAGCAGATGGAGCGCAGGCGCAATGGCAAGCGAAACAGCAGAGGCATACTTCAGAAGAAACGGCATTAAGTACAAGCGCCAAGCCCCTGACAGCCGTGGATATGTCAATCTTGAGTTTGCCTGTCCTGTCTGCAATCGTGCCAAGAAGGCACAGATCAACAACACCACTTGGCTCTGGCAGTGCCACTCAGGCAAGTGTGATGCAAAGGGCAACGAATACACGCTGAAGCGTGCCAATGACGATGTCTACCAGATCAAAGGCAAGGCAGGACAGAACATTGAAGACCTGAAGCGTGACCAGTTTGAACAGGCGCTGAAGGCACGGGCAAGCAAGGCAAACGATGTGGAGCGGTGGCACTATGACCTGACCACAGACACCACGGCTGGAGCTGTTGCAGCTCGTGAGTACCTGGAAGGCAGGGGCATCACTGGTGACACCATCAAGCAGGCGCAGCTTGGCTGGTCAGAGCGCTTCCCTTCTGGTGGCGTTGCCCCTAAACGGTTTGGTGTGACCACGGGTGACAGCCCTGGCTGGCTCATCATTCCGTGCCTGACATCCATGCATGAAGACGGCACACCAGACACGTCCACAGCATCCATGGTGAAGTGTCGCAACCTGGACCAGCACGCTGGCAAAGGTGACAGGTACAGGCGCATCAGCGGTGGCAAGTCGGTGCTCTATGCTCCATGTGGCATAGACCCAGACAAGACACTGGTCCTGGTTGGTGGTGAGCTGGACGCATTGTCGCTGGTCCAAGTTGGCTGGACCAATGTGGCAAGCACCACCCTTGGTGAGGAAAATTGGGATGACGTCTGGACACAGCAGCTGGAGCAGTGTGCTGATATCGTTCTGATCTATGACAACGATGATGCTGGCAGGGATGGTGCCAGGAAGGTGGCCCACATCCTTGGCCTGCACAGGTGCAGGATAGGCAGCTGGCCTGATGGGTTCAGTGATGCCAACGAATGTCTGCAGAAGATGGGCACTGACCCGCTGGAGGGGTTTGATGTCTTCATGATTGGCAAGCTGGTGGCTGACTCGGAAGAGGTTGCCATCGATGGCATCGTCAGCTGTGCCAGCCTGCGTGACAAGTACCTTGCCACCTTCTCAGCGGAGGGTGGCAGATCGGGATGGTCCACAGGTTGGGAAGATCTGGACAACCTGATTGGTGGCTGGCGTCCTGGTGAAGTCACCATGGTCACAGGTGGAACTGGCACAGGCAAGACCACCTTCACTAGTC
>Ga0180438_10008697_pt1 | contig 12854 bp, 21 predicted proteins | sample SS_ome_12_FD_132455 | JGI IMG/M metagenome (GOLD analysis project Ga0180438, IMG submission 132455) | Hypersaline lake sediment archaeal communities from the Salton Sea, California, USA - SS_3_D_2 metaG | ecosystem: Environmental > Aquatic > Non-marine Saline and Alkaline > Hypersaline >...
CAACACCTATGTCAATGCGTGTATTCAGACGATAGGGAGCTAACCTGCTCACACAAAGCAGATGGAAATACACAGCACCATAACCATTACTGCCGTCTTTAGTAAATAACTTGACAAATATGGGCTGGCTTATGGAGAAAAGCTATGCTCTAGACATAGTAAATTACCTTAAGCCGGCCTACAAATAATAGATAGTTTATTCAGGTCTTTTTCTTACACTTTTATCCACAGTTAAGGGTATAGACAAAAATCGACAATATGCTATAATATACACAATTCCCTTCTTTGTAGTTTCTAAAACTACTGTATGGGTCATTGTAAATTATTAATTTAAATATTATGCTAAAACAGTCATACATAACAAACACATTTAGGGACAGGACTGGTGAATGGGCAACCATTTATCCCGCTATGACTGGCGGTAGCGAGTCCTATCCCGAAATGTGTTTTTTGTTATGAAAATTTGACATAAGACACTAAAAGCTTGTCAATTATATGGCCAAAAGAAGAATGTTTAGCTTGCAAATAGTAGACACAGACGCATTTTTAGAAATGCCGGTGTCTACTCAATTGCTTTATTTTCATCTTGTAATGAGAGCTGATGATGAGGGGTTTGTTGATAGCCCTAAAAAAATAATGAAATTAATAGGAGTGCAAGATGATGATTTAAAGGTTTTAATAGCAAAACGGTTTATCTTGACATTTAATAGTGGAATAATTGTAATAAAACATTGGTTAATTCACAACACCATAAGAATGGATAGATTTAAAGAAACAACTTATATAAAGGAAAAAAAATTGCTAAAAATAAAGGAAAATAAAGCATATACAGAACTTGGTAAACCAAATGGCAACCAGTTGGTACCACAAGTTAAGTTAAGTAAAGTTAAGTTAAGTAAAGATAATATATTAGCAAAGCCCAAAAATAATAAAAAATGGCAAGATGATGCCTTAGAAGCCGTAGGATACGGTATAGATACCATATCGCATTCTAATTCTAATACTAATTCTAATACTAATTCTAATTCTAATATACAAGAAATAGTTAATTATTTTTTTGAATTAAAAGGCTGGGGTAATAAAAACAAAGATTTTTATAAAAAAAATAAAATAATCTATGCCCGCTATACTAAACCCGCTAAAGAATTATTAGAAATTGCCGAAAATATTGGAAAGGCTAAATGGGCATTGGACCGCATTAAAAACTGGGCTGATGCCCAAGAGATTGAATGGGGGATAGAAACAGTATTTAAAAGATGGTTTGATTTAGAGGATTTACCGCAAGAAAAAAAGAAAAAATATAAAATTGATGGGCTTTCAGCCTATCAAAGAGGGGATGAGTGGTATGTCATACAACCAAATGGCGAGCATAAAAAATGGGTAGGTAGTAGAAATAAAATTAAATTAGAATAATATGACCACGAAATACGAAAAATTAAAGGAAAAATTAAAAAACAGAAATAAAAAACGACAACAATCGCCATTAGAAAAATGGGTGTTGCGATTTTTTCCAGAAGCAAAAATTTATGATTATGAACTAGAATATCAAGTAGATTATTATTTTATTGATATCGCATGGCCACAGTTAAAATACGGGGTTGAATTAGATGGTTTAAATTTTCATTGTAGCCCAAAACAAGTAGACAAAGATGTAAAAAAAGATTTGTATTTACAAAAAAAAGGGTGGGAAATAAAACGAATTTTATCTAATGAATGTTGGAATCCAAAATTATTAGCAAAACATTTGTTAGAAATAAAAAATAAAATAAATTCTGATAGACCGATTTCTTGGGGGTTGAGTGAAATACTTGGAATAAATCCTCGTATTAAAAAAGAAAAAGAAATTGATTATACTTATTGTAAAAAATGTGGCGACATAGGTTTAAAAGTGGGGATAGATAATTGCCGTTGTGGTAATTGGAAGTGGAAATATTAACAAAAACATATGCGAACCAAACTCACAGACATTGATATAATTCGCTTAAACCATTTGTATTACATACACAGATGTTATGATACAGTGAGAAGAAAATTTGAGGAAGCAACCAAGAGGCGCTTAGACAAGAGAACAATTTATAAATATTTAAAATAAACAATAAATATATGAAACAAGCCATCACAATAAAGCAATGGTATGAAATTTGGAGTGAAGCTAATGAAGAGTTAAGGGTTAAACTATTAAATGATTATTTTCCAAGAATAGAATATTATGCAAGCCCAAGTGAGATATTTAATAATTTGCCTACTATTGGGGATTTGATAGAATTTTTAGGAGATGATTTGGTACACATAGAGTTTTTTTCTTATAATGGATGTGAAGTAAAAATAAAGACAAATAAATTAAAGCCGAAATATCAATGTTTTGTTGGAAGTGAATTAACAATTTTGCTCTGGGAAGCCGTAAAATACAAAATATGCCACAAAGATTAATCTGGACAATCTTAATAATATTAACTTTTGTGTTTTTGGCAATAATAATAACCGGTGCCATGCTTATGCCTGTTTTTGGGCAAGTGCAAATGACGGCTAGCGTGCCTCAATCAGACTTTTATAAATGTTTAGATAATTGCGAATTGCAATGTTATGAAAAATATAAATAATATGAAAAAATATGTCGTTTAGTGTTTTAAAATGGAGGGATTTATGGTGGATTATACCTTTGGTGATATTTGTAGCGATATTAATTCCCTTTGTTTATTTATATAACAAAGCAAAAGAAAATTTAATTATAACAATAGGCATATTATTGCTTGCCGGAATTATAGTTTGGGTTTTGCGAATGGCTGGAATGATTATGTCTTTGGATATATGATAGAAAAATTATTTTATATTATCAGGAATTTTCGTTGTCGTAAAATGTTTAAGGAAATAAAAAAATATTGCAGGGGTGATGTGCTTGATGTGGGCGGGGGAGAATTTTACAAGACTATTCTTAAAAAGAAAATTATTTTTAACAGCTATACGGTTCTGGAGCCAAATATAGAAGATGGCTATTGCAACCGCATACATTTCGTTAAGGGCGATGGCTGCAATATGCAGTTTGATAAGAAATTTGATACTATTTTAAATATTCAAGTTCTGGAGCATGTTTACGAACCGAATAAAATGATGTCGGAAATGGCAAGATTACTAAAGCCAGGAGGCTATTTAATAGCCCTTATTTCCCAGACAGCCGCTACGCACAATCTGCCAGGTCATTATTATAATTTTTTAAAAAGCTGGATTGAAAAAGTTTTTAAACAAAATAATTTGACAATTATAAAATTAAAACCATTGGGGGGCGCTTGGTCAACTTTGGCCTCAAGAATGTTTTTTATAATACCACAAAGCTTGGGGGTGAAAGACATGGCTTATGCAAAGCGCAATATAATATTTTATCTGTTGTGGCCGTTTACAATGTTATTTATCTGTCTGGTCTTACCCGCTATGATGATATTTAGCTTAAGCGACCTTGAAGAAGAACCAAATAATAATTTAGTGGTAGCTAAAAAATATAAATAATAAATTTATGATTAAAACAATTTTTTTAATAATTTTTATTTCCTGGCAGACTTATAATATAAGGGCTAATATTTTGACAGTTCATTTAACCCCAAACCCTGATTCTATTGTTATTTTTCAGGGTGAACCAGAAAAATACAGTCCAGATATTGTAAATCGGTATAAAAACGCAAAATAGCACCAAATTTTAAGAAATTTAACGCTTAGAATTTATGACCACACCCAATAAACAAAAAGGAAATAAATTAGAATATAAAATTGCCAGCCTTTATAATCGCAAATTAGACCCACAAGCAAAGAGAATGCCAACAAGCGGGGCAATAGAGGGTTTTAAGGGTGATATATTAAAAAAAATATATGATGGCTGGATAGATGAGTGTAAATATAGGAAAAAAATGGCGATTTATGATTTTTGGAAACAAACACAAGACCAGGCCGGAGATATAAATAAGCCAGTATTGCATATAAATTGTCCACATCAACCCCTATTAACCGTTATAAGGGCTGAAGATTATTTTGATATGAGGGAGGAGTTGGAAGATTGGCGGAAAATAGAAGATAATTTAAAAAGCGAAATAAAGGAAAATAATCATTGGAATAAAGTTAGCGGGGAAAATAAAATTAAGGCTGGATTAAATTTAATAAAACAAGGCTTAAAACTTTTAAAATAATTATATGAATATATACAACACTGATTTAAAAACCAAAAAAAAGTATTGGCCTAAATTTGTTAAACTTATGCAAAATCAATTTGAGCATGGTGGGGAAAAATATAAACTGGGGGAAGATAAGGAAATTACTGATTGGGTTAATGAGTTGGCGCCAGGCAAGAGTGGAATTGATTGGTTTTTACAGACAATAGCTAAGTATTTAGGCAGGTTTAAGAATTTTGGTAGGGAAAAAGACTTATTAAAGATAGCGGTTTATTGTTATATAGCCTGGCTTAAAAAGGGTTTTCATAAGAAAAAAAAGCATGATGAGGATATAAATAAACACAAAAACGATTAAAAGGTTAGAGGGGGCAATAACATAGACTACCTAGGCGGGGGTCAAAGCATGGGGATGTAAATTTGCCCCCTCTGACTTGTGGATAACTAAGGGTTGACAAAATAAATAAATGTGCTATATTAATAATATATTAGCTTAAACATCCATTTTGATTCCAATGGAAAGGTTTGAGAAAGGGATATTCTGCCTAAAATTAGGTGTTTTTAAAAAGCGTACTATCTAATATCCCTTTAAAAGCTATAAATTTATATAAACAACTGAATATGCTTGTCAAACTTTGCTTTACTTTATATATAACGAAAGCCTAAGATTTTTGGTATCTTGGGCTTTTTTAATTGAATGGAAAGAAAATCAAGAAAAAGTAAAACACCAAACCTTAAAGGAAAAGAACTAAATTTTGAAAAAGAATTTAAATGGAAAGGCACATTTGAAGAATTTAAGAATCTTTATCTTAATGGCTTAAATAAATAGTTTAGCTAATATTAAACAATAGAAATTATATAAATAATGGTTATTCAAAAAGGTGAACAATTATGGAAAAAAAGACAAAGACATGGGCGATTAGGCTATGGTTTAGAGGAACAAAAAAAAAGGTTAATTAAAAAGGCATTATTAATAAGTGAAAATAGTTTAGATAAAGATATAGATATTTTAGATGCTAAAGAAAAAGTTGACAAAGCATTCCAAGTAGCATTGAAAGAAGTAGCAAGAGAAATTAAAGTAAAGGGCAATATTAAATATAAGCCGCTATTAGGTGGCGACAGTTTAAATGACGCAAAAAAAGATTAAATATGCCGAAAGGAGTTTATAATAGAAAAAAGTATGGCATCTCGCACACAGGCAACTGAAAAACTTTTAAAACTTAAAAAAAGATTAAGGTGTGTCTGCGGAGGCACAAGCGCTTCAAAAACATATTCTATTTTAATGATACTAATAGATTATGCTCAGATTAATAAGGATAAGAAAATAGATGTAGTAAGTGAAAGTTATCCGCATTTGGAAAATGGAGCAATAAAAGACTTTAAAGAAATAATGATGGAGCATAATTACTGGGATGACAATGAATGGAACGAAAGCAAACATCAGTATTCTTTTAAAACTGGCAGCGTTATTAAGTTCATGTCAGTTGATAAGATTGGGAAGTCAAGAGGGCCGAGAAGGGATGTGTTATTTGTAAATGAAGCTAATAATATAGATTATGAGATATTTGACCAGTTAAAGGTCAGGACTAAGGATATAGTATGGGCAGACTGGAACCCGACATTTGAATTTTGGTATTATACAGAAATTAAAGATAGGGTTGACCATGATTTTATTACATTGACCTACAAGGATTGCATAGATGTTTTAGACCAGAATATAATTGATGATATAGAAAGCCATAAGGGCAATAAGAATTGGTGGAAAGTATATGGTTTAGGCCAATTAGGGGAAATTGAGGGAAGAATTTATACTGGCTGGCGGATAATTCAAGAGATACCGCATGAAGCAAGACTAGAAAGATATGGACTTGATTTTGGATATTCCAATGACCCCACAGCTTTAATAGCTCTATATTATTATAATGGCGGATATATTGTAGATGAAATTATCTATCAGAAAGGGCTGCATAACAGGGATATAGCCAATATAATCAAGAATTTTGAAAAAAAAGCAATAACAGTAGCAGACAGTGCAGAGCCTAAAAGCATAGATGAGATTAAGCTGTATGGGATAAATATAGTCGGAGCCAAAAAGAAGCAGGAAAGGTTTGGCTCTACAAGAAGTTTTTTAACCTGGAGCATCGGCCAGGTGCAAGACCAAAGAATAAGCGTAACTCATAGAAGCATTAATCTTTTAAAGGAATACAGAAGCTATCTTTGGCAGACTGATGATGACGGTGTTATACGAGGGCATACGCCAGAGCCAGGCAATGACCATGCCTTAGATGCCATTAGATATGCGATATTAAGTTTAACTCCCGTAATCCGCAATAGAGAGCTTGTGGAAAGTATGCCAAGTTTTAATCCAACACAGCCCAAAGTAAATCCAGCTTTATGATAATTGCTACAGTTATACCAAATAATTACTTTGCGCCCTGGGATTTTGTTAAATCCATTCTTCAATTACCGCCTAAATATGACTATTATGCCAAGCAAAGTGCAGTAATTTATGAGAATAGGAACAGAGTTTGGGATTATATACAAGAGCAGAATCAAGATTGTTTAATGGTGGATTCTGATATGGTGTTTACTCCCGGAGATGTTGAGAAGATAGAATTTCACTTAGAGAGTAAAGATATTATTTCTGGAGTTTATGTATTAGCTGATGGTACAAAAGCAGTATATGGAGAAGAATATAATGGTACTCGCTTAACCAGAATAGATGCTTGCGGATTAGGTTTTATTGGTATAAGCAAACGAGTAAAATTGGATAAAAATCCATTTAATCCAATGAAATATAATGGGCAATTATTAGGCGAGGATATATCTTTTTGTAAAAGACTTAATAAGGCGGGATATAAAATACATTGCGACCCGGCTATAAAGGTTGGTCATTGTAAAGTAGGTATAAGTTATTATGAATAAACCAATTTTAATAACAGGCTGTCCACGTTCGGGAACTTCGGTAGTAGCGGGAATTATGTTTTATTTAGGGGTGTATTTGGGCGATATGTTCATTAAGCGTAATAAGACTAACCCCACAGGCTTTTTTGAGGATATACAATGGGGGATGGCTGACCACGGGCTAATAACAGGCGAAGCAACTAAGGAGCAATGGGAAACTGAATATAAGCGATTAATAGACCGATATTCTAAAATGGAAATTCCAGGATTTATAAGGTGGGGATGGAAAGCTCCCAGCGCAGCCGAGATTATTGATGATGTAATCAATACAGCCAATCCAGATATTATCTGGGTGAGGAGAAACAAGGAAGACACATTAAAAAGCATGGTCAAGAACAGGTGGATGATTAATGGCGAAGAAGTATTTAAAAAAACAGAGGAAAATATGTCAAAAGTTAAAAGTCATATAATAGAATATGAAAGACTGCTTGAACGGCCAGAATTTGAGATTGGCCGCTTAATAGAGCATTTTAAACTTAATCAAAGTAAATTAGATAAAGCTCTCTTACATGTTTTAAGGCCAGCAGATAATACGAAAGAATGCGAGCAAGAGAGTTATATGAATTATTTATGAAAAAATATAAACTAATATTACATGCTAATGGCAGAAAATATAAGGCTGAGGGCTCGTCTATGTTAAGTGCAATTAAGAAATTTGGCATAATCCCAGCCAAAACTCATGGCGTTTTACAAATAGAGTGTGGAAAGAAAAAGGCGGAAAAGATAATGCCAATAGTTCAAATTAGGCGTTTTTTAGGCAAATATACTTTGGATGTTAACAGAATAGTATTTGCTAAGAATTTAAGTCTTTTATTAGAAGGTTAACAAATTATAAAGGCCGTTCATTGCTTTGCAGTGTCTTTAAAGACTGCTAAGTTTCTGAACGGCTCTTGGCATATTTGAAGGCACTGATAAGTAATTATTAGTGTCTTTTTTATGGATAAATTACCAAATACAATTTTTGATTTTATAACTCAGGAAGAAACCAATTATAAAATGCCAATCCCTGTGGCTGATAATTATGATTGGTCAATGAAAGAGCATATTTATAAGACGGTGATGTATAAAAACTCCCAATATACACAGGGGAATGATAATAACAGGCCGTTTAAGAACATTATCCGCCCTATTTTAAACCTTCAATACAGGGCAGAGGGATTTGATGTTAAGGATATAGACATTTACGTTGATGACCATAGAAACTTTTATAAATCCTTTTTAGTCAAGAAGTTCCATGACCGCTGGGCAAGAGAACAGGGCATGGACACTTTTATAGACGAATTAGTGGAAAGCTATGTTGATTTTGGCGGAGTTTTAGTCAAGCAGATTGATAATGCCAGGCCAGAAGTAGTGCCTTTACAAAGCGTGGCTTTTTGCGACCAGACCGATATACTTAGCGGGCCGCTAAGTATCAGACATTATTTTTCTCCCGACCAGTTAGAAGAAATGGGCAAGGTTGGCTGGGGAGAAGAAAGCAATGGAGCTACCCATTCAATAGAAGATGCTATTGATTTAGCGGAACAGCATAAGAATGTCGGCCAAATGGGGAAAGAACAGGCTAATATACCAGGAAAATATATTGAGATTTACGAGGTGCATGGCAATTTGCCTACCCGTTATTTGAAGGATGAAATGGATGATGGAGATGAAAACTATGCTTCACAAATTCAGATAGTCGCTATTTATAACGATGAAAAGGGAAATCATAGGGGAGTTACTTTATTCAGGAAAGAGGAAAAAGAAAGCCCGTTTAAATTGCTTCTTAGAGACGAGGTTTATGGGCGTGCATTGGGCTTTGGCGGAGCAGAGGAATTATTTCAGCCTCAAATCTGGATTAATTATGACCAGATTAGAGTTAAGGGAATGCTGGATGCAGCCGCTAAGATTCTTTATAAGACTACTGACCCGACTTTTGCTAAAAGGCAGAAGATTAAGGATTTAGATAACGAAGAAATATTGGATATTGCCGATGGCACGGATATAGAGGTTATGGACACTACGCCCAGAAATATTGGCTTATTTGAAAAGAATGTAATGGAATGGGAAGAACATGCCCAGCAAATGGGAGCTGCTCAAAACCCAATTATGGGAGAGGAGCCAAAGTCAGGCACACCGTTTAGATTACAGGCTTTAGTAACTCAGGAAGCTCATAGCCTGCATAAATACAGGCAGGGCAAATTATCAGTATTTGTAGAGGAAATATACAGAGATTGGATTTTACCGCATATTGCCAGAGAGATTTTGAAGGGCGATGAATTTATGATTGCGCTTGATTATGATGAGATGCAGGAAGTATCCGACAGAGTAGCTAGGAATGAAGCTCATAATATCTTGAAAGAAAGAGTTTTACAGGGCAAAGCCATATTGCCAGGCGAAAAAGAAGATTTGGAAGAAGAAATTAAAATGAATTTTATTAAAAACGGAAATAAGAAATTTATTTCTATATTAGAGAAAGAATTCAAGAGTTTGCCGTTTGATGTAAAGATTAGCATAGCAGGCAAGCAGAAAAATCTAGCATTTATGGCAGAGAAGCTGTCTAATGTCTGGGCGGCTATTGTACAGTCAGAAGGCAGGATATTGCAGAATAAGGGCATGGCTAAATTATTTAATCAAATAATAGAAAGTTCTGGGGTTGATATGATGTTTAATCCAGCGGATTTTGCACCCCAGCCTAATGAATTAATGCAACCAGCCGTTCAACCAGCCGTTCAGCCTGTTAAACAGCCAGTTGCTCAACAATTATGAAAATAGATGATGCTCTAAATGACAGAGAAAAAAAAGAAATACAAAAATTCATCAAGAATGAAGTTCAGATGGAAGCGGTTAAAAAAGTGTTTTTATATGGCGTATATCAGAGCGGGACATTGAAACCAGGCGAAAAAGCAGACACCAATATTAATTTTGCCTTGAATTTAATAGTTGACCCGCAAGGAAACCGTTATCACATCAATAACGAGGAAGCAGGCCAGAAGCTTAGGGCGGCTGTTGACGGCATTATGTTTATTGAAGACGGCTTTCAGCAATTAAAAGCCTTCGAAGATAAGCCTAAAAAAGAAAAAAAAGAGGGTAATCCAGCTATTTAATTAATTAAAATATTTATGAAGTATTTAACTCCAATTTTGCTTTTGATAATCACGATAACTTTGGTCGGAAGTTATGTGATATTAAAAGACATAAACGCTAATAAGGCCGAAGTTTTAGGCTTTGCTGATGTTAATAGCTTTTGGACAGGCCAAGTAGCTACAACCAGCAAGACCATTGAGGCAGGCGTGGGCGCTTTGCTTGTGCCAGAAAGAGCAAGCAGGAAATATGCAATTGTAACCAATACATCGGCAACCATTGCATATCTTGCTTTTGATGATGCGACTACTACGGCATATCTGCCGAGAGTAGCTTCTACAAGCTATGCGATACCAGTGGCTGCTTCTGGCGGCACTTATGAAATTGATTATGATAATTTATATCTAGGCCCTATTCAGGCAACCAGCTCTGGCAAGGTTACTCTTAGGGTTTTGGAAGCATACTAATATGTTAAGAGGTAAACTGTTCTCTTTGCAGGACAAATTACAGACTGTTGAAAAACAGTTTGAAAAAGCCGTTAAACCAAAAAAAGAAAAAAAGGTCGAGAAAAAAGAAAAAAAATCTAAGAAAAAACGTAATCAAAAAGGTATGAGCAAAATTAAAACTGTTGCGGGCATAACTTTAGTTGCCTTTTTAATGGTTGGCGGTATCGCGTTAGCTGACACAATCATTAATAATTTTAACGGCCCCGCAACAATAACTCAAAATGCAGGAAGCGATGATAGAGATGATAGAGATGAGATAATTGTTGGCGGTTTTCCAGGCACAGATGTTTACCAGCATGTAAATTTTCATGGTGGCATAAGCAATGGAGGAACTATCTGGGCAACTACAACTGATGATGCTATTACGCTTACTCAGGGTGATATTGATGATGAAGTTAGTTATTTGCAGATATTGCCTTATGAGAATCTTACAATTACCACAATGGCAACTGGCAGTATGGGCAATATTTTATCTTCAATACCGGGCTCTAAAAGAGAATATATTTTGCATAATGCGTCAACAACAGCTGCTTCTACAATAACTATTGCGGCTGGAACTGGCGTAGATTTGCAGGAAGATGAGGGTGAAACAGTAGTTATTAACGGTTTGGAATTCGCAAGGTTGACATTTATACGAACTGGATTAGGAATCCCGGGCGGAGCTAATTTATCTGGTGGCGATGGCGTCACTCTAATAGTTGAGGTTTTCCAAGTAGGTGACTAATTCACATAGGTTATCATTCCAAAAAAATGAAAAGTTATTATTCTTAAAAAATAATTACGGGTTATCACTCCTGGCAAAAGTGATTACTCATTTATCATTTTATGAGCGATGAAAATGACAAAGACATCAACCAAGACGAGGAGTCTAAGGAAAAAAAGGATGATGTTGACTGGAAAGCTAAATATTTGGAACAACAGGGCATCAACAAACGATTAAAAACAAAGCTTGAAAAAAAAGCTGATGATTCTGAAAATTCCAAAGAAGAAGCACCAGATAAAAAAGAAGAAAAACAATCAGGAGAGTTTGATTATGGACAGCTTGCTTATATGGAAACTAAGGGGATTAAAACTGACGAGGAGTTTGAGTTTGTTCAAAAAATAATGGAAAGGACTGGCGATGAATTGAAAGATGTTGTCAATGACGATTATGTCAAAGGCAAATTAAAAGAGATAAGGGAAAAACAGGTTGTTAAAAAAGCGACTCCATCTAATTCCAAGCGTGCGGCCACGTCAAGAAAAGATGAAGTTGATTACTGGCTTAACAAAGGCGAATTGCCGCCTTTAGAACAGCAGGAACTCCGCAGGAAAGTTGTTAATGCTAAAATTATCAGAGCCAAAGGCGGCACTCATTTTAGCTCTAATCCTATTTCTGGGCGAGTAAAAGTCCAATAATCACATAAACTGTCCTTGATTCTAATTATTAATCAAACATTGTTTTTATGGCAGTAGATGTTGTCAATACTGTTGTATATGCGGAAGATTGGACAGTGAAGTTACAAGAGAGGTTGGATTACCCTCAAAACTGGAAAGAGGTTTGCCGAGTTGATATTTCAAATAAAAGGGTTCTTCATAACCCTTATATGTCAACCGTTCCTTCAGTACAGACCCACACCCGAAATACCGCTTATACTTATCAGCCTTTTGCCAACACTGACGAATCTGTAACTATTAATCAATCTAGGATTCTTCCTATGTTCATTGATAGGGCAGACTTAGCTCAGCAAACTTACGAAAGACAGATGGAAATGGCCGAATTGCAAGGCACACTTCTTAATGAATATATGGAAACAGACATGTTAGCCAACCACGCTATGTGGACTAACTTGACTGTTGACGATATTGGCGGCAGCGGTGGTGGAAACATCACAGTAGCAGCTACCAATGTTGATGACATTATTCGTGCTGTTAAGAAGAAAATCCGAGATGCTAATGGTTCTAATCTGATGGCTCGCAACGGAGCTTTCATTATCTGGCGTTCAGCTGATTTTGAAATCTTAGAAGCTTTCGTACAGGCAAATGGTTTTTCAACTGCTGATAATGCTTTGAAGAATGGTACTATTGAAGGATTTAGATACATGGGCGTTGACCATTATGTGTCGAATCTTCATACCTCAGGCCATTTATTCGCAGGCGTTAAAAACATTTTTCACTTAGGTATTGTAAAAGATAC
>Ga0180438_10008698_pt1 | contig 12854 bp, 14 predicted proteins | sample SS_ome_12_FD_132455 | JGI IMG/M metagenome (GOLD analysis project Ga0180438, IMG submission 132455) | Hypersaline lake sediment archaeal communities from the Salton Sea, California, USA - SS_3_D_2 metaG | ecosystem: Environmental > Aquatic > Non-marine Saline and Alkaline > Hypersaline >...
AGTATTTAAAAAATTAGTTTTAGGGGAATATACTGATAAAGAGATTTATTATGAAAATTCAATAATAAGTGCTTCTGGTGAAGATCATATAATTAAATGGCATAATTCGGTTATATATGATGAGAAAGGTAGGGTGGTATCAACACTCTCATCTGGTGAAGATATAACTGAACAAAGGCATATGGAGTCGAGATTAAAGGAAGTTTGGAGTGACGCCGAGCAATTGCTTTCAAAGAATCTTAATAATTTCATTAATAATGGAAATGGCCATAATTCTAAGTTTTCTAAATCCAGTTCTGTAGATTTAGATAAAGTATTACTATCTCTGACAAAAGAGGGGTAATAATGGCTGAAAACAATGTTCCAATTAGTATAGTTGAAAAACTTATTAGTACTACCATAGAACTCACAAAACAGGTTACTAATATGCCTTATACTATTACACAATCTATGGAGTCTGACATTGATAAGGTAGGACTTGCTTTATCTAAAATAGCGGATAATTTAAATACACCGCCGAGAAATGAAGAGTTAGAAGCATCGTTAGACGAAATAAAAATTATTGTAAATGAAATTAAGGATTCAATTAGAGGTGTTTTAAAGACTATAAAGATAGCGGCATCATTATTTGGGTTAGCTATTTTAATAGCTTCAATAGTGATGTATTTTGGTAGTATATATATTAGCAAAAATAATGATCATGAATTATTACAAGAGCTTAAGGAAGTTAAAGAACTTGTAGAAAAGAAAGACAATAATCAAAGGTAAAGGAGTTTTTGGAGTGAAAACATTTCAAGAAAGTATGGACGAAGTAAAGGTGGAGTCGTATAAGGATTGTGTTTGGTATTTAGAAGACACGGATAAATGTAAGATGTGTAACGGTCATGGTGTTAACCTTCCATGTAACGGTAAGGAAAATATGAATGAGTTTTGTGTATGGGTTACTAAGTTTTTCAAATCCTCATCAAACGAAGAAGCGGTTGTTGAGAGAGATGAGTCGATATCAAAAGCATATCTCTCATTTGATAAAGCTGAAGAGGTAGAAAAGAAGCAGAGTTCGTTGTTTCAAACAATTATGGACGCATTAAAGTAAAATAATTACTTAAGACCCGCTTGATTTACTGCCGGTTGCGGGCACGGTAAAATTTGACCGATGGAGGTTGTAAAATGTATAAGGATAAGTTTGTATTAAGTATTATCCATGATGGAAGCCCAGTCAAGGAAACTGGACGAAGAAGTAATAAGGAAGTGGCTATTCCGTTTGGTAGTGAGTATAAGGTTAGGCTCAAGAATAAGAATGATAGATCTTGTACCGCAAGAGTTTTTATCGACGGAAAAAAGGTGAGTCAGCTAGGTGATTTTATTATAACAGCGGGCGGAACCGTAGATCTGGAAAGATTTGTTGACAGATCTTTAACTGAAGGAAAAAGATTTAAATTTGTTACGCTGGATCATGAGGACGTGGATGATCCTACAAGTTCTGACAATGGTATTATAGAAGTGCAGTTCAGACTGGCTAAGGAACATAACGGTATAAAGATATTACCCCATAGTCCAGCACCATATACACCACCCAATTATAAGTGGCCTGAGCCTATACCATATCATTGGGAAGATAATAACGGTACTAGTTTTAAATGGATAGGTGGATTCGACGCAACTTTTAATTCAGGTGATTTTACCGTGAATTATTGTAATTCATCTGGTGAAAATAGTAGGAGTTTTAAAAAGTGTAGTAGCGCATCATATTCTATTCCTGTGTGTTCTGTTATGGATACGCATGTAGAATCTGGAGCTACTGTAGAGGGTGGTAAGTCAGCGCAATCATTTACATATTCTGATTTAGAAGTAGACAATAACAATGTTGTGACACTTAGATTAAAAATGGTAGGTATTAAAAAAGAGAAATCTATGACGAAACATAAATATTGTACAAATTGTGGTAACGCAGTTAGGAGTAAAGATAGATATTGCTCTTCATGCGGGCATCGCAGACAATAAGTTTGCTTAATTGTGATGCCTCGATCACACCAATGGTCGGGGCATTTTTTTGTCTGAGATAGTATGTTTTTATCTAGCAAATATAATATAATATTCTATAATATTAATATACGGGGCATAAATAGTTATGCCTGATTATAAGGAGGAGTAAGATGCCTGAAACCACACAGCAGTTTCACCGTGTGCCGGCTGAGAAGAAAAAGAAAGGAAATGAATTAAGAACAATTACCCTTGGCAAAGGTATCAAAGCGCTATATGATCCAAAAAGAAAACTAATTGTAACATACTTATTTGATAAAACAAAGTACACCATGAAACAGGCAAAAGAGTGGGTTAAAAGTCATAATAAAAGTGAATCTCACTTACAAGTTGTAGAACTTTTGTCGTTGAAAAATGGGTGGAATGAATTATATAGAGATACAAAGAGGGAAGTTCTAGATGCGCTTAAACAATAAAGTCGAATTTATTATTTGAAAGGAGATCATTATTAATGGCCGATTTTAAAGACATAATTTGTTCACAGAAAGAATGCAAGCAGGTAGATAACTGGGAAGGCACAGTGTTGGATTATTTGTATAAGGTGAAAGAAAATCCTGAAATAACAAATTTTGCGCCTGGCCGAATATACAATATGATAGTCAGCAAAGGTACTGAAAGTGTAGAGGATTCCTTAAAGTTGAGGGGTTATGATGATCTAGTTCATTATAATTTTTTTGACAATAAGATTTTTGGAACACTTGAATCTTTGCATGATATAATGAGATTTATGAAAGCTGCTGCTAGGCGAACTGAGACAGGCAAAAGAATACTTATTCTGGTTGGTCCTGTTAGTAGTGGTAAATCTACTATTGCAGCTTTGTTAAAAAGAGGGCTCGAGTATGATCTGACTCCAAAATATGCTATAAAAGGATGTCCTATCCATGAGGAGCCTATGCATGTAATTCCTATAGAAGATAGAGAATTTTGGCAGAACGAACTTAGTGTTAGAATTGAAGGCACTTTATGTCCTGTTTGTCAGCAGAGAATAGACGAAGATTTTACTGATGACAAGGGAGTGTTTCATTGGGAAGACGTGCCTGTAGAAACATTTAGATTTTCTGAGCAAAGAAGAATGGGTATTGGTACGTTTCAACCAAGTGACCCCAAGTCTCAGGATGTAACAGAGCTTATCGGTAGGGTTAATATGTCAAAAGTAGCACGATATGGTGATACTGACCCCCGAGCTTTTCAATTTGATGGTGAGCTTCAAGTTGCTAATGGTGGGGTTATAGAGATGGTGGAGCTTTTGAAAACGGATATTAAACTTCAATATGTGTTAATATCGTTAGCTCAAGAGCAAGTTATCAAATCACCAGGATTTCCTCAGATTTATATAGACACATTGATTTTGGCCCATACAAATCAGACGGAGTTTGATTCGTTCAAGGCTGATAAAAAGAATGAAGCTTTGCATGATAGGATGTATCCTATTTTTGTTCCATGGAATTTAAGAGTAAGTGACGAAATAAAGATTTATGAAAAAATGATAAATGAATCTGATTTTAGGGATATACATATTGCACCCCATACATTGAAGGTGGCTGCTCAGTTTGCTGTTTTGTCTCGTTTAACAGATTCAACTAAAGTATCGAATAAAATAGAAAAAATGAAACTATACAACGGGGAAGTTACTGAAGGTTTTAAAAAGTCAGAAATAGATCTAAAAGCTTTGAGGCAAGAAGGTCGTGATAAAAATGAAGGTATGTCAGGTATTTCTCCAAGATTTATTATTAATGCCCTTAATGTCGCATTAGGCAGTAAAGAAGAGAAAAAGTGTGTTAATCCTATTGACATTATTAGATATTTAAGAGATAATTTCGATCATCATATAGGTATTGTAGAGGAAGATAAAGATAGGTTCTTGAATCTTTTGATTGGTGATAAAGATTCCGTTAGTTCAGAATATAAAGAGGTTGCAAAGAAGGAAACCAACATGGCTTTCTTATATGCATATGAAGAACAAGCAATGACATTATTTGATAATTATATGCGAAATATTACCTCCTTTTGTACCAAAGAAAAAGTATTTGATTCAATTACTGGTGAATATTCAGATGCAGATGAAAAATTAATGAGAGCTATTGAGGAACTTATTCCGGTTCCAGAGAGTTCAAAGTCAGAATTTAGGAATGGTATTTTTGTACATAAAGCACAGGTTCTTGAAAAGGATAGAAAGTTTACGTACAAAGATTACCCACCATTGAAAGATGCAATTGAAAAGAAGCTTATGTCTGACTTAAAACCGGTTGTTAGTTTGTCATTGGCTGATACAACTACAACTGATCCAAAAGCGAAGAAACGTAGAGAAAAAGCTTTGGAGACATTGTTAAGTAATGGATATTGTAAAGAATGTGCTAATGTATTGTTAGCTTTTATAGGTGAGGTTCTAAGGAAAGAAGAATAATGTTCGAGGATCTTATTCCTGAAAGTAAGAAAATACCAAAAGAATTAAAATCGTATGAGCGGTGCCCGTACTGTAATAGTGATAGCATCGATAGTACGGATGGGTTGTTTATACCAAATGGGTATGTGGAGACTGTGGTTTGTAAAATATGCGGTTTTAAATGGCTAGTAACTTATGACGTTGATTTAAACGTTGTCAAAATACAACATGGGAGTTGATATGGCAGTTATACATCATCCAGATTGGGATTTATCAGAGCGCGGTAAAAAAGATGCCGAGAGACATCAGAAGAAAATAGATGACGCTATACGTAAAAGTGCTAAAGATGTAATTGCTGAGGAATCTATAATAACAAAGAAAAACGGCAAGAAAGTAAGAGTACCTGTTAAAGGGCTGAAAGATTATAGATTTGTGCATGGAAAGCGTAAGAAGGGATCTGGTGAAGGCGATGGCGGAGATGGCGAAGGTGCCGGCCAGGGTCCGGGTAAGCCAGGGGATGTTATTGGTAGAAGACCAAAACAAGGCGATGGCCAGGGCGGGGATGGTAAGCCTGGAGATCAGCCCGGCGACGATTTCATTGAAGCAGAAGTAGATATTGATTATTTAATAGAAGTAATGTTTGAAGATTTAGGGTTACCGTGGATAGAAGAGAAATTAAGGGCAAACCAGTTGGTACCAAGTGGCTGGAAGTTTGAAACCATAACCAAAAAAGGTATTTTGCCAAGAGTGCACAAAAAGCGTACTATGTTAGAAGCTATAAAGCGTAACGAATTGTTTGCTAAAGAAATAGAGGAAGAAGTAGAATGTGATCATGAGGATGCTCTAAGGGCTTTAACACAAGCTGGTGGCGACATAAATGATGCTATAGATATTATTAAAAATGGTGAGCTAGATATGTCTATTGATCCGTATGTTATTATAGAAGATAATGATATGCGGTACAAACAAATAGAAGAGAATTACGAATTGCATTCTAATGCGGTAGTTATTGCTATGATGGATACATCTGGTTCTATGACCACAGATAAAAAATATTTATGTAGGTCTTTATTATTCTGGTTAACAGAATTCTTGAAAAAAGTCTATGACTTTGTAGAAATTAGATTTATTACTCATACTACTGAGGCAAAAATTGTTGATGAGGAAACTTTTTTCCACAAAGGTGAAAGTGGTGGGACATATTGCTGGTCAGCTATAGATAAAGCATTACATTTGATTGATACAGAGTATCCTGTAGAGGAATGGAATGTTTATTGTGTATATACATCGGACGGCGATGATTTTGATCAGGAGAAAACAATTAAGTATATAGAAGAGTTATTAAAACGTAAGATTAACATGTTTTCTTACAACGAGATTAATCCTAGTCCAGGTCCGTGGGCTACCGCTTGGGGAAGCTCTAATACTTTAATAAAAAAAATAAAAGATAATTGGTCATTTGTAGGTACCAGTGAATCAGGTACAGAATTTTATAAAAATGAAGAGTTGCATTTTTTATTATCATTAATTAAAGATAAAAGTCATGTTTATCCCACACTTAAACACATCCTATTTCAGGAGAATAAAAAATGAACAAATCAGAATTAAAGCGCCTTATAAAAATAGAACAGAGAATAAAAGAGATAGCTACAGAAGATTTAAACCTAAATTGCTATCCAATAGAGTTTGATATTATTCCCCCTCAAAAAATGTTAGAGATCATGGCGTATAATATACCTACTAATATATCTAACTGGAAGAAGGGTAGGGACTACGAGAGGGAGCGTACTATATATGAACATTCAGGAAGGGGTATGCCATATGAAGTTGTTATTAACTCAAATCCAGCTAAGGCATATTTGATGAATAATAATAAGTTCTCTGTGCAATGTTTAGTCATGGCTCACGTGTATGGACATTGTGCTTTTTTTACTACTAATAAATATTTTAGAAATTCCAGACAAGATATTGTTGGCATATTGTATGAGGCTTCTAGAAGATTTTTGAAATATGAACATAGATTTGGAATTGATGAGGTAGAGAAGACAGTAGATGCTGGACACGCACTTCAATGGCATTCGAGTCCTTTTGAATCAAACGAGACTCAGGAAGAAAAAAGGCATCGTATATTTGAGCAAGAAAAAAGAAAAATGCATGCTAATAGTGGATCTTTTGGGGATCTAACCGGTAATAATAAGAAAGAAATTAATGAAGATATAGAGTTGTTTAATCAAAAGTTATGGAGATCACTCAAATTAAAAACCCCTATTGAGCCTACGGAGGATTTACTTGGTTATTTAATAGATAATTCTAGAGTACTGGAAGATTGGCAAAAAGATATACTTGAAGTATTGCGAATGGAAGGCCAATATTATTGGCCGATGATGAAGACTAAATATATGAATGAAGGTTTTGCTACTGTAATCCACGAAAAAATTATGAAAAAGTTATTTGAAGAGGGATTGCTAACAAGTGAAGAGCATTCAGATTTTAACTATTCAAACTCACTGGTAAAATCTGAGAATCCATTTGGTCTTAACCCATATTTGATTGGGTCGGAAATATGGAGAAATATTGAAGAGAGATGGGATAAAGGTCGTTATGGTGATGATTGGGAAAATTGCCTGAATGCAAATGAGAAAGAAAATTGGGATACTGGAGCTATGGAAGGATGGCAAAAGTGCTTGGATACGGTAGAGACTTATGTCGATTGGTTTTTTCTACAGGATTTTCTAACACCAGAATTAATTAGAGATTTAAAGATTTATATTTTTAAGCAAAAAGAAATGCCTCAATCTATAGATTATGTTATAACTAAGGATGAAGCAAAAGAGATTAAGCGGAAATTGGTAAGAGCTTTTGCACAAAGCGGCATACCGAAGATAGAAATTATTAATGGTGATTACCAAGATAGAGGTTGGTTAAGACTTGTACATAAATATGATGGCATACCTTTGGAAGAAAGTTATGCTAAAAAAACCATGGAACATATAGCTTATTTATGGGGTAAGCCGGTGTGTATGGATAGTAAGATGGATGATTCTACCGAGGTATCGTGGAAAATAAATCCAGAAGGTTGGGAAGCTGGAGATGACGCTGAGGAGAAAAAAGAAGAAGATAAGAACAGTAATTGGGGAGATTATCCAATTTTAGTACTTGATCCTGATCCATTAACACAACCTTACTTATGTCCATGGTATGATTAAAAATATGGGGGCGAAATTAGAATCGACGTGGCGGGTCAGTCGATCACTGCGATGCGTAGGGATGTGACTACGATAAAACGCATACTTAAATACAGATGCAAAAACATCTATGATTGCTTACGCCAACGAAGCGCTGAAAGGCGTTGAGTTGGTACACTCTGCTGGAGCCTAATCTAGCAGCGACTTTCGTAATAGTTAGGAACAGAAATTACGACTCGAAGGGAGTTCTCGGCGTACCTTTGAGTATAAAGGCCGAGAGTGATAATAGGTCTTGACCCAGAGGTCCTAATTATCACCAATAATTCTGGGTAAAATCATCGTATATCAGTGGTTGATGTGGACGTGACGGACTCCAGGGCGGTACTGGACGCCTCCACCAAAATTTAATAAAGAAAGGAAAATAAAAATGGCAAAAAAAGGTAAAAAAGGAAGTAAGGGGGGTTGTAAAAGTAAGTAATTACTTTAAGTTATGGGTAGTAGTGATAAAAAATGGCGAAGAAGGAAAATGACAAAGCATAAACACCGTAAGCGCCTAAGAAAGTATAGACATAAACGAAATAAAAAATAAAGGAATTAAGAATTATGTGGTGGATTTGTCAAATTTTGGCTGTTACTTTAATTTCAGCAGCTCATGTATTTAATCGATGGGCCGGTTTAAATGAAGTGGGGTTTTTCATTAAGTGGGGTGTGAATGTGGGGATGCAGGTAATAGCTGCTCCATTATTTATAACCGCCTATATGAGAGCGCCTTCTTTATTTCAGCCGTGGTTTTTAGGAACAGCATCAATCGCTTTGCTAGGATTTTTGGCTAGCTTGATATTTTTTGGAGAATCGATTGTTGTCTTGAAAATACTTGGAGCCGCCCTGGCTTTAGCAGGAGCGGTTTTATTGATTTTATAGGAGGTGATCGACAATGGAAGAATTGATCAAATGCAGAATACCTAAAAAATTTTGTAATGCGCGAACAACGGGCGGAGGATGTATATTGAATACAGAATGTAAACCCGTTGTAGATAAATGTAGAAGTACGTGGATCGATCCTGAGGATCACGACAAGGGTAAAACTCCCGATTGTAGTAGGATAGAAGAGGGGTACTGTAAAGCATACATTAATCCAGAATATAAGTGGACGCTAACTAAAGAATGTCCATTGGCTGATCATATAGTGAGGGAATCGAAGAAGTTTGAAAGAAGACGTGTTGGACAACAAAAACAGCGTAGACGATAGTTTGAAAAAAACTATGTGCTTGCATCAATTACACAGATCTGATATACATCTATATGGTTATATGAGACCTTATGGGTGCGGTGATTGTTCAATCTGTGAGCCAGATGTAAATAATTCTAATTGTTCACATTATTGTCCAGTGGTTATAAAATTTATAAAAGTTAAGAAGAAAAAACCATAGAATTTTATTATAAAGCGGTGATTTTGACTAGCAAAAGTGCGATTTTATTCTATAATATATATAAAGTAAAGGACAAGGAGAATTAATAAATGGATGACAACGTTTTAAAACAATTATACGAACCTTTTGAATTGAAGGCTAGGAAGGGTGTAGGAAATCAAACATTTAAATATGTCCCTAGTGACGACATAATTGACCGAATGAATAAAGTTTTTAAAGGTAATTGGGAAACCCACGTTGTGTCAGCGGAGCGGTTTGAAAATGATGTAATTATGCATGTAAGAGTGTCCGTCAAAGATCCAGAATCTGGTCAAATGTTTTCTCACGAAGGTTTTGCTAGTCAGCAAATAGCTAGATATACTAGCGGCCAAAACCAAGGTCAGAGTATTGATATTGGAAATTCTTACAAATCAGCTATGTCAAAGGCGATTAAGACTGCGGTAACTAAATGGGGAGTGGCTTTATATTTAGAGGAAAAGGATGATAATGATTCAAATTTAGCCGGTATGCCGGGCAATTCTCCGGTTATGCCATCTATTACAAACAGCTCTCCAGCAGGACCACCAATAGGAACTCCTAATGGTGCGGTTAATAATAATGTGGGTACTAAACCTGGACCACCCACTGGTCCGTTGTCGGTTCCTAATGCCCAACCAGTGATGCCTCCTATGGGACCTCCTGTTAATGTACAACCCAATAATCCACAACCACCAGCACAGCAGCAAGCACAGCCCGCTCCGGTGTTTACAAATGGGAATGTCGTAAATACTAATCAAGGACCACCATTAGAATCTTTTGTTGCCGAAGAAAACGAAAATCCAGGTCCGAGTGATGTACAAAAACAAGCTATAAAACATATAGCTGAATTAAACAATATGGATTATAATTCGTTAGCAAAGTTGGCGCTACAAACCGATGCTGCTCCAGATATAGATAGTCTGGATTATAAACAAGCTAGAACTATTATTCAGTATGGTAATAATTTAACTAATGCCGCGTAATCGGAGGAATTAAATGAGCGAAAAGTATGAAGTTGTTGAAATCACTCTTAAAAGTATGCCGTATAAGTTGTTGATTTATAAAATAAAAGAATCGGATATAGATGATAAACTCACCTATTTTACTAGAGAGGGGGGATTGATACATAAGAGTTTATATGAGGAATTTTTAATTTCTATAAGTGTATCTAACATCCCTAGTTTTTTAACGCACTTAACTAATTCTAATATTAGACCCGATCAATTATTTGAAATACGAAATGAGTTAGTTTCCGAAATACTTAAGCTAAATCCCAAATTATTACCGACTAATATTATTATAAATGATAATCAGGTTGTTAAAATGAGGTCTGGTAAGCTTAAATATGGTGAGATTTTATTATCTGATAATAAATTATGGAATGAAGATCTTAAGTTAGACAATCTTGTAAATAATGCTAAAAAAATAGATAAAAGTAAGGTAAAAAATGTACAAGATCTAGCACCGAGGTTTATACAAAAATTCTGGGATCGTATAAATCAATATGTAACCATCAAGCAGTTTGATCCAGGAAGTGAATTAGTTATCATGAGTGGTAGGCGATTTAAATCAAAAGCTGCTTTTTGTCAATATATTGTGACTATTTGTGTAGAGGATATTGAAGACCTATTCTTACGGTTAGATAGATCTGGACTTCCTAGTAGAGTGTCACCTTCTGATCTTGTAAAAGAATTATATAATATGTGTATAGAAGTTAATCCGTTTCTAGATTATAACATATATAGTGACGGCATACAAGATACAACAGATATCCCTGTAGAAGACTATATAGACCCATTTCAGTCATTGGGTGCGGAGCACGGAGACCCACAAGATATATTATCTGAGGCACTTAATAAAAAGAAGAGCACCAAGTTGTTTAGAGATGTTAAGAAAGAAACACTCCTTGAGTTAGATGATAAAATAAAAGAAAAAGTTATTGGTCAAGATGAAGCAATAGATACAATAACAGAAGCTATACAGCGTGCCAGCGTAGGTCTTAAGGATCCAGAGCGCCCCATAGGTGCTTTTGTATTTACTGGGTATACGGGGGTGGGTAAGACATATACTGCCAAAGTTCTTTCTGAAGTATTAACTGGTAGTAAGTATAATATGGTTACAGTTGATTGTTCAGAATATTCTGCTGACCACGAATATGCTAAGCTGATCGGTGCGCCACATGGATATATTGGGCATGATCAGGGTGGAGTATTAACCAATGCAATTAAAAAGAATCCTTTTTCAATTGTTCTATTCGATGAAATTGAGAAAGCCAGTGACAAAGTACATCAACTATTACTACAGATAATGGATGAAGCACGCCTTACTGATGGTAAAGGTCAGAAGATTCCTTTTAGAGATACTGTGATTATAATGACTTCTAATCTAGGAGTCAAAGAGACTCAAGCAGTATCTAAGACGATAGGATTTGGTAATGTGTCTGAGCTTACGAAGGATAAAAGAGTTAAAGCAGTTAAAGAAGCACTTAAAAAGAAATTTAAACCCGAGTTCATTAATAGAATAACTGCTATGGTGAATTTCGGTCCCTTAAGTGCGGGTGATTATAAGCGGATAATTAGACTCGAGCTAGAAAAACTTAAGACTAATCTTAGATTGAATAATACGCCTTATTCTAAGTTATCCGTAGAATTTGATGATTCATTAATCAACTATATATATAAAGAGGGGATAGATGAAAAGTTAGGGGCTAGGCCTCTGGTTAGGACTATCGAAAAGAAAATTTCAACCCCCCTATCAAAAAAATTACTAATGGAAGATATTGACTGCGCAAACACATTAGCTACGGTTTCGGTTAAAAGAAACAAAATAATCATAAATACGGAGTGTGTTGCAAGTACGGATGACCCGCCTTTTTATATGACAGCGGGAGGTAATGATAAATAATGTGTTATAATGGAAAACCCCATGATTTAGAAAATATATATAAAGTTTCAATAGGCTGGAATGAAGAGCGGGTTGTACAATGGTGTACTAAATGTGGTGCTGTTTGTATAGCTAAAGCTAGCGACGGTAGAATTTTTGATTATATCGGTGAAATGAGATTTCCAGATTCTATGTTTGGATTATCTGGGGCTAAGGATTAATAATGGAATTAACAATAGAAATTACTGATTTTTGCCCGCATGGCTGTAGTTATTGTTCTACTAATGCTACTCCGATTATCAGGCATACTTTGGCTGTGAAGGACATAAAAGAATTTTTGGATAAACATAAATCAATAGATAGGATTAATATTTCAGGCGGAGAACCACTAAGTCATCCACAGTTTTATAACATATTGAATTTGTGTTATAGATATACTTACAATGTATGGGTTTACACTAATGCTATTCATCAAATAATGTATAACACGGATATAGTTAAGGAAATTAAAGTGGAAGCGAATGTTTGTCTTACGCCTGGCAAAGAAATTTATATTCCAAAGGAAGCTGATAAGGTGCATCTCCTTCAGTTAGTGGAACAAGGTAGAGCTAAAAATATGGAACCAGCTAATTTAGTAGCTTCTGGTAACATACCTAAGAATGAGTGCGATTGTAGCTGTTGTAACCATGTGTTATTACAGGCTGATCATAAAGTGGTGGAGGCGCCGTGTAAGAAAGAATATGAATGATCATACTAAATATTTGGTTATATGGTGGAATAAGGGAGAAGTCCATGTTAGTAAGCCAGTAGATTATAATTCAGCCATGTATAGAATATCTGCTCTAGATGGCAAAAGAGGATATTTTGAAGTAGATAGAAAAACCGGTAAAGTTACTGATTGTACTGGTAAATATA
>Ga0180438_10008699_pt1 | contig 12853 bp, 12 predicted proteins | sample SS_ome_12_FD_132455 | JGI IMG/M metagenome (GOLD analysis project Ga0180438, IMG submission 132455) | Hypersaline lake sediment archaeal communities from the Salton Sea, California, USA - SS_3_D_2 metaG | ecosystem: Environmental > Aquatic > Non-marine Saline and Alkaline > Hypersaline >...
CTCCGACGGAATAAAGGTCGCCTGCGGAATGTAGATAATAAGATTTTGCCACGTGTACGGAGACAAATTGCCGATGCCATTAGGAACAATCCGATTATGAGTGTTGTACCTAACTCGAATGATGATGAAGATATTCGAGCTGCGAAGATTGGGGATAAGGTTTTGCGTCACTGGTGGCAGAATAATCGGATGAAGGAGAAATGGCGACGGCTAAATGGCTGGGTGCATATCTGTGGAAACGGTTTCTTCGATGATCGGTGGGACCCTAAGATGGGACCGGTTAAGTTTAATGAAGAGACCTCGAAGTATGAGTATCAAGGGGATGTGGATACTGGAGTTTGGTCGCCCTTTGAAATCTGTGTTCCCTATGGCGCACTCGGCGATGTTGATCTTCAAGACTTTCCTTGGGTAATCAAGGTTAAGTGGCGAAGCTTGGACTGGTTTGAACGTAACTTCAAACGGGGGACGGAGGTTGAGCCGGAGGATCTTCCAACTCATATGTTTGATATCTCCCATGTGTTTGGTTTGTCTGCGTCGAGTGCTCCTACTAAGGCGGAAGGGGCGCGATCGGTTGAGATGCATATGCGGCCGACTTCGGAATTTCCCAAGGGATTGCATCTAATCGGAGCAAATGGGATCATAGATGTGAAGGAGGATTATCCTTTTAATGACTTCTCGCTCGAACATTTCAAAGACATCGAAGTACCTGGGGTCTTCTGGGGTATGGCAACGATGGAAGGTGCGGTGCCACTTCAGAAGGCGTGGAACAGAAATGTCTCCGGAATTGACGAGTTTAATCGACTTCTCGGAAAAGGTAAGATGTTGGCTCCAAGAGGGTCAAATATGGAGGCAGCGCCAGATGACACTCATGGACAGGTACTTTACTACTCTCCGCAGATGGGTTTGAAGCCGGAGATAATGACGCTGAAGTCGTTGCCGCAGACGTATGTGTTACAACTGGAGACGCTGCAACGTAGTTTTCAGGAGCTTTTCTCTCAACACGAAGTCACTATGGGGACGAATAAGAGTGATATTCGTTCTGGGGAGATGGTGGAGCTTTTGCTCGAACAGAATGCGATAGGGAATATTCCCGCACAATCTTTGAAGGAAGATGCCTTGGAGAGGCATGCTTCACGTTGTCTTAAGAGGATTAAACATGGATACTCAGATGACCGCGTTCTTAAGATCCGAGGACAAGAGGGGGAATTCGAACTCTTTGACTTCCGAGGAGCTGACCTGCGAGACAATACAGATGTCAGTGTTAAACGAGAATCTTCCTTGCCTGACTCTAGAGTGGCAAGAGCCTTGGTTGTCGAACGGCGCTTCAAAGAGGGATTCTACGGAGATCCAGCTGATCCTGAAGTGAGAAGACAAGTCCAGAACACGCTCGATGATGCCATTGTTGAGAATATCTATGACGACACCAAGGCGGATGAAGACAATGCTCGGATTGAGAATCTCACTATGATGAGGGGCGGGATTGATAAGTTGATGATTAATGCCTATGATAATCATGGGCTTCATATTAAGGAGCATAACTTGTTTAGGAAGTCGAGAGACTTTCAGAAGATTAAACTTGAGAATCCGCAGATGTTTATGGAACTGGAGATGTTGTTTGAGGGTCATGTGTCGCAGCATCAAAGTTTCTTGAATGAACAGATCAAAGCAATGAGGGAGGCAGCTAATGACAGAGGGAAAGGATAAGGAATTAACTCGAGAGGAAAAGGACAAGTTGCAACTGGACCTTCTTGAGAAAAATTGGCTGGAGTTTGTAGGACACTTTCGAGCGGCGAGGGAAGCTTGGGGGTCTTATCGAAATAAGGTTCAGGTACTCAATCTTGCTGGAATTCGTATGGATTACGCTGATCCTGAGTTTCAGAAGATGCTTGTCCAACCTTGGGCGAAGTCGCCGTTTGAGAAGGGGATTCCTGTGATGATACAGGCGTATCGGAGACAAGGTGGGATAGACTATCTCTATTTTAAAGAAGAAGAAAAGGAGGCTAAGGATAATGCCAATTCAAGTAAATGAGGAAGGACAGGTTGTAATCGGAGAGGGAGAGGATGCGAAGACCCTATCCGAGGAACAAATAACAAGCCTTATGGAGCAAGGCTCGAAGGTTGAGGAGCTTTCTGCGATAGCTGAAAAGGTGAAACAAGCGACAGGAAAGTATGACGTCGATCTTGACACGTATCTTCAGCAGGCAGAAGGTAGCTTCTCGACGATTGGGCGTTTGCTCGAGGAAGGTGTGATTGATGAGAAGGGGGAGATCAAACTCAAGAAGGAATCTGCGGAGCCGGAACCGAAACCTGATCCTAAAGGTTCGTTGAAGACGTTTGACACCAAGGGTCTTGTCGGAGAGGAGAGAATTGCTGCGATCGTGGCGAAGACGGTGCAGGAGCATATCAAACCTTTGACAGAGGGTCTTGATCAAGTCAAGCAAGATATAACGAACGATAGGAGGAGGGAAATCGAGGGGCTTCTCAGGAGGAAGCACGAAGGCCTTGATGAGTATGATGTCCAGAGGATTATGGGAACCGCTATGAATGACCAGAGCAAGAGCGTTTGGGAACACGCAGATACTTATGCGAAGGATAAGAGTGGCCGTGAAGCTAAGATGAAAGCTAAGTGGATGGAAGAGATGGGGATTGATCCGGAGGATTGGGAGGAGCGGAACAAGATGAAGGGCATGTCTCCTGCTGAAGGAATGGCTGCTGTCGCTTCCGGGAAGAAGATTAGCTTTGACTCACGCAGGCGTCACGGGAAAGACGCGGTTACACCGAGAACCGCGATGGCTGAGTTTTTTAGGAGGCAACGAGAAGGATAACAGGAGATGGCTTACGCTAATCTAACAACTTGGGATGAAGTCCTGAAGACCTTCTATCTCCCTGCTATACAAGAGCAGCTTAACCACGATACGCCTTTGGCGGATATTATCGAGGTTAATGAGGAGGATGTCTCAGGGAAGGACGCGACTATCGAGATGCATTATGGAAGAAATACCGGTATCGGTGCAAGGGCCGATGGTGGTGCGCTTCCTACTGCTACTTATCAAAAATTTAAAACGGCTACGGTTCCTTGTAAGTATAACTATGGCCGCGTGAGCTTCACTGGCCCGACTATTGCGGCTACACGAGATGAACGTGGCGCGTATGCTCGGGTTGTGGATAAGGAAATCACTGGAGTTGTCACGGATTTGCAGAAGGAGATCAACCGGCAGCTCTGGGGATGTGGCTATGGCGTGTTGGCGAGGTGGTATGCGACTGGAAGTAATACTACGTATCAACTGCAGAGGCTTTATCGCTCGGCAAGTTATGCGGTTGCTTCTGGCGGTGGTAATGCCTTTGGCTCGGCTTTCGGTGTGAAGTATCTGAAGGAACTCAACAACGCAGTTCCTGTTATATTGTCTTCGATGTCTTCAGCTTCCTCGGCAAGTTTTACTGTCGATACCACAAATATCGCAGTTTCTGGCTACACCGAGGGAACTGGAAGCACGGTCTACGATACCATTACCTGTACCAATCCGACTGTAACCGAGGCTGACGGTACATTCTATGTTCGTCCTAGGTCAATGGGTGTTTATAGTTCTGCGACCGCAACTGGTGTGCCAGGTGCTTCTGGTGTACATCGTCTTGAGATGATGGGCCTCCGGGGAATTGTCGAAACTGGTCGTATAGATGAGGTTGCGATCAAGGATGAGACGTACTCTGGAGTTGGTCTTGCCAATGCAGACTGGTTGCAGGGGCTTAACACCGGAACCTATCCTTGGTTCAAGGCGAATGTGGACGCTCACCCCTCCGGTCGGTATGCAGGAACTCGGGCGATCTCGGACAAGCTTCTTCAGAAGATGTTCGACAAGTGCGAGCTTAACGCAGGAAAAGGCATCGGTCCTAATGTGATCTTCACGACACAGGAAATCCGACGTGAGATTATTGAGTTGTGGACCGCTGATCGACGGTTTGTCAATACTATGGATTTCGACGGAGGTTGGAAAGGACTCGAGTTCAATGGGATTCCCATCCTCGTCGATACGGTAGATGCGATTGCTGGGGAGATTTACTTTCTTACCACCTCGGACATTCAATGCTACCGGATGAGTGATTATGACTGGATGAGTAAGGACGGAGCTATTCTGTCTCGAATCTCCGGTTACGACGCATACGAAGCGATTCTTTTCCGGTATGCTGAGCTTGGGTGTAAGCGGAGGAATACCCAAGGCGTTCTTGCGGATATTGCCTTCGATGAAGATTAATCTTTAGCTAGTATCCCGGGGTTTCGGGAGATTTTGTTCAAAAATTGAACGAAACCTCGGGGGTTAACTATGAGGACGATGCGATGATTAAGATGAGAAATTTGCATTCTGAAGTCAAGAATCTCGTTTATGGAATGATGCTTGGGGATGTGGTCTTTGTGAATGGGGATCTTGGGGATGATACTGCAACGGGGGAAAGCTACGAGTATGCAAAGAAAAGTCTGGCTGGAGCGGTGCAGAATGTGGTAAGTGGGCATCATGACTACATTCTCTGTGTCGGAGCGGAGACTGGAGCTGCAGCCGTTGCGATTACCCAGGCGGATCTTCATATTATCGGGGTTGGCAACGGAGGGATGATGAACGCGTGGAACAGGGGATATCAGTATACCTGTCCTGCGGCAGATGCCCTTCAGCCGAGTACGGCAGCGGATGGATTGGAGCTTGCTGGGATTAAGTTTTTCACAGCGGCTGGGCAACTTGTTGTCGATGATGCAGGCGCAGATGGGATGTTCTTTCATCATAATACGTTTACAACTGCGGCGGATACAACGACAGATAACACAGACGTTACCCTTGATATTGAGGGTAAGTATTTCGTTTGTGCCGACTCGATCTTCCTTCGTCAGAAGCTTGCGATTGATACTGCAGGGACTGGAGCGATTATCGAAAGGTGTCTTTTTGAAGCGGATGATGCGGGATCGAAGGCGGTTAATGCTGCTGGGTTGCAGACCATTGTAAGGGATTGTATCTTCAATCTTTCGAGCTCAAGTGCTGCAGTTGCAATTACCTATGCTGCGGCTTCGGATGCAGGAGCGATTATTAACTGTAGGTTTGATGCTACAATCAATGACGCAATCTCGAATGCTGGAGCAAACGTGCTGATCATTGATTGTTATAGTGATACGATTACCTCGAACACAACTTCAGTAACTTACACAGCGATTAACGACTAACCTATGCCTTTCTTTGATTTCGAGTGTGTTGTTTGCAAGCGGACTTGGGAGGATATTGTTCCTGCGAATGGAGGAGTGTCCTCTTGTCCACACTGCGGTCGGAACGGTGTGAGGTTACCTCCATTGGTCTCGATCGTAGTTGCAGGCAATATGGGACCAAAACTGAAGAATCGAGTTAACCTTGACACGGAGCTTAAGAGACAGGGGTTTTCTGCCCCGCTCTTTAAAAGCGAGGAGGCAAAGGACAAGGCTCGGTTCGTAATGAGGAAGGAGATGGTCCCTTGGCGCTAACCTTAGATGAGGGGGGAGTCAGCCTGCGGTCCTGGGTATCCTGCCTCCTCTCGGGATTCTTTTTGGCTCCCCTCTTTTTACAGAAGGAGGCAGTATGTTGTACGAAGACTTGAGGCAAGTTGACATCCTCGGGCCGTTAGAAGATCAGTTGAATAGTGGCCAGATGCGACTTGAGATGAATGAGGACGGGAATGTCTGCATCCGGTTGAAACACTTTGTCGATTATAAGACACCTTGGGTTTACTCGGTAACTGGGAAGGATAGGTTTTGTGTTAAGTGGTTGCAGTTTTACCACAGGTATTATAACTTCGTCCCGAAGGCATGTCATGGTTGTTTCAAGACAATGTGCCGACCGAGGAATCTTAAGGAAACGATGCAACTGGCAAAGGTACAGAAGGAGCTTGGAATTCACTCGAAAATCGGGATGGAGCAACGACCTTATGCCTCAGGTCTCTGGGGAGCGTTTTGGTATGGACCTATTCTTGAAGGTTTGGAAGGTGGAAGGAAAACCTACGAAACGGTTTCCGAAGCCGTAGGGAAAATCTCTGATGTAAAGCTATGGCTGAAGCGCGGATGTACCGAGATGGAATATCAGGCTGGGCCTTCTGATCGGTGGCAGTATCTTCCTGAGCATGAAGTTTTAGAGGAGATGCTTGATAAGCTGTTTGTTAGTCGTCCACTTGGCGCGGATTTCGGGCCTCCGACACTTCAAGTTAATGTCATGCGCAGGTGGGTTGAATGGGCTCATCGGCATGGTGATTCTACGGTTTGGGAGTATGCGAATCGGAAGTCGTTCCTTCCCGACTATGTGAAGTATAATGGGAGTGATCACGTAGCTGAGGATTTCAAACCCTTGATTAAGGAACCGCCGAGTATGATGACTTTGGAGGAGTTTTTCAAAGGGGGAGGCGATGGGTGAGTTTGATCATTTGCCTAAGTTTAATGACTATCGCAGGACCGAAGACGGAGTGATGGTCGCGGACCTCGGGTTTAAGAAACAACTCTGGGCTCTCGATCCGGAGCTCGACGTGGTTTGGGACTGGGGGAGTCAGAAATGGGAGATCTGGCGGTTTCCTGGGCAGAGGAATAAGCCGAAGAAAAAGATTGATCATAAGGCTTATCATATCATGACTGTTCAAACTAAAGGTAGGTCTTTCCGTGAACTCGGTGCGGATATTATTCTGAGACTACAGCAGGGGGATACACACCGTTTCTCGGTTGAAGATATCGTGAGATATTTCGACCAAATGGACGAGAACATACAGAGGGAGAAGCGAAGACAGATGAGGGATCGAATTGGGTCTCGATCACAGGAGGTTGCTTGGTACCTTCACGGAAATCCCTACCGAGCTCAGATTCCAAAGCGGTTTATGGAGGGGACAAAGTTTCTTTTCGAGGGACCTTCTAATACGAAGAAGATTGCGAGGTTATTGACAAATGCCTGATAAGAGAACAGAGAAGTTGGAACCTTTTCGACTCTCAAAGAGTCAAAAGGAGTTTCAGAAGCAGCATAAGACGGCGAAGCGTGTTCTGCAATTGCTTCAGGCTAAGGGATTTGATGAGCTTCGGAAGCTGCAGAATACGAATCAGCTTATGCAGGCTTGGAAGATAACCTATGATCAAATGATGGAGGGAGCTCCAACCTCTGGAGTGTCCGAGATTCCAGGAATGAGGTTTCCAAGTGCAGGTGATGAAATTACTGATGAGCAAGCTACTATTAGGTATTGAGCTTGTCTTCATTGTTATCTTATGGGAGGCGATCGAATGCGTGCTCTATTGTTGGCTATATCCTTATTAATTGCTACTCCGAATGTAGTTTTATCCAAAGAGGTTGAATTACGATGGGATAGATCTCCTGAGATTATAGTAAAGGAGTATTGGGTCTATCAAGGAGTACTTCTAAAAGAGGAAAATATAAGTGGACCCTTACAGAGAGTAAAGGTTGTTCCTCAAACTTCTGAAGGCGAAGATCCAACGGTGACCTTGATTGTGCCTGAGGGCAAGGAATACATTTGGAGCGTTGTTTCTGTAGCCAGGGATGCTGATTCTGGAGTGACTACTGTATCTGGACCCAGTAATTTTGCTCTTGAGACGAATACTATTTATAAGGCTTATCCTACTCCTGAAGGTACAAGGAATCTTATAATCATTAACATCAACTAATTTCGTTCAATTTTTGAACAAAATGAGGACGGAATGGCAAACGCCTACGAACATATTGAGACGATTCGGGATTACATTGGAGAGGGGACTGCGAAGCACTGGACCGATCGGGAGCTTCTTCGTCGATTGAATACAGTACAGCGGAGGTTAGCTGTTGCTGTGGCAAAGGCTCCGGGGGATTGGTTGGTTAAGAGTAAATCGGTAACGCCTTCGTCGTCGGAGATTACCTTGCCAAGTGATTGCTCGAAGCCGGTTTATCTTGAGGAGACGGCTACAGGCAATGTGATTAGTTTTAGTACTCGGGTGATGGATAGGAGGGTCTCTCGATTAACTGGAACTTCGCTTTGGTCGGGAACTTTGGAGGCCTACTTTGTTAAGGGTAAGATTGTTGTGAACCAGGATAGTTATGGTGAAGCTTGTACGTTGTGGTATCAGGAAAGGGTACCTGATCTTCATGTGGGAACGGCCTCTGCGGGAGCAGCAACCTCGATTACACTTTCTGCTCATGACGGAGCTGGAGTGTCCTCGGGAGGCTTTGGGGCAAAGGTAGTCGCGGATTACTACAACGGAGCTGGAATTGAGGTTGTAAGTGGAACTGGAGCCGGAACGGTTGATACGATTACTGATTACACGACGGCTAGGGTTGCAACAGTCTCCGGAACGTATGATTCAGACTCGGTTTATGGAACGATCTCGAAGTTGCCTGAGGAATGTCACAATCTGATGGAGGTGGAGGCAGCATTGATGGCGATGTCTAAACCGAGTTCGGTTCTTGATCCACAGATTTTCCAGTTTATTCGTGACCGCTGGAGGGAATATAGGAACGAGTTTCAGGAGTGGATCACGACTCAACATGCGGATTCACATAGGGTTAGGATAACGGAGTTTGAGTGATGCCCCTGCAAATGTTCAAGGAACAATTCGACGGGAAGTATGACGGGGTAACTCCAGCGGTACTTCTCCCTCAAGGTTGGATCTCCGATGGGAAGAATATGAGGAAGGTTAGCCTTCGTGGGGGATGGAAGCCGAGGAAAGGGTGTACTTTATTTAACACAACGGCTTTGGAGAGTGGAGCAGATGTGCTTTCGCTTCATTGTTACAAACATCCGAGGAACGCGGATTATCACTTTCTCGCACAGGTTAATTCGAAGCTTGTGGATTCACCGCAGGATCCACCGACAGCTGCAGCTGGAACAGCTTGGACTACGATTGAATCCTCGAATGTTCACGCTACGACTGCAGGGTTTTCTGATGTAGTTAACGAAGAATTTTTCTACGCGGATGGTGCGTCGAGACCATTGATGTGGGGAGGAGATACCCCTTTCTGCACCGGGTTTATTGTCTACGATGGGAGTGCAGATGTTTATAATGATTACACTCGGTATGTGAGAGATGAGAATGATAGTACCGAAGCGATTGTTTTAGGCACGGCTTCGGATAATTTCTATGTTTGTGCTCCGTGTCGAGCGGAGGGCTTGATTCTCGATTTTGGAACCACAGTTAATACTGCAGCTTCGACACTTCAGATTCAGGCTTGGCGGACTTCCTCAGGCGCGGGTACTTGGGTCTCGGTCTCGTCGATGGCAGATGGGACAGCTTCTTCAGGTGCGACGCTTTCGGTAGATGGAACAATTACCTGGACTCGGAGTACGGATGATTTGCTTCGTGTTGTCTCTGGGATTACAGGGTATTGGTATAAGTTTGGATGGAGCAACGCTTTAACTGGAAGTGTAGATGTAATCTCTGCTCAAGTTCAATACGATATGGCTCCACTGGATAATAAGTGGGATGGTAATCCGGAGTGGGTAACTGGTTGTAAGCTTTACGATAACTCGGCGGAGCAGTATAAGGAATATCTTGGGAAGGTAAGCAATGAATCGACCTCGGCTTATGCTGATCTTGGCTCGGTTACGGAGACAGATGTTCTTTATTTTAAGACTGTGGAACCTGCAACTGGAATCGGAGTAGGAGTTGTTCCAGACTATGAAAATACCAATGCGCAGACAATCTCCGCGCTCAAATATTGGGATGGAGATTCTTGGGAGAGCGTTACCGGACTGGATGATGAGACGGAGGAGAATTCTAAAACCTTAGCTAAGACAGGTTGGATCTGGTGGGATGCATCTCAAATTACGCCTTATCGAAGGGAACTTGAGGGTGATCCACTTGCAGGATATTGGTATCAGATTATCTTTACAGGTGATCTTTCCTCGGATGTTCGAGCTTATCTTATGACCTACGCTCCGTTTCCAGAGGAGCTTCCTAAATACGACGGGTGTATTGAGTTTAAGGGTAGGTTGTTTCTGTGGGGAGATCCAGAGTATCCGAATCGACTTCGGTATTCGGTTCAAGGAAGGCCGGATTGCTTCTCGGGTACGGATTCAGGTTGGACTGATCCCTTTGGGAATATGTCTAAGATAACCTGTGCGCGGAGATTTTATAACGAGCTTATCGTTTGGAAGGAGGATTCGGTATGGCTTCTCGAAGGGAACACACCGAGCAACTTTGGGAGGTTGAAGATAGCGGATACCGTGGGTCTGGCGTCACCACACACAGCCCACGTCGTGGAAACTGGATACCCTGCGATGCACAGGGACGAAACCTTGAGCATAGCGATCTGGCAGGATGTGGATGGAGTATATGTTCTAGATGGGAGGAAGCCGAAGAAGGTAAGTCTTCCGATTGACCATTACTTTAATCCGGAGTATTCCTCGACGGTGATTGCGGCGACAAGTATTAAAAGTCTCTCTGCATACGTTGATAAGATCAATAATGAGTATCATCTTCTCTTACCTAGTGCCGAGCTTGTGTATAATGTAGTCTCCGATGAATGGTATCCGCCTTGGGAGAGGGAGCAGGATTTGTTGTGTGGGATCTCGTTTAAGGGTGCAGATAATCGAGACTACACCTATGGAGGCGACACGGATGGCTTTATTCACCGACTCGAAAATGACACAACGGATAAGACGACGAGCAATACAGATACCACAATCACTCATAATATCAAAACGAGGGCAATCTCTGCAAATCCGGAGCAATCTACGACACTTCTCTTCACCTTTCGCAGGATCCAATGTGAATTCAAGGCGAGGTCAAGCGGAAGTGTGACGACAACGGTTTTCTCTGATGTAGATCAAACTGGAGCTGCGAGTGCAACTCCCTCGGCTATGTCACTTGTCAACTCGGGGAAGGATTTAGCTGTTCCTTATCTTGATGAAAGTGTGGAGGGGGCGTTGACGATTCAAGCGAAGTTCGAGGTCGCGACTGCAGATGTGGAGATGGAGATTTACTCGTGGCTGTATGAGCTTGGATTGCGTGGATCAAAGGCGGTTGTTTAATGGCTCTTGATTGTACAACTTGGAGTGCGGATAAATGCAGTGGTGGTACCGCTACGGCGAGCACTGTTTACAGTGCAGCGTATAATGCGGATAAAGCCTTCGACGATGATGATAGTACAAGGTGGGCTACGAACAACAAGACAACGAATTCTTGGATTCAGTATCAGTTTTCTTCTGCTGCTTATGTTATAGGTGGAGTTGATATTCTTGCTCATGTTACAGGAGGAGGGTCAAATTCAATCAAGGATTTTCATATTCAAGGATCAAATAACGGAGCAGACTATGATACACTTTATTCGGATCAGTATCCAGAGCTAACAACTGATACTCAATTTTATAAGTTTAACAATGACACAGCTTACTCTTATATCCGCATCTACATCGACAATTGCTGGTCAGGTATTATTGGAGCTAAGGAGCTTGAGTTCTTTGAATGTGACTACCGAACGAAGATATCTGGAACGAAAGATCGGTCGCTGTCTCCAGTTGCAACTCCAGGATTAAAGGTTGACGCGAGGAAGCCTTATGTCTATATTAATAGACACGTTTCGGAGATGTTCCGTTATCCTGATCGGTATATTAAGCAGATTATTGATAAGGAGAGTGAATTTGAAAAGCCATACCTCGATTGGCCTTATCAAGCGATGCATCTCAAACTTCCGACTCCAGATTGGCCTGATATTCGAGTGCCTGGAATTCGTAGGCGAAGGTTGACTCCTCCAGAAAGTGTAGAAGCTGGGGAGGATATCGGGTGCGATTACTGTATTATTGTGTGTTACGCTCGTCCGGATTGCGATGAGCCTATTGAATGTCATGCTGCTTACTTTTGCACCGCCGATCCAAGTGGATATGGAAGAGATTGTAGTTGGGATGCTGCGATTATTGACGGGGAAGGTGCGATACTTGATATTCAACCTGGAGATTGGTTCTTCCCAAGTGTTAAGATTTACCTCCAGGTTAATCCTGACATTGAGACTAATCCGAAAGTTACAGTTTTGGTCACCTTCCGTGATGGTCTTGGCCATATTTGCACGGAGGAACTTGATATCACCTGTGATAATTGTCCTGCAGATGTCGCACTTTCCCTTTCAACCGGTGGTACAATAACTCAAGGTGGGAATGCTGCAGTTGCGATTACAGGAGGAGTTGCGCCTTACGAAGTTAGCATCTCAATGGCAAGTGGGGATGGGTTTTGGCTCGACTCAGGTTACACGAAGACAAGCGGACGGATCTTTGCAGATGGTTTCTTAGTTTATGCTGACGATGATTCTTGTGGGACGGTTAATATCTCAGTTACAGATGACTGTGGGACTGCGGAGGCGGCTTCACTAAGAAATACCGATTCTGGAGATTGGAGTCCAGGATTAGCTTCAATGTCAGCGGTTTGTGGAGTGCTTGCTACAGCTAACTGGTGCAATACGATTACGGGGGGATTGAAGCAAAACTTTAACTTTAGCTGTGCTAACTATCGGTGTACTCCAGATGAAAGCCCATGCGCGCATAGTTGTAATCATCCTAGTTTTTGTACTAACTGCAACGAAGCAATCTGTGGCTATCCTGTAGATCATATCTGTGATTTTGTCTGTGTTGGTGAAGGAGATCAGACATGGGCATGTCCGTAGATCCTAAACGCTTGGTCGTCGTAAGTCATGCCCTGCGTGGCTATGGCTTTGGTCTCCTCCAGGATTTTGACAACGTCTTAACTACGATTGAAAAGAACGGGATTACCTTGGATGAATTTCGAACCTTTATGAAACTCTCCAAGAATCCAAGGTTTCATCATCAGGAGGCGCAGGAGGCTGGGAAGAAAGCCTGGGTAGCAAAGTTGCCGAAGTGTCCGGATGGCTATCCTATGATA
>Ga0180438_10008700_pt1 | contig 12853 bp, 14 predicted proteins | sample SS_ome_12_FD_132455 | JGI IMG/M metagenome (GOLD analysis project Ga0180438, IMG submission 132455) | Hypersaline lake sediment archaeal communities from the Salton Sea, California, USA - SS_3_D_2 metaG | ecosystem: Environmental > Aquatic > Non-marine Saline and Alkaline > Hypersaline >...
ACTGGAAAGCGGCCTTGAACCACTTCGCGATCATGTTCGAAGACCGCATGCCGGAGGTCAGCGGATAACCGACAATGCACAAACCCAATCTGCTAGCTGACACAAAAATGCGTACAGGGCCCTTGGCGGCGGTCTGATCGGCGTCCACGCCGGCAGAGTACGCCCCTCGCGGCCGGATGTCCAACAACAATTCGCCTGCTTTCGATTGCGCGCCGACCGGATCGCCACGCCCGGTCGACGGGCGCTCATCCCTGGAGGCTCCGCTCATCCGGCTGATGCTCAGTACCACGATTCCCACACGCAGTAAGCGATCAGGATGCACACCGCTCCAATCCCAATCAGCATCCAACCGATTGTCCGCTGGACCTGCCAAAGCGGCGGGGCCGTCGTCGGGGTCCCCGGCGGCGGTTGATCCCCCCGGTTCATCCCCGAGTTCATTAACAGGACGCCGCCAATGCTGCATGCGCCCCCGAAGATGATGTTCAGAACGCCGAGTGGAAACCACTTCGATGGCAGGTACAGGCAACACACCAGCGTCACCAGCAGCGACACGGCAGCCACCCCACCGGCGATCATCTGCGATGGCCCCGGCGCGATCGAACGAGAGGCCAGAAGGCTGACTAAGACACCCGCCACAGCCGAAAATAGGATCAGGTGGAAGAACATGGTTGTGTCTCCAACGTGGCTGACCCAGTCCGCCGCCGTGGGCGAATTCAGCCTTCAGCGGTAACCCGAGCCTACGCACCGCCCCAACGGCCGCAACCTGATAGTATAGCTTCGCATAAGCGGGATTCCCAGCCACCGCAACCAGCAACCAGCAACGACCAGCGGTCCGCAACTCGATCGGTCCGCGGTTCGCTGCAAGTTCACTGAAACGGTCGTTATTGCGAACGCCCGAACGACTCTTCAACATCTGGGCGAAACCGCGTCAAGTCAGTTCGGTTCCGCCGTCCGGGAAAACAACGTACGCTTTTCCCGATCTTGAACCAGGTTAAGCGAACGAGCAGCGGCAGAAAGGTCGGCTACGCCCGGGTCAGCAGTATCGAGCAGAATCTCGGGCTTCAACTGGACGCGCTGCGAAGAGATGGGATTTCCGGCGGTCTAATCTTTACCGACAAGTCATCCGGCGCGCTGGCCAACCGGCCGGGACTTGACGCTTGTCTCGGGGAGGTCCGAGAAGGGGATGTGCTGGTGGTGTGGCGGTTGGATCGGCTGGGTCGGTCGGTTCGACATCTCGTGACGTTGATCGACGAGTTAAGTAGTCGGGGTGTCGGCTTTCGCTCCCTCTGCGACGGCGGGATCGACACGACGACCGCGTCCGGCAAGCTGATCTTCAACGTCTTCTCGGCGCTCGCCGAGTTCGAGCGGTCGCTGATTCAGGAGCGGACGCGGGCCGGTCTGAAGGCGGCCCGAGCCCGTGGGCGGAAGGGTGGCCGGCCGCGTATTCAAAGCGGTCACCCGAAAGTGGTGGCGGCCAAACTGCTGCATGAGCGTTTTCAGCGGGGCGAGCTGGAACTCGCGGAGTTGCTCAAGACGTTGAACATCGGCCGGACGCAGTTCTACCGATATGTAGGGCTGTGAAGGGACCAGGCGCCTTACGTCAGGGCGTAGCGGGGGCGAGTAGGATATGAACGGCTGTCGTCACCGGTCACCGGGGGTCGGGCTTCGGGAGGGACCTGACATGGTCTTCCATGCACGCCAGCAACTCCTTGGCATAGGGCTTGAGCTGCGGCGAATCATCCGAAGGCGATTTGGGGGACGGCAAATAGGCGGACATATAGATCGGACTCAGCTTGGGAATTGGGGCGTAATAGACTTGGCCGCGCAGGTTTTCAAGCTCATCGTACCAGCCGGGCACGAGGCCGACGCCGAGTCCCATTCGCACAAAGGATAGGACGGAGGCGTAACTCATCACCTCGATTCTCTCGCCGCCCGCATCCTCGTCGACCTTCACCCGCTGGAACAGTCCGGGCTGGACGTTGTTGGGCAGGACGAGCACGGTCTGCGTGCGCAAGTCGCGGGGCGAGATCTCGGTGGCTCGGCGCTGGGCGAAGGCGTGCTCGGGGTGGCAAATCATGACGTAATCGATCGGCGAGTTGATCCGCTGGATGCGAACGCGGCGATCAGGGGTCGCCTTCAGGTGGGGACCGAAGGCCAGATCGGCCCGTTCGGTGGCGACGGCTTTGACAAGACCCGGGTGGTCGTCCTCGATAAACCGCAGGCGAAGGCCCTTGCGGGCCTTCGTCCCGATTTTGCCAAAGAAGGTGGGTATTACCTTCACGAGGACGTTGTTCAGGACCGTCTGGGTAACCCCGACGCGAAGCCAATCGAGCCCTGGCGCCTTCCACTCGGCCAGTTCCTGGTGCTGGGCGAGGAACTGGGTGGCGAGCCGATAGAGCCCGAACCCGGCGGGGGTGATCGTCTTCTGGCTCTCGCGTTCGGCCCGTTCGATCAGCGTGCCGCCGTACTGGTGTTCCAGCGATTGAAGGCATTTGTGAAGCGTCGTCGGGGAGCATTCGATCTTTGCGGCGATCTCCGCCAAGCCGAGGTTGGGCTCCGTTTCCAGATAATCGACCGTCTGCCTGTAGATCCGCAGTTCCTCAAGCGTCGGTCGAAGTCGATGGCTTCTCATGGGTTACGCCTCCTTCATTCAACAAGTTGGCAGTGGGGCGGGTCAACTACATTTTATTGTAGCAGATCGCCGGGGGCGCGTCTGCACCATAACGATGAATGAATCTACTGTCTGCTACAGATTGATGTTGACACGATTCGGCCGATCTGGGATAATCAACTCCGGCGTTCGCCTGCCCGCCTCGCGACGACGAAACGTGGGGCGCCGCGACGAATGCCGCGACGCCCCGGTGTCGCGGGTTTCCGAGTGACTTGAACACCGCCTCGGCGAACTCCACGACGGTCTTTACGGTAGCACGACGCACTTTGCCGCGCCAGAAAATCGCCCGCTTTCCTGAAGTGGAACGCAGGCGATGGACCCGTGTTACAAGCCGCTCGGCTGGTTCGAGCGGCTTTCTTGGCGCCCTCTTCGCCTTTTCTGGCGGATTCGGGGCCGGCTAGTTCCGCTCGATACGGAAATTGTTTCCGGCGTGCGGAGTTGGGCCGGCTCGTCGCCGACCGCGATGCTCTGCCCGCCCACGCAGCGTCCCCATTTTTGGAAAGGTGCATGTCATGGCAACCACGATTTCCCAGAAGGTTCCGGCTCGTCGCTCGGAGAACGCAAACGCCGAAATCGCCGAGAGTGTGCAACACGCCCGGCAACGGCCGTTCAGCAGGGAACTGGCGCTCAAGGCTCTGGTCGCTAATTCGCCGGTGAGCCGTTTGGGCCACTACCGCGAATGGTATCAAGGTGATGCTGCACGGAAAGCAGTGCTGCGGACCCTCTACGATCAGACCGTCCTCTGGCTCGAAGCGGAGGACAGGTTCCTGCGGAGGCGGTTCGCCACCGCGCTCTATAACGCGGCCGTCGTTGACCGTACATCCGCCGCCTCGCCGCTGCAGCGAGGGGAGGTCGTCGCGCGGATGGTCGCTCGGAGTGTAAGGGATGTGCCCACGATGTCCCGGCCAAACTCTTTGCTGGATAAGCGGGCGAGTTCCCTGCCGGCGATGCTGTCGGTTGCCCACGAAAGACTGGCGACGCGTTACGCGGCCCTGGTATCGACGGCCCAAGGAATCATGGAGGACTTCGTGGAAAGCGGTTTGGGGTCGCGCTTGAGCTTTGTGGGTCCGCACGTCGTCGACTTCGAGTACAGCCTCAACCGGCTTGAGTGTGAGGTTGTGGCGGAGAAGTCGACGGAGACGACCGAGCGTCGCGAGACGGCAGGGCTGTTCCATATCCGTACCGACGCCACGACGACCACGACGACCACGCAATCGATCGAGTCGCGCAGCGTGCGTGAAAGGCATGTCCGCCGTCTATTCCACGCCCGCCGATCGCCGTATCCCTTCCGCGGCGTGGCGGTACCGCGGCGCGTCGAGCCTCTCGTCGATTCGATCCCGTCGTTCCTCCGCGGTCAGGCGTTCGCCTTCTCCGCGAGCGAGTATCAGGCCCGGCAGGACGATGAGGTGTTGTCGCGTACCATCGACGATATCGAACGGGTATCCGTGGATACGAAAGTATCGCGACGTCTCGACACGGAAAAGATCCAGCGAGTGAGCACCGAAGCAGGTCGGGCGGCGGGTAGGGCTGCCGGGACGGCTGCGTTGGTCGCCGGCGTCGGGCTCGTCGGTTTGACGGTGGGCGTGAGCAGCTTGTTCGACGCCTTGTCGGCGATTCCGGACCCCTGCATCGCCGTGGGGCCGTGGGTCATCGCCGGTTGGCATCCTCACGAGCTGTAGCGTGGTGGCGTCAACCCTACCTCCACCCAGCGCTGGCCCGGGCGACGACCATGAACGAAGCATTCCACGACCGAAACGGTGAGGAACCGGCGGCGAGCACTCGCCGCCGGTGTCTCCGCCTAGCGAGGCTGCTCGAGGCGGAGGACCTGAACGTGTTTTCCGCCGAAACGATCCAGCAGACGTACGACCACGACCTTGCTACCCTTCGTCGGGAATTGAAGCGGTTCTGCAAGTGGCTGGTCTGCGTCGTGCCGAATCTGGAAGAGGTGACGAGGCCCCCAACGGCCGAGGCGAAGCTCCAGGCGGAACGGGCTCTGGCGCAAGCCAACAATGTCCTGACGGCGGAATTGCTGGCGAAACCCGACCGGCGGGAGTCCGTCCACGAATTATGCACGGCGATTTCGCGCGTGAACAGGGCGGCCGACGCGTATCGCCGGTCACTCATCGAAGACGTCCATCACAGCGGCGCATGGGGCCGGTTGTCTCGCTTGAACGACGAATTGTGGGTGGTAGACAACTGGGAGCCTTGCGTCGTGGCGGAGCCGGCGCGGCAACTCGCGCGGAAGGCGCTGAAGGCGGGAGCCATGCCGGAGGACTCAACTTCCGCGGCCTTCGGCGACCTTGAAGACGTCGAACACCGCCACGAGCTTCTGGTGCGCGCCGAATACACGCTGGGCCAGGCCCCGGCTTCGCTGCTGAATCTGGACGGCGTGTCGGGCGTTGTCGAAGGGGTCGTCGATTCGGACGAGGCGGTCGTTCGCGTGTTGGTGGGCCGCCGTTTCCGGGAGCGAGTTAACGGCCGCGCGGAGATGATCCCGCCGTGCGACATCTGTCTCGTCACGTTCGGGCCCTACGTGATCCGGCTGATCCCATTGCCAGACGGTCTTTGGAAGCCGACGCCGCCTGCGAAGCCGGCGCCGGCGTGCCGGGAGGCGGCGGGTGGCGCCGTCCGGCCGCCCCAGGGCAACGCGGCGGGGCCGAGCATGCCGTCAACGAGTCCTCGACAACCGACGCCTAGATCGACGGCCGGGCAAGCTTCGGCGACGGAAGTGGCTGTAATCGCCTGCTTGATCATGTTGATTCTGGCGATCTCCGCGTTCATTGGGCTTTGGCTATCGAACGCATACGGGCGTTTCAGCCGGTCCGCTGGCAGTTCGACTGGTCCCTCCTACTGCCAGTTTGAACGGACCGCCGCGGCGGTTGGCATTCGCGCCGCTCCTCCGCAGAACGTGCCCGATGCGTGTGGGCTGAGAAATCGCTGCATGGGGCTGAGAGCGTGCGCTGAGCCTGATTCGTGTGTCGGCGGAGTTGTGATGGCAACGGGCCGGGTGGGCGACCCGTGGCCAATGATTGCGGGTGTGACGCGTTCTTCGCCGGAGTGGCCGATCACCTCGGCCACACCCGCGGGCGAGACGGCGCTTTTTGTGAGCAAGTACGCAGAAGATCGTGATTCGCTTCGTCGGATGTTCGAGACCCTTAAACCTGGAGGTACAACGTCATGAACCTTTACGAGATCGCGATGGACGTTCGTCGGGAGATGGCACGTTCGGAAGGAACGGATCGGGCGGAGTCTCCCGACGGGGATGCGTCTCCAGCCCTGACCCCGAGGATGCATCCTTTGCAGATCGGATCGACCGGCTACGGCAAGACCCGATCCCTTGCATTTGGCTACGTTCCGATTCTGAGTGATCCGGCTGATCCGGTCGCCAGGAACCCCTCGCAAGCCGGCGCCGCCGCCGAATCCGACGCCCCCGGCGGAACGCCGGGGGCGGCTGCCCTGGACCGGTCGCTGGGGAGCGAAGCGGCGCGGGACGTCGCCGATGACTGGGGGGTGTGACGACTTCATTGGCGGGGCAAGGTTTCACTCCGACGATTTAACAACCCTGAGACGAGGAGAAACGAAATGGGAAGCTATGAAGTGTTCGTTCGTTGGCTCAGCGGTTTCGCGGCGGCCCGGCGGGGAGTCCCGCTCGGGCTAATCGCCGCGGGAGCGATGCTGGTCGCCCTCTCGGCGCTGGGTATGGCGGTCGGCGTCCTGTGCTCCCGACCGACGCTGTACTACGCCCTGAACACGATGACGCTGGGCGCCATCTTCGTCGCGGCCGGCGAGGCCTACCACATCGTCTCGCAGTCCCGCGGCGCACTGCCCGGCGGCCGAGTGAGTCTGCTCGCGGCGTGGCTGGCCGGGCTCGTTGTGTGCCAGTGGGCGGTTGCGCCGTTCACGACCGCCGCGGCCAACGTGCGGGCCGTCGGGGGGCCGCACGTGTACTGGCTATTCAGCCCCTTCTATTTGCTGATGGATTTGCTTGGCGTCTCCTGAAGAAAGGACCTCGCAAATGGGCTCCGCGCTGTTCTACATCGTCTTCGGCGTGATCGGAGCGGCGGTAGGTTTTGCGATCGCATTCCCCCGCCGGCAGGAGGATGCTTCGGCGGCGTGCGGGCTGGCCGCCCTGTTCGCGATCGTGTTCGCGCTCTTCGCACAACTGCTGCTGTTTCTCGTGCTTTTCGCAGTAGCGGGCGCGGTCCTGTTCCTGCTGGTCGTGTACGTCTTGCCCGCCGCGGTCGAGGGATTCCAGCAGACCTGGCGGGACCGACAGGCTCAGTTGGCGCAGCGGCCATCGCAGCAGGCGCAACCCCAGGCGATCGAATCGCTCCGCCGGCAAATCGCAACGATCGAACAGGAATTGGAGGATGTTCGCAACTCCTCGCTGCCGCGCGAGCAGATGAAAGTGCTCGTGGGGAAATACGAAGGGGATCGCGACATCCTTCAGGGAATTCTCGACTCACTAACTCCCGGAGAACGCCTGCCATGACGCCTTCGATCTCACACCTTTGGCATCCGCTGCGCAAGGCAGCGTCTGCGCCGAGATGCACGCGATTGGCGCGCCGAGTCGCCGAGACACGGGAGGTCTTTGGGGGCATCGTGTCAAGTCGACAGACAAAACGTTCGGATCACGACGGCAGCGACGGGAGTGAGCCATCGCGACCGCAGCTGACCATCGTGTTTACACTTTCGTTGCTCTTGCTAGGAAAGGTTGTGACCATGTCACCGTTTCAGGAGGCGTTGATTGCCTACCAGCAGCACCGGCCGTTCATTTTGGGAAACCCTGTCGAAATGCAGTTCCCGAATATTGACGTGCTTGACGTAGCGATGGATCTAGACGTTCGGTTTTCTTCGAACTCGTTTCGAGTCCACAACATGGTGGCCGGAGGTAGCGGGGGAGGAAAGACACGTTTGCTGGCAGGGTATGTGTGTGACCTTATAGAACGCCGACGAGGAGTGACCGTCGTAGACAGCCAGAAGACCCTCATCGGTTACATCAAGGCGTATGTCGCCAAGCGTTGGTTGGAAACGGGGGACGACCAGTGGTTGCTGCGTACGCACATCCTCGATGTTTCGTCTACATGGTCCTTTAACTATCAGCCCTTGCGAATCGACGTTTCCAACGTACCAGAAGAGTATGTGGAAATGGCGACCCTTCTACGTCGTGAAGTAGCTGGTGATCGATTCATTCGTAGTGTCCTTCGAACCAATACGGAAGAAGAAAAGGAGATGATGCGGCGACTCCACAAGGTCATCCGCAAGGTGGTTGCTGCAGTCGCTACGCCTAGCGGCAACGGCGAATGGCTTTCGCCGGACGATTGGGATTTGGTGCTTGATCCTTACGTGGATGGGCACGACGAGGTGTACGAAACGATAAAGGATGACCTTCTTCAGCGAGTGCGGCGGCTGTTTGAGCGCCTTCATCTATATCGGGATCAGAAGCGAGCGTCGGAGATCGACCGGGTGACGGAATCGACAGATCACGCTCTCGATGAAACATTCACAATCAATGTTTCGACCATCTTTTCGCGCCCCGACCTCCCCGATTTCAACCTCAAAAGGATTCTTCTCGACGCGGAAGAGAACGGATTGGCGCCAATCATTCTTGTCGACTCTAGCGAAACGGATGAACGGTCGTCTGAGTCTGGTCAAAAGATTGGTGGGATTGTCGTCGACGCATTGTCTACGGCGGCTCAAAGTATTTTCGAGGAATCGGGGCCAATCGTTCACGACCTGATTATTGATGAAATCGGTGACCTTGTGACAGAAAACGTGGGGCGATTTCTTGAGACGCAGCGTAAATACGGAATCAGCATTACGCTCGCCCCGCAGTCGCTGTCGACACTCCGGAAGGGAGATAAGGTCGATCTCGCGCAACCGGCGCTGAACAGCATGGGTTCGGTCATGGCCTTCCAGTGCAAAGACCCGGAAAGCGTGCAAACACTGGCGCCGTACTTCGCGCTTCCCAATCGCATTCTAGTTGAGCGGAAGCAGGTCATGGATCGCCCCGACCCGAGCCTCGATGAGATGATCACGGTGACGAGTCGCGGCCTCGGCGGTATGCGATCGGTCGTTCAATCCCACGCCCTGGGCAGGCATCAAATGGAGGCGATGAACTGGCAAATCCATCTGGCCCGGGCGATCGCCGATGGGCGCGCGGACGTCCAAAGTCGCAGCATTCACGCATTGCGTAACTGGGCGGAGAATGAGAGCGTGGCCTCCGGTCGTCACTGGGGCTCGAGTACGGGGGAGGCGTCGGGGATGGCGCCGATCATCCTCGACGGGATCGTGATTCCGATGCCGTCGTCGTCGGTTCATAACGGCTTGATGGCGGGCGAGAGCGACAGCCGTTCCAGCGGAGCATCGCGGGGGGGCGCTCGCGGTCGGTCGGAGATGAGGTCGGTTTCCTTCTCTCACATGTTGTCGCAGTTGTTCGGGATCGGCGTGGGCGTCAACGAAGCGATGGGAGAGTCTCTCGTGGAAAGCCACGGCAACGTCGACGGCAATAACTGGACGACGACGGTTCAAGAGCAGCTTGTGCAGCGATCGCGCGAATACTGGGATCCGACGGGACAGCCCCGGTTCGCCATCCCGTACCAGGACGCGGTCTACGAACACCTGCTTTCCACGCTGCCGCCCCGGTATGCGTTCCTCCGGACACGTATGCTTGGGGTCGATCGGACGATCCTGTTCCGCGTGCGCGACGTGCCGGACGTGTTCGGGGACTGGCGCGAAGAGCGGGCGGCGGTAAGCCGCTTCGTCGAGGCCCTGTATCAGAGCAAGCCCTACATGTTCCACCCGGAACACCCGGATCGCGCTCGCGCACGTCGGCTGGAGCGTTTTCTGGCCCCCCCAGCGGCGGACGCGGACAATAACCCTCATTCCGGGGGAAGTGAGTTGTTCCGTTGAGAAATGGCTGCGTAGTCCACGAGGCCCCACTTGACAAATCGTCGCCGGAGGCGAAAATGACAATTGAACGCGAAAGCGTGTCTTCGAAGCCCGATCAAAACCGGTCTCACCCACGCGGTGGGGAAGTTTTGGTTGGTTCGGAGGTCATCCCCACAGCGGGACAGTATCCAGTCGAGCGGACTCACCTATCGATGTCCGACTCGACTTCTTTTTTGTCTGTCCCCGCTCGCCAAGGATTTGGGATGATTACCGAAAGCGCGTTGTCCATTCTCCGGGTGCTGGCCGTCCATTATGTCCTCTGCCGGCCCCAGATTCAGCGGATTTGTTTCGCCCAGCATGCGAGCGGGCGGACAACCCGCAAGCACTTATCGAAGCTCCACCGGGGTGGCTACCTGAACAAGACCCGGGCGGAGGTGCCGTCACCGCTCGGGGGATCGGCGTTTCCTTTTTACTATTTGAGCGCCAAGGGCGCCGAGTTGCTCGCCTCGTACTACGACGATCCTACGTACTTGGCAGTGAACACGAAGCGCCCGCGAGCCGATCAGCTATATCATTGGTGCGGTATCGGCAATACCCACATCGCCATTAGCGAAGCGCTCAGCCATCATGTGGAGGTCGAACTTCTCTCATGGCGGAATGAGTGGGAGACGGTAAACAAGGAGGATCATCCGGGCGAGCGGTACTGCCTGCATTCGGTTTTGCGCGAGTCTCCACCACTTTCGTGCTCCCCGGACTTCGGTTTCGTATTGGGCGTCGCTGACTCGCTGAATGGCTCCGGCAACTGGGTTTCGCAGGTCTATTACGGAGAGCAGGATCAGAATACAAGCGGGGTAAGGTCGATAGCCGCACGCAAGACACCGGGCTACCACGAACTCTTTGCGCGTGGTGGGGGCAAGAATCGGCATTTTCCGGAAGCGACACTCCCCGGGTTCCGCGTGCTCATGGTGACGACGCATCCCGGTCGCCGCAACAACCTCGCCCGCGCGATCGCCGACAAGCCGGGCGCCGACCTGTGGCTGTTCGTGTGCCAGGAGGATCTGACGCCTGAAAATTTCCCATATGGGGATGTCTTCTACGACGCAAAAGGCGAGGCGGGACCGCTGGTCCGGGCGCCGAAGGCGGCGGAGGCGGTCGGATGATCATCAACTGCAATCCATCATATCTCAAGAAGGCTCTGTTCTGGCCGGTCGGCGTGGTCCGTGGGGCGCTCCGCCGCCTGGTCCGCGGGCTGGTCCGTGGCCGGGCCGGGGCGGTCCAAGGGCATGTTGGTGTGTGCTGTTTTGTAAGTTGTTTCCCCCTCCCAGCTTGGGGATGCAAGGAGCTCTCTCCGCTTTGCTTCGAGGCTCCTTGCCACCCTGCCATTCCGGGAAACCACTCGCTGCCGCTCGTGGACCCCGGACGCTCGCTGCCGCTCGCTATGGCAGGGTGGCAAGGGGCACGCCCCTTGCATCCCCCGGGTCGACTCGGCGGCGGCCTCGCCGACCCGGCCGCGGCGGCGCGTCCCGCATGCGGCCCGCGCGCCGCGGCAAGCTGCCCTCCCTTGGTATGTGTTTTGTGGGTGTTTTTGTTGTGCCACACAACCAACTCGACGCCACGAAGGACCGCTGTCTGGGAAGCGGGCCGGCGCGTGCGGCGAGGTGTGGATCTGCGGGTTCCGGCGGTGTTGTTCATCGTCGGCCCCTTTATTCGTTTCTGTTTACCCCTTGCACCATCATGGAAGACTCCAAGGAAACCACGCGCCCGGTGGAAACGCTCCGCAAGCGGGGCATTTCCGCCAGCATCTTCGCCTTCACGCCGAAGGCGGCGGACCGGGACACCCCGTTCCACAAGGTCGTGCTCAAACGCCGTTATCGCGACGGCGACGAGTACCGCTCGACCGAGTTCCTCGGCCGGGACGACCTGCCGGTCGCTTCCTACCTGCTCTCCAAGGCGTGGGAACGCATCATGGAGCGCGAGGAGGAGCGGCGGAAGAAGTCCGCTGACAAGTAATCCCCTGGGGGCTGCCCAGACGGCCCCCACTGATGTCCCGCGCTGGCGGGAACGCCTCGGAGAGACGCGGCTGCGGCGCGCCCCGCGACGCCCTTCCGCCGATCACGGTGCGCAGCGTCCCTGTTTGTCACGAGTGGCCTGGCCCTCTTCCGGGTCCGCTCGCTCTGTTTTCGGACGATTGCAACCGCACACTGACGAGGAGTTGCCGATATGAACGCCACGATCACCGCGTACCACGAAAGCGAGCCATGCCTCTGGTGTTCGAAGACCAATGAGGGGGTGACGATCGAATTCCGCGACGGCTTTCTCGATCGAGGGCCGCTGTGCTTCAAGTGCTTGCAGCAGGCCGTACGCGTGCATCATCGCCAGAACTCGGCCCCGGCGCCCGCGGCGGCGAGGGGCGAGAAGTCGTGACACCAAATCGAACCGGCGTGTCCGCCGACTAGGGACGGCGCGTCGCCCGGTTCGCTTGGTGATAATCGTGCCCCGGCGACGGGGCTTGTGTAACCTTTCCCCCACTTTGCCATGAGATACTCAAGGCAGCAACCAGTTTTGCGACGAATTGCTCGCCGCTGGCGCTTAGCGGGACGGTGTTTCCTGATGGCGGTCGGCCTCACGCTGTGGGCGGCGGCTGCCGTCGTGCGGAGCGTCGTCCGCTTCGCGCTTTTGCCCTCCCGCGGCTGGACGATGCGGCCGGAGCCAAGCCGGCTCTCCGCAGCATCGTACAAGTTGGCGAGCCGAACGGTGGATGCGGCCCTCGTGGTCGTGCCCGCCGCATTCGCCCTGGCGTACGCCCTCCAAGGGTGAAGCCGGGCGAAACTGACACGACTGATCCCTAGCGGCCGTGACCGGCTGTCATCATGGACAGCTGACGCGATGCGACGCTCGCGGCGATCCCTCCGGGTGGAACCGGCGTTCGTCCTTCGCGGCAAGCCATTTTTCTTTTGTGAGATGGGGGGCGGCTCTCGCTCCCTATCTCACTCGCTTTTATTCCCAGCAGACAACGGAGCGGCCATGACCCTCCTTACCGACCACACCATCGACGCCGCCCCCGGCAGCGGTTACGGACGTTGCCCGGCGGCGCCGGTGTGGATTTCCGCCGGCCACGAAGGCCGGCGAGTAGTTTCTGTTCCCGTTGTCATCATGGATTCGATGCAATTAGGCGAGCGGCGTGAACGAATCTACCGCTCAGTGTGCCACGGTTGGCGGGGCAAACTGCCCAGCATGCCGACAATCTTTGACAGCACGAACTCGATTGTAGTGGCGGCGAAAACGTTGTCA
>Ga0180438_10008701_pt1 | contig 12852 bp, 14 predicted proteins | sample SS_ome_12_FD_132455 | JGI IMG/M metagenome (GOLD analysis project Ga0180438, IMG submission 132455) | Hypersaline lake sediment archaeal communities from the Salton Sea, California, USA - SS_3_D_2 metaG | ecosystem: Environmental > Aquatic > Non-marine Saline and Alkaline > Hypersaline >...
CTGACGGGGGAACGGGGCGTGCTGATGGGCGCCCTGGCCGGGGTCATGGAAGCGCAGTACGAGGTCCTGCGCATGAACGGGCACAGTCCGAGCGAGGCGTTCAACGAGACGGTCGAGGAACTCACGCAGAGCCTGATCCGGCTGGTCGATGAGAACGGCATGGACTGGATGTATGCGAATTGTTCCGCGACGGCCCAGCGCGGGGCCTTGGACTGGAAACCGAAGTTCAAGAAGGCCGTGCTGCCGCTGTTCAAGGAGTTGTACCGCTCGGTCAAGTCGGGCAAGGAGACCCGGCGCGTCCTTAACGTATGCGGCAAAAAGGATTACAAACAGCGCTTGGCCAAGGAACTCGGCGCGTTGGGTGGGTCTGAGATGTGGCGGGCCGGCCAGGCGGTGCGGTCGCTTCGCCCCAAAGAAAAGGCCAAGGCCATCACTAAGACCACGAAAGGTGTCGCGGGACGCAAGACGGGTTCATAACGGAGCGCGCCGGCAGACAACCGGGGCCGCGCGGCCTGTGGTTTGCCTCGTTGCGGCGCAGTTCGGGCGTGTCCGCTGATGCCCGAGTCTTTTGTGCGGAATCCGGTTTATTTAACTGATTTTCTTGACCCGAAGCTTGAGAACGCGTATGGGCACCTCCGAATCGGGCATTCTGTTTATAGTGGCGACGCCGATCGGAAACCTCGAGGACGTTTCGCTCCGGGCGATTCGGGTGTTGGGCGAGGTGGATGTTCTTGCCTGCGAAGACACGCGTCATACCCGGCGATTGCTCGATCGGCACGGCATCATAAGTCCGAAGGCCCTACTTTCGTACCATGAGCATAACGAGTCACGGGCGGGTAAACGGATAATGGATTTGCTGCGCCGGGGGCGTTCCGTGGCGGTATGCAGCGACAGCGGCATCCCCGGCATAAGCGATCCGGGCTACCGGCTTGTTTCGGCGTGCCGGGAACGCGGCATCCGCGTCGAGGTCCTACCCGGGGCCTCGGCCGTCGCCACCGCGCTGGTCGCGTCCGGGCTGCCCACGTCGAGCTACACCTTCAAGGGATTTGCGCCGCGCAAGCCGGGGCCGCGCAAACGGTTTCTCGAGACGGATCGACAGCTTCCCCACACGCTGGTCTTTTTTGAGTCGCCCTATCGGCTGGGCAAGTTTCTACAAGATGCGCTCGACGTGTTGGGGAACCGTGTTGCCGCGGTGTGCATCGAGTTGACCAAGAAGTTCGAGTCCGTCCAGCGCGGTTATCTCGAGGAACTTGTCGCCCGGTTTTGTGACGAGCGCGTCCGCGGCGAGGTAACGGTCGTGATAGCCGGCAACCACCCGAAGTTTCGGGGAAAACCCGCAGTTCCAGATACGTGACGTGAGTGCTGAGGTCCCCGGCGTGGCAATCCGCGCGGGGCGGCCCGCATTCGGAATGCCTCAATCCCCGGCCAAGGATGTGCGGAACAAACGCACGGACGCAAGCGAGCCACGTTTTCAGTGAGCACGCCGCGCCCGCGATATTGCTAGCGGCGCGCGGGGCGCGCGTGCGACTTCCTCGCCCCGCGATTAGGGGAGAACAAAACGCTTGTATGTATGGGACTCACGGGGTAAAATAATGCAAGAGTCGTGCGTGACTATCGCGCAAACTACTCGGATGGGGCACCTGGAGAAGCAGCCAAAGGGAGATAGACGGATGGAGAGGGAACTCAGTTTCTCGGTAAATTTAGACAGTCCTATTGCGGTCTACGTTCAGATCGAGAACCAGATTCAGTTCGCCGTTGCCGCCGGTCGGCTTAAGGCGGGGGACATATTGCCTTCGGTGCGCGACATGTCTGCCGCCGTCAACGTCAATCCGAACACGGTCACAAAGGCCTATCGCGATCTCGAGTTGAGGGGAGTGGTCCGTATGCGGCGCGGCATCGGCGTAACGGTTTCCGATAAAGGTCCGAAACTGTGCCGCGAAAAGACGCGCGCCATGGTTTGCGGCCGCGTAAATGAGAGCGTGGCGGAGTGTCTTGCGAGCGGGATGTCCCCGAGCGACGTCCGCAAACTGGTGTCTACGGCCATAGACTCGGGCCGTGGGCCGTATGAAGTGAGATAGCCGCACCTATTTGCGGGAGCGATGGGTCAAGCCGCCCCGCCGAAACGTTCTCGATACGCTCGGGAACGGTCATAGAACCATGCGGGTTACTTGGTGCCGGGTCATTCTTCCCACCCTTCTTTTCCCAGCAAGGGCACGAACACGCAACGGATGTCGTGATGCTCTTCGAAGTCATCCCCTTTTCGGACCAGTCTGGTGAGCGATTGGAACCCTCGAGCGCCGGTGGGGCAGACAAGCCGTCCGCCTGGCGCCAGTTGCGCCTTCAGTGAGGGGGGCACCCTGGGCGCGGCAGCGGTGACGATGATGGCGTCGAACGGGGCACCACTCGGGTATCCCAACGATCCATCGCCGGTCACGACCGTGACGTTCGCGTAACCGAGTTCCACCAAGCGCTCGCTCGCGCGCTCGGCGAGCGTTTCCTGGCGCTCTATGGTGATGACCTCGGCTGCCAGGACGGCAAGAACGGCGGCCTGGTATGCCGAGCCGGTCCCGACTTCCAGCACCCGGTCCGTGACCCTGAGTTCAAGCAACTGGGTCATGAGGGCAACAATGTAAGGCTGCGATATGGTCTGGCCGCAGCCGATGTTCAGGGGTCGGTCTTCATAGGCGTGTGGCTGAAGCTCGGCCGGGACGAACCGGTGTCGCGGGATTTCTCTCAAGGCGTGCAGTACACGGGGGTCGTGTACGCCGCGGGCGATGATTTGCGATTCGACCATGCGCGCTCGTTGTCGAGTGTATTGGTCACCGCTCATGGTCTATTGCTTCCTCCATCGCAGGGCCGCGCCCGCTTGGAAGGGGCGCATCATCGCGCGAGACGGGCGCGCCCCAAGGGGCGTCAAGGGAGTCCCACGAGGGCGTTTACGGACAGGATCCTGACCACCCACACAAGAAAGAGGGCTGCCGGAGGTCCAAAATCGATGGGGCCCATTGGCGGAAGGAGTCGCCGCAGGGCCTGGATCAGAGGGTCGGTAAGCCGGCAGATCCATCGCACCGGGCCGCTTCGGACGTCAACCTCGATCCATGTCCCCAGCCAACGCAGCAGAATCATTATCATATATAAGGTAAGGAGGTTTTGTACGGCCCGGGGCAACAGCCATTGCGCGTTTCCGAATTCGGCGCTCATCGAAACAGGAAATCTTTCAAGCGTTTGTAGACAGGTCCGTTGGGCGTTAGTTTGCTCGAGAATAATGCCACACCCGTCACATCGAATTCACCTCCGCAGAAGCCGCTGTGTCGCGTTATCAGTTCGACCAAGGGGGCGATGTCGCGCGCTTCGCGGACCCGCGCCAGGGTAAGGTGCGCATTAAACCGCTTCTTTTCGGGGGCGAGGCCGATAGTCTGAGCCGCCGTTTCGGCGATGGCGTGCGCGGAGGACAGTCCGCCCTCACTGGGTCCTACACCGACCCAGACGACGCTGGGCCGTTTGAGATTGGGGAATGCGCCCACACCCGCTACGCGGAGCCGAAAGCTTTCGTGACCCGCGTAGTGTTGGGTCAGGATTTCACTTAGGTGATCGGCGTCCTCGGGATCAATCTCGCCCAAGAAGCGTAGCGTCAAGTGGATGCGGTCAGCGGTCACCCACGATGCGCGGACGCCGGATTGCCGGAGCGCGGCGCCCAATGCGGCCAATTCGCGTCTGATAGGCTCGGGTAATTCGATAGCGATGAAGGTTCTCATCGTTCTCACCGGGCTGGGTTCTGCCGTTGGGCTCGGGTCAGGCGGCCCCACGCCTCGTTATCGGCGCAAGCGGCAGGAATCCCGATGTCGGCTACGACCAGACGGCCAACGAGCTCCCGGGCGGCCGGATTCTCGAACCCTTTCTTGGGAAACTGGAACGTGACCGTTGTGTCGGCCTTGACGCAGCATCCGCACCGTTCGCCGGAATCCGTATCGAGCCCCGAGGGCAGATCGACGGCTATCGTATGCACCCTCGGCCAGGCTTCAATGGCGGCGCGGATAGGCCCGCGCACGTGGCCGCGCACGCCGGTGCCCAACAGTGCGTCGATAAGAACGGCGCAGTCTTCCAAGGCGGCCACGGCGGCCTCGGCCTCGGCCTCGTCCGGCGCGCTCGTGAACCGTCCCCCCAGTCGCGTATAGACGTTCATGAAGGTTGCCGCGTCGCCCCGCACGTCTTCGTGATTGGCGACGAGCACGACGCGGGTTTCGTGGCCGGCCAGGAGCGCCAGCCTCGCGACGACAAAGCCGTCTCCGCCATTGTTGCCTCTGCCGCAGACGACCCCGACGGGGCCTTTGTCTATCTCGCGAAACACTGCGGCGCCGGCATTGTTCATGAGGACGACCCCAGGGATGCCCAGATCCTCGATGCACCGTCTGTCCGCTTCGCGCATTTGTGCTGCAGTAAGGGTCTTCATGGTCTCCTATCTCGCCGCCATCCGAAGCGCCTCCAGGAAAAAGTTGCCCGGGAAGAGGGCATTGATGCCGGTGACAAGCTTCACTACCACCAGGCTGAGCCATGGCCGCGCCACCAGGATAGCGATAACGATGCCGAAAGGGCCGATCTGTTCCAGGACACGCTTACCGCCTGGGGGCAGGAAGAAATAGAGCACGTGGTGGCCATCCAGAGGTGGTACGGGAATCATGTTGAAGGCCATCAGGACCATGTTTATCATAATTAGCGAGGCAAGTACTCTCGTGAGAGCCAATTCGGGCGTCAAGCCCAACTCGACCCCGACGCGCAGAATGATGGTGAACAGCACTATGATTGACAGATTGGACCCCGGTCCGGCCAGCGCGATGAAAACGGGGTCCCGACGCATATCCTTGAGGTTTCGGGGATTGAACGGGACCGGTTTAGCCCATCCGACCAAGTAGGGAAATCGCCAGAATATCATGAGGACGGGAAGGGCCACGGTGCCGATGGGGTCAATGTGGGCCAAGGGATTGAGCGTCATGCGCCCCAGGAACTTCGCGGAAGGGTCGCCACATCGAAACGCCATGGCCGCGTGGGCAGCCTCATGCACGCAGAGGGAGAAAAGCAGACAGCAGTACCATAGCAGCCCTTGGGCTATAAGATGAATGGTCAATGGAGCCCCTCCTCCCCGTGTTTTCCACGGAAGTATAGGGCATCTCGAAAAGTCCAGTCAACGCGCGTTGCACTATACGCCGCGCATTCTGCGCCCCGTGACGCTATGGCACCCGTATTCTGTGTTGCACGAGCAAAATGCGATACGTATAATACATCCCATTCTTACTATGGTTGCATGGGAATTATTCCGGCGTTTCAGAGCACCGGCTTCCCCGGAACCGGCAAGGAGGGATGAATCCAAGTGACAATGACGAAACGAGAACTCGTTATGCGCGTTGCCAGTAGACTGGGCATGACCCAGAGCGACGTCTCGAAAATTATCGAGGGGACTTTTGATGCTATTTCTCAGGCGCTCGCGAGCGGGCAACGTTGGGAACTGCGGGATTTTGGCGTGTTTGAAGTGAAGACACGCGCGTCTCGCCTGGGGCGCAATCCACGAACGGGCGACCAAGTTCCCGTGCCGGAGCGACGCGTCGTCACCTTTCGTCCCGGCAAGCGAATGAAAGAACTCGTCAGCGGTGCGACATCGGCCCCCCCTTCTCTAGGCCAAGCCCAGGCGGTCCAGAGCTTTGCTGTACCCACGGCGCCGTCTATTGGGGAGACAGACTCCTGACTGTTTCGGCTGCGTTGGTCGTGGCGGCCCTGGGATGCCCAAGAAGCGTGTTCGGGGCGGCGCGGTTTTTCCCAACGCTAGGGATTGTGCGACGGGCGCCGATGCTCGGATCCGCTTGGGTGCGAGATACCGTTGATGATGAAAACGCTTGCAGCCGACACCAGTACTTCCATTAACACAATAGCCGTCTGTGACGGCGATCGGATTCTGGCGGAGACGGTTGTAGAATGCGGCCGGAAACACAGTGAACGTCTTCTGGCGACGACCCACTGGGTCCTTGGCGAGGCGGGATTGGCGTTGGCCGATGTGGATGTCCTGGCCGTTGCCGTCGGGCCTGGTTCTTTCACGGGGCTCAGAATCGGCGTGGCCGCCTGGAAGGGTCTCGCGTTCGGCGCTCGCAAACCCCTGATCGCTGTCCCCACGCTCGACGCCATGGCGCGCCTTGTCGATTCGCAGTATGCGTTGGCGTGCTGTGTGCTCGACGCGAAAATGGGCGAGGTCTACGGCGCGGTCTATCGCTTTGAAGCGGGCAATCGCAGCAAATTGACATCCGATCGCGTTTGTCCGATAGAGGATCTTCTGGAAGGGCTGGGCGGCAAGCCCTACTTTCTGGGCAACGGCGCACTGCGCTATCGGGAGCGCATCACCAAGGTTGTTCCCGGTGCGGCGTTTGCGCCGGCGCGGGCGTCGGTTCCGCGCGGGTCGGCTGTCGCTGCGGAAGGCGCGGCGCTTTTCGCCAGTGGCGTTTCCGGAGATCCGACGCTTGTGGTCCCCGTTTACTTGAGAAAGTCGCAGGCAGAGGAAAAGCGTGGCGGAACTGCGCCCCAATGACACCTGCGAACGAGACGACGCTCTGCTTCGTGCCGCTGGACAAATTGCATCTTGACGAGGTCCTGGCCATCGAGGTCGAGGCGTATCCTGAGCCATGGACCCGCGGCATGTTCCGCGACGAGATCCGCAACAAGAAATCCTATTTCTACGTGGCTTTCGTGGAGCAGGCGTTGGTCGGCTACGGCGGATTCTGGTTGGTGCTGGATGAAGCCCACATCACGAGTCTGACGATCCGTGACACGATGCGTTCCCGGGGTCTGGGGAGGCGACTTCTCGAGTTTATCGAAGACGCGGCAAGGCGTTCGGGCGCCCGCATGACGACCCTCGAGGTGCGGGAATCGAACTACCGCGCGCGAAGGCTGTACAACTCGGCTGGGTACCGGATAGTGGGTTTTCGACGGGGCTACTATGCAAAGACCGACGAAAGCGCCATTGTGATGCTGAAAGAGCTGTGAGGCGTCGGCGTTTGGGGCCAGTTTTACTCGCCTGAGCACCGTCATGGCCGGAGACGGTCGCCCAGGTCGGACTTGCCGGCGACATTGTACGTGCGCGCGAAGCGGCTTTCGGGGGAGCAGCTGCTTGGGCCTACGCGGAGCGGGCGTCGAGGGGTGACATTGGCTGGGAATCCCGAGTAGACTAAACGCATGGCGCAGTACCAGGATAATTCGGTGAATTCGGGGGCCGTTGAACCTTCGGGGGCGCCGCTCGGCGGCATCGGCACGGGTTGCATCGAGATGGGCCTCGACGGACGGTTTCGCAACATCACCATCAACAATAATCGGACGGCGGCCACGCGAATTCCGGTTTCAGGCGGCGGTTTTCTTGCGGTTCGAGCGGCACAGAAGGGCCGGGTCTATGCGCGGGTGCTGCATCCGCACACGGAGTTGCCGTTCCAGGAGGCGGGGCTGGTCCCACCCTATGTGGCCGCGGACGAACTCTCGTGGCGCGGGCTGTATCCTTGCGCGCACTACTTACTGAACGATCCGCGAAGCCCCGTAAAGGTGCAATGGACGGCGTTTGCACCTATTATTCCGTTCGATCTCGCCGCTTCGACCCTTCCCGTCGTCTTCTTGTCGGTTTTTCTGACCAACCCGACGGACGCGCCGTTTTCGGCTGCGACGGTCCTTAACTGGGAGAACCTCTGCGGTTGCATCCGTGGGCAGTTCCCCGTCGATCGTGGGTCGATCCGCCCGTTTGTGATGGTAGCCGAAGCGGGACCCGAGGCCCCGTCGCAGGAGGAAGGCCAGAAGTCTCAGGCGCCTGGTCCGTCCCGCGCGAGGGGACTCAGTTTCGGCGTCCGAGAGGCGTATGCCACCAACGCCCACGGAAACTACTGCCTTGCCACGCTGCCCCCCGACGACGTCGCGGTGTCGTTCTTGGTCTGGGACGAGCGCGACCCGGAGCAGTTGGCGACGTTTTGGCGCCGTTTCCATGACGTGGGCCACTTGGGCAATGAAGAGTCGGAACGCGCCGAGTGTCATTCGGGCGCCTTGTGTTGTTCGTGTATCGTGGCTCCCAAGCAGAGCCGGGCCATCGTCTACGCACTGTCGTGGTATTGCCCGCGGTTTGTGGTCAACGGCGAAGATCTCAGCAACAATTACACGAATACGTTTCAAGACGCCATCCAGGCCGCCGTCGCCGCCATGAAGTATCAAGACTACTATTGGAGGGCCGTGGACGCGTGGCAAAAACGCATATTGGGGGCTTCGCTCCCGCGTTGGCTCAGCCGGATGCTTATCAACAACAACTGCGTGTTCTCGACCAATACGCTGCTTACGCGCTCGGGTCGGTTCGCCATGATGGAGACCCCTTGCGACCCCGTTATGGGCGCCCTGGACCGCCGGTTCTACAGTTCGTTGGGCACGCTGCTGTTTTACCCGGCCCTCGAGGAACGCGAGCTTTCCTTGTTTGCGCGAACACAAGATCGACAGATGCCGGGGCGGATCGTCCAGAGCCTCGGCAAGATGTCCGTCCGGGCGCCGAGCCACGGCCCGGACGGCATCGAGCGGATCGACATCAACGCGAAGTTTGTGTTGATGGCGTACCGCGACTATCACATGACGGGCAACCTAGCGGTGCTGAAGCTCTTGTTCCCGAGGGTCCGTCAGGCCATGGAATACCTGCTCGAGAAGGATGCGAACGGCGACGGGTTGCCGGAACAAAGCGGCTGTTCGTCGATGTACGACGGCTGGGCGTTCCCCGGCGCCAACAGCTACACATCAAGTCTTTGGGTGGCGGCGCTGCGCGCGTACGCCATTCTGGCGCGGCGCATGGACGATATCGAGGAGGCCAAGAAGTACGAACGACTGCTGCGCAAGGCCATTTCGAGTTTCAAGCGGCGGTTCTGGAATGAAATCGGCGGCTATTATCGCCTGTACGATGGCGACGCGAACGCGGCCGCCGGCGGGCCCCATGACGGGTGTCACACGGGGCAACTTGCGGGGCAGTGGTTTGCGGATTTTGCGTGTCTGGGCGACCTCTTTCCTCAGGAACAGATCGAGCGCGCGCTCGAGGCCATTTTTTGGAACAACACGAAAAAGAAAGGCATGGCCGAGGGGATGATGCCCAACGGCAGTCCGTGCCAGAACCCGCCGTCGTTTCCCGGCGATCCCGAGGCGAATCTTGGCTGGCCCAACATCTCGTTGGCGCACTACGCCGCGCTCCAGATCTACCGGGGCGACGTCGATCGAGGCCTGCACGTAGTCCAGAAAGTGTACAACAGCATCCATGTACGACGGGGACGGCCGTTCAATCAGCCGTTGCGATGGGATCTCGACGCCGATGACGCCGCGGGTTGGGGGGCCGACCGCCACATGGCTTCCTTGTCGGCGTGGCACGTCCTCTACGCGCTCGAGGGGTTCTACCTGGACATTCCGAACCAGGCCCTGTGGATCAGGCCGCACCTGCCCCGAAACGTGTACAGTCTCAGTGCGCCGTTGTTTACGCCGTTGTGTTTCGGATGGCTCAACTTCGCCGAAACGGCCGAAGGGGAGTATCGGCAGCAGGTGCAGGTGTCGTTCGACAGCCCCGTCAAGGCCAAAACCATCGTGCTCCGGATTCCCGCCCATGTCAAAGACGTACGCATAGACTACCAGGGCGTGGAAGAACCCACGAAGATCGATCATTTCCGCGGCTCGAGCGGCCGCGACACCTTGATCGAAATCCTTCCCAAAGAACCTATTGTGATCCGCGGGCCCGTGACCATTACGCTGAACGAGGTGGAGGAAGAACCGGAAGTTCCGGAAGCGTAGGTGACAAGTTCTGCCTATTTCAGCTTGCGCAGGACCTCTTTCTCGTAGCGGTCGGGGTGCAGGGCGCGTGCCGCGCGTTGGTCGGGGGGATATTGCATGGCGAGTGCGTTGAGGCGCTCGAGGCGATCTGCGGTACGCGGATGCGACGAGAATATGGGCAGCCATACCCCGCCGCGGCGGCGCTCTTCCTCGAGCATCTTCTGCATGAAGCTCAGCATAGCCTCGGGCCTATACCCGCCGTTGAACAGGAAGTGTATGCCGAGCTGGTCGGCCTCCCATTCGTTTTGGCGGCTGAAATGCATGGCGCCGCCCGTCAAGATGACGTCGGCAAGCAATTGAAGGTTCTTGTCCGTGTCTTTTCCCAGCAATTCCAGTATGAAGTCCCTGGTCAATTCCGCCCGGTACACGCGCGTCAGCATTTCGCCGTGATGGTGGCCGGCAACGTGGCCGATTTCGTGGGCTATCACGGCCGCCAGCTCGGCCTCGTTTGTGCAGAGCTTCATCAGTCCCGTATAGACATAGACGAACCCGCCCGGCAGCGCAAAGGCATTCACCGTATCCGGATTGTCGATCACTTTGAACGTGTACGCCACGTCCTGCCGTGGCGATACGGTCGCAATGCGGCGCCCGATATGTTGCACATAAGCCTGCATCGCGGCGTCATCGAGCACGGTTTCCTTCGCCTCGATTTCCGCGACGAGTTCACGGCCCAACTCGATTTCCTCCGGCGTGGTCAGTATATTCCGTACCGGAAATTCAAGCGTCACGCAACCGCAGAGCATGCTCGAAAAGGTGGCCACGGCCAATTGAACCATGACGCACCGGCGCTGCAAAAGCGTCCATCTAGTCACTTTGAGGGTCATCATTCCTCTACTCCCCCTTCCTGTCTCTTTCGCCCCACCTCAGACCTCGTTTATTCTACCATCAAGGATTGGCCCGCCGCGAACCGCATCGTTGCACCGTTCGCACTGCGGATGGCCACAGTGCGTTATCCGCGGGTCCTGACGGATGGCTTCTACCGCTGCTTGGAGCGCCGCTTGCGCGGGGAAAACGCGCCAACGGCTTTTGCCCACCTTGCGGTTGACCGTAAGATGACGAAGGGACGGCGAGAACTTGCGGAAGCCGCCGGAGCATCCCCCGGCCTCAACCGTCAAAACTTGTCCGTCTATACCGTTTGCCCACCGTCGGAAGAGGTTGCGTCCTGCGGCCTTTTCCGCCAGGTGGAGAAACGTGAGCTTTTCTAATCCCACTCCCACGAGCACGATCCAACCGTTGACTTCCACAAGCGCCTCGAGGGGTGCGTAGACGTCTAACGGCGCCTGCCCGGCGACTAGTTCACGTGCCCGAGGTCCGACTGCACTGAAGGAACAGAGCGGGTGGTTCCCCCGAACTCGGCCCGGCATGGTCACGATGAAGGCGGGAATCGCGCCCATTTCGGCCTTGTCGATTTCCAGCGTATCGGGCGTGTATATGCGGCCAATTCCCAACTTTGGCTCTTCAAACGCATCGCACTCCGAGGCATTCCGAGGGAACCGAAGATGGCCGGGCGCTGGTACGGCAAAAGACCACGAAAAGGTGGGCGCCATGACGGTACATCCTTCGGCCAAGAAGCCGCCGACCACGGTTGCAGCGCCGCCATCCACCCATCCAAACGAACTCAAAGACGAATGGACACACAATGCTTTCCCGGACAGCCCGAGTGCTCGCACCGCCGCGCGGATGTCTTCAGTCGTCACCATGGCAGAATCACAACGTTTTCGGCTTCCGCTTCACATCATACATCACCCGTTCTACACTTGGGAATTCGCTTCGGCCTGCCGATTCGGCGTCCGGCGGCTGGCCGGAAGGCGCGTGGGCTGTTGGAATCCGGTTGCCATGGCTGACTGCCTCTTGTGCCTTCGGCACCCAGACGATGAATTGTCTGGGCCACCCGCCGTTTGACGGCTGGCTGCCCCCCTGCCCGAACCCGGTTGCTGTAGTCCATGCCAAAGCGCCTGACCACAAGTCGCAATCCTCGAAGGGGATGGCGGCGTAATGGCCCGCGCGGCACAGCCGCGAATGCAGAATCTAGAACGCACAATTGAAAACTGACTGATACGAGGCCAGCCCCGGCAAAAGAGCCCCCAGCGGGCGCGACGGCGTAAAGCCCAGCGAGAAGCAAAGCGGAACGCTGGGTTAGACGCCCGCCAACAACAGAAACCCCTGGAAGGGGTGCCGGGATCGCCGGGTCAGACAATGGTTTCCAGTGCCACTGTTCCGTAGCCCCTTCCGGGGATATTCCTGGAATGCGTTTCTGCGGTCAGGCGCGTCGAGAAGCGCTCCGACGGATGGACTATTCCGATTCGACGGGTTGCGGTATAATATTGGGCCGGGGTGCGGGGCGAGTGGTCATCGTGAGTGGGTTTGCCTGCGTTTTGGCGCAGAACCGTATCTACTAGCCACACGGAAGTCAGCGAGGATCGGCGGATGCAGCTCGAGTGGCATGTTGTTCTTGTACCGTTGCTTGGCGCCCTGTGCCTTGGCCTTCTTTGGCGTCTTGCACCAAAGCTGCTGGATTCCGTTCTTGCGAGACGGCTGTGGCGCTTTGTGTTTCGGTTCTTCTCTGTTTGTGGCGAGTTCTTGAGAAATGCGGCATCTCAATTCCAGGATCCTGGACGAGTAACCGTTTTCTCTGCCGAAACGCTCGAAAATCAAGAAGCCGAGTTCGTAGATGAGCACCCGCCCGAAGTCTCGACACTGCGCCCTTGGCTCGTTTGGTTTTTCAGGGCATTACTCCTTCTCGCATACTTCTCCGCGGTGGCCACTTGGTTGCACGTGACCAGCGGCAGGCCTGGATAATAGAAGTCGAGCGGCAACGGCTCAGACGCCGCCGCCGCGAGGGCTCTAACCGGTGACGTAGTAGCAAGTGCGTCGCACCAGCTTTTGAAGCCCCCAGCGGGGCCGACGGCGTAAAGCCCAGCGTGAAGCGAAGCGAAACGCTGGGTTAGACGTTCACCAATAACAGAAACCCCTGAAAGGGGTGACGGAACAACA
>Ga0180438_10008702_pt1 | contig 12851 bp, 11 predicted proteins | sample SS_ome_12_FD_132455 | JGI IMG/M metagenome (GOLD analysis project Ga0180438, IMG submission 132455) | Hypersaline lake sediment archaeal communities from the Salton Sea, California, USA - SS_3_D_2 metaG | ecosystem: Environmental > Aquatic > Non-marine Saline and Alkaline > Hypersaline >...
GCTGGGACAGGTACGAGGCAGCCAAGTGGCTCACCATGCGCCGATGGCTCGAAGCGAATCCCGATGACGAGTTCGCGAAAGAAGTGCGAGCCCAACTGACCTCGGAACCCGAACGCTACGCCACGTACACGCGTGAATACTTGGGCTGGGGGGTGTTCGCACTGATGGCACGGTGATGTACGTGCAGGGCGTGTCCACCCGCAAAGTTGCCGCAATCACCGAACGATTATGCGGCAGCGAGATCTCCTCCACGTAGGTCAGAGGTTCTTCACCTTTTTCAAGGATTGCCGCAAACCTATAGTTTGCCTACGGGAGAATGTCGTAAACCTGCGGTTTACTTATGGAAGAACGCCGCAATGCTTCGCATTGCTTATGGGAGAATGATCGATTTTCGGTCATTCTCCATATGTTTAACCTTCAGCTTGGTTGATGGATGTATTCGGGGGTGAGGGTGGGATGTCGTAAACCTACGGTTGACTTGTCGCAAACTTTCAGTTAGCTTACGGGAGAAAGGCTGGGGCCGTTTTTTTTTTTAATTGACACCAATTAATGTGGTGGAGGTATTGGAATATTAAGTGATTGACTTGCAAGTTCTTTTAACCCATAATAAGAAAGTATCCTTGGGGCATTATTGCTGGGATCTCCAATCTGAATAGAGCACTCCCTCAAATCCGAAGCATCAATAAAATCGTTAAATTTCTCTCAAAACAAAATAAGGAGCACAAAATAATAAACCTCGCGAAAGATCCAGGAGAAAACCAGGTTTTAATCGAAATGAATTTCCCTCATGGTGGGGTCATGCTGCTTTGCCGATTAGTCGGCGCCGTGAGTATCCACGGCAACTTGGTCGCCCGGCCAAAGCGTGATGGCGAATAAAGCCACCCATAACAGCATGGCGTAGATGTTCAGGCGCTCGAACAAACCCAATCCGGGCGTTGGCAGCCCCGCCTCGATGCGCGGAATCTGCATCCCGCTTAAAGCAGCGCCTCCTAGGATCAGAAATACTGTGACAATCGAGTAAATACGAAAAGCCTGGCCACTCCCAGCAGCTGCGAAACCAATAAACAAGAACATGAGGATTATCAGACCAAAGGTCACGGCCATATGCATTGTTGCGCCGGCACCCTCAGCATCATAGTCCAATGGGAAGAGCAGCAATCCAAGCATGCTCACAACCGCATACACCAGAAGCAGAATCCCCGCCACCCCGATGGCACGGTTCCAGCGACGCAGCCAAACCCCAACACTAAAGCCGAGGATTAGCACGTTGTACGCGATCATTGGACCGATAATGAATGACCTCGTCGGCGCAGAGGCTGCCAGCAAGTCGCTCACCATTCGTGCGGTCCAGTCGTAGCCCTCCCAACGCATCGAGGCCATTATTTCACTAGCAGCATAGAGTATGGAGGAGGCCACGCCACACAGGAGAAGTAACCTTATCACTATCGAATTCCAGGTATGAGAGATCCGCGACTGCTCCATCATTTGCCTCCTTCACCACGATGGTCGTCTCACGATTAATTAATCTGCAAATAATCCAGATAATTTGTCAATTCTGCTAATTATACTGATTCAACCAGTCAGGTAAGAGCGAGAGTGGCTTGCACAAACTATCGGATGCTTGCAAATTTCCAAGAGGAAGCATGCATATAAATGATATACCAGTTGATGAGGGAGAGCAAGAGGAATATTGGCGAATTTCTTGAGGGTAGAGTTCAATGAGGGGATCACGATGGCGGGATGCCGCAGTTCCTTGTGTCCTTGCAGGCCGAAATCAGCCTGCATGTGCTCGAACTAGGTTTTTCCCGAATACTGTGACTACGATCGCGACAGCACTCCTTAGCGTTACAGAGTACACAACGTAGAACAGTGTGTCTTGCGCCGGTGAAAGGGATAGTGGAACAAGAACGGCAAGGAATCCAATGGAATTGGTGTGAACAAGCTGACCTAACAGCAAACTCCGGGTGTTGGCGTAGACCCAAACGACAAAGACCCTCATGGCGATCATCGATATGAAGAACGCGGCGAAATGGGGCATCCAGTACCCGCCGCGAGAACCGGAGGTGGTCAGGAAGTCTGCCACCACGTGCCAGCTCGTCTGGAGCAAGCCCAGGACGACAGCAACGAGCAGAGCGCTTCGCTTCCCCAGCATCCTGGGCAAGGCAAATCCAGTCCAGCCGATCTCCTCGAAGAAGCCCGCCATGAGCCCGATCGGCATGCCCAGCAGTTCAAAGCCCAGCGCAAAGTCCTCAGAAACCAGGAGTCGGAGCGCGACAATGACGACCGCAATCAGGATCGGAAAAACAAGTAGCGTCGCATACCACGCTGCACCGACCCGCGCCTCCAATATCCGGGAACATAAATCGCGAAGACCACTCCTGCGATCGAGAAAGGCGGTCAGAGCGACTCCCGAGAGGCTCGGTACTAGCAACACCGTCAGGAAGACGAGCAGTGCATCGGCATGCCCCATGGTCTCACCCCGGATGAACTTTGGACCGGCAGCCAGCAGACAACCGACCCAGGAGATTGTGAAGGCGAGGATGAAGTACGCGAGAACCGGGTGACGGCGTACTAATTCGCGAGACTTCACGTCACGAGCTCCTTTCGCTGGGAGACACGCGATGAGCAGGGCGCAGCCGCTAAACTAATGTTAATTCTAAAATAAAAGTCGACCACCAAAGCGTAACAAAGAGTACCATAAGGGACTTTAGTGGTCTCTGAGGTGACAAGGAGATGAAAACGGTGGAAGACTATAAAACTATCCGGCAAGCATATTTCTTGGAGAAGCTGAGCATCCGGGCGATACGGCGTGAGCATGGCTACTCACGAGAATTCATTCGGAAAGCAATAACGAACCCGGCGCCACAGCCATACAAATTGAAGGAACCCAGGAAAGCGCCGGTAATAGGACCTTACCAACAACGAATAGTCGGACTCTTAGAGGAAAGCGATCAACAGCCGCATAAACAGCCCTACACAAGTCAGCGCATCTACGAAATCCTGGTTAGCGAAGGATACCTGGGCAGCCGAGGGTCGGTACTCAACTATGTCAGCTAGCAACAACGCAAAAGCAAACGGCGGAACACCTATCTATCCCAGGAATTCAACCCTGGTATTGCATTTCTTAATGCCCAAAGGTTGTTGGTCCAATAGGTTTCCGTGAAATCGAAGATTACATTCTGTTTATATGTGAGCATAATAAAGAATACGAGTGATTTGGTTTCCATTACTTAATGTCTAATGCAGCCTTGTGCAATGCGTCATACCCTCCAAGACATTTTGTAGTAGTATCGAAACTATAAACAGGAGGTTTGTATGAGCAACGAAGCCAGGGAAGAGTTGAGAGTAAGACTCAAGCTTGTCGTACTTGAATTTGCCAATCAATTCGGTGTCACAAAGACCTGCATGGAAATCACCCGTCCCTCGTTCATCATTTTACTGTTGGAAATAGAGATACGAGAATAAAGGCCGGTCTGGGTTGTATCGAAAGAAACCCATCGTATATTAGCATCCCCGGAAGACCTCGCCTGAGGTTGTTGAGAAAATTCTAGAACTTCGCAAAGAATATCAAATCGGGGCCTTACGAATTGTGTATTACCTGGACCGCTACCACGGGATCAAGATCTCAGAGTCCACGGTAACCAGGGTGTTGAGAGATCATGGAGTAGGTCGACTTCCAAAGACAGCACCTAGGCGTGCACTGCACACCAAACGGTACACTAAAAAGGTCCCCGGACACCACGTCTAGGTACACGTAAAGTTTCTGAAATTGAAAGATCAAGCGGAAAAGACCATCAAACGATACCAATACACCGCGATTGATGATGCAACGCGTATTCGTGCGTTACAGATCTATACGAAACATAACCAGGATTATGCGATCCAGTTCATCGATTATGTGATTGAGAAGAATCCTTTCCGAATCAACACGATCAGAACTGATCGGAGTCTTGAGTTTCAAGCCCGTTTTCACTGGCATGTTGAAGACCAAGGAATTCGATATGTGTATATAAAACCACGCACACCACACCTTAACGGCAAAGTAGAACGGTCACACAGAACTGATCAGACAGAGTTTTATCAACTACTGACTTACACAGATGATGTAGATTTGTATAAGAAGCTAGAGGCTTGGGAAAACTTCAATAATTATGATAGACCTCACATATCCCTTGATGGAAAAGCACCTTACGAAGTTATGAGGTCTCTATTAAAATAGTTTGGTATTTGTCCCACAGGGTCTGACGTAAAATAACATTATTTACACGCCCTTGCATTGTATTAGTTCAACCTGATATCCAAATAACATCTAAAGCCAACATCATTGAATGAATTAGTCATGCTTGTGATTAATTCTCTCGGACCAAGAATAGGTGCTCTTCTTTTTTGAGCTTCACCTGATGGAGGCACATTTGAATCCTCAGGATAGGCATTACCTCCCCATTCACTTAAGTTAGGGTCGACAGTAATTAAATTCTCGTCATAGGAATCGGGTCCAAAATAAGAAAGAGACCTGCCAGCCCATTGACAGTAGTTCCAAGCTCCAAACCAGGTCACTTCCACAACCGGATTATTATTAAAACCTGCTTTTGGTTTCCAGGTTCCCCCGATGAATTCAATTTGTGCATCTAAAGACGAAGCATCATACCAATAAGTATCAGTACTTTTTTCGATTCTATTTCCTCTTTCATTCAAGAAATTCGCGAACATTTCATTCGTCACAGGCGTTTTATCCACCCATCTTTCATTGGCAGGTTTAGAGATTTGTGTAGAATTAGGCAGTGATGGGGAAAAATCGCCTTGAATAATCTTCACCATCACCATCCCATCTTTCTCAGATATCTTTTCACCGCCAATTCCAACACTTGAAGAATTTTGAATTGTGAATTTGGCACTTTGCATCAATGTATCATCAACAACAAGTTTTACCTCATAATCCCCACTTGGAAGAGACTCCTCAATTTCGGGATTTGTTGACAAACATACAGTTTCTTTTCCATTTTCTGATATTGACCAAGCACTTGTTAGCTTAGAACCTTCTTCACCATTTCTGTACCACATTCGTGTAAATTGCATTTCTGGCTTCATGTTTTTATATTGAAAATTCGCACATACTTCCTTGGTGCCTTCAGGGAAACTCACACCTGGATTTATCAAGGATCCTTGTTCAGTGATTCCCAAACCAAGAGTAATTGGACCAATACTTGGTTCTTGTTCAATAATTTCTTCGGACTCACTTGTCGAGAGTCCTTGATTATTCAAAATTGAAGGAATATAAACTGCCACAGATGATTGCTTATCCGCTCCAATAATTTCATTTATACCTCCAATAATATTGCATTTTTCGATCCTGAATGTGATAGGTCTATACAAATCAAATTTATATCCTACTTTATATAATTCACTGTTGTAGTCAGGCTGACAGTTAGGGTTAGGGACAGGATGGTATATACCGGTTTCTTTATCTAAAACATACAGCCACCATAAATATTGAAGCTTTTCGATTTCTACATATTCTTCTTCATCAGTATTAATATGTATATCAATTTGTCTGCGGTTATCGACGCTCAACGGATTATATTCCTTCAGTAATAATTTAATATCCTCACCCGTATCATTTATTATCCAAAAAGATACTTCATTGTTGTAGGTAAAAGGTAATGTAATTCCTAAAGTCTGAGAAATGAAATCAGCATTTTGATAAATTAATAAGAAAACAGAAATGACGAGAATTATTAATATCAAAATATAATAACCTTTCTTGGTATTCATTAATCTCCTAAAAAGAACCATACCTGTTAAGAATATTACAATCCAAATTACAAAATTTGACAAGCCATGCAATAACTAATCTGACTTGTAGACTACAACTCAAAATGTTTGTAATAAACTTCGACGTTGTGCTTCTCCTATCGAAGCTAAATATACCGCAATTCCTATCCCTAGAATGACTTCCAAAAATATTGTCGACTTTCCTAACTTGTCCCATGAATATTCTTTATCACAATTTTTATTAAATCACTTCCACAATAATGCCATATAGTTGCCTCGTCTTGAATGGCTTATCCCCATTATGGAAATTTATTCTTTTATTAATTTCCAAATAATCATCCGCAAACAATCGAAGCAATAATAAATAATTACCATTCACAACCCTGTATCTCTATCGAAATCTTATTTTAACTCACCAAAATACTTATTAAATTAAGTTTAACTAATTCGATAACATGGGTCTTCTAATAAATTTTTTTCTTCTGAAGATAAATCTCCAAATACAAAGAAAGAGTCTGATTTATTTGTTATTTGACTAGGATTTGGCCTGCCCCCTAAAAACTGATCCAAAAGATAAGTTAGGACTAGAACAAAATGTATGGGGGTAGAATCATAAAGAGATAATGTAATATTTTGACTCGCCTTTCCCTCATTATGCTCTGTCTTTCAGAGGCGCAATTAGAATAACAAAGCATAGTAATAATGGGCAGAATGGACGTTTTTTTTAAACTTATTATGTTACAAATGGACGTCGTAAGACAATAAAGCACTTCATAGACAAGCTCTCATCAAGCTTAAAATTTTAAATTGTATGGTATTTTAATGTTATTCATTACTAATAAGCTTGATGTTTTGACAAGAAGCTTATCTGATTAATCAATAGACTGGGAGAAAATGGGACATTGTGACTCTCTGATAATAAACTCATATTCACCAGCTGGTGATTATTCCGAGATAAAAGCACTTACAATATATTTCAACCTGATTACGGGTGTCAAGTATGGACTTGAATTAATAGTAAATAATATATTACTACATGTAAGTTACGTCTTACTAAAAGTAAACTCAAATAAACAAAATGTGGTAAATATGTCCGTTCGAGGGAAAAACTTCACTGCATCCTTGATCACCTTTCTACTGATCCTGGGATTCTATCTTATCAGATTGTTTCAAATCTTCCAGAGTGGAAATTATAATTTGACAAGTGTTATCCGCCTTTGGGGATTCATCATCGCATTCGCAGTTGTTGGAACGATTTTTGTCATGATCCTCACGCATATCCTCTCTGCTATCACTCATGCAATAGAACAAGTGAATAGGATCCGAAAATCGACGATGTTCAAGTTGGGCAAGACTAGTTTGGTATCTTCGCGCAGATCGTTGTCGATATTTCACCCCTGGTTCTTTATCATAGGTGGTTCTAAGATGGGCAAATCTCTGATCAGAAACAACATCCGCAAATTACGCTTCTTTAACGGTGAGACGATCCAGCAGGAATTGGCTGAGAAAGTGGGAGTCACGCAGCAAACCATCATCGCCAAGGAACAAGAAAAATACTCCCCATCATTGGAATTAGCTTTCCACATCGTGCTTGCTTTTGGCTTACTGTTAAACGATGTATTCTCTTACGATGCCGAGGGTGAGACAGATAAATATTCAAAAAATCTAACTACTCAATCTCTAATTTAAAAATTAGGAGAAAACACATGAATGCAATCAGAAGGAGTTCAATAATTATTGGAATACTATTTATCCTTGCAGAAGTCTTCTCAATACTTGGTCATGTTTTATATGGTCCTATTCTCAATAATCCCGATTATATGATCTATGGCCCAACAAGTGAAAACCAAATTGTACTGGGAGCCATTTTTGAGATGCTTGCTGCTATCTCGGTTGCAGGTACAGCAATTGCGTTCTTCCCAATCCTAAGAGAGCGCAATGAAAGGAAAGCACTTGGGTATATTGGTGGCAGTCTGCTTGAAGCTTTTCTCATAATTATTGGTTTAGTCAGCATTTTAACGCTGTTAACGTTGCGTCGAGAATTTGCACTCGAAGGCGTGTTGGATTCTTCTTCATTGCATACCGCAGACCGACTGTTACGTTCAATGCATGCCTGGGCCTTCATCCTTGGGTTGAATTTCATTTTAGGTATCAATACACTACTGTACAGTTCGATACTCTATAGATCGAGGCTCATTCCTCGTAGATTAGCTACTTTGGGGATGGTGGGTGCCATATCTGTTATTTTCGCAGCCTTGTTGGAGCTATTCAGTGTAATCCAGGTGTCCGCTTGGGGAGCTGTTTTATCGCTTCCAGTAGGAGTTTATGAAATAGCCCTTGCCGTGTACCTTATCGTTTATGGGTTTATGTTATCTGCAACCGATTCCGAATCTGCAAAAACGGAAATAAAAGAGCAAATAGCAGCAGCCAGAATTAAGGAAGAATCAAAATCTGCAAAAACGGAAATGAAAGAGCAAATAGCAGCAATTAAAAATGTGGAAGAATCAAAATCCGCTAAAACGGAATTGATAGAGCAAATAGCGGCAACCAAAAATAAGGAAGAATCAAAAATGAAAGCGATCAAAAAAACCGCATTAATTGTATAAGTATTGTACATAATTGGGATGGCAGCTGGCATATTAAGATTTGTTTTACCAGTCCAGTTCTAAATGAGCCGGATTATCTTACTCAAGTTTACACAAATCCAAACCAAATCGTCATGGGGGCACTCTTTGCTTTGACGAGGGTCTTGCACTGGCAATGGTCCCAGTGTTGATGTTCCCAATCTTGAAAAGGTACACCGGAGTTTTAACCCTTGGGTATGTTGTATTCAGGGGAGAGCTTGAGGCTTTTATCTATCTTACCCAAGTCATCGGTTGGTTCTCCCTACACCTGATAAGGCAGGGATACGTCGTAGCAATCACTACGGGTGTCTTCTATTTTCAAGCTTTGGGTGATTTGATCCTGCAAGCCCATTATCAAATTGATCAAGTTTTGACAATCGTTTTTATCTTGGGGGCTTTGATGTTCTACTACCTGCTGTACCAATCAAAACTTGTGCCTCGCTGGTTATCCGGTTGGGGTCTGCTTGCAGCAATCCCTTATTTCGTTTCCGGGGATTTAGGCTTATTAACTTTGTTCAGTCCGATGTCGACGGACCAAATGGTTATGGTATTTCCACTAGCCGTACAAGAAATGGTTCTTGCGGTATACCTGAACGTAAAAGGGTTCAACTTATCTGCAGTCGATATTAAATCCACTAAAGTGAGTGTTATTTAAGGAGATGAAAAGTATTAACAAATCCTCTAGAATTTTAGGTGTTGCATTCCTATTTCAGTTTGTAACTTCGTTTTTCAGCACGACCATTATTCTGCCTCAGACGTCGGGTATATCAACCATGAGCCCACCTGAAAACACCGTTGAGAGCCAGATACGCATTGCGAATCATCCTGGGTTAATGATGGTAGACATTCTGAGTTAAATGTTCACTGCTCTTGGCATCGTCTTTTTGGGAGTCATACTTTTCCTGATTCTCAGAAAATTCGGAGAAAAATAGCCACAGTCGCCCTCGGGTTTTATCTTATGGAAGCATCCATCCTGGAGATCAGTAACCTGTAGATTTTATCGCTTCTGCATGTCAGTCAGGAATACCTTGCGGCTGGTCAATCTGAGTACCTGCTTACAATGGGAAAGATGGCTATGGAATCGACAGGGGATGCATATTCACTCCACATGCTACCATTTTGTTATGGCGCTGTGCTGTTTTATTACCTGCTTGACAAATCGAGAGCGATTCCGCAGGACTTATCTTTATGGGGCCTGATAACGATTGTCCCATTCATGTAGGAATTCCGATAAGTATTTTGGGTTATGAAATTCCATTTTTCATATATCTGCCCTATGTCCCTTTTGGAATTATTATTGGCTTTTGGATTCTGTTCAAAGGTTTCAAAAAGGGCCAGAATCAAAGTAACTTTGTAAGCGTCTAAAGAAGCTTTACCAGACGCTTACATGACAAAAACAACGATATAAAAAGATAGGAAAAGGATGAATTAAACAAAAATCCAGCGCGAATCAAAAATCCTCATTAATGGTGCTTCAGGTTGGTAGGCACAGCTTCTGTTCAAATCGCCAAATTTTATGGTGCAAAAGTTATCGATGAATGTAGTACCTCAAATCTGGATTTGGTTAAATCGCTTGGAGCGGATTGGTTAATAGATTACACCAGAGAAGATTTCACTCAAAACAGCTAGACTTATGACATCATATTCAACACTGTCGGAAAGAGTTCTTACAAGCGCTGTGAGAGGTTGCTGATACAAAATGGTGTTTATCTTGACGCGGCTGATGCACACACGGTTTTTTTTAAAGTTTGGACTTCCACATTTGGTTCCCAAAAAGCTATTTTCTCTGCCACTGGTTTGTTACAAGCGGATGAGTTGGCTGGTGATTTGATTTTACTAAAAGAGCTGGCTGTGTCGGGTATGATACAGGTTGTCATCGATTGCTGCTATCCATTAGAACAAACTGCTGAGGCAAACAGGTTTGTTTAAACAGGACACAAAAAAGGAAATGTAGTTATAACTGTCTGAGAACTGAGTCTGAATTTGTTCAATAAGTAATGCCAGTGCAAATTAATGCCTATTTGAGTCGAAATAATCATTCAACAAAGTAACGCCAAAGTAACTCAATTTTCCTACCGCGGGAACCCCTTAACGGGGATTAAAATTCGGATCGCATAACGTTGTGATACATACCTGTGAAGTTAATAGATCGCCGAAAGGGTCGCGCCGCGAAGAGTCCTTTAGGGGTTGCATCCATCTCTGCTGGGTACAAGTTTTTAAGACCCGATCCAAATCATCCTTGGAACGGGTTTTATCATCAATTTGTTTTGATCATCGAGAAAAACAGGAAGGATTGGATGAATATTTTATAGATGTCTCGATGTCTATTTGGATGTTAATTCAAATGTTCCGATATTTGACTTACTAATTCAGGGATATCCACGAACATTACCTACCGCTCTCCGGGGCGCCATAATCGCTTATCCAAACCACTTTTCCTGCTTCGTTCAGTAACACGGATGTATGTCCGGGCTCGCCGGAAGCGACAACCCATTGAAGTACATCGTAGGCTTCAGTTACAACCTTATTGCTGTCGCTAAGTAGGGGAATTTCACCAACATCATATTCGGCAGCCATTTCTCGTAATTCCTATTGTGAGTCAAAGGCAATACTAAGCAATTGGACATTTTACCCACCAAATTCCTTCTTCAACTTCAAGTAAAGTGGGTCAGTTCTGAAATTTTCCCAATCATCATTGTTTTCTACATGTTCCCATTTGATTTGTTCATCTCTAAGAATTTTTTCAAGAAAATTCAAAGCTTCATCCCTATCATCGGCTAATGCCAAACTACAAGCGAGATTGTATGCTTTCCCACTCATCCTATAACATAATCGACCATTGATAATTGCTTTTTCAAGGATTGATCGATCATGGTTTTTTCTCCAATTTTTACAAAGTAATGAACAACTATTAGACAATCCATTTGCCACCGTCTCCCGCACACCTGGCTCCTCATCATCACCGAAGCGCGCCACCAACTCATCATAGGCCGCTATACCGTCTTCTTCGCGACCCAGGCTTCCGAGGGCAACTCCCTTGTTATATAGACCTTTCGCCACCTGTTCCCGCACTCCCGGCTCCTTATCATCTCCGTAGCGCGCCACCAGCTTATCATGAGCTGCTATACCGTCTTCTTTGCGACCCAGACTTCCGAGGACAACTCCCTTGTTAATTAGACCTTTTGCCACCTGTTCCCGCACACCTGGCTCCTCATCATCTCCGAAGCGCGCCACCAGCTCATCATAGGCCGCTATACTGTCTTCTTCGCGATCCAGGCTTCCGAGGACAACTCCCTCGTTTAAAAGACCTTTTGCCACAACCTTCCGCACACCTGGCTCCTTATCATCTCCGTAGCGCGCCACCAGCTCATCATAGGCCGCTATTTCGTCTTCTTCGCGATCCAGTAGGCCGAGGGCAACTCCCTTGTTATATAGACCGCTTGCCACCTGTTCGCGCACACCTTGCTCCTCATCATCACCGAAGCGCGCCACCAGCTCATCATAAACCGCTATTTTGTCTTCTTCGCGATTCAGGAGATCGAGGACAACTCCCTTGTTATATAGACCGCTTGCCACCTGTTCCCGCACACCTGGCTCCTCATCATCCCCGAAACGCGCCACCAGCTCATCACAGGCCGCTATACCGTCTTCTTCGCGACCCAGGCGACCGAGGGCAACTCCCTTGTTATATAGACCGCTTGCCACCTGTTCCCGCACACCTGGCTCCTCATCATCTCCGAAGCGCGCCACCAGCTCATCACAGGCAGCTATACCGTCTTCTTCGCGACCTATACGACCCAGGGCAACTCCCTTGTTTCTTAGACCTTTTGCCACCTGTTCGCGCACACCTGGCTCCTCATCATCTCCGAAGCGCGCCACCAGTTCATCATAGGCCGCTATACCGTCTTCTTCGCGACCTATACGACCCAGGGCAACTCCCTTGTTTCTTAGACCTTCTGCCACCACCTCCCGCACACCTGGCCCCTCATCATCTCCGTAGCGCGCCACCAACTCATCATAGGCCGCTATACCGTCTTCTTCGCGATCCAGGAGACTGAGGACAACCCCCTTGTTATATAGACCTTTTGCCACCTGTTCCCGCACACTTGACTCCTCATCATCTCCGTAGCGCGCCACCAGCTCATCATAGGCCGCTATACCGTCTTCTTCGCGACCTATGCGACCGAGGGCAACTCCCTTGTTAATTAGACCGCTTGCCACCTGTTCGCGCACACCTGGCTCCTCATCATCTCCGTAGCGCGCCACCAGCTCATCACAGGCCGCTATACCGTCTTCTTCGCGACCCAGGCTTCCGAGGGCAATTCCCTTGTTTCTTAGACCTTCTGCCACCACCTCCCGCACACCTGGCTCCTCATCATCTCCGTAGCGCGCCACCAGCTCATCACAGGCCGCTATACCGTCTTCTTCGCGACCTATACGACCCAGGGCAACTCC
>Ga0180438_10008704_pt1 | contig 12846 bp, 10 predicted proteins | sample SS_ome_12_FD_132455 | JGI IMG/M metagenome (GOLD analysis project Ga0180438, IMG submission 132455) | Hypersaline lake sediment archaeal communities from the Salton Sea, California, USA - SS_3_D_2 metaG | ecosystem: Environmental > Aquatic > Non-marine Saline and Alkaline > Hypersaline >...
CCATAGGGTCTCGCCTCAATCTGCCGGAACAGCTGCAGCAGCGGATGCTTTGTCGCTTCTGCCGGGTCTGCCGCCCGGTTGTACTCCTCGGCCAGCTGTAGAATGTCTATATCTTTATACTGTGCTGCTGGACCTTTTGGTGGTACTGCCTCTGGTAGCAGCTTCGCCTCTCCTAGTGCTGACAACTCTTCATACGATAGATCATCAACGTCTGTGATCTTCTCTAGTCGTTGCCTGTATTTTGGAAGTGCCCGCCTTGCCTCACCTTCTGCGAAGTCTGCTAGGTAATTTCGCATTTCCTTTGTTACCACACCAGGCTTCACCTCTGGTGCCGCCTTGATTGGACCCACACCCATCCGCTCTTTACGGAAGGCGTTATACAGGTCCAGCAGGTCGTCGGTGTTAAGGTCATCCAGTTTCCTGATGCCCATGGCGTAGTCAGTCGGTGTTCCGATACCCAGGTCGTCCGGGTAGATCCCGTACTTAACTATCAGCTGCCGGATCTTGTTGATAAAGTGGATGTCAGGAACAGTCTCAACACCCTCCACCCTGGTGTGTCCAGGTAGATACTTTGTGGTGGCTTCGGTCGGAGCCACCTTCCTTGCTAACCCTTCAGCATAGCCAAGTGGGGCAGTTTCTCTGTTGATGGCCCACTTTAGGATCCTTTTGGCATTCTTCCCTGTCAGCACCTCAATTGTGTCATCACCCACGTAATCGAAGATGATCTCGCTGTATGCATGGTCAAGTTCGTTGTAGGCATCGTTGTACAGCTTCTCCAGGCTTTTCAGGTAATCCTTTGGCTTAACATCTCCTGACAACATTTTCACATAGTCAACCATCTGACGCCGGGTGATGTCATTTATGGTGTCTATGTATTGCTGTTCCACAGCCTTCAGAAAGATAAACTGATCCTTGGGAGCTATCCCCCTCAGTGCGGCAGCAAAGGCCCGGTTGCGGCTTACCTCAATAGAGTGTTCACGACCGGACAATACCTTAGCCAGGTCGCTGAGAGTTTCTACTGGGAAGGCTTCTGCATCGGTTGCAGCCTTGATCGCCTGACCGTGCAGGGTACCCTGTACAGTTCCGATACCCTTGGCGGCTTTGGTGTTCGTCTCCAGGTGAGCTGCCAGCCTGTCACGCATGACTGCCAGGTTACCCAGGGCATCCTCTACAGTTCCAGATCTACGTAGTAGATCCTGTATATTCTGGGCCAGGGCTGGGTTTACCTGGTACATCGCATCATACAGGCCGGGGTCAAGCTCCTTCCATGCATTCAGCGGAACAACCGACTCGCCCAGCTCCTCAATGGCATCGGCGCCCAGGTACATCCGGTTCTTGACTGCCCGGATAGTCGTGTCGTTCAGGACCTGTCGTAGCTGTTCCAGGCCCTCGTCCATGGAATATCTGAGTGCGCTGATATAGGTCTGGTCGTAGTTTACCTTTGAGAAAAACTTCTCAATATACTCCGCAGCTTTGGTTGCTGGCAGAGCACGCGAAAGCTCCGCTTCAGCCTGGCCGATACCACGCGCCCGGACGACAGGTGAGTAGCCCATACCCTTCCAAAAGTCTTCGTAGGTGGTAAAGGGTGACAGACCATTTGCTATTGTGTGGGCCAGGTTGTCGAACATATTACGCAGGGCATAGCCTGGGTTCAGGCCGAGCAGGATGCTACCAAAGAACTCATCCGCTGCACGCCGGAACCTTGTTTTGGTTCCGATTAGTGGTGTCTTCTGGGAAATCTGCTGCATCAGGGCCTTTTCGTGACTGGGAGTTTCCATCAGGTTCAACAGAACATCCTGAAACTTGTCATAAGCTGCCGCTGCTACGTGTTCAGCTGACTTACCTTCAGCCTTAGCCAGCTGGATAATCTGGTGCAGGTCGCCAATCTCTCCGTCTGGTTTGGTCATCAGGTTACGCAGGATCACGCCTGTCTTTCGGCCAGCCTTGCTTACGCCAACGGTACCGAAGCCCATCTTTTCCAGTCCCTCAGCTGCCCGGTACACCTCGTCCACGTTGTCGCTGGCTGTACCAACCATCAGTGCAGCCCAGTGCTGCAGCTTCTCTGCTGCCCGGACCTCTACAAACTTCCCGAACTCTGCACTCTTGGGGTCCAGGCCCTGCATCATAGCATCGTACTTGGCTGACTTTTCAGTCACGCCAGCTGCCAGCTCTGTCATCTGGGCCGCACGAGTAGCCTCGATGTGGGCTACGGTCCCTTTCATCCTTGGGAATGCCCAGTTAATCATTGACCCTATTCTTGTCTCAGAGTTCAGGATCTGGTTCTTGCGGTGTGGTGCCTCTGCCAACCCTTTTATAATTTCTGATGCTGGCTTGAGTACACCATCAGCATCTGTGGCTGGTTCTATAAAGTGGCTCTTGGCACCACGGACCCACCTAGCAGACCGTGATCCCCTTGCCATGCTTATGCCAACCGAGGCAATGTCCAGTAACCACAGCGGGTCTGCAATAGCATGGCCTGCAAACTCACGTATCGGCTTACCATGTTTGGCCTGTAACAGCTCAATATTCTCTGGGGTCAGGGCGCCACGTTCTGCCAGGTAGATTGCGTCGTGATAGGCATTTGCCATCGCCTCCGGTCCTGACCAGGATACAGTGAGAGCTGCTTGGTAGGCTTCTTCCCCTTTTGGGTGGCTGTCTACTCCAAGTGTCTCGCGTAGAGGCATCTCTGGTTTGTTGTAGTAGTTGTAGTTGACCAGCTGCTCCATGCCCTCAGTGCCCATGTTCAGGAAGTCCCAGACACCATAGCCAAGAGCTGTTGCTACCTGGCCGACACCACCCCACTGCTTGAGGTTGTGGAGGTTGCGGTCCCAGAAGGATGGTTCCTCTGTGGCTTTATGAGCTTCTATCTCTTTCCGGCTCATGCCAGCCATCTCTTCTTGGGTAAGCGGTTTAGTTTTGTACTCGTACTTGCCAGAGTGCTCCTGAACCCGCTCCATAGCGTGGCCCAGCATACCAGCCACACGGTTCGCAGCTGCACCCCATGGTCCCTTCTGCGTACCAGGTTGACCAGCACCCGTAAACTCCTGAACCATCCCGAGCCATTTCTTTTGGTCAGCGATGTCTTTGGGGTCTAGGTTGTAGTAGTCCCAGGTGCCACGTCCACCTTGTACATCAGGGGCTGGCATATCCTGTGGTCTAACCTTTGGCGATTGAGTGAGATCCGGCGCACCCCACCGTTTCTTGTATGGCTCACGTGGTGTGTGGTATATCGGACTCTTTGCCCGGATCTCCGGCGGCAGCATCATCTGCACCCGTTCGAAGTCCCAGGTAGACATTGGTCTTTGGATCCACTTTGGCTTGTAGGTTTCTACAGGCGGGCGCCACTGTCCACCACGTGGGTGCTCCTGATAGGCTGGAACCTGGAATGGTGGAGCAGCCATGCCTGGTTTGAAGCTGGGCTTCCACTTTGCATAGGTCCAGTCGGCTGGTCTGCCTCTGTGTTGTGGCTGCCGGGGGGGAGGGGGTGACCACTTCCCCCCAGTAGCCGGATGTCTCGGTCCCCCGGATGGTGGCCTGGGGGGTGCAGGCGGGGGCTTGCGCTGCACCCTCCCAGGCGATGCGGGGCGAGAGGGAGGCTTGCCTTTTGATACTTGTCTGAACTTGTTTAAGTCAAACGCCATTTAGAAGTTCCAGGTTCCTAACTCGTGTACTAGATATGCCTGAAGCTGGTCTACAGCTTCCAGGTCCTCAATGTCAACTTTTCCGATCATTACACCATTTGCCAGGATTGCTACGAATACGCCACCATCGGTCGGCAGCGGCTGTGGACCCGGATCTGGGGTAGGGCCTGGCCCGCCACCTTGCTTGCGTACCAGCCGGAAGATCGGGCTGACTGCGGTGTGGCTTGTTCCACCCCACATGCCACAACCCTGGACCATATCAGCATAGGCAGGTTCGTCAGTGTGAGTAGGGAGCATGACCCACTCACGAAACTTTGAGCCATCTGCAGGAATGTAGTCCTGGATTGGAATGCCCCAGTCGCCGCTGGCATTGGTAAACTCAGCCACCCCACGATGATTATTGTTGTAGGTAAAGTCTGGCTTGATAATGTCATCTGGAGACATCAGCGGTACCGGATGTTCTGGGTCCGTGTTGGGCCAGGTGTGGATCACTCGGATACCACTCACCGGGTTCTTGTTGATGTCCTCTGTGCGTACCATAATTGCAGCAATGCCTGGTCGAACGAAGAAGCCGACACAGGCCCACACCAGGGCACCGTCCGGTGCCAGGTCATAGCCTTTGGAGCTGTCAATCATTACGCCGTAGACTTGAAGCTGGTCAAAGGATGTGAACCGCTTACCGTCATTTACATACTTATCCGCAGCAACTTCTTGGTCAGTTCTTAAATCTCGAATTTCTAAGTTTGGGTACATTTCTCTACTCCAGGATCTCATCTTTAACGCCGAACCAGCCACGCAGTACAGGTGGTGGTTTGGCATAGGTTGGCTCTTTCAGCTTCGGCTCGTTGTACCGGAACACCCGCTGATACGGTTTCTTTGCTTCCTTTATAGCCTTCTCGTATGAACGTTCCAGCTGTTTGATTGTAATTTTATCGTCCATTTACAGTGCCGCAGGGTTCCTCCATGCCCAGCCTCCACGACGGTACTCGTCTTTTCGTGGGATATAGCCACGCATGACACCAAACAGACCAGATACAGGTGCTCGTCTGATGACCGGGTTTGCTAGGTTTTCTACCAACGTCCGGTAGCTTGATAGGTTCTTAAAGCCACCAGTAGCCATATCCTCATCAGCCTCTCTATACAGGGTATCCAGATGCTGCGCTGCCAGTAACTGGTCAGCTCGGGTCTTATCCTCTCCAACACCACCCTTAACAGTAGTAAGAGCCTCCTCCAGCCACTTCAGTGCAGCTTTGATGTTGGTTGCGGCCTGGATCCCCTCTTCCTTCTTCCACTTGGTTTCGATCTTGCCGCCTGGCTCTGATGGAATTGGAGACAACTCAGCCTCACCCTTTAGCCACTTCTGCACACCTGGATCCAGCTCTGAGACAATATTGTCATAGCCAAGCTGCCCAATAATGGTCCCCATCCGTTCAGGGGTTAGGTATCCCTTCAGCTCCTGCCTGGTTTCTAGAGGTGCCACAGCCCCAAGCGAGTATGGATCACCAGGTTCGAATATCGGGGGTCGTGGGGGTAGTCCTGGTGGCAGCTCATCTGGAGGCGACTCACGGTACGGGACAGTGCCACCCTCATGGGTAATGTCCTTGTATCGCCCATACTGCATTGGGTTTGTCCGGTAGATCCACTGCATGGCGCTCCGCCTTGACCACGGATCCAGGTAGGGTAGGGTCTCATTTATCATGTAGGCCAGCATAGAGTCTGCTGGAGTAACATCCTCGCGCAGCTTAGGTGCCCCAAGATGGTATTCCTGGGGTGGTGCGGCTTCGTTGAACTCGACACCTGGGGTGCCGAAGGGGAACCATGTCGCTGGTGGGACATTCAGAACCTTTCCAGCATGTTCAGGGGTCCACCCTGGGGGTGGTTGACCTGCCTGTTGGCCTGTCTCTGGAACATAAGGGACTGTCGCTCCACCGGGTATCATAGTCATCCTGTCTGTTGGGTAGGGTAGTGGGCGTAGTCCGCCAGGTTCCCACGGTGGTGGCTCAGGACCTATGTCTGGGGGTAAAGGTGGCTCAGGGAGTTTATGTGGGGGTAAAGGTGGCTCAGGACCTACGTCTGGGGGTAGCTCAAGCTCTCCAACTGCTGTACGGAATGCATCTATCTGACTGGCGAGGTCTGTGTCGCTGTCATAGTAGCCAGCCAGCATCTCACCCATAACCCCACCCCTAACATAGGCATCCAGCTCATCAAAAATTATCGCAGATGCCTCTGGCCCAACGTCAGGGTTGTTCGCTAAGCTGGAGATGAATGTCATTAAATTCTGGGGCCAGGTTAGGGGTCCAGTAAATATAGATAGCGCATTAGGCGATGGGGCACGAAGCTCATCAAAAGTCTTATATGCATCATACCCTATACCTCCTAGCTGCTGTAGTGTCATTGTTTATATCCCCCTCGCCATGCCGGGATACAGCCACCACCACGGATTGCTGTAGCTACTCCCTCCACCATATCCACCACCATAGTAGGGGTACCAGCCGCCACCATACCAGCCACCTGCGTAGCCGTAGGGTTGCTCCTCCTCAAGTGGATATTCGGGGTAGAGTATCCCGACCGGGCCGATCATTCTGTCTGTTACATGTTCCTCTGGTGGGTACAGACCCTCAGCATCATCGTCGCCATAGAACCAGTCGTTGATGGAGTTGCCAAGGTTCGTTTCCTCGTCAGCAGGACCTTCCCAGGGATAGTATCCCATCTTGGCCTTGAATGCATTGACCCAGGTATACCCCTCGGCCTGGTCAGCAAAACCCAGCGATGTCCAGGGGATGCTGCTATATGCAGCTGCTGCACCCTTATCAGCAAAGGGAATATCCATCTCTGGCGGGATCAGCTCTGGGGTCTGTGCGTAAGCTCTAGCCAGATCCTCAAGCCTACCCCCGTAGCCACGCTGCCCACGTTCAGGCTGGGGTAGTGTCGGTGAGATCGTTTCTCCCTGTAGGGTATACTGTTCCGCTGGTATAGTTTTGCCCAGCAGCCGCTCAGCCTTTCCACGACCTGCTTCAACCTGACCAGGGGTCTGCGGTATTACAGTGCCGGGCTGTTGCTGTTGCTGTTGCTGTAGCCGTTCTTTGACCTGCTGCATCTCTTGCTGTACAGGCGTGATATATTGCTGTACGGCAGAGGGGTAGTATTGCCTGCCACCCTCTGGTGGCCTGATCCCGGCTACCTGTTCATATTCACTCTGCAGCTGCCCCTTCAGGTTTTGTAACCCACTAGAAATAGCTCCGGGTATCTGGGCCACACCTGGGTGTATATATCCCTTGCCGGGTCGGTTATATAAATAGTCGGCAGTGCCAGCAGCAATCTTCTCAATCAGATCCCACACTGGCTCTGGTCTAATGTATTGACCTCCAGCGGCTCGTGCTGCTTGGGGCAGCCCTTTCTGGGCAGCAAGAAAATCGGCCAGCTTCTGTTGCCTGGCAGCGGCTGCCCTGTCACCCCGCCCAAGAACTGGGGTCGTCGGGAACTCAGGGGTTTGCGGGCCAACAGTTCCGGTATAACCGATCTGTGGTATATCCGGTTGCGCGGGAGAGGGTGGTCCCATCTCAAACCCGGCTGTGCTCCTGGTTATCCCCAGCTTGTCACGCAGGCTGGTCGGTTGTCCCCTTGTCCTGCCACCCTCATGCAGCGTGATGCTCGGTGCTGCTTGTATTGGGGTTGCTGGTGGGGGTGGGGGAGGTGGGGGAGGTGTGAAACTCCGTCTGCCAGATCCGCCGCCTCCGCTGCCGCCTCCGCCTCCGCCTCCGCCGCCTCCGCCACCACCAGGTCTGGATGGTGGGTTCTGGACGGAAGATGGTGGCCGGGTAACCTTCGACTTGGCTACTGCTGCACGCCGTTCACGCTCACGGCGCTCAGCCTCGTTTCTAGCTTCACGCGCACGCCGTTCACGCTCACGCCGTGCTGACTCTTCTCTTCGTCTTCGTTCTTCCTCACCTGGATCCCGCCTTGACGGTGGTGGTGAGGGGGGTGGTAAGCCACTCCCTGGTCCGCCTGTATCTCTTCCCATTAGTATGGTCTCTCCTCAGTAGGCCCACCATACAGCTCTGTCTGCTGTTGCGGTCCTACCTCCTCGCTGGGGTTCCCCGAACCTGGTATGAAGGGCATATTGCCAGCCAGGTTCTGCGGTATACCAAGGCCCATGCCTATCTGTGGGCTACCCTGCCCCTCGGGGGCTGCAGCCTGGCCGATAGCCGCCTGCAGCTGCCCCATGATAATCGGAGCGTAGGGGCTACCTGTGGCTTCCAGAACCTCGTGCATCGCCATCAGCTTGATAATCGGATCCTTCATTGCTGCCTCATCCAACTTCCGGGCCAGCTCCTCTTCAGGCTGGCTGACGCCAAAGAAGTTCTCCAGGATGTAGCGTAAGCTAACGGGCGGATCCGGCTGGGCCGCAATCTGGGCACCCAGCGTAGCAAGGCGGATCTCATCGCTGGTCTGTTTCGGCTTGATAAAGGCTTCTGTGACCAGCTGTCTGGTTTCGTCACCAGACAGGATAGCGGTCATCTTCTTGTTGTTGACCTGTGCTGTGACACCAAGATACACTGGACGTGACTTAGTACGCATCAACTTAAAAACCAACGTTGACACTGCAGTCAGGCCCATCTCAAGGTTACGTCTGGGAGTATCGGTTCGCAGGGTATCGGCACCGATTACCTGGCTCAGTGCGTAGCCGGAGACTCGTGCGCTCAGCTTACCAAACATGGCTGAGGAGAATGTCCCCTCAGACATCTCATCCTCAAGCTGCTGCATCTCCCGGTACACATCCGGTGGCTGGCCGGGCCAGTTGGGGAACTCAATCTTCTCACGTTCGCCTAACTCGATGATCTTACCCCAGGTCGCATCCAGGCCGGAGATTGGTGTGGCGCCTGAGTGGTAGGGGTTCATATTGGCGAACATATCAATTTGTCGGTAGGCCCTGGACCGGACGTACTCCATCTTGTCCAGTGCCCATATAATCGGGTATAAAAATGGAAGGTGCTCATACGAGGGGTTCTGGTCGTCGCCTTCCTTATAGAAGAGGATCACAAAGGGGATGGCGGGGTAGTCAGTTTCGGTGGGCTTTATTATGAAGTGGTCATCAAAGGCAATAGCATAATGTACCGTTCCCATGTTGTCCTGTCCCCACCACTCTACATATCGGCCACGGACATGCGCCCGGTCGGAGGCACCAATCTTTTCAGTGATCTTCTTGGTGTCTCCTCTACCTTCCCACTCCATCAGCACGTCCTCAACGCTGCGTTGTTGAACGTAGAAGATCTCGGAGAATGGCCGACCGTAGGATCCCCTGGCTCCCAGGTAGATGTTGCGGATGTCAATTGCGTCGATGCAGATAGGGAAAGTATCCTCATCGTGCAGCTGCACCACAACTTGCTCCCCCTCCTCCTGGCTATCTGGGTGCGGTAGAATTGCCGGGGTTACGGGCGGGGGATCTGCCATCCAGGTTACACGAACAGCAACTGAGCCATGCTTGACCATCTTAAATATGATCTTGCTTACCAGGTTCTTTTGCTGTCGGAGGCTGTTCAGCCGGAAGGCACCCGACAAAAACATTTCAGCACGGCTCGGGACCGTGCTGCTGATATTGCCAGGGATAGTGCATTTCCACATCGGATCGTGCCCGGCCAGGACTGAGTGCATAATATCGACCACGTTCTGGGCCTTGTTGCAGCTCTCCCAATATTCCGGGGCAACCCGGTTCCGCCAGGCTGTAGCCTGGGGTGACAGAAACGCACTGGCCCGATCCGCTTTCATAAGGTACATCTCATCGCACAGCTGAACCAGCTGGTCACGTGTCTGGTACTTGTCTCGTGCCTTGTTTACTCTGTCATTGAGGTCTTTGATGTCTTTTATCGGTGTTGCCATTTATACCCAACCTAGTTTATCTCTGACCCATATGTGTGCTTTGTCGTTTTCCCGAAACTCAGGGGGCAGATGTGCTCTGTCGAACGTCTGCTGGTTCTGTGAAAAAGGCGCCTTCCACTCCCTGACGTTGGTATCCTCTAGTAGACTGTCAATACGGGGTTGCCACACATTCACTAGCTGGGTCAGTGCGTCGTGTATGTCATCATTGGCAGCGTTTGGGAACCCACAAACCTCATCCAGGAATGCTCGTTCCCAGTCCGGCTCCCTGGCGACGGAGGGGTACTGGATCCACATGAAGCCTGCCGAGGCCATCCTCACGGCATATGCATTGCGGTCATCTTTAGCCTTTTGTACCGTGATTGGCACAATCTTATGTCCCCACAGTCTGGGGTCACGTCGCAGAGACTTGAAGCCTGTATTCTGGGCGGCTACAGCTTCCACGTAGACCTCGCACCCTTTTCCGTCCTCCAGGGCTGTCTTTGTGATGTCCTCACTGTTCTCATCCCACTCCTTCTTGACGTGGTAGAGATCTTCCAGGACAATCATAACGGGTTGTACCCCCTCTACCCGGACGAAGGCTTTAACGTCATCATCCTCAATCTCGCTCAGTGGCGGAACTGTATAGAGAGTTGCCCGTAAACCAGCGGTAAAGTCTGATCGGTCTGTGGCTGCAAAGGACAGGTCATAGGATCTAGCCTTCACCTTTGGCTCTGCCTTCAGCCTGGCTATCATCTCTCCGGTGATAGCCCGGAACCAATCCCGCTTGAATTTGTTTCCGGCAGGGGCACTCGGGTTCCCCTGATATAGACACTCAAACTGGTGCCCTAACGCAAGTCTCTGATCCTGCAGAAACTCCGTGGGCCACCTGCCGGGCCACAAAGGTTCGTTATACCTACGCTTGAGAGGGTCAGGGTAGGCAGTTTTCGGAAGAGTGGCGACCTTTTTTGTGCGGTCTACCTCATTAGGGTACATCCGCTCCCAGTCTTCCGGCATCCCGTAACTGAACGCTGGCAAGTGTAATACCGTCCAGTTATCCCCCTCCGGGGAGTTAAGTATCATTCCAGCCAGGTCTTCCTCATGCCACCTGGTTAGAATTATGATTATCCGCCCATCCGGGGTTAGACGTGTGCGGGCGGAGGATTTGTACTCATTAAATACCTTGTCTCGGTATGTTGGTGATTGGGCCTGTTCATACGTCTTAACGGGGTCGTCAAAAACGATGTGCCAGGCGCCATAGCCTGTTAAGCCACCCATGATGCCGTTGGCGATCATGCTCTCCCGCTGCTCGTTGACAGCCCAGACAGCTGCCCCCCGGCGAGAGGTTTTCAGGGCCACAGTAGGAAATACATCTGCCCACCGTGGGTTTAATGCTATCGTGTCCCTGTTCTGAATAGAGAACGTTTCCGCCAGGTCTGCCGAGTGACTGACCAGCATCACGACTCGGTTCGTGTCAAGACCGATGCACCACCCCGGAAACATGCCAGAAGTCAGGTGACTTTTGCCATGGCGGGGTGGCATCGTGATTATTAGCCGTTTAATGTCACCACGCTCCACAGCCTGGAGGTAGGCGCCCAGGAGTCTGATGTGGTCCGGTGTTTGATACGCCGGATCTATGTACGTGGCGTAGGCTAGGAAATCGCTTCTGGCCGCAGCTGCATGAGCCGCAGAACGAAGATCCTGTAAGTCTTCATAACCTAAGCGGTGTGCTTGATCTTCATTGTTCCGCCCCAACTCAGTCTGAGCGTCAGGCCAGTTGCTCACTAAAAAATTATCCCGATATAATCAAACACTCTACCTATAAGGTCCAGTCGTATGATTACATCCATCACTACGTAGAGAACCAGCAGCACACATAATGTCTGCTTTGGGTGCTTAAAGAACAGGGCAGTTAGTGATGGATACCGCTCCAGCTCAGCAACCCGTTCGATTGTTTCCCTTACGCTACCATTTAGTTTCTTTGTTTCCTTGTAGTTCTCTTTGATAAAGACCAGGGCGAGACGTAGCATTGCACTGTGAGACAGACGGTAGTGATGTTCATCATCCGCCATCTCCAGCAGTTCATCTATAGTCTCTGTTCCCATGTCGATATGTCCTCTTCTTCACCAAAGGGGTCTAGACGCTGTAGACGAAATCGCCCGGTCAGTTCGGGCTTGCGAACCATCTTACGGATCGGTCGGCTGGACTGGGCCAGCAAAGGAGCCAGCGGGGTCCAGACAATTCCGTGTTCGCAGCTGAAGTAGTTTCCCTTGCATACCCAGTCATCTGATTTGCCGCACAGGTGGCATTTGTCCGGCAGGCCCGTATCCGGGCTGTAGATAACGAATGTTGGTGCAGGGTCCCCCTCCTCCCAACCTTCCATGAGGTCTCGGAAAAACTCCTCGGGACCACCCTCATTAAAAAATGCGTCTGCGATAGCATCGAGATCTTTCAGAAAGTCATCCAGCGGCGCATTCCAAGCAGCCTCAACGATTTTGTCAAAGTCGTCCATTATTCAATCAAAATTCCAGCACTTCTCAGTGCTGCCAAGAGAGCATTGATCTTTGCAGCCAGGGAAGCTACAGCATTCTCCATGGTAGCCTCCGTGTAGGTACCAGTGATCTCTGCCAGGGTATCGCTGGCGGTACCGCCACTGTTGTCTGTCAATGATGCAATTGCTGCTACCTGGGACTTACACTCAAGTTCCGGTCCTATAATTGGCATGTCTCCTCCTATGCCTCGTCAGTTATCCAAAGGTCAATTACAATGTCTGATGCTGCCGCATAGGTCGGGGTCGCATTGACCACCCCGGCCACATAGATCTTGGTCGTGCCGGGATCCGCCTCAATAGGGCAGTAGAGGTCTCCCACCGTTGCTACCTGCACACCCCCCATGTCGAGGTAGTCTGCAGCAGCAATTGACACCTTTGAGGTCACCATATCCCCATCTGCATCGCTCATGCTGGGTGCGTTGTTGATCGTGCCAAAGGACACATTGTCCCGCAAAAAGTACAGGTCAATCGCTACGCCCTCATCATCCTTGTCATGCAGGGTTACTGCACGGATAACGGCAGACATAGCAGTAGGTACAGCACCAACTACTTCTGTGGTCGCAAACAACACATCACCGGATGCGTAAATGGAGGTGTCAATCGTGGGAGTGAAGCTAATCCTTTTTAATCTTCCCATCCTCAATCTCCAGGACAACAGGCTCTGGCAGGCCAGCGAGTGCACGGAGCTTGTCCGTATCCATGGTGGATAGCTGCTCGATCATGACCTGCACGGAGCGGTTGTCTTGATAAATATTTGTATGTCTTGGTTGTGTATTTGCCCTGGTGCTGGACTCAAACCGA
>Ga0180438_10008705_pt1 | contig 12844 bp, 11 predicted proteins | sample SS_ome_12_FD_132455 | JGI IMG/M metagenome (GOLD analysis project Ga0180438, IMG submission 132455) | Hypersaline lake sediment archaeal communities from the Salton Sea, California, USA - SS_3_D_2 metaG | ecosystem: Environmental > Aquatic > Non-marine Saline and Alkaline > Hypersaline >...
TCTGGAGAATGAAAATTGTAGGATCTATTCCTCTCCAAAAACACCCACATTTGGTACACATGAAAAATCTTGGACTATTATTGTATTGTTTCAGGCACCGAGAAAAGTATAGTGAGACAGAAGGTAGTGAAGATTTGAATAGAAACATCTAACAAATTGATAAAACACGATAATATTCAAGGTCAATACTGCAAATAAATCAATTGCCATTACATCCGAAATCGAGTAGAAAAAATCATAAAGAGAGCAACATAAAATAATACGACACAACAAAAAACAAAACGGAGCTACAAATATGACTGCACCCAACTCAGCCCCTGCACCTAACTTTATTCGAAATATCATTGCCGAAGACTTGAAGGCAAACAAAAATGAAGGCCGGGTTCATACCAGATTTCCGCCGGAACCCAATGGTTATCTGCATATTGGACATGCTAAGTCTATCTGCCTCAATTTTGGGCTTGCTCAAGAGTTTGGGGGACTTTGTAACCTGCGATTTGATGATACCGATCCAAGCAAGGAGGAAGTTGAATATGTGGAATCGATAAAGGAAGATGTCAGATGGCTTGGATTCGATTGGCAAGATCGGGAGTTTTATGCCTCTGACTACTTTGAGAAACTCCATGAATATGCCATTCAGCTCATCAAAGACGGTAAGGCATACGTGTGCGACCTCAGTGCGAATGAGATCAGAGAATATCGCGGCACCCTAACAGAGCCTGGCAAAGATAGTCCGTATCGAAATCGTTCGGCTGAAGAAAACCTGGACCTGTTTGAACGTATGCGGTTAGGAGAATTCAAGGATGGCTCTCGCGTACTTCGAGCAAAGATTGATATGGCATCTCCAAATTTGAATATGCGAGATCCAGTTATCTACCGCATTCTTCGCGCAGAGCATCACAGGACAGGCAACACGTGGTGTATCTATCCCATGTACGATTTTACTCACGGACAGTCAGATTCCATTGAAGGGATCACCCATTCCATTTGTACACTGGAATTTGAAGATCATCGACCTTTGTATAACTGGTTTCTTGGAGAATTGAATATTTTTCATCCGCAGCAAATTGAGTTTGCCCGCCTTAATCTTAGCTATACAGTGATGAGCAAGCGAATGCTTCTGCAATTGATAGAAGAGGGCTATATACCCGGATGGGACGATCCACGGATGCCTACAATATCAGGTTTGCGGAGACGTGGATACACACCAGAGTCAATTAGAAACTTTTGTGAGCGCATTGGGGTAGCCAAGAGGGACAGTATGGTCGATATAGCACTGCTCGAGCACAGCGTCCGCGAAGATTTGAATAAACGAGCACCCCGTGTTATGGGGGTCTTGCGCCCACTTCGGGTGGTCATTGACAACTATCCAGAGAACACAATGGAAGAGCTGGAGGCAGTGAACAATCCAGAGGATCCGGGTATGGGCACAAGGAAGATTCCCTTTTCACGAGTGATATACATTGAACAAGATGATTTTCGTGAGGTCCCCCCAAAAAAGTTCTTCCGTTTGGCCCCTGGTCGTGAAGTTCGACTACGATACGCATATTTTATCAAATGCGTTGATGTAATTAAGGATAAACAAACTGGAGAAGTCGTTGAGCTGCATTGTACCTATGATCCAAAGTCACGAGGAGGGGATTCCCCTGACGGACGCAAGGTCAAGGCGACATTACACTGGGTTTCAGCAGCCCACTCCCTTAACGCGGAAGTACGCTTATATGATCATCTCTTTCTGAAGGCAAACCCAACCGATGAAAAAGATGGTGCTGATTTCAAAACGTATTTGAATCCAGACTCATTAGAGACATTGACCTCCTGCCGCGTTGAACCAACTCTCACAAGTGCGACGCCAGGAAGTCGGTATCAATTCGAGAGGCTTGGCTATTTCTGCATAGATCCGGTTGATTCTTCCAATGAAAAGCTAGTATTTAATCGCACAGTAACATTACGTGACACATGGGCAAAAATTCAGAAGGCCGAGAAAGAGACCACGGAAGTGCATAAAGAGGTCAGAAAATACTCAAAACCATCCAGGCAGGAAGAGATAACTCCTTTACCAGATAAACGAGACGACCTCACGCCTATCGACCAAGAGATCACCATTGATGATTTCTCAAAGATCGACATGCGAGTGGCCATCATCCGTGAGGCCTCCCTCGTTGAAGGCTCCAAGAAGCTTATCAGGCTGATGGTTGACCTGGGGGAGGGTCGCTTGCGTCAGACATTCGCTGGCGTTCGCTCAACATATCCCAATCCTGAGGAGCTCATTGGCAAAAAGGTCATCATTGTCGCAAATCTGAGGCCACGTCAGATGAAATTCGGGCTATCTGAAGGAATGATCCTCTCAGGAGGTGGCTCAGAAAACCCTTGCCTTACCACCTTTGACGGCAAACCTCTCGCAGGGGACAGGGTTTCTTAAACTAACCGTCTACTGCAACGGCGCTATTTGCAGGGGGAATGCCCACAATGTTTACAGAGAATGGGGTGTTCCACTTCCCATGAGAGAACACCCCTTGATAAAACAAATCCTCTCCATCCAAAAAACCCATAGGTGAATTCGCCATCTTTTCCATTAGTAATTTGGCAGGGTACCACGTGGTAGCCTGTTGCGTTCAATGAGCCCTCTTGTTTGCTATCACCGCATACGTTAGTCAAACATGTTCACTCTTTCGTTTGCTACCTCTGCGCCGGTCTTCCTCTACCAAACCACGGACAAGCTTTTTCAACAAACGGATTCATGGTTACCTATTCCAATCAGATATGGAATTACATTCCAACACCATACAGTGTCTATGTGTACACGTCCTCCTATTTAGCGACATACTTCGGTGCCCTCTTGAAGGAGCTTTTATAATAAGGATCCTTCAAATAAGGGCACAAATCACCACATGCTTTCAGAAGGCCACACTTAACGTTGAAACTATCATCGTCCCATTTAACCACCCATGCACCGACATGCCTCAAAGAACAGTGGACACGCTTCTTTTCAACTATTTTAGCCATCTAGCCTTCCTGACTGAGAAGTGACTTCAACGTTAATTGACGATTACCTCTTTTCTTGGCTACCATCTTAAAAGCTCTTGGAACATCTGCCATCAATGATTTTGATTGTTCTGCCGCATCCAAGTAAAGTTTGATAATTTTTTCTTCTATCTCTATAGCTCTGTCCAGGGCCTCAGAATAGCTCGCCTTTTCTGCCAATTCAGCTTTAAATGAATACTCCGCCGGATCTATATTGAAGGAAAAACAACCTTCAATGGCATCCGTGATAACTCCATAGTACGCCCTTTCAACCTGTACTATATTTTTCTCATTCTCCTTGACAAAAGAGAGGAAAATGCCCTCATCTTTCGCATATCTCCGAGACAAGTCTTTATAGAACTTTGCCGAGTCTTCCTCAAGTTTTTTAGTAAAACTGATGACTTCAGATGCTGTATTTAGTTTCATCATAACCACCTTTGGATGACAACCTTACTTTCAGTGAAGAAACGAATGGCATCTCTGCCTTGTCCGTGTAATACCCCAAAGAAGGAGTCCTTCATTCCGCTGAATGGGAAAAATGCCATAGGCGCCACTATGCCAATATTTATCCCGACATTACCGGTCTCAATCCGATATTGGAATTCCCTGGCAGCCTTACCACTTGATGTGAAGATAGAGTTAGCATTACCGAAATTACTCCTGTTTGCCATTTCTATCGCCTCATCAAGGTCTTTGGCTCTCAGAACACTGGCTACCGGACCGAAGATTTCCTCTTTAGCGATCGTCATTTCGGGGGTAACGTCAGCAAAAACGGTTGGATTCACGAAACATGTTTCAGGATAATCCCCGATAATGGTTGGTTTTCTGCCGTCGAGGAGAAGTTTTGCGCCCTCTTCTATACCTTTTTCTATATATCCTAAGACCCTCTGTTTTCCATCTATTGATTGCATTGGTCCCATCTGAGTTGATTCATCAAGCCCGTAACCAACCTTTATCTTGGAGGCAGTATCAACAAATGCATCCAAAAACTTCTTATAGAAGGCATCATCATCGCCAACAATAACCAGATTGGCACCCGATAAGCATCGCTGCCCTGTATTGCCAAAGAAAGATGTCATCAGAGCCGGTATGCTTCCTTCTATATCGGCATCTGGCATCACCAGCAAGAAGTTCTTGGCGCTAACCTGAATGATAGACCTCTTACAAGTCTCACCACATTTCTTGTAAACCTCTTTCCCTATTGAGGTCGTCCCAACAAAGGTCGCTCCTTTAATATCCGGGTGCTCCAGCAGAATTGATGCCGCTTCGGCACCGCCATGGACTACGTTATATACCCCCGGTGGAACACCAGCCTCATCTACCAGTTCGGCCAGCTTCACCTGACTGATAGGGTCTCTCGGAGATGGTTTTACCACAAAGGTATTCCCGGTAGCCATAGCAAAGGGGGAATACCAAAGTGGCACCATAAAAGGGAAGTTAAAGGGAGCTATGTTGCAGAAAACTCCCAAGGGTTGATAAATCACATACTCGTCTATACCGGTAGCAATATCCTCTAGATTATATCCCATCATGAGAGAGGGAATCCCGGTGCTAACTTCAACCATTTCAATTCCGCGTCTCGTCTCCCCTCTTGATTCATCTATTGTCTTGCCATGTTCCTGTGTCTGGACTCTGCTTAGCTGCTCAAAATTCTCTTCTAATAACTCTTTGAGTCTGAACATACACCTTGCCCTGGCCAGCGGAGTTGTTTCTCTCCATTCAGGAAAGGCCTCTTTTGCAGCTCCTACCGCTGCATTTACCTCATCAGGTGTTGACATGGGAACTTTGGATATAACCTTCTGTGTTGCTGGGTTTACAATATCCAATATCTCGTCCGATTTAGACTCAACCCATTCTCCATTGATATAGTTTTTGAGTTTCTCTACCTCTTTTATGGGTTCTTCTAGAATAGCCATTTCTGTTCCCTCCTCATTCCTTATTGTTTTATTGCGCTACTATTCTTATTTGCCTCTACTACTGCTCGTAAGCTAAACTATAAAGCTCTATTATCTCCTCATTTGTTGCCTGACGGGGATTATTTCCCGGGCTGCCACTTGCAATTGCGTCCTTAGCCATCTTAGGAGCTAATTTATCCAATTTGTCTTTATCTACACCCAATTCTGGTAAAGAAGGTATTTGAACGTCCTTTATCAATCTTTTTGCTGCCTTAGCTCCTAACTCAGCAGCGCCTAAGTCAGTTAGACCCATGATGTTCTCCCCCATAGCTGCAGCAACATCGGCATATCGAGTTGGATTCCCAATTAAGCTAAAATCCATAACAACGCCTAAGAGAGCTGCATTAGAAGCTCCGTGAGGTACATGGAAATACGCCCCGATCGGTCGGGACATGCCATGCACCAAAGCGACTGATGAATTGCTAAAGGCAATGCCTGCCTGAAGTGCCCCAATCATAGTTTTCTCCCTCGCTTCGATATTGTTTCCGTTGGCCCATGCCTGTCTCAAGTTGCCAGAAATTTGCTCAATGGCGGAAAGACAGAAAATATCACTCATCGGCTGGGCCTTTACCGACACATATGCTTCGATAGCGTGTGTAAGAGCGTCTATTCCCACGGCTGCGGTTAGACCGCGAGGGCATGATAGGCTTAATAATGGGTCTACAATAGCTACCTCAGGCATTACAAACGGACTGCCGATTAGCATTTTAACATCTGTTTTGGTATCGGTAATAATGGTAAATACAGTGGCCTCACTACCGGTACCGGCGGTTGTAGGGATTGCCACGAGGGGGACCCCCTCTTTAGGAATTTTACCAATTCCCTTATAATCTTCAATTGAACCCGGATTGGTAACCATTACTGCAATGGCCTTGGCCGTATCAATAGGACTTCCCCCACCTACAGCTAACAGAAAATCACACCCGTTTTCTTTGTAAGCCTTAAGACCTTCCTGGACAAAATCCACCGTTGGTTCGGTAGCAACTCCATCATATACGGCAAATTGTACCTTACTCTCCGTAAGTGCTTTTTTGATACCGTCCAATGCTCCCAGTTTGATCATAACTTTATCAGTAACAATCAAGCCCTTCTTAACCCCAAGTTTCCTGCTTTCCTCTCCGATTTGCTCTGATGCTCCTGAGCCAATAATTACTTTTCGGGGAATGCGAAATTCTCTTGCTGGTAACATAACAATCTCCTCCTCCATATATAGCTCGTATAACTGCTCAATACTTTGTTAACTTAAGATAATCTTGATTATAAGGGAGTTAAAATTCCTCTTTCGATTTGATATAATTTATCGCACCATGTTAAAAAGGCACGATTTGATTCTGCAATTACCCCACTTAATCCTTTTTTTCTCTCTTCGAGCAAATATCCTGACCAAGATTCACGTGCTACTCCTCCCAATCCTTCAAAACATTCATCTAATAGCAAAAAGTCTGGTCCAGAAGATAAAGCCCTAAATATAGCTATAAGCATTTGTTCTCCCCCGCTGCAAAGTTCACCACTTTTTCCATACAATTTTTTAATCCCTGGGAAAATTTTTTCGAAAGTACTGAATTTTACTCTTTGTGGCATCTTTTTGCCCCAACAGGGGAGTAGTATGTTTTCTTCAACCTTCACTTCATTAATTAATCTTCTATCTTCTGGTACATAACCTATCCCAAGCCTAGCGATTTTATGTGGAGGAAAAGTAGTAATTTCTAAGCCGTTGTAATAGATAGATCCCGATTTAACAGGAACCAGACCTATAATACTTTGGAGGAACGTTGACTTGCCAGCACCATTTGGACCAAAAATTCCAACCATCTCCCCTTTTTTGACATCAAAAGATATATCTATATTGGCATGTATATAACCTCTGTAAACGTTTAGTTTTTCAATCTTCAACATATTTTATTTTCCTATAAGGATATTTTTAATTTCGGAATCTTTGAGTAGTTCAGTAAGATTACCTTCACCTATTACCTTCCCCTCGTGCATAACCATTGTCCTTGAGGCATATCTAGCTATATCAAAGTCGTGTTCAACCATCATTATTGTTAATTTATTTTCCTTCTGAACATTTAAAATGCTTTTAATAATATCATGCTTTTCCTGTGAACTAACGCCGGAAGTTGGTTCATCCAACAAAATTACTTTCGGTTTGAGAGCAAGGGTGATTGCTACATCCAGTAGTTTTCTTTGTCCTTGCGGCAATTCTTTTGCTAGCTGATCTTTTGGGATTTTAAATTTTTCCAATAGCTCAATACTTTCACTTGACACGTGCGTGTTTTTTCTGTAATCTGTAAAAAGAATCCCACTTTTCCCCATTCGAGCAAAAATTGCCAATCTTAAGTTATCAATAGCTGTTAAATTCTCAAATAAAGCTGGTGTTTGGAAACTTCGTGCAATTCTTAGTTTTATTCTCGCTATCTCGTGTAGGTTTGATATATCTTTGCCCATAAAAAAAAGTCTTCCTGCATCAAGCGGTATGAAATCAGTCAGTACATTTATCAAGGTAGTTTTTCCCGCTCCATTAGGCCCTACTATTGAACAGACTTCGTTTTCTTTTAATTCGAGACTAACATTATTAACCGCATGAACTCCTCCAAAACTTTTGCTAAGATTTACCCCCTTTAAGACTTCTCTCATTATGGCCTTCCTCAATAAATATAATGAATCAATTTTTTGGTCGTGTCAAAAGCAATGTGTACTTTTTAAGCTGAAGTACCTTGAATTAACAGATGTTAACATAACCCGCATAAACTGGATTAAGTTTTCTTAGAAAAACCCCCGTTAACGGAATATCCAGCCAAATTTTTGTCACGGTTCTTTCTTCAGCTTTTGCTTGACCAAGGTGTGGAAAGTGGGCATAATACCTTTCGGGATGAATATCACGATAATAATTATTAATCCACCTGTGAAGTACTCCCAATAAGATGTGATTCCACCTATATACCAATAAATGGTGTAATATATTGCAGTGCCAATGATGGGGCCACTAAAAATTTCTCCTCCACCCAGCAGAGTACCAACAAGAGGACTTAATCCCATTTCCCAACTAGCAATTCTTGGATGCACAATTCCATGTAAAATACAGTAAAGTAACCCTGCAATCCCGGTAAAAGCCGCGGATATTATAAAGATGGCCATCCTATATCTTAACACCTTAATCCCTATGCATTCAACACGGCTCACATTATCACCTATAGCTCGTATAGCCAAATTAAAGGGAGAATTAACAATTTTATACATCGCGATTATACAAATAGATGCGATTGAGAGTGTAATATAGTAAAAAATCTTCATTTCCTGTAATGTGATGAAACTAAAATGCAGTCCAACATCTCCCCCAAGTGCTCTACTAGACCACACTGTGATTGCTACAAACTCTCCAAATGCAAGACTACATAAGGCAAAATAAATTCCATAAAGCCTTGTAACCAGGGAGGACACAAAAAGCGCGTAAAGCAATACGAATAATATACCAATCAACATAGCAATAAACAGATTAACTTGGGTGTATTCTGTTAGGACAACCATTGTATATGCACCTAATCCAAAAAAGCCAGCGTGTCCAAAAGCAATTTCTTTCATATATCCATAAAGCAAATTAAAACTTACGGCGAATAAAATAAGTATGATAACATCAATAGTGTGGATGAGAATGTATAGCGGGAGAAATGTGGGCAATAATAGCAAAAAGGCTACTAAAATAAACCATAAGATCAATTGAGGAAATTTTTTTGTAGACTTCCTAAAACCTTCCACCAAAAATTCCCTTCGGCCTGAAGATTAATACAATAACAAAAACTGTATAAATAGCTATCCAACTAATCCAGGGACCAAAACGTGCAAAAAAGAAAATAACAAGAGATTCTGTTATGCCAATAAGGTAGGCACCTACTAATACACCACGAAAACTTCCCAGTCCTCCTATGATTGCAACAATAAATGCTTCTAATATTATTTTTTTCCAAGTAAGAAACTCAACAGTACCTACTAAAGCGCCTAAACTACCTCCAAGCCCTGCCAAAAAGCTTCCTAACGCAAACATTATAAGTGAGAGCCTCCCTGTATCTACACCCATTGCAGATGCAATTCTTTCATCAAATGCATAAGCTCTACTCAGAACCCCAGTTGGTGTTTTGAAAAACAAGAAAATTAGAAATATACCTATTCCTAATCCAAGACCAAAAAGGAGAAAATCATAAGCTGGAATAGCCCGGCCTAGAACATCAATTCTGCCTGCTATTAATGATGGCTTCGGGAAAGAGTAAACATTTGCTCCCCACACTGTCCTAGCTAAAGCAGAAAATATCATTGCAATCCCAATAGTGAAGATAAGCGTCTTTACTTCATAAATTTCTCGTGGTCCTTTAATGACAGGTGTTAACCAAAATTTAAAACCAACACCTACTATACTTACAAAAAACGGGGCCATTAGTAAAAGTATTATCCACAAAGTGGGTTGGGCATCGCCAAGTACAGTTAGTAGAGAAACTGAAAAAAGCCCCCCTAGCATAAATAAGACACCGTGGGCAAAATTTATTACGTTAAGCATACCATAAATAAGCGTTAATCCCACTGCAACTAGAAAAAGGGTAGATCCTCTAGCTACCCCAAACAATAATTGAATTACTATATCTTCTAACATAAGATATTAGCCCCTAAGTCAGTATCTAACCAAGCATAACTCCTCGTCTTTTAGAAAGGAGCTATGCTTGGCCTTGGCCTTGCGTCTTCTTTTGTGCTATATTTTTTATGTAGCTTATTATTTTTTTGCTCCTGCCCTCCCAGCCTCAAGTTCCTCAGGAGTAAGTGATACTTCTTCACCAGAGTATATTCTCATGTTTTTAAGACTATGGTAAGGTGCTTTGTCTATTACCGTTGTTTCTCCAACTTGGTATGGCAACATTAGCTGGTTATCAATTTTTCTAATAGGTACTTTGCCAGCCAACGAGTCCCATTTTCTATCAAACATGACTTTGAGAATATCTTCAGGTTTTGTGGACCCATTTGTTGCTTCAATTATTTGAAGTATTAGATATAGACCTGAATAAGCGGTGGAACTAGAATAACCTGGGTAATATCCAAAGCGTTCATACCATCTTTTTCCATAATCTTGCATAACAGGATTTGGATCTTCCCACCAATAACCTCCAAATCCTCCGAATATAACTCCTTCCATCGCATCCTTTCTACCCAGAACCCTAAATTCATCGCAAGCCATTGTGGACATTATAAATTTTGTCTTCTCAAACGCTCCCATAGCTTTCGCTTGTCTAACGGCGGCTATTGCATCGTCGCCCCAATGAGCAGAGAATAAATAAACAGGTTCCCTAGCTAAAACCGAACTTATAAAAGGCTCAAAGTTTCTCTCACCCAACCTTGGCCAAGCTTCAGCTTCTTTCGGAAGTATTTTAATATCAGGTCTCAGCTTTTTTATGTCCCTTTTAAATCCATTCCAGCAATCCCAGCCCCATACATAATTTGGGGATAAAACAGTAACAGTAGCACCCTTTGGAGCAGTATCTCTTACGTATAAGGCCATTCCTCTCACGGGATTAGTAGAAAAAGCTCCAGCAACTACAGTATTTGGATAAATTTTATCATAGTTACCTAGGGTAAAAGAATCTGCCACAGCATTGCCTATCACAGAGAAAATTCCAGATTCTTTGGCGACTATACCCAAAGTTATTTCAATAGAGGACGCTTCCTCACCTATAAGGATTTCAACCTTATCTCTTAGTACAGCATCTCTTGCCTTCTTTTTTGCAATCTCAGGTTTAAGTTCTGTATCATAATACTTTAGTATAATTTTTCTTCCTCCAACTGTATCCTTACCCCAATCAATCATAGCAAATTCATATCCATCCTTAGAGAAAGCTGCACTCAGGGGCATTCCCGTAAAAGGTTCGAAAAGGGCAATTTTCAAAGGTGATTTTGCAGCAGCAGTTTCTGCAGGAACATAAGAAAAAACTCCTGCTACAGCAATTGCAATCATTATAGGTATGATTTTTTTCGCTAAGTTCATGATCATTACCTCCTTTATAATAATTGAAACTATTTAGGTTGTTTGAAAACCCTCTGCACCGAAAACCGATCACAGCCCACAATCGGCCCCAGCATTCTCTACGAGCTCTTTTACTCCTTGCTATCACCCCCTTTCAGCTATTTTCGCTATAAGTATGTAACAGTTTAGTTTTTCCAAAATATATGCATTTTACCATATTTTTTAGTCTGTCAAGTGCAAATATAACCAAAGCTATTAAAAAATGATATCTAATTACCATTTTTGTTACTCAAATGGACTTTTTATAACAAATATGATTAAATCAATAATTTTTATGACCATTTATTATATTTTATAGAATAATTTTCTTTTTTTATCATAAATTTGGATTAAAAAATCCATTATTTGAGCGATAATGGCATTTTCATAAACTATAATTAACATAATAAGACAATGTCAAGGATTTTTTGGACAAAATTTTATATTTGACAAAATTTTTTACTCTCCTTACAATAAATCCGAATAAAAGGACACATTGTGTCAACAGCCAGCTATATAGAGGGAGGTTATGGCGTGTACACCTATTCAGGTGTTGATACTTTACGTACGGATCTTCACAATGTAAGAGAAGATGCAATGTCATGCTACTATAGGTGTACGATTATCTTATTGACTAATGCTAGCAGAAGCACTACATATTTCTGATTGGAAAAAAGATAATGGATGAATTAGATCAAAAACTATTAAATGAATTGCAGAGGCAGGGCTTTGAAAATAGTCGCACTCTAGCTTCTTTTTTAGGTGTAGGAGAAAGAACAGTACACCGAAGGATAAGTGCTATGAGGCGTGAAGGCATTATTAAGATAATTGCACTCCCCGACTTTGTATTATTTGGATATAAAGCATGGGCCAAAATTGGCATCAAAGTAAAGCCTCAGTCTTTATCATATGTGGCCGGTCAACTTGCTAATAATCCCTCAATATACTTTGTGGCTTATGCCTATGGGCCATTTGACATTATGATAGCAGTACACTTTTACAACATTGATAGTCTAACGTGCTTTATTAATTCAGAGTTAACCAAAATCAAGGGCATACTAAGTACGGAAACAATGGTGTTGACAAATCCTAGGAAATACTACAATTTTTCTTGGCCGACACCTTCTTTTAAGAAAACCCGGAATGGATTGGGATATGACCTTGATGCCGGCACTAACCGTAATCGTTACGAAATCGATAATGCAGACCAAAGGATACTTAGTATCTTAATGGAAGATGGACTCGCCCGTCCTGCGAGCATTAAATCAAGGTTAGGCATGGGCGAGAGTACGATACGCAAACGTATTAAAAAAATGTCGAGTAATGGGTTGTTTAGAACAGTGGTTGTACCCAATCCGGAAGTATTAGAACACGAGGTCTGGGCAACAATGGGAATTAATGTAAATAAACGACTAGCTCACGAAGTACTGGACGCCATAGTCAAATATCCGGAAGTTTACCTTGCTTCTGTAGCCATCGGTAGATTCAATTTAGTAATAGCTGCCCGATTTCACCATATCGATTTTATCAATCAGTTTATCAATATTAAGCTCCCGGCGATAGAGGGAGTTAGTTATGTAGAGACCTTTTTACATAATAAGCCGCTCAAGTATCACAATATTCATTGGCCTATCTAAAAAAACGGAAAGTGAGCCTTCTTCAATAATTGAGCAGGTTCTGTGGCCATATTCTGGGCATTTAATAATTTAGGAGCAGGAATTCGTACCATCACGTTTCATTGTGCCTAAAAGCACTCATTTTATGATGGATGGTCAGTCAAGCCTCTTTTAGAGAAAGCATCGATTAACTACTACCCTCATTCTCA
>Ga0180438_10008706_pt1 | contig 12844 bp, 14 predicted proteins | sample SS_ome_12_FD_132455 | JGI IMG/M metagenome (GOLD analysis project Ga0180438, IMG submission 132455) | Hypersaline lake sediment archaeal communities from the Salton Sea, California, USA - SS_3_D_2 metaG | ecosystem: Environmental > Aquatic > Non-marine Saline and Alkaline > Hypersaline >...
AAAACACCGGTGACAATCAAATCAGAGAATTCGATATTTTTCTAGACAAGTGTCTTTCAAATGATTTTACCGTCATTGACTTCAGGGGATTTAGAAAAGTTTTCGAACAGGCACAGGTTTCTTGAAAAGGAAATAGGATTGTATATGAATACACGTGAAATATTTCTCAGGATTCTGAACTTTGAACATGCACCGCGAACCCTGAATTGGGAATTCGGCTACTGGGGTGGTACTCTCCGGCGCTGGTATTCTGAAGGGCTTCCTGAAAATGCAGGAATACCAGATGACAGGGTCTATGGTGATGTGATTGCAGGTCCTGGTCTCCAGTGGCCTGAAACGAGCTTTGATGAGGGACTCTTCCTGGATAAAGATGTTGCAGAGTATTTTCAGTTTGACCAGGGATTCACCTATCTGCCGGTGAATCAATGGCTTTACCCACGATTTGAGCAGGTGGTGCTTGAAGAAACAGAGGATATGATGGTTTTTATTGGAACGGATGGAATCAAGAGAAAAATATTCAAGGATCAGCGGTCCATGCCGTTTTTCCTGGACTGGCCGGTAAAAAATGAAAAGGACTGGGACAGACTCGTGGATGAACGGTTAAATCTGCACAATATGAAAGAGCGTTTTCTTTCCGGATTCCAGGAAGCGATAGAGCGCGCAAAAAACAGGGACTACCCGCTGAGCATACTCGGTGATCCATGCGGGTTTTACGGGAGCATACGGTATCTCCTGGGTGAGGTACAACTGTACTACATGTATTACGATAATCCTCGTTTCCTGAAAAGAATGCTCTCATACCTTTGCGATTTTTGGATTCAATTTGCTGAGGAGCTTCTCACACACACAGATTTTGATTTTGGGTATTTTTTTGAGGATATGGCAGGAAAACAGGGTATGCTCATAAGTCCATCCCTGTTTAACGAATTTATGGCTCCTCACTACAGACGAATCATAGGATTTCTGAATGCCAGAGGCATTCATCATGTTATCGTGGACTCTGATGGCTTTGTTGAGAATCTGATACCTCTTTTAAAGGCCGTTGGCATTACCGGTATGCTTCCATTTGAAATACAGGCCAACAATGATTTATCCCGTATTCGAAAAGACCATCCCAGGTTTCAAATTCTTGGGGGGTTCAATAAGGCCATACTGAGAGACGGGAATAGAAACATTGATCGTGATCTCGAACTCGAGCTTGCGAAAATTCAAGAGATGATTGAGAAAGGAGGGTACATTCCATTTGGTGATCATTTTATACCTCCAGACGTCAGCTGGAGTAACTTTAAGAAATACAGAGATACACTGCAGAAGATAATTTATTCAACACAGGTATTGTGATCTATCTAAATGGAGAAAAAAATGACCTCAATCGAAAGGATCAAGACAACGTTCGAAGGTGAAAAGCCTGACAGGATCGGAATTGTGGATTACTACTGGGGTGAGACAATAAAAAGGTGGAACCAGGAAGGCATGCCTCACGCATCTGCTGACTATTTCTTCGATCATGACATGATCTATTTTCATTTTGATCCACGTTTTGGATTTGAAGAAAAAGTTATCAGTGAGGATGATGAATATACTGTAATCTACACTATAGATGGAGAGACATTGAAGGTCCCCAAGGACAGTGAAAACATGATTACCAGATCGGATGTTCTTGGCTTCCCGATAGATTATACAATAAAGTCACGAAGAGATTGGGAGAAGTACAAACATCTTTACAAGGCTGAGGAATGGAGGCTTCAATCGAATCCTCCCCTCTCAGGCTCATGGTTTGGATATAGGGATCTCGACGACTATAGGGGAAAGTACAAAAGAGCCGTTGAAAATCAGAAATTCAAATGTCTGGTTTTCAGGGAACCCTATGAATGTATACGAGAAATTATGGGAACCGATGGCATGCTCTTGAAGATGGCTGAAGATCCTGATTGGATCAGTGAAATGCTTCAGCACAATCTTGAAATTACCTTCGGAATGATAGATATTCTTGAACATCTTGGCATGAAAATGGATGGGTATTGGGTATGGGGAGACATTGCGTACAACAAAGGGATGTTCTTTTCCCCAAAGATGTACCGGGAGCTTTTAATGCCCCTTCATATGGAATTATTCGATCGACTTGGAGACTATTTCATTTATCACACAGACGGAAATATTATGCAACTCTTGCCCATGCTGATCGAGGCAGGCATAAGAGGTTTGAACCCCATAGAGATCAAGGCTGGCAATGACTTTTTTAAAATCGTGGATGAGTACGGGGACAAGCTTGTGCTCACCGGGGGTATCGATGTGAGGGTATTGAGCACAAATGAAAAAGACGAGATTGAAGATGAGATAAGAACCAAGATAGAATACGCGAAAAGGAAAAAGTATATATATCATTCGGACCATTCCATCCCATATGATATTGGCTTCGACACGTACCGATTTGTCATGGAAAAAGTAAAAGAATACGGTGTCTACTGATATGGGGGCAGGAATTCTTGGTGAAAAAGAGATCACGAGACCTGATAAAAGACATTCTCGCGAAGAGGCTTCCGGAGCGAATACCATGGACACTTGATTTCGGATCCTGTAAAGGAATCCAACCATCATTGCTCGAAGAATACAAGAAAGTGCGTGGGTTTGATTGCTCTCTTGCCCGATATTTTGATTATGATATATGGATCGTCCTTGATCCTGACAGGATCCATCATGAAGATATGCCACACATCCGCGAGGAAACCAAAAGAAGGATCCCTTTACACGCACTTCACGGTGGCATACCATTAAACAAGCCCCAAGATTACGATCATTCGAAACTGTATAGGGAGCTGCCAGAAGGAGGTTTTTTTGATGGCTTCGGATTGTACTATTATCCCTGGCCGGGTAATCCGGACTATTACAATTTTCTCTCCCCTCTTGAGCATATACAAGATAAAAAAGTCATTGAGGATTATCCTGTTCCATTGCTGAATCAAGAGGATATCGACTGTTTGAAAAACGATGTGAGCTACATTAAATCTTCTCAGAAGATCTGCGCATCTTACTCGGGTTCGCTCTATGAGTGGAGCTATTATCTCAGAGGAAGGGAAAGAATATATTTTGACTTTTATGACAGACCGGACCTCGTTGAGCTCATTGTGGAGAAAATCGCAGGTTTTGTGGAGCTTCTCGCAGCGACAAATTTGAAATGTGGGGTGGATATACTGTGCTTTTATGATGATCTCGGGGCACAGACGAGTCTTCAGTTTGATCCCGAGATGTTTCGACGGTTCTACAAACCGTTTTATAAAAAGATATGGAGCTCTATAAAAGAGAAGAACAGCAACGCGTACGTTTTCCTTCATGCCTGCGGAAATATCTCCGAGATTATCCCTGACTTGATCGAGTGCGGGCTCGATATTCTCCATCCCCTCCAACCAGAAACCATGGATGTGTACGCACTTTCTTCACGATATGCAAAGGATCTTGTTTTTTGGGGAACCATGAGTAATCAATACACCCTCACAAGGGGATCAAAAGATGATATTGTAAGAGAAGTTCGGGAAAGAATTGAAAAAATCGGCAGCACCGGAAGGCTGATCCTCGGCTCGTCGAATACTCTCGGGAGAGATGTTCCGGTTCAGAATATCGATTATTTTCGAGAGGCATGCATGGAGTACTGTGGACATCTCGAATAAATATCTATGAGTATTTTTCCTATGTGATGAAACAGTGAGGAAGCAAGGGGACGGTAGATTCCGGATAACAGGTGGCTTGGCAATACCGCGCGAGTATCGAGAGATCGCGGACGATTGCACGCTCACCCACTGGCATTGATTTGTGCAAGCATCCTCACCAGGTCTTTGTTTCCACGAAGCTCGAGCATCCTGCCCTCTGAGAACGAAACTGCATCTTCCGTATAGTCTGAGGAGGTAATACACACTCCCTGTTTCGCCTTGGATTCCCGCAGTTTCTCATAAAACTCCCTCACAGTGAGCTCGCCCACGTTTGAAGACCCCCTGAAGAACTTGAAGAACACCGTTGAAGGCACATCCCTGTAGTTCGCCTGGGTAAGTATCTCTACTGTAGAATCGAGTCCAGTGGAGGTCCTGACGATGGTAACCTGCTTCGCAATTGTGTTCACGATTTTAGTGCACAGGCTGGTAAACTCGTCTCTCGAGGATATCAGGTACTTTCGCAGCATGGCATTCGTCCTGGTCTGCGCGTATCGGTCGAGCTTGGACTTTACGTCCCTGTACTCCTTTACCGAGGCGAGTATTTTTTCCCAGAGCACGATTGCACGCTGTATGTCCTGTTGGGTAAAGTAGATTTCTGCAAGCTCGTACATCCCTTCCAGAAGGTCATTTTTTGTGAGCCCAGGCTTCGAGAGAGCTAAGGCGAGGACTTTTTTCGCATCCTCGGTTTTGTTGTGCTGTCGGAGTATCATCCCGATATGGAGGAGGCTTCCTGCAACAAATCGTTCTTCGTTTTTCGATTTTAAGAAGTGCGTAAATGCTTCCTTGTTTTGATGGTAGATGAAATTGATCTGGCCCGTGTAGTAGTGTGCGGATGGATTCTCAGGGTCTTTTTTCAGTATTTTCTGGAGCACACGGAGAGCCTCGGGGTACTTTTTGGATTCGAAGAGGATACGCCCAAGCTCCTCCTGTATGCTTATGTTTTCCGGGTCAAGTGAGAGGGCCTGGTTCAGATACCGGGTCGCTTTGTCAGGAAGCCCCCTCTCGTTCTCGATTTTTCCGAGCTGCACATAGGCAAACGGTTCATCCGGGCAGGATTTTCTCAGGCTGTGGTAGACACGATGCGCCTCATCGAGATTCTTGACGGCCAGGTAGCACGCACCGAGATGCCGGTATATCTCCTTTGGATCGTAGCTCTCCTGCTTCTGTCCAAACTGGAGCATGAGGTTCAGATGGGTAATTGCTTCGATGTAGTTGTTTTCCTGTTCATAAAGTTCCACGAGCTCCATTCTGCTGTGGAAATCGAAGGGCTTCTTCTTGATGATCTTCAAGAGCGCTTCTATTGCATCCTGTCTGGAACCCTCTTTCAGGGTCTTGTCCAGAGAAAACTTAATGCGCACTTTACCGAGGGCCCGCATGCAGTAGAGAGACGAGAAGAAGAGCAGCAGCAGAATAGCAATAGTGATCCCCATGAAAGACATGATAATAAAAGTGTAAACGAACACTAGCGGTCTGTCAATAATCTATGGGTTTGGTCAGTCCTGAAGCACCATCGTTCTATACCTTGTTTAAGTGAGAATCACATGAAAAGCGATAAATAATCCCTTGAAATTTTTTTCCCTTTCAATTACAAAAAAGATATCCATAATTTTTTACAGAGGGGACTGACAGGACTGTATGATGAGATACTTCACCAACATGGATCTCATTTTTTCCTGGGTTGACTGCATCCTTGCTCTGGTGCTCTACATTTTGGCAATCGTCTTGTTCCTGAAGCACAAGCGTGGCTCAATTACACCGATTCTGTTTTTCGGTCTATTCGTCTTTCCAACTGTGTTTGCATTCTGGTTTCTGTCAGATAAAATCACCTTTCTGATTCCATTTAGAATAAACCCACTCGAGATCTTCTACCTGCTCTTTGTAAAGTTTTGCGTGCTGCTTTCTCTCATGTTTTCAAGGCGATAGAGGGCAAACAGATGTTGACTTATTTCGTAAAACTTCATATCTTTGCGAAAGTTGAGCATTATTACCTGGTGGATTGGTTTTAAGGAAGGGAAAGGTAGGGAGCCGTATGTACAGTATTATTGAATTGAACAACAAGCAGTACAAAGTCGAGTTCGGTAAACCAACACTGGTTGACAAGATTGACGTTGAGGGGGAGGAAATTAAAATAGAGAAGGTCCTCCTTTACAGGGATGACAGCGACAATGTGAAGGTTGGCACTCCCTACATCGAGGGGCTTACTCTCACTGCGAAACTGCTTGGAAATCTGAAGGGGAAAAAGATCAGGGTTTTCAAGTATAAGAAAAGGAAGGATTACAGAAGAACGATTGGTTCTCGGCCTGAGTACTCAAAAATACTCATAGAAAAACAGTAAGCGGAGTGAGAAGTTATGGCACATAAAAAAGGTGGCGGTAGCACAAAGAACAGTAAAGACAGTCATTCGAAACGCCTCGGCGTGAAGAGATTCGATGGAGAAAAAGTAAAGAGCGGCGCCATTCTCGTGCGGCAGAGGGGAACTCGCATTCATCCCGGTATGAACGTCGGTATTGGCAGGGATGACACTCTTTTTTCGAAAGCCGATGGGATCGTCCGCTTCGAGAGGTATAACAGTAAGAGAAAGAAGGTATCAGTTTACGCTGAACCGTCCTGATGGATACACCGGCCTGCTCCCTCCTCACAGAACAGAAAATATTCCCTCACACTTGGAATGGACTCATGTCAATGATATTGAGAGATACTGTTCCCTATTGTGGGAATCCTCTCGCACGCTGGATTGCTTGAAATCAGGGAAATGAATATATTAGTCGAAGTTGAAATACATATCACGCTGTATCGAGGATTCTTGTTTTTCTGAAGTCTGTGCGGAGAACAGGGTGCAGAAATATGTGGACGAAGCCCATATTCGTGTCAGGTCCGGGAGCGGCGGGGCAGGTGTAGTTTCCTTCAGGAGGGAAAAGTATATCCCCAGAGGTGGACCCGATGGCGGTGATGGCGGTGACGGCGGTGATGTAATCATCAGAGTGGATAGAAACCTCCGGACCCTGTACGATATAAAATTGAAACGTATGTTCAAAGCACAGAATGGGAGACCGGGGGCAAAGCAGAATAAAAGCGGTGCCCAGGGAAAGGACTGCATCATCCGGGTTCCTCCGGGAACTATGGTGATGGATGAAGAAACCGGAAAAGTCATTTGCGATCTTGCGGATAAGGAGGAGGAAGAGCTCCTGGCACGAGGAGGCAGGGGAGGGAGGGGGAACTCTCATTTTGCCACCTCCACGAACCAGACACCCAGGTTTGCCCAGGGCGGAATGCCTGGTACGGAGATGAAGCTCGTCCTGCTTGTAAAGACAATCGCCGATGTGGGGCTTGTCGGGATCCCGAATGCCGGGAAATCAACCCTCCTTTCTGTTCTTACAGACGCGCGTCCAAAGATCGGCGACTACCCCTTTACGACACTTCATCCAAACCTCGGCGTTATGAATTATAAAGGTGAACGGGAGATTATCATTGCCGACATACCGGGGTTGATCAAAGGTGCACACGATGGGCTCGGGCTGGGAATCCGGTTTTTGAAGCACATCGAGCGGACGAGAGTCCTCCTCTTTCTCATCGATCTTTCCCAGGGAAGCTGCCTCTCCCAGTCCGAAACGCTCAGCGCAGAACTCAAAAGCTATTCACCCGCGCTCCTGCAAAAACCGCGGATTCTGGTGGGGAGCAAGGAGGACATCAGCTCTCCGGAACAGGTGGACGGGTTTCTCCACTTACCTGCTGCAGAAAGGAAAGTTGTGGTGTCCTCGGTCACCCGTACAGGGCTTGACGTGCTGAAAGACGAAATTCTCTTCCTCATGGAGAAGGCAGATGGACGGTAGGCTTGGTTTGTTCGGAGGGACATTCAATCCGATACACCTCGGGCACCTGCGGCTCGCAGAGGATGTGCGGGAGGAGTTTGTGCTGGAGAGGGTTGTGTTCATTCCCGCCAACATGCCGCCCCACAAAGAAGTGCATCAGGATGCGGGCCCTTCCCACAGGTGTGCCATGGTAAAACGTGCGATCGAGGGAAACAGCTATTTCCTGTGTGACGATGTGGAGCTGAAACGGGGAGGTGTTTCCTACACCATCGATACAATCAACTACGTGTATGAAAAGTACCGTTTTCGCGAAAAGCCTTTTTTCATCATCGGCTCGGATCTTCTCCGTGAGATCGACACATGGAAGGATATCGAACGCATTAAGGAAAAGGTCAACTTCATTGTGCTCCTGCGGGAGGACTGGCCTATAGAGGGAGAGGGAGCCCCCCCTTTTTTTCACCTCGTAAACCGTACGCTGGATATCACCTCATCTGAAGTGCGTAGAAGAATAGGAGAGGGAAAAAGCATCCGGTACCTGGTCACCGAATCGGTTCTTGGTTATATTATGAAAAAAAACTTGTATGCATGAGGGCATGCAGGGGGAATTGCGCTTGACTGCTCTCGAACGCAGGGTGAGAGGATATATAAGCGAAAAACGTTTCCTTCACACACTTGGAGTGAGAGACACAGCCCTCAGACTTTGCGATATGTACGGATGCAGCAAAGAGAAAGCAGAGATCGCTTCTCTTCTCCACGATGCTGCCAGAGACATTCCTGTGGAATCTATGAGAAAGTTACTGAAGGAGAGGGGTGTGTGGTCAGAGGAGTATGAACCAATTTCCCGCAACCCGCTGCTCCTCCATGCCCCTGCAGGGAGGGTAATCGCGAGTAGCGATTTCGGGATCGAGGATGAGGAACTGCTCCGGAGCATTGAGCTTCATACGACCGGTGGGAACTGCATGCAGCTTCTGGAAAAGGTGATCTTCGTTGCGGATTTCATAGAACCGGGACGTTCGTTTCGAGGGGTGGAGACTGCCCGCAGACTATCCTCGAGGAGCCTTGATGAGACTATTTTCTATATCTACAAGTTCACGCTCCGCAATCTGCTCATGAGGGAACTTTTCATTTGTAAAAACACGCTGCTCGGATATAATGAAGTCGTCCTGAGGCTGCACAGGTGAGAATATCCAGGGGGAATGACAGAGACAGATGGGGATAAAAACTGTAGAGATCAAGTATCAGCCGGATACCGGTAAGAAGCCGGACTTCGACCTGGTGTCGGTGCTCCTGATATTTGTTGCCATCGGAATAATCATTGGAGCAATCTACTTCATCTTTTCCTTTCGGGAGAGCGAGGCATCTCGGCTCATCGAAGCGAAATCAGACATCTCTGCCATATTGATCGAGAACGACAGCGGAAAGACCCTCTCGGTATTCATCAGCTTTTTTAACTCGGGGACCGGGAAGCTTGCAACAATCATGATACCGGAAAACACTCGACTGAAGGTGGATTACGAGGACAAGCCTGCCTACGACACCATTGAAAACATATATTTCAGGGGAGATGCTCACATTTTGAAGAATACCCTCGAGAAACTCACGGGCGGTACCTTCGATTTCTACATGGCGTACGATCTCGGGGACGTGGAAACACTCGTGGACGTTCTGGAAGGGGTGGAGATTGCCAATCCTGAAAACCTCAGCTACACCGATCTGGATAAGAAGATATTCATCCGGTTGAGAAAGGGAAATATCCTCCTGGATGGGGCAAAAGCCAGGGAGTTTCTGTTTTACAGACCGGGTGATGAGGGAACGCAGATAACCATGGACAATCATAAAATATTCATCGATTCTCTCATTGACCGATGGATGGATATCGCCGAGATCATCGAGTACAGAAGAGTTTTCAGCAGACTGATAAGAAATATAGACACGAACTTGACCAGAAAAGATCTGATAATTCTTGCGGGACAGATGCCAAAGCTGAACTCTTCTCGCATACTCTTCTACCGGATGCTCGGAAAGAATACGGTGATTAACGATGAGGTCTTTCTCACCCCCATCGATAACGGTGAGTGGCTGAGAGACAGGATAGAAAAGCTCAAAAAATTCCTTTCGGATGAAGGTCCTGCGCCGATCGGGGATGAGATCAACATTGAAATCCTCAACGGATCCGGAAACCCGGGGCAGGCTCAGAGCCTTCGTAATTACCTGCTGCAATACGGGTTCAATGTGGTCCATTACGGAAATGCGCTCAGAAACGACTACGAGACGACCACTGTGATCGACAGAATCGGTGTTCCTTCGCTTGCGAAGCGGGTGGCAGACATCATAAACTGTAAGGAGGTCTACACGAAGATTGACAAAACCCTCCTGGTTGATGTGACAATAATAATCGGAAATGATTTTGAAGGAAGATCTGTTCGATGATGGAACAATCTCCAGGTACATCTCAAGAATTTTCACAGGACATGAAGAAAGTTATATTCGGGCTTGCTGAGCTACTGAAAGATAAGAAAGCTCAGGACATTCTGGTGCTTGACCTGGCACAACTCACCAGCATCACCGATTACTTCATCCTCGCGACTGTCAATTCGTCTACCCAGTCAAAGGCGCTGGTCCGTTTCATCGAAGAGTACCTGAAAGAATACGATATACGGCCGCTTGTGAAAAATGACGAGTACGAATCTCCATGGGTGCTCCTCGACTACAACTACTTCATAATTCACCTTTTCTTGAAAGAAGGTCGAGAGTATTACCAGCTGGAAAAGCTCTGGTCAGATGCTCCGGTGGTGTATTCCGATGAGGGCGGGTTGTTATGATACGGGGTCTTCTCTATTGGTCGGGTGGGTTGCTGCTCACGCTCCTGCTCATGATACCTTTTTACCTCCTACTACCGCTTTATAAAAAGTATCCTGACCTTCCCCACCGTTACATCGGTTTCTGGGCTCGACTCATTGTGCGGGTTTTCTACGGCTCACATATCGAACTTTCCGGGCAGGAGCACATCGAGCCGGGGCAGCAATACATCATCGTTTCAAATCACCGGAGTTACACAGACATCCTTTTCGCCCACGCGTCGGTGCGTCTTCAGTTCCGCTGGCTTGCCAAGACATCGCTCTTTCGAATTCCCCTGTTCGGCTCTTCCATGAAGGTGGCGGGATATATTCCTGTGGAAAGGACGAAGTATATTTCCGCTTCCCGGAGTCTTGAACAGGTGAAGGAAGTACTCAGCAAGGGCCGATCTGTCTGGATCTTTCCGGAAGGCACGCGCACTCCCAGAGATGAGCTCGGGAAGTTCAAGCGGGGTGCATTTCTGATCGCGAAAGAGACCGGATCGCCCCTTCTTCCTGTTGTCCTGGTCAACACAGACCTTATATTCACTCGCCCTTACGTGATAAAGCCAAAAAGTGTGAAGGTCGTGGTTCTTTCCCCCGTTACCTACAGCGATTTCACAGGAAAAGGCATGAGCGAGCGTGAGATCATGGAAGCGTGTGCCCGGTACATCCGAAATAAAATCCAGTTACAGTACAACGCGCATGTCACTCACCATTAACGACAGTGTTCAATATTTGAAAGGAGTCGGACCCGCTCTTGCGGAAAAGCTCTTAAGACTCGGCATCCGGAGTGTAGAGGACCTTCTCTATCACATTCCTCGGAGCTACGAGGACAGAAGGCACCTGAGGCTCCTTGGAGAAGTGAAGGAGGGTGAAAGAGCGACCTTCAGGTTGAAAGTAATTGCGCATTCATCCTTCTATTACAACGGCAGGTCACACCCAAAAATAGAGGTTCGTGACCAGAGCGGACACGCGCTGCTCTACTGCTTCAACAGGAATTTCCTCAAAAAGCAGCTCATCGTGGGAACCAGTTTCTATCTCACCGGCGCGTTCGCCCTGAGAAACCGGGTGCCGGTTTTCTCCCAGTTCGATTATACCCTGGAAGATTCGGAGCCGGAGCTCGCAATCCTTCCCGTGTACCCGCTCACCGCTGGTGTCTCCCAGAAGCAGCTTCGAAGACTCGTTCGTTTCGTTGTGGAGCACTACGCGACATCCATACGTGACGAAACCCCCCGTTTCATAGATGAGGGGTATGGGCTCAAGTCCAGGGGAGACCTGCTGAGGGAAATTCACTTTCCACAAGACATGGAATCGCTCAGACGGGCAAAGGAGGGATTTTCCTACAAGGAGTTTTTCAAGTATCAGATTGTTGCAGCGCTTGCCCGTAAAAAAAACATGAGTGTCCTGAAGCAGCGAAAGGCTGCAGCGGGCAGGCTTAAAGCTGATTTTATAGCCCGTCTGCACTTCACCCTTACCAATGCACAGAATCGGGTGCTTTCAGAGGTTGAGGAGGACCTCAAACAGCCACGGCCAATGAACCGCCTCATACAGGGCGATGTGGGGAGCGGGAAAACGGTCGTTGCGCTTATTTCTCTCCTGGACTGTATCGAAGCAGGGGGACAGGCTGCATTCATGGCCCCGACGGAAATTCTCGCGCGACAGCACTTTCGGACCATATCCAATTTTCTTGAAGGCCTTCCCGTGCGTGTAGAGTACATTTCAGGGGCTATACGGGGTGAGCAGAGAAGCGGAATTATCAATGAGCTTCGTTTGGGTGGAATCCATGTTGCGGTGGGTACCCATGCGCTCTTTTCCGAAGATGTGGTGTTCAGGGATCTGAGCTTCGTGGTTATCGATGAGCAGCACAAGTTCGGCGTGCTCCAGCGGGGAAGGCTGCGGGATAAGGGAACAAACCCGGACTGCATTGTAATGAGCGCGACCCCGATTCCCAGGACCCTGTCAATGACGCTCTATGGCGACCTGGATGTTTCGATTATCGATGAAATGCCGCCTGGCAGGGCCGGTGTTACTACCCATCTCGTGAAGCAGGCGCAGATCGAAAGAGTATATGACAAGGTGAGGGAAGTGATCGCCGAGGGGCAGCAGGCCTATTTCATCTACCCGGTTATAGAGGAGTCGAGTGCGGACCTGAAAAACGCGATGGAATCCTACGAACGGTTGAAAGAAATTTTCAGCGGTTTCCGGGTAGGGCTCCTGCACGGGAGGATGAGTGACGATGAGAAAGAGACCGCCATGCATGGGTTCAAGGACCGCGAGTTTCATCTCCTGGTTTCCACCACAGTAGTCGAAGTCGGAGTGGACGTCCCAAATGCCACCGTGATGGTGATTGAACAGGCGGAGCGTTTCGGTCTCTCAAGCATTCACCAATTGAGGGGCAGGATCGGGAGGGGGAGCCTCACGTCCTACTGCTTTCTCGTTCCGGACAGGAGCACCGGAAGAGACGCCTACGAACGGCTGAGGATCTTGCAGGACA
>Ga0180438_10008708_pt1 | contig 12840 bp, 11 predicted proteins | sample SS_ome_12_FD_132455 | JGI IMG/M metagenome (GOLD analysis project Ga0180438, IMG submission 132455) | Hypersaline lake sediment archaeal communities from the Salton Sea, California, USA - SS_3_D_2 metaG | ecosystem: Environmental > Aquatic > Non-marine Saline and Alkaline > Hypersaline >...
AGGAGCCATTAGTGGCTCCTATTCTTCTTTTGATACTTGTGTCTATGCAACCGAAACAGATCGTAAGAATGCAAGGCGGTCGCTGCCTTTTCCATAGGTATATGGGGTTCAGGTGGTGGGAGGTTGTAAGGTTCGGATATTGAATACAGTTGTGTTGAGGTGTAGTGGTGGGTATGATGTCGGTCGCACCCCGTTCTTATGTGGAACGGTCCTTGACAGGTATTGTTGCTAGGGTATAATGGAGTAAGGTAGGGTGTTAGCTTTGGAGTACTTGGAGCTGGTCTGGACTTTGGGATGTCTTACGATGGTGAGTCCCTGCTCTTACCAAGAACGTGCTCTACCTACTGAGCTATGTGGGCCCAATGTACTTCACGGTGGAGGGGGTAGGATTCGAACCTACGTAGCCCAACAGGGCGGCAGATTTACAGTCTGCTCCGATTAACCACTCCGGCACCCCTCCCGCTCATAATGTTATCACAAAATACTTGAAAAGCCCAGCCCGAGAGGGGATTCGAACCCACTAACCTACCGATTACAAGTCGGTTGCTCTACCATTGCGCTACTCGGGCAACTTCCGCTGGAAGTTCGGCTGAATAGTATAAATAACAGCGCATTCTCTGTCAACTGAGACCAGCGAATGTCAATCACTAGGGTTCACCAGTGCGGTGTTGCGGAGCTTACATCGGTTGGTTGGTCAAGGAAGGCCAGCGGGCAGAGGCCAGGGTTGCCCTGGAAATTCTTAGCGCACTGTAGCCCATGCGGAATCGAATTCTGCACTTTCCCCGGAAAGGCACCCGGCGAATGGCTCAGAATGGCAGGCAAATTGGTCCGTATAAGTCTAGCGGTTTCGTGTTGCATTATGCGGGCTGATCATGTTACAGTATACGAGTTTGCGGGTCACAGGTAGGTGAAGTTGAAGGTATGATAAACAATGTCTTGCTGAAACAACTGCTGGAGTCGGGTGCGCACTTCGGTCATCATACCAGCTACTGGCATCCCAAGGCGAAGAAGTATATCTTCACCCAGCGGAATAGTATTCACATTATTGATCTGGAGCAGACTGTTGCCATGTTGGAGAAGGCCTGTGGTTTTGCGCAGGATCTGGCAGCTCGCGGACAGAGCATTCTTTTCGTTGGTACCAAGAAACAGGCGCAACAGACGATAGAAGAAGAAGCTACCCGGTGTGGTATGAACTACGTTAATCAAAGGTGGCTGGGGGGCATGTTGACGAACTTCACCGTGATACAAGCCCGCATTGATCACCTGGTTCGCCTGGAGAACAAGAGGGACAAAGGTGAACTGGAAGTCCTGCCGAAGAAAGAACGGGTGAAGATCGAAAAGGAGATTTTCCACCTGAACACTCAAATGGGGGGATTCAAGGAGATGACTACTCTTCCCGGGGCCCTCTTCATTGCTGATCCCATTAAGGACAAGATTGCCTTCACCGAGGCAAAGAAGCTGGGCATACCGGTGATTGCCATTGTTGATACTAACTGCAACCCGGACGGCGTTGATTATCCTATTCCTGCGAATGATGATGCTGTCAAGGCGGTCAGACTTATCTGTAGCAGAATAGCCGATGCCGTTATCGAAGGCAAAGCTGAAGCATTTTCTGGAGAGGCGGGTGTTGGCAAATTGGCCGGAGAAGAAGAGCGTGAAGAAGCGATAGAGATTCTCGGTTCTTATACGTTTGAACCTGAAGAGCCAGAGGAACGAAGGGAGCAGGGTGAAGGTGAAGAGCCCGAGAAATCCGAAGGAGAAACTGCATCTACATGATAGTTACGATTGAAGCAATCAAAGAACTAAGAAGCAGAACCAGCGCCGGGGTAGTCGATTGTAGGCAAGCTCTCTTGGAGGTGGGGGGTGACGTTGAAAAGGCAGTCGAATTCTTGAGAGAGCGCGGGGCAGTAGCCGCCGAAAAGAAGAAGGACGTAGTTGCAACCGAAGGCATAATCGAAGCATATATCCATCATACGAGGCGAATTGGCGCGCTGGTGGAATTAAACTGTGAAACGGATTTCGTGGCTCACACGGATGAATTCAAGGAACTTGCCCGCAACCTGGCCATGCAGGTAGCTGCTGCCTGCCCACAATTCATCGCCAGTGAGGACATGCCACCAGGGGCAGATTTGGAGCCACAGGAGGTGTGCCTTCTTGAGCAGCCCTTTATTAGAGAGCCCGAGAGGACTGTCAAGGAGATCATTACTGAGATGATTGCCAAGGTGGGTGAGAATATAAGAGTGCGCAGATTTTCCAGGTTTGAGCTTGGTGTTGAGCACTGAGCCATGTCGGATGAACTTCTTTCCGAACTCAAAGCCAGAATGGAGAAGGCGGTAGATGGGCTGGCTAGGGAGCTGGCTACCATTCGGGCCGGACGGGCTACTCCGGCTCTGCTTGACAACGTAGTCGTTGACTATCATGGTACCTCTGTTCCGCTGTATCAACTTGCTACCGTGTCTATACCTGAGGCCAATTTGATAGTTGTTCAGCCGTGGGACCGTACGTCCTTGCGTGATATCGAAAGAGCTATTCTGGCGGCGAACATCGGGCTCAATCCCGCGAATGACGGCAACGTGATCCGGATGGTCATACCCCCCTTAAGTGAGGAACGGCGCGATGAACTGGTGAAACTGGTATCGAAGAGGGTGGAGGAGCGACGGATTGCCATACGCAATGTAAGGAGAGATGGCATCGAGAAACTCAGGGACATGGAGAAGAACAAAGAAATCTCGCAGGATGAGCTGTGGAGCAATAGTAAGAAAATCGACCAGCTCACCGAAACTTGCGTGAATAGGGTAACCGAGTTGGGACAGAAGAAGGAAGAGGAGATACGGGAGATATGACCCACTTCATGGATGGGAAAGCCGAAGGCGAGATTCGGAGCTGCAGAACCAGCTAGATCTATCGCACTTCTGGGAAGGTTTCGGGGCGTGGGTACTGTCCACGTGAGCCACCCAATCCACTGACCTAGACTATGAGTCGCCACCCATATGTTATGCTGCGATAGCCGCTGCCTCTCCGGCAAACTCGTCGAATGTATCGAAAGACTACGGATGGCATTTGGCGCTGTGGGGCTGCTGGAACGTTCACCCGCATTGTTGAAAACGGAAACCGTCGATAGTACACTTGGCTGAGCGGGAGGCGTAGTCCTCGCCGCGGTGTGGTATGGATTTAGATGCTGAAAGGGACTTAGTCAGGCAAGCACAGAAAGACCCCGATGCCTTTGGCGAGCTCTACGACCGCTATTACCCCAAGATCTTCGGCTATGTCCTGAGGCGAACCGCCAATGTTGAAGTAGCTCAGGACATCACTTCGGAGACATTTTTCGAGGCGTTGAGGAAGCTCTGGCAGTTTCGCTGGCGCGGTGTCTCTTTTTCTTCCTGGTTGTACAAGATCGCCACTAACGAGATTAACCAGTACTTCAGAAAGGCGGAACGGCGAAAATCGGTCTCACTCGAGGAACTACAGGAACAGGGTTTCGAGCCCGTATCATCCCATGACCCCGAGAGTGAAGTAGCAGACGCGCAGGAAAAGCTCAGGGAATACGAGGGCTTTCTGGAAATCCAGGAGAGAATAGTCCAACTCCCTACCAAGTACCAGGAAGTCATAACTCTCAGGTTTTTTGAGCAGAAACAGATCAGGGAAATCGCCGAAATTCTGGGCAAGAAAGAAGGAACCATAAAATCCCTGATCCACCGGGCTGTTGAGAGACTAAGAGAGCCAGACTGAACCGGTCCAAAGGGAATCTTGAGATTCTCGTGCAAAGGGCGTCGCGTGAAAGTCGGAACTGCACAGGGGACGCGGTACCCGTGCAACTATCTAGTCAGACCATGCAACCTTTTTTGATCTTCTGCATTTAGGCAAGTGTAAGGAGAGAAGATCAATGAAGCATGAGGACTTAATCAGAAGATTAGAGAATCTGAAGACTCCGGAGATAGAACTGCCGCATCACAAACGTGCACTGAAGATGGCCTTGCTCAGGTCCGAGCGTTTCACCGTGAGGACTGCCAGGGGTTGGGCAAAAATACTGGCTCCTGTCGCTGCTGCTGTGCTTTTGGTGGCCGTTGTGGGACTCATAGCGGTGAATCAGCCGGGGCCACCCGGGCCGCTGGGAGGGAACCAAATAATCCAGTTCGGTTCTTATGAGGAACTACAGGATTTTGTAGATACGAACGCACCATATGGTACAGTTGATTGGAGAGGCACGGTCCTTTCGCCGGCGCCTGAATCGGCGAATGGAGCAGATGGTAGCTCCAGCCAGTCTGCCTCAGACTACTCCGCCACCAATATTCAGGTTGCGGGAGTGGACGAGGCAGATATCGTCAAGACCGACGGAGACTACATATACCTGGTCTCGGGGAACAGAACGATCATCGTAAAGGCGTATCCTGCCGAAGAAGCTCGGGTTGTATCTGAAATCGAGGCGGAGGGAAGACCGGTAGGCATATTCATCAACGGGGATAGGCTGGTCGTGTTTGAGGAAGAAACGCCTTATTATCCGTATTATGACTATGACATGCCCGCTGTAAGGGAGGAATCCGCTGCAGCGGGATATGACATGATGCCTTATGTATCACCCAAAACGTCTGTCAAAGTATATGATGTTTCGGACAGGGAAGACCCTCGATTGCAGAGGGCGGTTTCCGCCGGGGGCCAATACGTCAGTTCGAGGATGGTGGGCAACTATACTTACGTTGTGATAAACGAACCTGTGTATGAGGAAGACGGCGAACCGAACCTTCCCAGGATATATTCCGGTGACGCCGAGACTGAAATACCTGCCACAGATATCTACTATTCCGACGTGTCTGACTACTACTATATGTACACGACTATCATGGCTATAAACACCCAGAACGACGACCAGGAGCCAACACATGAAACAATCCTGCTGGGAGCGAGCAGCAACCTTTATGTCTCTCTTAACAATATCTATCTGACTTTCCCGGTGTGGGGAAGGGATGTAGGAGATTTCCAGAAGAGCTCTATACACCGGATCCATATAGATGGTGCTGAAATAGAGTATGTAGCCAGCGGAGAAGTCCCTGGTATGGTACTCAACCAGTTCTCCATGGATGAGTATGATGACTGTTTCAGAGTGGCGACTACAACATGGGGGCGTACAACCCAGAACAATGTGTATACTCTGGATATGGGCCTTAACGTGACCGGCTCGCTGGAGGGCCTTGCCCCCGGAGAGACGATCTATTCAGCCAGGTTCATGGGTGAGAGAGGCTATCTGGTAACCTTCAAACAGGTCGACCCGCTATTCGTGATAGACCTCAGTGACCCGTATAACCCCGAGGAGCTCGGTTATCTAAAGGTGACCGGCTATTCAGACTACCTTCACCCCTACGACGAGAACCATATCATAGGTATAGGCAAGGAAACGACGGACGCAGGAGAATTTGCCTGGTATCAAGGAGTGAAGATATCCTTCTTTAATGTCACCGACGTCAAGCACCCGGTCGAGATATCGAAGTTGGAGATAGGCGATCGGGGTACGGATTCAGCGGCCTTGAGGGACCATAAAGCGTTCCTGTTTGAGAAGTCGAGGGATCTGCTGGTGATACCTATTATGGAAGCAAGGGTAGACGAAACGAAGTACTCTGAGGAAGACCTCGCGTGGGCTTACGGCGAGCCTGTGTACCAGGGTGCGTACGTATTTGATGTATCTATAGATGATGGGCTTCAATTCAGGGGTAGGATCACCCACATTGATGGTTTCTCTGAGCTAGAACGGGGTTATTACTACTATCACTCTCCTTTCTCGGTAGAGAGATCCCTGTACATAGACGATGTCCTGTACACCATCTCGGAGGCCAGGATAAAGATGAACAACTTGGGGAGTCTGGATTACATCAATGAAGTGGAGCTTTCATCCTAAACCTCCGTACTGTTCGACTGTCACCCTGGACTACCAAGGGTGGCAGTCGGATAGTCTGGAGACTTATCGGAGGTAGATGAAATGAAGAGGATAGTGTTGATCGTATTAGCTGTAGGGTTGGTGGGGGCGGTGATAGCCTCTACCCAGCTTGGTCAGCCGGCGATGGGGGAGGTGCTGGAATCAGAGAAACAACGGGTAACTGCGCCGGATGTCAGCACGAGTGAACAGGCATCGTTGGTTGAAGGAAACAGTGCCTTCGCCTTTGACCTTTATCGGGAACTCAAAGGCGAGGAGGGCAATCTCTTCTACTCTCCCCACAGCATTTCGCTGGCGCTTGCGATGACGTACGCTGGAGCGCGCGGCGAGACTGCAGAGCAGATGGCGGATACTCTCAACTTCACTCTTGAACAGGAGGAGCTGCATGCGGCATTCAACTGGCTGGATGCCGAACTGGCCAGCAGGGGTGAAGAGGCCGAAGGCAAAGATGGAAAGGAATTCAGATTGAACATTGTCAACGCCATATGGGGGCAAGAGGGCTACGACTTCGTGTCCGACTTCCTGGATGTCCTGGCTGAGAATTACGGTGCCGGACTGAGAATAATGGACTTCAAGAATGAAGCTGAACAGGCACGCCTTGGCATCAACCGCTGGGTTGGTGAACAGACGGAGGGGCGTATCAGAGACCTTATCCCGCGGGGCGCGATTAGCGAACTGACCCGCCTAGTGCTGACCAATGCCGTTTACTTCAATGCGGCCTGGGAACACTCCTTCGAGAGGCGCATGACGTCGAACGGCCCGTTCTATCTGCTCGATGGGGGACAGGTGACTGTACCCATGATGAGGCAGACCGAGTCGTTCGGCTACACCGAGGGGGAAGGATACCAGGCGGTTGAGCTGCTATACGATGGCCGCGAACTCTCCATGGTTATCCTTTTGCCTGAAAGTGGGAAATTCGAGGATTTTGAGAAGAAGCTTGTGGCTCAGAAGATGAGTGATATAACAAGCGGCCTGCAACGTAGGGGCGTTGCGTTGACTATGCCCCGCTTTGAGTTCGAGTCAGGATTCAGCCTCAACGACGCACTCTGCAACATGGGCATGCCGGATGCCTTTGCTTGGCAGAAGGCGGATTTCTCCGGAATGACTGGTGATCCCGACCTATTCATAACAGACGTTGTGCACAAGGCATTCGTTTCGGTTGATGAAGCCGGAACCGAGGCGGCAGCTGCCACTGGAGCAGTAATGGCGCCCACGGCAGGACCTCCAGAGCCTGAGGTGGAAGTCACCGTAGACCGGCCATTCATCTTCCTGATTCGCGACATTAATACGGGTGCCATTCTCTTTGTAGGACGTGTACTGAACCCCGGGACATGACCTACTGCTACCATGGTTGCATGGTAGTCCACAGAGGGTTTGCCAAACCAAGCAACGCCGATAGCACCCGGATTAGAGCATAAATCCTAGTGGAGCAATGTCAGCCAAGCAAGGAACGACTGGTCAGCGGACGGCTACCTACACTCACCTGCTTGTGGAGCGGGCAACCGCAGACAGTCCCTGTGCTATAATACGGCTGGCTTGACTGCTGAACGGCAGTAGCGAGGAGGTGAGGCCAATGATAAGAGTGATTGTTGAGAGGCAGTTCAGGGAGCATGAGGAGGTGGACGCTGTGAGTCTGTTGATCGGAATGAGATCTAAAGCCTTGCAGGCGCACGGTTACATTAGCGGAGAAACGCTTCATTCGATAGAGGACCCGTCGGTATGGGTAACTGTGAGTACATGGGCTGACGAGGCATCATGGAGAGCCTGGGCATCCAGTAAGGAGCGGCGCGAAATTGAGATCAAGATTGCTCCCCTCATTGCTACTCCAGAGAGGGTATCTGTTTTTCGTGTCGTTAGTAGGGGCGTTACGCAGCCTGAGCGCGTAGTTGACACGTAGCGCGTCTTGATGAGACTGCCTATACACTGGGCTACTAACAAGTCAGGAGGCGAAATGATGGATCCACGGGTCGAAACTGTAGCCACGATTCTGGTTGATTATTCCGTTGAGGTACAACCTAATCAACTGGTACGCATTAGCGGTGGTCCTGAAGGTGCACCGTTGATTCTGGCTGTCTATCAGAAGATCCTGGAGCGTGGTGCGCACCCTTTTCTCCAGCTTGAGCCGGCAGAGGCAGAAGAGCTGTTCTATACCTATGCCAAGGATGTCCAGCTTGATTACGTCCCGCTGTTTATGAAGGAAATGATTGAGCAAATCGATGCAGGTATCGGAATCTGGACGGACGTGAACACCAGGCAGCTCACCAATGCGGACCCTGCCAAGCAATCACGCAGGGCTGTGGCGATGCGTCCCCTCTCTGACCGGTTGCTTGAGCGGGCGGCCAAGAAGGAACTGCGCTGGAGTGGGACTATTCACCCAACTCAGGCTTTTGCTCAGGACGCGGAAATGTCGCTCCGCGAGTTCGAGAATTTTGTCTATGAAGCTTGCTTGGTGCATGAGCCTGATCCGATAAATGCTTGGAAGAAGGTCTCTAAAGAGCAGCAAAGAGTGACTGATTGGTTGAACAAGGCCAAGCAGATCCATGTCGTCGGCCCTGATACCGACCTTAAGCTGGAAGTCGCAGACCGGAAGTGGATAAACTGTGACGGGCACGAGAACTTCCCCGATGGGGAGATCTTCACAGGGCCAATCGAGGAGAGCGTGAACGGGCATATCAGATATACTTATCCTGCCTGCTTACACGGTCGTGAAGTTGAGGACGTACGGCTGCAGTTCAACGATGGGAAGGTCGTCAAGGCCACGGCGGCCAAGAATGAGGAATTCCTGTTGAAGATGCTGGAGAGCGATGAGGGAGCTAAATATGTAGGAGAGTTCGCCGTCGGAACAAACTACGGAATCCGGCGGTTTACCAAGAATACACTCTTCGATGAGAAGATTGGCGGTACGATACACCTGGCCCTTGGGTTGGGCTATCCTGAGTCGGGGAGCAAGAACAAATCCGCCATCCACTGGGATATGGTCTGCGACCTACGTGATGGTGGGGAAGTGCGTGTAGATGATAGTGTCTTTCTCAAGGACGGCAAAATCCTGATCTGAAGCAGGACCTGGTTGGGGTTTACGTGATGCGGTATGGAGGTATAGCTCCGGGGGCGGCTGGTTAGCGAATAGGGCCTCTACCCGCAGGCTGTCACCCACAACGTTGCCCCGTCGGTGGTGAATTCGATCGTGTCGTCCCGATCTGTGCGATAGACATTGTTTTCACCTACTGTGTCAATGAGTCTCTGCACTACATCGGAATGAGGGTGGCCGAATGGGTTGTCTGTCCCCGCTGATATCACTGCCACTTGAGGGTCGACGGCGTCCAGAAAATGTGAGGTGGTGGATGTGGCACTGCCGTGATGAGGGACTTTCAATACTGTGCTCTTCAGATTGGCTCGCCGCATGATCAGTTCGTATTCGGCTTCTTGTCTGATGTCGGCGGCGAACAGAAAACTGATCCGGCCCCAACTCAGCCTCAGTACTACTCCGTTGTTGTCAATGTGATGGCTGGTCCCTTCAAGTAAGCCTTCTGACGGGTTCAGCACCTCTATCTTGATTTCATTACCCAGGCTGAACTCTTGTCCTGACCGAGCTATAGTGTGCTGGAGTGTCTTGTCTTCAACGAGCGTTAGCCATTCTTGATAGGCAGAGGAATCCGAAAATACGCCGGGCTCAAGTACCTGGTTCACTGTGTATCTCTGGAGCACCTCCACCAGGCCCGTGACATGGTCGGCTTGGGGTTGAGTACAAACCACCAGGTCTATGGTCCTATCCCAGAAGGGAAGCTTGTCACCTAGCGCCAGATTGATTTTCTGAGCATCAGGACCGCCGTCGATGAGTATGTTTTGGCCAGCAGGTGTCTGGATCAGCGCGGCGTCTCCCTGTCCAACGTCAAGAAAACTCACGTGAAGCTTGTCATCAGGCATGGTCAGAGCTACGGACCAGACCAAGGTGGCTATAACTAGTAGGGGAAGGACAAGCCATTTTGCGGCGAAGCCACGATGTCGGGGAAAGTCTTCAGTGAGTTTCCTCATACCCGAACTCAGCTTGTATGAGAAGTCAGCCACACGGTTGCGATGGGTAAGGAGTGTTATGATGGCGGCCAATAAAGCGTAGTATCCCCAGATATGCCAGGTGGAAAGACTGGTCACCTCCAATGAAGCGTATGGGAGGGTGGCAAAGACCTGGACAATAGAGATGAGATAGCTGAGGAAGAGCCAGGCCAGCCAGCCGAGCACTTGGGCGACAAGCAGGCTGACCAGTCCGGCGAAGGCAACCAACGCGGCTGTTACTATGATGAAGGGCAAGGCTGGGAGCGACAGAACAGTTGCCGGTAGAGCGACCAGCGAGACTATGCCGAAGTTGTAAGCTACGAGTGGCCAGACTGCTACAATAGCTGCCAGACTTGCGGCAAGGACGTCGATTACTACGGTACTGGGGGCTACGAGCGCCTTTCGATGCCGAAACATCGCAGCAACTGACTTTCTCCCCCATATCTGAAAGCGAGGAAAGATTATGACAAGGCCCGCCATAGCTAAGAAGCTGAGCTGAAATGAGGCACTCCACAACAGATGTGGCTGGATTGCGACCATCACTGCGGCGGCAAAGGCAAGGGCAATGATGGCGCTGCGCTGCCTTCCCAGGTATTCGGCTAATAGAAACAGGCTGCCCATAATTGCAGCTCGGACAATCGGAGGGTGCATGCCGGCGAGCATGGCATAAAGCCACATAAGTGCAAAAGGCAGCCAGATATAGATCGACCTGCGCCTGCCAAAGACCAGAATGCCAAGGCTGAGGAACATGCCCAGGACAATGCTCATGTGCAGACCTGATATAGCCAACAAGTGTGCCGTTCCTGTCACGGAGAAAGCTTTATGGAGAGAATCGGGGATGTTACCCCTGAGGCCCAGCAAGATGGCCTGAGCCAGTGAACCATGTGGCTCCGGTAGCGCTCTGGCTAAAGCGCCAGAGAGCTGTTCCCTCAGCGAGTAAATCCACTGCAGAGGTTTCACACCTTGGCCACGGCCAAGAAGGTCGACGTCGGGATAGTAGATGATTGAATGGATTCCCTGGCGGGCCAGAAAGTCTTCATAGTCAAAGTCTCCGAATTGGCTTGGCGTCTCCAGCTGTCCCGTTACTAGAAGCACATCGCCATAACGATACGACGGGTACCGGATTGTCCGGATCAGGGCGTTTCCCCGTACCTCTCTCACTTCCCCGTCTGCAATTATTTCGTTGACCGAGAACCTCAGCAGACGATGCCCGTCCTGAACCTCAGGCTCCTCGGCTACCATGCCCTGCAACTGCACAACTCCTATGTCGTTGTAGAAAGAAAGGGAATCCTCGTCTACTGAAGGTGTGATTGATGGGAAGCGGAGGCTGCCGCCGAAGATGGCTAGCAGGCATAACCCGGCTACTATTAGTGTCTTCTTGCTGCCGGGAAGAAAGGGTATGAGGAGAAACGGGATAAGCCCCACCGACAAGGCCAAAAAAGGGAGACTGGTCTTCGAACCCAGGAATATCCCGGCGACCCAGGCACAGCTAACATAGAGAAGCCACATTGAAGAACCCTAGTCCTCTACGACTGCATTCCGAGCTAGTTTACCAGTTTGAGAAGGATCGGGAATAGATACAATGAAGTTGCCTGTATGCTAGAATAGAATCCAGTCAAAGGCGCTAGTACGCTATGGGGGAGGTCAGATGAATGTACCAATCGAAAAACACAAAGGCATGCGGCATCGGGGTTGCCTGAAAGGAGGACCAGGGAATGTAGTCCTGCATGAGTCGGCGGAATGCCTGGAGGAACTCTAGAGGACGCCCGTAACACGGGATCCCGAGTGACTGGATTGAAGCTGTAGTGAGGGCTGTTTTGTGCAAGATAGACAAAATTGGAGGTGTTTGAAATGAGCAACGCAAGAAAGGCCCAGGTGACTATCCGGCGCATGGTACGCGAAGATATCCACGATGTTCTGGCGCTGGAGAGAGTGGCCGCAGGACCGGAAGGAAGTGTTATCAATTATGGGGATATGGCTGCTGCAAACCCTGGCACGCCGCCCGACTTAAGTTTTGTAGCTGAGGCTGATGGCAAGATAATTGGCTTCTCGGTGAACCGATCCATGTTTCTGATGGTGCCGCTCACTGAAGTGTGCATTATTCACGCGATATTTGTTCACCCTGACTATCAGGACCGCGGCATCGGCAGCAGACTAATCAGGGCTCTGCTGAACCACTGCCAGGATGAAGGTATTGGCACGGTTCGCGCCCTGATTCCGAGAGAGAGTAAGGAGCTACAGGTGCTGTTCAGACGGCAGGGTTTCCGGCGCAGCCACGTTGTCAATTACGATAAGAGTTTTCAGAGCTAGGCAAAAGATCCGCCAGCGCTTAAGCACCGCCTCGGTGGTGCCGGGTCAAGGTACTTTGCATCGACTGGGCTTTTGGCGCCAGCCCGGATACCGGCATCTGGGGCCCCTGATACTAGAGAGTCGGCGTGGAATGCCGCAAGCACATCGCTGCTTGGCAGAAGCGTCGAAAGGACGGTTTAAGTAGTGAGCGAGATAAGGGCAAGTCCAGTATGTCACCGGCGGGACATTACTCTCACCGGGATGGAGGCAGCAATAAAGGTGGAGATGAGAGGTTACGAAAGTGCCTGATGAGCCACGGGTGTTTCAGTATAGAGGCGATAGAGAACTGGTGGCGCGGTTGAAACGTGATAGTGATTTGATCGAATCTATAACCCAGCTTGCCGGGGAGGAGGCTATCTATACCGCAAGCTTCACGGGTATCGGTGCCTTGAAGCGCGCTAGGCTCGGCTACTATGATCAGGGGACTCATGAATATCGAGAAATAAGCATCGACTCGCCTCACGAAATAGCAAGTTGCATAGGAAACGTATCTTTGAAGAATGGACAACCCTTCGTAC
>Ga0180438_10008709_pt1 | contig 12839 bp, 6 predicted proteins | sample SS_ome_12_FD_132455 | JGI IMG/M metagenome (GOLD analysis project Ga0180438, IMG submission 132455) | Hypersaline lake sediment archaeal communities from the Salton Sea, California, USA - SS_3_D_2 metaG | ecosystem: Environmental > Aquatic > Non-marine Saline and Alkaline > Hypersaline >...
CACGAATCCCTACAGGCTGCTGGTGACTGTCAGCGCAGAGCCCACGGTCGCTCCGACATCCACAGCGACGCGCACGCCCACGCGCACGCCGACCCGCACGCCGATTCCTACTGCCACACGGACGGCCATAGCCACGGCGACCCGCACAGAGACCAGGACACCGACCGCCACAGAGACGCGCACATCTACGGCGACTCGCACGCCCACCGTCACCGCTACGCCGTCAGCGACTGTGGTTACCTGCCCCCCGGTCCACGAGCCCAACGACACCTTCGAACAGGCCGCCACGCTGACGCCGGGGGCCTCAGTGGTCTCCTACATCTGCCCTGCGGACGACGTAGACACTTTCCGTTTCTACGCGGAGACCGGGCAGAACATCGAAGCGCTCCTCTACGACATGAGCTACGTCGCTCGGCTGGAGCTGTATGATCCTTCGGAGGTCTGGCTAGGGCAGTCGGACAACCCCGGCACGGCCACAGAGGAGGTGGCAGCGACTGCCAATGCAACTGGATGGTACTACCTCAGGGTGTCCGGTACGCAGGGCAACCAGGTCAATCCCTACAGCCTGCTGGTCACGCTCAGCGGGCAGCCTATGCCTACGGACACACTGACGCCGACGGCCACGCCGCTGTATCCCGACTGCACGGATGGCTTTGAGCCCAACAATTGGTGCGGTGCCGACAAGCCCTCCTGGGAGCTGACGCCCTCTGGCTTCTGGAGCTACATCTGCGCCTGGAACGATACGGACTACTGGCGCATCCCGGCGGTGCGCGTCGGCCAAGTCATGGACATCGCTCTCAACCCGTCAGGCCGCAACTACTTCATCAGGTTGCACAATCCCCAGTGTGTGGTCGAGACCCAGTCCACAGAGGAGTATGACGGCTACGTCCGGCTGCGTCACGTGGCGACGGTTGCAGGGACCTGGTATGTGCAGGTGTTGAACAACTATGCAGACTACTCTACCGAAGATGCCTACCACATCACCGCCGGTGTCTACGACTGCCAGCGCGACCGGCTGGAGGCCAACGACGATCGGTCCAATGCCAAGCTCTTGAGCCTTTCGACGACGCCACAATCACAAGAGGGGCTGAACATCTGCCCGCCGGGCGAGCAGGACTGGTTCGCGGTGCTGCCCAAACAGGGAGAGACGCTGCTGGCGGACCTGACCCACAATCCGGCCCAGGGCGCCCTGCGCATGTGCCTGTACGAGCCGTATGCGGACACGCCGCTGTTGTGCACAGATCCATCTTTGGGCTTGAACCGCATCGACTATCTTTGCCCCGACTCTGACGGGCGTTACTTGATGGTGGAGGCCACAGAAGCAGGGGTCAGCAACCCCGACTATGACATCACCGTGCAGGTGCGCGTGCCGCCGACGGCGACCATGACGCGGACGCCCACACGGACGCTGACCCCCACCCAAACGCGCACACCGACACATACGCCGTCACCCACCCGGCCCTGGATCGATCTGCGCGTGGAAACGCTGGAGGTCACTCAAGGGCTGCAGAACTGGAGCAACGACATCCCGCTGGTGGCGGGCAAGCCCAGCTACCTGCGCGTCTACATCCAGAGCAGTCGCTCGACGTACAAGGCCGTGGGCGATGTGCGGGCTTTTCTCGATGGTGTGCCCCTCTCCCCAGCCAGCGTAGGCCTGTCCGAAGTCAACATGAATGGCGCGGTCAGCAACCTGGAGGTTCGCAAGAACGTGCGCTACACCCTGAACTGCTTCCTGCCACGCACCTGGCTGGAGCGGCCGGGCAAACTGAAACTCATCGCCACGGTGGCGGCGCAGGGAGCCTACGATCCAACCCCGCTCAACAACGAGGGCATCGTCACCCTCGACGTCGAGGCGTCGCCGCCGCTGCACATCCAGGCTGTGCGGGTGCTTGACGGCGGTTTTCTGGGGATCGGTGCGCAAGGGCCGCACTACGAGGACTATAAGGACATCCACACCCTGATCCAGCACATGTACCCAGTAGCCCGCGTGCGGGTCTGGGCGCACAAACACACCATTCTGTGGCTCACTGGCCCTCTGACGCTTGTGGAGTTGATGGCAGTGGATCTGCTCGATCGCGACCCTGGGCCGAACACCGTCATCATGGGCATGGTACGGGAGGAGGTGTGGGCGCCCCTGGCCGCGGGCATGGGTTTGCCGACGGGGCACTGCTGGGTCAAGCTCATATCGTGGAAGGAGCTGCTCGCCGCCCACGAGGCAGGTCACGGCTTTGGCATGTGGCACGTCAACGCTTGCGGCGAGCACCCGCCGTTCGAGACCTATCCCTACCCGTCCAAGCAGATCAGCTGGGGCGGGCTGGGCGACTACTGGGGTATGTCCTTCCTCCACTATCCCCCCCATGTTCTCCCGGGCAGCGACTATGCCGATGTCATGACCTACTGCACCAAGCCGCCGCGATGGATCTCGGCACACACCTACTTCAGGTTGCGCTCCCGATTGCGCTCGGGTGCGGGGCTGCAGGCGGCAAGCGCCTCGCGTCTGGTCCACCCCCTGGCTGACACCGACTACCTGATGGCGCTGGGTATTCTGGCACCTGATGGGATGACGGCCACGCTTGAGAGCACATTGCGCGTGCATGGCGCGGATCTGGATCCTGAGGCTCGCACCAGCCCCGAGGGCGACTATGCCCTGCAGCTTCTGGCGGGCGACGGCCAGGTGCTCGATGAGGTGAGCTTTGGCACCGAAGTGGGAAACCACCAGGAGGAAGGGCAGCCGTTCAGCGTCCTGATCCCCTGGCAGCCGGCCATAGATCGTGTGTTGGTCAAGCGCGCCGGCCAAGAGCTTGTGTCCCTTAGCGCCAGCGCCCATGCGCCTGTGGTCGCCTTTGACCCGGTGAGCGATGTGGTGACCAACACCCTGTTCTGTTCCTGGGCAGCGAGCGATGCCGATGGCGATGATCTGACGGCCACCCTGCTGCTCTCCAGCGACAACGGGCAGAGCTGGGAGGGCGTGGCTTCCGGGATCCCCGGCAACCGCTTTGAACTGGACGCGACCTTCTGGCCGGGCACCGATCAGGCGCGGCTGCGCGTGCTGGTGAGTGACGGCCTGCACACCAGTGAGGCGCTGAGCAACGCCTTTCAAGTGCCCCAGCGAGGGCCTGTGGCCTTTATCCTCTCGCCAGGGGATGGTGCCGTGTCGGTGCCAGGAGATCCGGTGTTCCTGCGCGCCACCGGCTACGACGCCGAGGATGGTCCCCTGGGTGACGACGCCTACGCTTGGGCCTCGAACCGGGATGGGGCTCTGGGCAGCGGAGAGGAGGCTGTGGCCGGCGGTCTGTCTATGGGGTGGCATACCATCACGCTGTCGGCGACGGACAGCGATGGCCATGTGACGGAGCAGTCGGTGCGCTTGTGGGTCGGCGGAAAGGTGTATCTGCCGCTGATCCTAAGACAGCCTATTGGATGAGCGGCCCAGTGCTGGGGTTCACCCGAGGAGTCTGGGCGATTCACGGAAGAATACGAAGCGGGGATCGCGCTCGTCGTGGAATGGAGAAGCGAGGCAGGCTGCTGCGGGCAAGGGCGGCCCTGCCACCGGCTGGAGAGAGGCCCCAATAGTGGCCATTAGGCGCTGGGCAACATCCCTCGCCCTGCTGGGCGTACTCTGTGCAGCGGCGGGCAGCGGGCTCGCTGAGCGAGCTGGGCCGGGTGTGCTGCCCGGCTCGATCGCACCTGGCGCTGTCGCGGATAGCGTCGGCCCGGACGACGTGGGCGAGCTGTGGACCTGGATGGGCTCCCAGGGCGACGTTGAGGCGCGGCTGCAAGCGGCGGTTCCCATCCGCTATTTCGCCTACGATCCCTACGTGTTTGACGCTGAGAGCACTGAGCCTGTGGTCTTGAGCGTCTACGCCGAGAGCACTGTGACCAACCTGTGGGTGGAGCTAGAGGCTGGTGGCACCGTCACGCCAACGGTGGTCGGGCAGGATGCCTACCAGTTCACCTTCACCGCCGCCGAGGGGCTTCACGACTATGACCCGCTGTACTATCGCAACTTTGTGGGCTACCTGTACATCGACACCATCTATGGCTCCGCCGGGCGCCTCAACCTGTTCATCGACGTGCTCAACGACGACGTTCCGAGCGTTACGCCCACCGCGCTGGGGCCGACCGCCCAGGCCGCTGACCACGTTGTCAACCTGCTGGTGCCCACAGCGACGCCAGGGAGCTATGATCCCAGCATCTTCCATCGGCTGTATGGGCTGTATCCCGACGCCTTTGACTTGGTCAACGTCGTCTGGGTCGACAACCGGGTACAGAACCGCATGCACGCCACCATATCCAACCATGTCCAGGGCATCGGGCGCATCCTGTTCGACAACAGCGCCGAGTACGGCAGCGCGGGCCGTCTGTTGGGCATCAACATCTTCCCGATCAGCAGCTGGTTCGACGGCGCGAGCATCGGCTTCCAGCACGAGACCGGCCACCAATGGATCAACTGGGTCCTTCCCGGAGTGCCGCACTGGCCCATCTCTGAGATGGCGCAGGGCATCATGGGATACAGCATTCCGGGCACTGCCGTTGGCGGGCCTTTCCACTGGCGGTTCACCCCCAACGGGGACGGCACCTACACCGTGCACCATTACGGCGAGCACCTGTGGGAAGTGGGCTTTTGCGATCTGGACCTCTACCTGATGGGCCTGCTGGCTGCCGATGAGGTTGGCCCAGCCCTGGTCTTTGAGAACCAGGACCAGCAGCTGTGCGATGGCTGCGTTCTGCAGGGCCCAACCTACGATGCTGACGCGACGACCATCATCGACGCGCACGGGCCCCGCGTTCCCGACGCCAGCGCTGCGCCGCACCAGTTCACGGTGGGCACCATCGTCGTCACCCGCGACCGCCTGCTGACGGCAGAGGAGCTGGCCTTTTACGATTTCATGGCCGGGCGCGCCTCTGCCACCGAGGTGGTATACACCTCCGAGGGCTTTGGCGCTGGCCCGGCCAAGCCCTGGTTCCTCAACACGCGGACTTTGAGCACGCTCGTTACCGACATGGTCCCGTTGAGCATAACGCCCACGCCAACGCGCACTCCCACGCACACCGCCACACCGACCTTCACCCCAACGCCGACCGCTACGCCTGCGGGCACGTGCACGCCACAGCCACCAGAGGAAGTGCTGGACCAGGCGCAGACTGGGAGGGACTATGGCTACTGGTTCGAGGCCAGCGTCGTCCGCTGGCAAGAGTTCATGCCCGCCCTGGAGAACCTGACGGCCGTCGAGGTCTCTGTAGGGAAAAGCGGCGATCCGGGCGACGTCGAGCTGGAGATCAAGACAGTCGAAGGTACGCCCCTGCGCCGCGCCGTCGTGGATCAGGCCGATGTGGGCACCGATTGGCTGCGCGTCGAGTTCTGTCCGGCCATCCCGCTGGTGCCGGGCACCAAGTACCGCATCTACGTCGCTTCGGACCAACCGTCACCCAGCGCTGAACATCGCTACGTCTGGCGGGGAAGCTCGGACTCGTCCTACAACCCGGAGTGCGCCAACGACGTTTCGCATCTGATGCCCGGATTTGACTATGCCTTCAGAACTTACGGCATGGGTGGCGCCAGCCCTTCGCCAACGCCGACCTTGCCCGCGTGCCTACCGGCGCCGCGTCTCTATAGTATCGTCAACGACGACGGTGACGGAAGCTACATGGTGGACTGGAGCAGCGTCGACGGGGCCACGCTCTACGTGCTGCAGGAGGACGAGAGCGAGCACTTTCCGCAGCCTGCAGAGGCCTACCGTGGCATGTACACGCTGGCATCTCTGGAAGGCAGGGCTCCCGGGACCCACTACTACCGGGTCAAGGCCTCGGACGGCCAGCACGAGAGCGAGTGGAGCAATGTGAGGTCCGTGATCGTGACTGAGGGAGTCGCTACGCCAACGCCTAGCCTGACGCCCACACTCACGAGGAGGCCCACGGTGACTGCAACGCCCGCCGCAGTGGTTTATCTGCCTTGCATCTTCAAGGTGACGGAGTAGACGCCGTCTGTTCTTGTGTGAGTCGAGACTGCGGCCAAACCCAGTTGGTCCCTACTCCCTTCAGCCTTCTTCATCTCCCAAATCCCCAGGGCTTTCCCCCACTGCGCTTGCGATCTGGGTTGGCACCGGACACAGTCGAAGCCGACGGGCTGCGGACCCAGCGTCCAGACTTTCACCTGCACGCTGTCTCTACTGAACGATGGGGACGGCCTTCTGCTGGCCTAAGGTGCAGTTATCGGTAGGCCCGCGAGGAGGAGACTTCTGTCACATACAATCAAGCGCTTGTGTGCTATGCTACATTAACAGGTGCTCTACCAGAATACCAGCGAACCAGGGCAGATCTGCGGCGGGGATCTTGAACTCGAGTGTGGTGCCTTTTGTGGATTGTGTGCCCAACCAGAACGCCTGTTGCAGAAAGTGGACGGCGCGAACGCGCTGTGCGAGCTTTGAACTGACAGGAGCTTGCTGTGCACGGCTATTTAGCACGAAGGGACAAAAGTCATGCTCCAGACCAGCCCCCACAGTTGGCAACATGGTCACACGTTCGGCCAGGACCAGAAGCAGCCGGCCGAAGCCAGAACACTCCTGGTCATCGCCATCACCGCGGCCACCATGGCTCTCGAGATCGCCGGCGGGCTGGGGTTTGGCTCAATGGCGCTGCTAGCCGATGGCCTGCACATGGGTTCACACGCGGTCGCACTCGGCGTCAATGCGGTGGCGTATGTCTACGCGCGTCGCCACGCGCATGATGCGACCTACAGTTTTGGCACCGGCAAGGTCAATGCCCTCGGAGGATTCACTGGGGCGATCCTGCTCGCGGTATTTGCGGTCATAATGGCATGGGAGTCCGTAGGGAGGATACTGCATCCACTTGAGATTGCTTTCGACCGTGCCATCCTCACGGCCCTTTTGGGCCTGGTTGTCAATGGTGCCTGCGTGGCTATCTTGAGACGCCAGTCCCCACATGAGCACGACGACACCTATGCTCATGCGGATCACCATCAGGGACATGATCACAACCTGAGGTCCGCCTATCTCCACGTGTTGGCTGACGCAGCTACCTCACTTCTGGCAATTCTCGCACTTCTGGGCGGAAAGCTCATGGGCTTGCTGTGGTTGGATCCGGCCATCGGGATCGTGGGCTCGGTAATGGTCTCCCGTTGGTCACTCGGCCTGCTGTCGGAAACCAGCAGCATACTTCTAGACAGGCAGGGCCATCAGGACCTGCAAGCAATCATCAAAGATGGACTCCAGCGCGATGAAGGCTGCCAGGTTACTGATCTGCACGTATGGTCCGTGGGTCCGGGGATCTATGCCGCCATCGTCTCCCTGGTAGCGGAGAATCCACAACCGCCGGAGCACTATAGGCAAATGGTCCCTGACGGTCTCGGACTCGTACACGTGAGTGTCGAGGTCCATCAGCGGGTTGGCGAAGGGTCTGGCTGACGCATGTCACCAATCGGGCGACTGATCCGTGGCAACGGTCTGCCCCTTGCGCACTGTGCGTCCTACCCAACGATGGATGCATCAGCGTGACCATCTCAGTGTCCAAGGCCATTCCTACAGCTCCATTCTAGGTCGACCCGATGGTCGGAGACTCCTGTAGGAGTCCTCTGTGGTCCAGGCAACCTCGCCCTTTGGCCATCACGATCGGACATGGGCCTGTACAGGCCCATTACTCAAGGCGTTTGACAGATCCCCCGTAACTGCGTACCCTGTGCGCCACGCGAAGGTCTCGTGAGCTGTGCCTGCCTTGATGGCAGTGCCCCCTTCAGAGCGCAGTAACACGCGGCTTTCCTGTCTGGGCACCGCGTTTGACGCTGTCCGTACACACCTTTGCCAGGGAGCGAGCGAATGACCCGTAACAGATGGAGAACGACCCGCCTTGTGGTGATGCTGATCCTCATCCTGACTATGGCCTGCAGTCCGTCCAAGCCGCCCGCCGCGCCGAGTAGCGGTGGGGTGGCTGGGCCGACGCCGTCGAGTGGGAGCGCACAGACGCCGGTCTCCACCTCGTCGCTCACGTCAGCTGGCACTCTTGACCTGGGTGATGCCGTTCCCGTCGCCAGTGCGACGATCGGGCCGGATGGCGGAAGGGTCGAGGTGTCGTCTCCTGGCGATCCACTGGACGGGCTGATTATTGAGGTTCCGGCTGGCTCCTACGAGGGGGAGGTAAGCGTGACGGTCACATCGCGTGAGGTGCAGGGTCACTCCCTGGGGCCGAGCTTCAATCCCGCCGCGCCCCTGATCGACATCCGCGGGCCAGAGACGCCGTCCGACGAGCTGCTGACGCTGAGCATCCCCATTGAGATCGAGGAGGACGAGTTCGCCATGGCCTTTGCCTACGACGCGGGCAAAGGCGAGGTCAGCGGTCTGGGTCTGCTGGAATCGACTCGCAGCAAGGTGGTGGCGGGCACGTGGGGCATCGGCCTGATCCGCGTTCTGGTGAGCGCCATCGAGGTGGAGGCCTTGGACGGTAACGTTGATACCGGGTTCCAGCATGGCGTGCACGACTGGCACATCCCCAACTTTAGCTCATACCTCAGTCCCGGGGGGGTCTGCGCAGGGATGAACCTCGCCGCACTATACTACTTCCTGGAGGAGCTGGGGCCACCGTTGCACGGACGATACGACAACCATGACAACGGCTATGTCAGCACGCCATGGCTGTGGAGCGACGATGAGCAGGCGCTGAGACTGGCTTCGGTGGTGCAAAACGCCATCGACTGGGACAACTGGGCCTTCCGTTTCTGGGGGGCCTACCGCCATTGGCTGAACGATCGAATGACCTTCCGCGCGCTCGCCTACGCACTGCTGGCGACAGGCAAGCCACAGACGGTGAGCGTCCGTGGTTGGGATGCGGGTGGGAGTCCCGTTCACCACTCGCTTGTCTGCTACAAGAAGGAGGGAACCACCTTCTTCGTGTCTGATCCAAACTTTCCCCTGGGGATGGAGGGAGGCGCTGAGGAGCGGACGATCACTTTCCAGGATATGATGTCAGGCTTTCAGCCCTATCGCTCAGCGGCCGTCACCGGCGGCCCGCCCGTAACCTTCACTGAGGTTGCGTTCTGGCCCTACCAGGCTTTCCTCGATTGGTCGATCCTGGGACAGCTGTGGGATCAACTGGAACGCGGTCGCGTTGGGGATTCCGAGTTCCCGATGTACGAGCTGGCGGTGCGTCAGGCCGATTTGGAGGGCTGGGAGGAGTTGTTGCCCAACTACGAGTCCAAGAGCAAAGACATCGTGGTGCGGGCGCGCGATGCCGACTTTACGGCCATCCTGCATGTGCGGGACGCCAACGGCCAGGTTCTGGGGACTAACACCCAGGTAGACATCGAGTTGCAGGATGGCGACAACTGGCTCGGCTTTGAAGTTCTGGGGGGCATCCAGGAAGGCGACAGCGTTTGGCTCAGATGGGTGGGTTTTGACTGGATCAAGGTCATCCATGAGCCACCGGTGGCTGTGGCCCCGAGCGTGGTTGGCCCGGGCGAGCGGCTTCAGCCGTCTCCCGAGATCCCTGCTGGCACCTTGGTATGGGTCAGGCAAGAGCCCCCGGTCGTCAACGTGAACAAGGAGCCAAAGGAGTTCAAGCCACCGGAGTCGCGCTACGCTGGCAGCGTCACCAAGATGATCCCCAGCGAGACCATGTTCACCACGCAAGAGGTATACGTGGACAACGGCTCTCCGTGGTATGACCTAACGATAAAGTGCAGCTTTGATACCCCTCCACCGGTGCTGGTCCCGGGTCGGACTTATCCCATCACGGCTACCATGTCGCACGAGGGCACGCATACGCAGGGCGGGGAAGGACTGGGAGAGCAGTTCTGGTACGCGGCACAGAGGGGATACGAGGAGATCGTCGATCCCCGGGCGGTGTTGCCATATTACCCGTGGAATCCCAACTTTGGCGGCACGGACAGAATGGTATGGACGGTCACAGGCCCTGCAGCAGCGCGCGAAGGGGAGACCTTTGACCTGTACGCCGGTCTATGGAATCGTCCTCCCTGCAACGTCTCCTGGACCTACCGGGCAGAGTTCTACTAGCGGCTGGCGCAGGACCACACTGCGAGGCGGTGGAGGTGGACTCGTAGCGGCGTGTGATCCTCCGACGGCTGCCGGCCAGAAGAGATGGCAGTGCCGGCCAATCGGACCCACACTGCCGCAGGTTGCCGTGCCCACTGCCCGCTGTTTCCCACGGGGAGTCTTCGGCCACCGTCTGGTAGGCCTGCGATCAACTTCCAGTCGGTGGTCGCGATCAGTATGCCCTGCGCTTCGCACCGGATGGCGAGGTCATCTGGGAATACGCCATTGCAGGCCCTGGCGAAGAGCTGGTGATTGATGCGCTCGAGACGGCGGACGGCGATCTCGTCCTTGCCGTAATCGCTGAGGAGGATGGCCAGCTGGTCAAGCTGGACGGCGACGGAGACGTGCTGTGGGCCCATCGCTACGAACTCCCCGGGTGGCAGTACGCTTCCCAGCTGGCCGAGACCGACAGTGGCGCCTTCCTTCTGGCCGGCTTCTCGATGAGCAGCGGTGCGCCGCGCCAGGCAGACACGTGGCTGGCGCGATGCACCGCGGCCGGCGAGTTGGAGTGGCAGAAAACCGTCGGGGATGCGGCTCACGACGACTATGCCACATCGCTGATTCGACTCGAGGATGGAACCTATCTGATCGGCGGCATCGGCAACGGGATGTTGATTAGCTGCGTTGACCAGGACGGCAACGTGCTGTGGAGGCGATCGCTGCTGGGGCAGTGCGTCGATGGTTCCATGGCGCTGATTGGGCTCGAGGACGGTGGCTACCTCGTCGCTGGCTTCATCCAGATCACCAATGGCCGCTCCTAAGACGCCATGCTCCTGCGGACCGATTCCAACGGACAGAATGGGGAGTAGCAGAAGGCGAAACTCAAGTCCTGCCGAGGACAATCGAGTTCCTCTGGTGAGCACTGGGGTTGCTTGTTCAGCGGTATCCATTGCAGCGTTTTCTTTGGAACCAGGCAGAGCCTGGATGGTCCGACATCTGTGTGGACCAAGAGCACGCCCTGGACACGCGCACGACGAGGTACGCGGCTTGACAAGGGCTGGTGCGTTGTGTAAAATCCTTATATCAGATATAAGGATTTTGCAGGTGAAACGAGACCCACAGGAGAACGCACAGGCCCTCTACCAGATCGCTGACGCCCAGGGCGGCTACTTTACGGCTGCCCAGGCGCGGCGGGCCGGGTACGCCTACAGCCAACAGCACTTTCACGTCGAGCGGGGCAACTGGCAACGGGTGGATCGTGGCCTCTTTCGCCTCCGTGACTATCCCCCCGGCGAGCGCGAGGACCTGATCCGCTGGTCGCTGTGGAGCCGCAATCAGAAGGGGGTTCGCCAGGCGGTGGTCTCGCACGACACGGCCCTCACCGTGCATGAACTAAGCGACGTGATGCCGGCCCGGGTCCACCTGACGGTGCCCCCTGGATTCCGCAAGCGGATACCGCCCGGCTGTGTGCTCCACAAGGGCAGGCTGGCACCTGGCGACATCGAAGCACGCCCCGGATTTCAGGTGACCACGCCGCTGCGCACCTTGCTGGACGTATCCGATAGCCCTCTGAGCCAGGAACACCTGAACGCCGCCGTGCGTGAGGCCCTGGGTCGGGGCCTGGTGTTCCAGCGCCGGCTGGAAGACGCGACTTGCCCACCGCAGGCGCGGCGCCGCCTGGATCGGGCGCTGGCAGAATTCGAAGAAGGAGCGGGTCCTTGACCGGTCCCTACGACACGCCCCAGGCACTGCGCGCCGCCCTTCAAGCCCGCCTGCGAAACCTGGCCCGCCAGCGAGGCACCGATCTGCAACGCTTGCAGCGGCGGGTAGCTTTCGAGCGATTGCTGGCTAGACTGTTTGCCGGGCGGGACCCGCCGTGGCTGCTAAAGGGCGGGTATGCCCTGGAGCTGCGCCTCCCGAATCGGGCGCGCTCCACGCTTGATCTTGACCTGTCGGTGCCTGAGCCGGAGCGTCTGCTGTCCTCTCCTATCGGTAGCGAGCCAGCCCGGCGCGACGCAGAGATTCACGAACAGTTGCAGATCGCCGCTGAACGGGACCTGGACGATGGGTTCCAATTCCTGGTTCGGCTGCCAAGACGAGTGGCCATGCCCGGCGGCGGCATTCGCTGCAGCGTCGAGGCTCGCCTGGCAGGTAGGGCCTTTGCCCGATTCCACCTGGACGTGGGCCTTGGCGACCCGGTGCTCGACCCGCCGGAGTGGGTAACGGGCAGCAACCTGCTCGACTTTGCCCGCATCCCCGCCGCCCGGGTCGCCCTCTACCCGGTCGCCCCGCAGTTCGCCGAGAAGATCCACGCCTACACCTTCCCCTGGCAGGATAGGGACAACACTCGCGTCAAAGACTTGGTGGACTTGGTGCTGTTGATCCACGCCGGCCAGATCGATCCCGAGCGCGCCCGGCGCGCCCTGCGGGCTACCTTCGCGGCGAGGGCTAGCCATCCGTTGCCGCTCCGACTGCCGGAGCCGCCGCCGGACTGGGCCGAGCCTTACGCTGCCTTGGCCCAGGAGCTCGATCTACCCGCCGCGACGCTGTCCCAGGCATACGCCTACCTGGTTGGCTACTGGTCTGCGTGGCAGCTGTACACCGCACATGCATCCGATAGCGAAAAGAAGGTGTGAAGTGAGAATCAGAGCCTGGTGGCAGTTGCCCTGGGCCGAGCGACAGATGGTACCCAAGCCGCCGAGGCCGCCTTCTGCTCGACCCATCAACTGCGAAGCAGCGCTCTGGATCAGGGACAGTCTCTTTCTGGCCCTGCTCGATGACGTGAGCGAACGGACGCAGAAGTGGATGGTGGAGGAATAGACAGTTCGACAATGGCCA
>Ga0180438_10008710_pt1 | contig 12839 bp, 10 predicted proteins | sample SS_ome_12_FD_132455 | JGI IMG/M metagenome (GOLD analysis project Ga0180438, IMG submission 132455) | Hypersaline lake sediment archaeal communities from the Salton Sea, California, USA - SS_3_D_2 metaG | ecosystem: Environmental > Aquatic > Non-marine Saline and Alkaline > Hypersaline >...
GATTCTGCGTTGCTCGAGCTGTTTTTGTGTTCCTATTGGTCTCATGTATACTATTATCGGTCATCAAAGCCTCGTTCCTTTATCTTTTGAAAGGTCAATAGATAAATCTTTTCATCTGGCGCTGTCCTAAAGATGCTGGTGTTGATTCCGGTTTCCTGCAGAGTCAAAAGCTTAATGAATGTGGAGGGAGTCACCTTAACCAAATTCTTGATTTCTCCTGCGGCTTTGGGGTTTACCGGGCCTTTGACTTCGAAGTATATCGGGTCGTTCTGGTGGAATATGTATTTCGGCGACCTTATCAGATCGTCCGCCTCGGGCCAATCGTCTAATATCTTCGTATAACCGGGGTCCCTGTATGGTTTTAAGCCTATGGCGCTGACATGCACCGTGTCCCTGGCCTCCAAGCCGCTCGGCATTCCGCCGCCTGTGACCTTAACCGTGATTTCCCGGCTGGTTTTTGTGGTCGTCGCTCTTACTGCCTCGACCGAGAGTGTCGTCGGAATACTTCTCTGCCCAAAGCCACTGCCGCCGGCGATTTCGATGCTGGTTGAGAAGAGGATCGACCGTGTTTTCGATCGTGAGAAAATCGTTGTGACGCCGGACCATTTTAAACGAGCCAAGGACATCAAGAGCGCCGAGCTTCACAAGCGGCTGGACGAATGGGCAAAAAGGCACAAGATAGAGCATTACTACAAGCTGGGGCCGGCTGGTGTGTGCCATGCGCTTCATCGGGAGCAGGGTCATATTCGGCCAGGCGGGGTCATAGTGGGCGGCGATTGTGCGTGTTGTGGGTACGGACAAATAAGGAAAAAGGGCGGGGAGATTATTAGTTTTAACTTCTACTTTTTCAGATACTCAGCTTTATTACACACCCCCGCTGACGTGTGCGTTTTTTCAAGCTTTCATAAGCATCTAATGTACAATTTGCAGGGAATTATAACGAAATTTCCAGGTAAAGTCAAGGGAAATGTGTTAAGTGTATAACAAAACTTGGATAAATTTCACTACCGGAGCAGGAGGGATTCGAACCCCCGGTACCTTTCGGTACAACGGTTTTCAAGACCGTCGCCTTAAGCCGCTCGGCCACTGCTCCAAATCTCTATTTGCAGCACTTTACGTCAGTTCGGGCGGATTGACAATTCGACTGGTGCTGAAAATCATCCCGGCTATTATCTTAACCAGCCGATGGTGTCGAATCTATAGCATGTCTTTGCAGGTCTGTCAATTTCCGCGTGTAACACTTCCGGCCAATCCATTGTAATATTCCATAAAACCTGCATAGCTGCTTGTACGTGAACGCCGGAATTCTTCATAGCGTGTTGGGAGTTTTGCGGACGTTGCGTTGCACATTCGGGCCTGCAGTCAGGATTCTGCCGGCGCCACTGCCGGACCGGGGTGCGACGGGGGCTTTGCAAGTGTGAAGCAGGCCTGCGTCAAGCCTTCTGCCGGCGCTGGTGAGGCCTTAGCTATTGGCCGGCAGCGGCCCGAAAACTTGGATGAGATATTGTTCGGTTGTGCATATTCTGTTTGAAAAACGGCATGAGGTGGGTTTTTGGGCGAAAATGGGGGGTCTTGGCTGGCGGAGTGATTTTTGGACGAACAATTTGACAAATTTGGCAAAAAAATAATTGTCGCGGTCCTGGCAGACGATTATTATAATGAACTTAGTAATAAGGATTAACCGCTGCCAGAACTGAAGTAAAGGTGCTTGAATAATGGCAATAACAGGGTTGATGAACCGTGCGAAGTGAACCGACACAAGTTCAGTGTGGGCGTCGGTTTGCACTAATGGTGGCTTGCAAGGATGTGTTTCTGCTTCGAAGCAGTGAAACGAATGAGGTTTTTTGCTGTTGGAGGCTGCTGATGTGACGTAAAGCAGATAAATAACCTCAGTTCGGTTTTGTTGTGTTCTGAAGTGGGAGCTTAGGTTTCCACTTTTTTATTTAACTGAAGATAGGAAGACGGAAAAAAATGAACCAGGAATTGGTTAGAATAGTCGACAATATCGCACGCGACAAGAACATCGACAAGGAGTCGGTATTTACCGACCTCGAGGAAGCGATGGTCTCGGCTGCGAAGAAACATTTCGGCCAGCCTGATAGTAACGTATCCGTGCACATCGACCGTACTACCGGAGAGATAACTGCGTTCAAGGACGAGGTGAAGATCAATATCAGGCAGTTGGGCAGAATTCCGGCGCAGACGGCGAAGCAGGTAATGGTTCAGCGAATCAGGGCCGACGAGCGAAACAGCATCTACGCCGAGTTCAGCCAGCGCAAGGGCGAAATAGTGAGTGGTTCGGTGGTTCGCTACGAGAGCGGAACACTGATTGTTAACCTGAACCATCGTACAGAAGCATTCATGCCCAAATCAAAACAAATAATGGGTCAAACGCACCGTCCCGGCGAAAGAATCAGGTGCCTGATTGTGGACGTGAAGGAAGTTTCCAGTCAGGTGAAAATTATTCTTTCGAGGGTGCATCCGGATTTCATTCGCAAGCTGTTCGAACTCGAAGTACCAGAAATTGCAGAAAACATTATCGAAATCCGCGCCCTGGCGCGAGAAGCGGGCTACCGAACGAAGGTTGCGGTGGCTTCTCTGGATGAAAAGGTGGACCCGGTTGGGGCATGCGTGGGTGTTCGAGGCAGCAGGATAAAGAACGTCGTTGACGAGCTCGGCGGAGAAAAAATAGATATAGTCCGTTGGAACGATTCTTCGCAGGTGCTGATTGCAAACTCACTTATGCCGGCAAAGGTGAGCGAAATCGCGTTGTGTTTCGAGTCCGGCAGGTCAACAGTGGTTGTCGATGAAGACCAGCTTAGTCTGGCGATAGGAAAGCACGGACAGAACGTTAGGCTGGCAGCCAGGCTTACGGGTTGGGACATCGACATCCTTACGCCCGACGAGTACAACCAGGGAATCGAGCGGTTGACAGGCTGTGTCAGAAAGGTAGGCGGCGCGGATGATACCCTGGTGGATAAGCTTATAGCACTCGGCGTGATCTCGATTCTTGACGTTGAGGATGTGGGTCCGGAACCGCTGGTCAAGGAGTTGGGTATTGACCAGGCGGTTGCCAAAGAACTGGTCGCAACCGCCACGGAAGAGGCGAGAATTTTGACAGCCGAATCGAAGAGAAACCAGGCCGAAGCAATACTGGATCACGAACATAAGAAAGAACAGCCCGAGCCGACAAACGGCCAAGAGCAGGAGGTCAGCAAAGGCACCTAAAAGCAGAGTGCTGTAAGAGACCGGGCTGAATAATAGGACACCGCAAAGCGCGTGGGAATTTGGAGTTTTTTTGGCTACGACAAGAGTTTACATTTTAGCTAAGGAGCTTGGAGTAAAAAGCGCCGCTATCGTCAAGAAATGTCAGGACGAGCAGCTTGACGTCAAGAACCATATGTCGACAATTTCTGCGGGGCTGGCTGCGACTATTCGTGAATGGTTCAGCGAAGGTGAGAACGTGACGACGGTGGAGCAGGCCCAGAAAGTCGACCTGGCGAAAGTCCGCGTCAAAAAGAAGTCGCGCAAGAAAGAAGCCGCCGAGATAACCGAACCGGCCCAGCCGAGGGAAGAGGGCGTTGAGGCGGTGGCTGAGGCTGGGGAATCTACGGAGGTAGTTGTTACGGAGGCCCCGGCTGAACCGGCTGTCGCAGCGGTCGCGACCGCCGAAGAAACACCTCTGGCATCAGAACCTGCAGTCGAAGCGGTCGAGCAAGCACCGGAACCGGAGCCTGAGCCCAAAGAGCCCGAGCCGATAGTTCCGGCCGGGCCAATGATGGAAAAACCAGAACCTGCAAAGCTCACCGGTCCGCAGGTGGTCAGAATCGAATCGCCGGAACCTGATGTGCTTGTGCATCCAAGACCGAAACGTCGGGCGCGATACGATGAGCCTGTGACCGAGCCGCTGATGCAGCAGCAGGAAGCTGAATCGCCGGCAGTGGGCGGGTTAAAGGAAAAAAGAAAAGGGCCGAGGCAGCACAAGGACAGAACGCATGGTCGCCGCCACGACGAAGGTGAGGTGGAAACGGCGAAAAGGTTTCGATTCGCAACTCAGCGGCGTCAGCGCGACCTGGAGGAAAGACGGGCGCGTCTTGACGCAGCCGGGGCGACGGGGCTTCGATTGAGGCCTGTACGAAAAATCGCCACGAAGGCCCAGAAGGAATCATCGGTTGCTCTCAGGCCGGTAAAGGCTGTGGTAACTGAGCCGATTACAGTAAAGAACCTTTCGGCTGCGATGGCGGTGAAGACGGCCGACACCATTGCCAAATTGATGCAGCACGGTACAATGGCTACTGCGAATCAGGCTATCAGTTCAGAAGTGGCGGAACTGGTGGCATTGGAATTCGGGACCGAGCTTGTCGTGGAGCATAAATCGCTTGAGGAGGAGTTGATACAGGCTGAATTTGAAAATCGACCGAGGAACAAGCTCTCGAAGCGGTCGGTTGTGGCGACAATGCTGGGTCACGTGGACCACGGCAAGACGAGCCTGCTGGACAAGATTCGCTCGACTCAGGTCACCGCCGGTGAAGCCGGAGGGATCACCCAGCATATAGGTGCTTATCAGGTGACGATTGGCAACAGTACGGTGACGTTTCTGGACACGCCGGGGCACGAAGCGTTTACTGCGATGCGCGCCAGAGGTGCGAACATGACGGACGTGGTGGTTCTTGTCGTAGCCTCAGACGACGGAGTAATGCCTCAGACAATCGAGGCAATACATCATGCGAAGGCGGCGGAAGTACCGGTAATCGTTGCGCTTAACAAATGCGATCTGCCCGGTACCGACATTAACCGCATTTATTCGCAGTTGTCAGAGCATGAGCTGACGCCATCAGCATGGGGGGGGGAGACCGAGGTTGTAAGAACAAGTGCAGTTACGGGTGAAGGTATCGACAGCCTGCTCGAACACCTGGATTACGTTGCGGAGCTGCTCGAATTGAAGGCCGACAGCACTATTCCGGCAACAGGATGGGTGGTGGAGGCAAAGATATCGGCGCAGCGAGGTCCGGTAGCAACGGTGTTAATCAAGGAAGGCAGGCTGTGCAAAGGCGACATAGTTCTGGCAGGCAGTGCTTACGGCAGGGTCAAGACCTTGAAGAACAGCTTCGGCAAGAGCATCAAGACCGCCACAAGCTCGATGCCGGTCGAGATAACGGGCCTTAGCGACGTTCCGCAGGCGGGTGACAGGTTTTATTGCCTCCAGGACATCAACAAGGCCAAAACGGCCGCAGAAGAGAACAAGGCCCGGTCTCGGGAAAGTTCGCTGGCCCGGCGCGCCCAGGTGACGTTGGACAATCTTTTCAGCCAAATCGAAGCGGGCAACGTGAAGGAATTGAACATCATAATCCGCGCCGACGTGCAGGGTTCGGTGGATGTTCTTGTTGATTATCTATGTGAGATGAGTACTGAAGAAGTGAAGGTCAGAATTCTGCACGCCGCGCCGGGCGGGATTACCGAGGGCGACGTGGTTCTGGCAGAGGCCTCGAACGCGATTATCATCGGATTCAACGTCATCAGCGAGGAGCATATTGCCAAACTGGCCGAATCCAAAGGTGTTGAGATAAGGCTCTACAACGTTATCTACCGAATAACCGAAGACCTTGCCAAGTCGATGGAAGGACTGCTCGAACCGGAAGAACAGGAAAACGCCGTCGGCAGGGCGACCATAAGGAATACATTCAAGGTCTCGAGAATCGGGACTATTGCAGGATGTTACGTCAACAGCGGTCTGGTGACGAAAAATGCAAGGGCAAGGCTGGTTCGGGACAACGTCGTAATAAGGGACGATTTGACCATCGAGTCGCTTAAGCACTTCAAGGAAGACGTACGCGAGGTCAAGGCGGGGCTGGAGTGCGGCATCAAGATCGCCAAATTCGATGACGTCAAGATAGACGACGTTCTTGATTTCTACGAAATCGTTAAGGTAGCAAGGACACTTTAACCTATCCTTTGAATCCGTAAGCACATCTGGGTAAGCGCAAGACGCGAAGCACCGGAAGCCAACCATTATGCCGACAAGAAGACAGGAAAAAGTTGCTCGGGTCGTAAAAGAAGGAGTGAGCGATGCTATTGCCAATCATCTCAGCGATCCGCGGGTCGTGGCTTTTGTCAGCGTAACTCGGGTGGAAATGTCGCCCGATTTGAAAAACGCCGAGGTTTATCTGAGCATCTTCGGCAAAGACACAAGCGAACAGAACAAGACCTACGCAGCGATAAAGCACGCCAGAAGCCGCATACAGTCGCTGGTCGGCCGCAAAATGAAAAGTAAATTCTGCCCCGTTCTTCATCTCCACATGGATGAAAAGTTCAAAAAAACGCTCGATATGATGAAACTGATAGACCGGGCGGTCGGCGAACTGAAAAAACAGGACATGGTTGACCGCAAAGAAGACTGAATTATAATTGGTTGTCGTGGTTCGCGCCGTCGCAAGGTTTACAAAGTCGGATCGAACAGAGGACTGCATGAAAGACAGTAAGAAATACGGCCCGAAAGTACGCAGGGTTTACCGAACGCTTAAGCGCAAGTATCCAAAGATTGAGCCGGTTCTATATGACGAGCCAACCGAGGCAGTCGTCTGTGCGCTTATCAGCGAGAAAATGAGCGAGTCGGCCACCCGGTCGGCGGTGAAGAAATTTCACGAGCATTTCGTCGACCTTAACGACCTGCGGGTATCCAGGGCCGAAGAGATCGTCGAATTACTGGGCGAAGATACACCCGAGGCAAAAGACGCGGCCCTTTCACTTACAAGGGCTCTGATGGCTATCTTCGAGAAGTACAACAAAGTCAGCCTCGAGGGGCTGAAAAGAATCGGCAAGCGCCCGGCCAAGCAGATACTTGAGAAGCTAAATGGCGTCACTCATTTTGTAGTCAACTACTGTATGCTCACGGCGCTGCAAGGGCATGCAATACCTCTGACCACAAAGATGTATGAATACCTGCGTGAAAAGGAGTTGGTCCATCCGGAGGCAGACAACCAGGAAATAGAAGGGTTTTTGACCAGGCTGATTCCAGCCGATAGCGCTTACGAGTTTTACTACCTGTTCCGGCATGAAAGTGAGAAAAAAAGGCGCAAACGAAGTAAAAAGACCGAGACGGCAGCCAAACCGGAAACGAAAACAGCCACCGGAACCAGGAAGAAAACCAGGAAGATAAAAACGCGAACGAGAAGCAAGAAGTAAGAGCAAAAGGGCCATCTTGCAGATGTCAGAAAAGATCCTGAAATTAGGCATTCCGACAGGCAGTCTTCTAAAGGCGACGGTGGAGCTTTTCGGCAAAGCGGGTTTTCGCATCGTCGATTCTGAAAGAAGCTACTGGCCCCGGATAGATGATGAGCAGATTCAGCCGGTCATGCTCAGAGCCCAGGAGATGAGCAGATACGTGGCCGACGGTGTGCTGGACGCCGGTATCACGGGATACGACTGGATAAAGGAAAACGAATCGGACGTGGTGGAGGTCTGCGAGCTTGCCTACAGCAAAGCGACGAGCAAACCGGCCAGATGGGTGCTGGCTGTGCCCGACGAATCCAAGGTCCGCAAGCCGCAGGATTTAGCTGGCGGAATAATCGCAACGGAGCTTGTCAATGCGACAAGAAAATATTTCGCCGATAATGACATCGAGGTAAAGGTGGAGTTCAGCTGGGGCGCTACCGAGGTGAAGGCCCGGCTTGTGGATGCAATCGTCGAGCTTACCGAGACCGGCTCGTCGTTGCGGGCGAATAACCTGCGTATTGTCGACACGGTCATAGCCTCGACTACGAGGTTCATCGCCAATAAAGACGCATGGAAGGACAAGTTCAAACGCTCGAAGATGGAAAACATCGCGATTCTGCTAAACGCGGCCATTGATGCACGCGACAGGGTCGGCGTGAAAATGAACGTCAGGAGAGAAGACCTTGAGGCGGTCCTGAAGGTCCTGCCAGCCGAGAAAAGCCCAACGATTTCCAGCCTCGCCAACGAAGAGTATGTTGCTATAGAGGTCGTTATCGAAGATAAGATCGAGCGAACGCTCGTGCCGGCCCTCAAACGAGCCGGTGCCTCCGGAATAATCACATACCCCCTCAACAAAGTAATCCATTGATACCTTTTGATACAGCTGGTCCTGGGCGTCGCAGTGCCAAATACAGGCGCTGTTTCCCTATCTGGCGTGTGGCGCTGCTGTCCGGCCTTTATTCCAGCCTGCTCATTACTTCGTCGGGAATGTCGAAGTTGGCGTAGGTGTTCTGGACGTCGTCATGGTCCTCGAAGCCGTCCATGAGCGCCATAATCTTTTTCGCGGTGCCCACTTCGTCGACCGAGACGGTGCTTTGCGGGACCATGGAAATCTCGGCCACCTCGGTAGGGATTTCCTGCTGCTCGAGAGCCTCTTTCAGCTTCTCGTAGGCCGAAGGGGCACAGGTTATTTCATAAACTTCGCCGGTTGCCTGCATGTCGTCGGCGCCGGCGGCGAGGGCGATTTCCAGAAGCCGATCTTCGTCAATACTTGACATGTTGACCGTGATAAAGCCCTTTTTAATGAACATCCAACTCACGCAGCCGCTGGCGCCCAACGAGCCGCCGTGTCTTTCGAACAATCTCTTAATCTGGGGTCCGGTTCGATTGCGATTGTCTGTCAGCGCCTCAATCATTATGGCGACACCGCCGGGGGCATAGCCTTCGTACAGCACGTCCTCATAATTGACGGCACCAAGTTCGCCGGTTCCTTTCTTTATGGCCTTTTCGATCGTGTCCTTCGGCATGTTGGCGGCCTTGGCCTTGTCGACCGCATATCTCAGCGCCAGATTCTGCGACGGGTCGCCACCCCCGCTTTTGGCTGCCACGATCAGCATACGTGCTATCTTGCTCCAGACTTTTCCCCGCCTGGCGTCGTTTGCCGCTTTCTTGTATCTTATTCCTGCCCAGTGTGAATGTCCTGACATAAACGCTCCTGAACGAAAATCGGTCCCAAAAAATCTTCCAGTCTTCTCTCCGGCAAAGCTTCTCCCTACTAGCCCGAAACTGCTATTATACCGCGTTTCTTGTTCCCCAAGTAGGATTTTTTCTGAAAGAAAAGGGCGTGAAAGCTCGAGCCAGGTTCTCTATTGAACACGGATGATTAAAAGTGCATACTTATAAAATGCGTTTTGCCAATCGAAAGGGTCTTCTGCTGAACGATATTAGCCCGAGGGCCCGATCCTTCGAAAAACAGACAGTGGCTTGAAACTGCTTTCGGGCTTGAAGGAAATTTGATGAGAAAAGTCAATCGCGCCCTGATGTGGGCGGCTCTGTTTTTGATTTTAGTTCTTTTTGTATTCTCGGTGGCGGGAGCGTTTGTCGGCGCCCAACGGGCACAACGGTTTTTCAATTCTCTGCCCTTGAGTTTTTTCTGGATTTTACTTGCCGCCGTGCTTGTGGGGGGGTTCGCGATTTTTCCGCGGCTTGTTCGAGTGCGCACGCTGCTTCTTGTACACGCCGGGTGTGTCCTGATACTGCTCGGCGGCATGGCCGGTTCCGAGGCCGGACACAAACTCCAGAAAGCCCTTTTCGGAATAGACAAGATCAAATCGGGCCAGATGGTGATCTATGAAGGATACTCCGAGAACCGTTTGGTAGTCGCGACAGGTGAGCAGACCGAGAACTTTTCATTTGTGCTGAACGAGCGCGGACACGTCGATTACTATAGCCGTGAGGACCGAAAACTCGTCCCTCTCGGGTATGAGGAACTGCCCTTCTCTATTGAGCTGGGCGACTTCAGGCTCGAATACTACAAGCCGGGCCGTTTGACTATCCACGCGAGGGACGACCAACGTTGGACAATGCCCGTCGGAGTCGGGAGCGAATTGGCCCTCGGCCCGGAGTTGGGAACGGTGGCAATAATCAGGACGTTCGAGAGGTTCAGGTTCATAATTGAAGATGACCACAGAGAGGCCGTCGAGGCGTCCGAGGGCAGCCTGAATCCCGCCGTTGAAATCTCGATTGAGTATCCCGACGGTTCAACCACCACAAGATACGTTTTCGAGCGATTCCCGGGCCATCGGCACACCGACGACAAATTGGCATTCAGCTACAGCAGAACGATCAGTGATTACATAAGCGATCTGAAAGTGATTGCCGACAGCAGGGCCGTGAAGGAAAAGAGCATCGAGGTCAACAAGCCCCTGAAGTATGGGGGATACCATTTTTATCAGAGCGATTACGATGCCGAAGGCGGTCAATACACGGTTCTCCAGGTTGTATCGGACACCGGTTTGTACACCGTCTACGGTGGGTATATACTGCTGTGCATCGGCGTGTTCGGCCACCTGTGGTTCAAACCGGTCTTCGAGCGTGAGAAGGTCAAAAGTGAATAAATGGAAATAAAATACACAATACAGGGCCTGCTGATTTACATCGCCATGGTGGTTTATCTGCTCTCGTTTGCGGCGAGGTTAGGGCGACATCGCAAAGCCGCGGGCATTCTTTATTTCGTCGGCTTCATGGCAGCATTGTCGAGTTTCGGTTATCGCTGGTATACGGTCCGCCATGTGCCTCTGCAGAATTTGTTCGAGGTATTTCTCAGTTTGGGCGCTGCTATTTATCCGATATCGTTGTTATGCCGGCGCCGGTTCGGAGTTTCAGCCGCCGCCGACCCTCTAATCGGCGCGATAGTCCTGCTGCCGTCCGGGTTTATCTTCAACGCCCAGCCTCAGCAGTTGCCACCGGCGCTTCAAAGCTGGCTCTTCGCGCCGCACGTCGCGGTCTACATGTTCTCGTACGTAATGATGGCCAAGGCCGCGTGTCAGGCCCTGAGCCGGCTTGTCGGAATCCCGCCCACGCGGAATGAGAACCTTTCGAGCGCAGAAGGCGCAACTTATCGGATGATTTCCATCGGCTTTCCGCTGCTGACGCTCGGTCTTGTCCTTGGAAGCGTCTGGGGCAAGCTGGCGTGGGGCGATTACTGGGGCTGGGACCCGAAGGAGTTGTGGTCATTGGCCTCGTGGCTGGTCTATGTCGGCTATTTCCATTTTCGTTACATGTTCGGCAGGAAATACCCCCGCATCAACAGCGCATGGGCCCTTGCAGGTCTTGCCGTGATCATAATAACGCTGCTCTGGGTCAATCTCTCCGTACTCTTTTCAGGCCTGCACAGCTACGCCACTTGACAGGACCTGAATGCGGCGGTCAGTTGATATCGTCGTCGTATTTTTCCATCCATTCCGGCCAAACCGGAGGGGGGCTCCAATCATCCGTCCAGCGTCCGCTTGTGTCGAATTTTCGATGCCACTTCAGACGCCACAGGCCCTTCAGCCCTATTTTCCTTGCGGATAGATCGAAAAACAAACCGTTCGTCTTTCCGTGGTGACGGTTCATACAAAAATGCACCATAGTGTGACCAGGCGCGTGAGCAAGGAGTTCATATCGGCTGAGCTGGGGCCCATGATAGTCGAACGGCCATCCTTCACACCAGAAACAATCCATCATAATGGGGATTCGTTCAGGCGTTTTCTGGCTGGCTCGCCGCCAAAGAGGCCAGACACCACCGTATAATGTCCTCGGGGGGCGATCGAATACCCAGCAGTTGATGCCGTAACTGCCGAAAATGAAGTCCCTCTGATAATCGGTCCACAAGCCCCACGTTGAAAACATCCCTGGGTCATTGTCATACCGTCCGACCCGATGCGGGGCTTTCCTGGCCGTCGGACAGCACAGAAGCTTGCTCTCGCCATAATAGGGCCAGAGTACCGCCGGCCAGGAATGGTCATGGTCAAAGATGCCCGTCTGATACGGGGCGTTGTTCACCAGTGGAAAATCCATGCTTCCTCGACTCCGCCCCATAAGGCCAAAAACCTCGTCGCCGCTTATGAATTTGTCGTGGTTGTCATCCAGGACCATCTTCCAGACGACGGACCATTGGCGAAGATTGGCGCAGCAGAGAACGGCTCTGGCCTGGTCCTTCACGCGCCCAAGCACGGGCACCATTATCGACATTAGTAATGCGATGATGGAGATTACCACCAAAAGCTCTATTAATGTAAAACCGTCCCTTTGCCTCACGATGGCTTTGCCCCTAAAGCACCAGCTTCGTTGCTTGCTTATCAAACCATATATGGTAGACTCCGCAGCCCACGTTGTCAACCGGCGCACGCTCCTGATTCTTAGCATCTTCTGTCACTAAGGTGCCCGAAATCAGTTAAATTGGGCTGTGACTTCGGCTTCACTGCTTTCGGCAGGAACTGCCCAGCGGCTTAAGGTGTCCCACGGGAGTGCTAAAATGGGGGTTTTAACCGGGTCAAATACGGGATTTCCCGATATTCTGTCGACTCCGTTTCGCGTATAATCATATAAGATGATTCGTGTGCGAACGAACTGAGCTAAACCAAGTAACCGTTCACAAAAATTTTTCATAAAAAACTCAAAATGTTAAAATAAGCAACTTGCGCTCTTGTGGATAACATGGTATACAAAAGGAATGGATGCAAAAGATCGGCTTATCAAAGAACAGGCGGCGGAGATCAAAACGCTCAAAGAAATCATTGCAAAGCTGGAAGAAAGAATTGATCAACTTGAGAAGAACTCCAACAATTCTTCCAAGCCTCCCTCGAGTGACATCGTCAAGCCGTCCAGGGCAGTTCGCAGGCTCGGAAAAAAACGAAAACGCGGAGGTCAGTCCGGGCACAGAAAGTTTCAACGCCAGCCGTTCAAACCCGAAGAGATCGATGAAGTCGTCTGACGAAACAGGTCATCAGGATGATGGCAAACTGCTTTGGACGTGGTGTTTTGACACGCCGGATTACAGCCTGTTCAGGATTGATGCGTCTCGCGGCAGCGGTGTGCTGGGAACAATACTCGGTAGAGACTTTTCCGGCATCATCTGTGCCGAC
>Ga0180438_10008711_pt1 | contig 12838 bp, 11 predicted proteins | sample SS_ome_12_FD_132455 | JGI IMG/M metagenome (GOLD analysis project Ga0180438, IMG submission 132455) | Hypersaline lake sediment archaeal communities from the Salton Sea, California, USA - SS_3_D_2 metaG | ecosystem: Environmental > Aquatic > Non-marine Saline and Alkaline > Hypersaline >...
AGAGAAGATATATATCACCCGCAACCCCATCATGGCCGCCAGACGCACCGGCGGACGCATGTAGTCATAGAAGACGAGAAACGTTCCGGTGTAAGGTATGATGCCACCATGCAGAGCCATACCACTGGCAATAGCGCCCATAACATGCTCCCGGACGCCAAAGCGCAGGTTGCGGCCATGATAACTATCGGCACTGTAATCGCCGCCGTCCTTCAGTTCCGTCTTGGTGGACGGGGCCAGGTCCGCCGAGCCGCCCATCAGGGAACGGATTCTGGGCGCCAGGGCATTCAGCACCAGTCCCGAGGCTGACCTTGTGGCCATCGGTTTGGTCTCTTCCTTAAATAAATCGTCAAGTCCATTATCCCAGCCTGCCGGCAGGTCGCTCCGCAATTCTTCTTCCAGCCGACCTGCTTCTTCAGGATATGCCTGACGGTATGCCACCATCTTTTGCTGCCATTTTCCCTGTTGCTCCCTGCCCCTCTCCTGTGCCTTGCGTAGATATGCCAGCGCTTCCGAGGGCACGGTGAAAGACTTTTCGTAACGCCAGCCCAGTTGCTTCTTGGTCAGCTGTACCTCCTCCTCACCGAGCGGTTCACCATGGGCGGCGGCAGTGCCCGCTTTGTTCGGGCTGCCATAGCCGATGATTGTCCGGCAGATAATCAGGCTGGGATGTCCCTTGTCCGCCTGCGCCTCACGTATTGCGCTCTCCACACTGCCGATATCAAAGCCGTCAACCGGCCCGATGACCTGCCATCCATAAGCCTGAAAACGCCCTGGAATATCCTCGGTGAAGGTGATACCGGTCTTACCTTCGATGGAGATGCCGTTGTCATCATAGAGATAGATGAGCTTGCCCAGACGCAGGTTCCCCGCCAGGGAAGCCGCCTCGGAAGAAATGCCTTCCTCAAGGTCGCCGTCAGAGACGATGGCATAGGTATAATGGTCAATGACCTCATGACCCGGCCGGTTGTAATTCGCCGCCAGATGCCTCTCGGCCATGGCCATGCCCACGCCGCTGGCGAATCCCTGCCCGAGCGGCCCGGTGGTCACTTCAAGGCCGGGGACGACTCCGTACTCGGGATGGCCGGGGGTTTTACTTCCCCACTGGCGGAACTGCTTGAGGTCGTCCAGCGACAAGTCATAGCCAGTCAGGTGCAAAAGCGCATAGAGCAGCGCCGAGGCATGGCCGCAGGAGAGAATGAAGCGGTCACGATCCGGCCACTCGGGGTCTTTCGGATTGTGCTTCAGAAACCGGTCCCATAAAACATAGGCCATTGGCGCCGCACCCAAAGGGGCACCGGGATGGCCGGAATTGGCCTTCTGCACCGCATCAACGGCCAGAAACCTTATCGTGTTGATGCAAAGTTCATCAATTCTGGAAACGCTCATGCTCTGCTTTTCTGGCTTCTCGGATGACCAATCGCAGGTAGTTTTCTGCCATTCTACACCGCCAGGTACTCTTTTTCAATTGGCCAAAGGAGCCCGCCAGACGATGCTTATGGCTGCGTAATTGCGCCGGTTCACTGAGATTGCGATTCTTCCCTTCCCCACTTCTGCATGATTTCTTTCAGGCGTTGCGCCAGCGATGGGTTGTCACGCAGTCGGGCGATAAAGACGGGGCAGCCTTCCAGCAGAGAATTCTGCGCCGCCGTGGCCATGCTGGATAAAAGGTTCTGCATTCCCAGGTCAGCCGGCTGGGCAACATTTATACCCGGCGCCGATTCCAGTTGCCGGCGTATATCCTCGGCGGTGAAACGCATCGGCGTCACGCAGGACTTGTACCAGGGACATTCCTTGCACTGGACTATCCCATAAGCTTCATTCAAAACATCATCCATCTTCAACCCCCGATTTTCATTATAGCAATTAAGGCATGATTTTGGCCAACATCGATTCTATCTCTCTCACACTAAAAAAGGCCCCGATTTTTATATCGCGGATTACGCCCTCCGCATCGATGAAAAACGTGGCTGGTATATTGCGTATGTTATAGTTGAGAGGAACCGCGTTGCCGGGAGACAGCAGTACCGGGAAAGTATAAGCGCCGTCTTCCACAAATTCTTTCACCCTCGCCGAGTCTTCCTGAAGGTTCACCGCCAGCACCACCAGCCCTTTACTCATCCATGTTTCATATGTCTGCTGCAGCAACGGCATCTCCAAGCGACAGGGGCCACACCAGCTGGCCCAGAAATTGAGCAGAACCGGTCGGCCGCGCAGGTCACTGAGCGACACTTCCCGCCCATCCAGTCCGGTTAACGTGAAGTCCGGCGCCACTTTGCCTATGGCCGGCCCCTGCCCTGAGGCCGAACCGGAATCCGTGCAGCCGGACAGTAAAGCGCCTGATAAAATTACAATTGAAACCAGCACCACCGCGATTAACTTCAAAGCTTTATTCATCACAACCTCCGCTATAAACCTTACACTGCGAGCGTGGAGAACCAGTGTATCTGCCCGGTCAGCACCAGAATCCCGATAATAACCAAGAGCAAACCGCTGGCCACGTGTATTATCCTAGTATAACGCTGTATCCGCCTCAGCAGCGGTGAGAGAGAGTCAAAAGCCAGACCTATGACCAGGAACGGGAGCCCCAAGCCCAGAGAGTACATCGCCAGCAGATATGCCCCTTTCCAGGCAGTTGCCGTGTTCAGCGCTATCGACAGGATGCCGCCCAGTATCGGGCCGACGCATGCCGTCCAGGCAAGGGAGAAGGACGCTCCGATAATGAAGGAGCGGAGATAGCCCGTTTTACTTCCTATCGACGGGTTAAGGCGCTTCTCGTAATTGAGCCAGGGTATTTTCAGCGCCGCCAGCAAAAAGAGGCCGAAAGCGATGAGTAGCGACCCGGATATTATATTGAGCAGGGCGATGCTGGGGTTGATGGCAAACCCGGTCAGCCCGGCGATCGCCCCCATGGTGCTGAAAATAAGTGAAAAGCCCAGAACAAAGCTGAACGAGTGGAGGAACGTTGGCAGGCGCAGGCCAGCGCCCCGCGCCTGGAAAAGCTCCGGCCCGACCAGACTGGCCAGGTATACCGGAACCAGCGGCAGCACACAGGGAGACAAAAAGGATAACAGTCCCGCCGTAAAAGCCACCGCTATAGATACGTTGCCCATAATTAAAATTGTACACTGGCAACGACGCCATGTCTAACAGTATCGGCCGTGTCTTTGAGTCATGGACAAGCGCCAGTTTCAGCCCTATAATTCTAATAAAAGAGTTTCTGGATAATATTAAGGAGAAAGCCATAAGACCGCTCAGCTTTTCCCAGATAAACCTATATCAAACTTGCCCGCTCTGCTACAAATTGCAGTACATAGACAGACTGAAGTCGAAGGACAAGTGGTATTTCAGCTTCGGCTCGACCATACACCTGTGTGCCGAGCATTTTTTCCAGGTCAGAGTGCCGCCACCCCCCACCTTGGAAGCGCTGCTCCAGTTCTACGAACAGAACTGGCTCTCCGGAGGTTACGAGTCACCCGAAGAAGAGGCGAACTATAAAGCCTATGGCAGGGAGATTTTAGCCGCGTTCTGGGATATCCACAGTCGTGATTTCCGTATGCCCTTGGCCGTGGAGAAACTGTTCTACATCGACATCGGTGGGGTGAAGATGAGGGGCTATATCGACCGCGTGGACAAGCTTGAAAGCGGTGGCTTATCAATCGTTGACTACAAGACGAACAAAGAGCTGTTCACCACCGATTACCTTGAAAATGACCTCCAGCTGACCCTTTATCAGGTCGCCGCCGAGCAGCTATGGCAGCTGCCGGTGGAGAGGCTGACTCTGTACCATATGAGGTCGAACACGCCCGTTAGCTGCCCCGGCCGAGGGCAGACGCAGCTCAACGATGCGAAGGAACTGGTCCTCGATGTTGCTGGTAACATCAACCGCGGGGTTTTCCCGGCCACGGAGAACGATTACTGCCCCTGCGATTTTCCCGAGTACTGTCCGTACTACCGCCATCAATACCTGGAACAGACTGCACAGACGGCCGTCGGCGGAGGCCTGCCCGCTGTTGTCGGGGCTGATGAAGTAGAGCGGTACGTATCGCTTCAGGCGCAAATCAGGGCGCTCCAGAAAGAACTGGAGGAACTCAGGCAGGAAATAATCGATTACTGCGAATCACAGGGGTTGAAGCGCGTTTATGGACCGGAGAACGAAATTACCTATCAGCTGGTACAGATGACCGGTTTTGATGAAAAGGAGGTCAGAGCCCTCCTCGAGCCGGCGGGTCTATGGGAGCGGGTGACCGGGCTGGACCAGGCCCGCCTGAAAAGCCTGCTCGCTGACGAGGCCATAGCCAGAGACATCAGAGACCGACTTCAATCCCTCAGACAGATAACCTCCGCCCAGCAGCGTTTGCTGGTGAAGAAACGCCAGAACGAAGACAAAACGACTTAAGGCTTTCTACTCCCGCACTGCGGGCGCTGCCGGTTTTTCCCGCGTATAAGTTCGCTTAAGTGAACTGTTTTTCTACCGCGGCGGCCGCCTTATCCACGGCGTTCACAACCATGCCGAGCTCGTCATTGCTCATGGTCAATGAGACCATCATCCAGAGGATATCGCCGTACCAGGTAGAGCAGGCGAACAGGACTCCGTTTTCCCGTCCCACCTTGTTGACCACGCCGGCCACGGCAGCACGGTCAGGGAACAGCTCCTTGGTCGCCTTATCTTTAACTAGTTCTACGGCAATCAAGCCAGCGTTGGCGCGGACATCACCCACGACCGCCGATTTTTCCTTGATGGCACCGAGCTCTTTGCCCATAATATCGCCGATTTCTTTCGCCCGGGCCAGCAGGTTGTGCTCCTCCACGTATTTTATGCCGGCCAGCCCGGCGGCAGCCAGATAACCGGTACCCCCGAAGGTGTATCCATGCTGCAGGGTATCCTTGCCGGTGAAAGTCTCGGCAATCTCCTTCTTTACATGCGTGCCCGCCAGCGCGCCGCAGCCCCAGGACAGGTTCTTGCCCAGCGCCAGCATATCGGGCACGATGCCGTGCTTTTCGCACTCAAACCAGAAGCCGCTGCGGGCGAAACCGGTGATTACCTCATCGCAGATGAGCAAAATCTCATACCGGTCGCATATCTCCCGGACACGCTTCATATATCCCGGAGGCGGCGGGATGAGTCCCAACCCGGTATTGGTGGACTCGGTGATGAAACAGGCTATCGTTGACGGGTCTTCAAACTCGATAACCTTGCGCAGCTCATCGGCACACAGCAGGTCGCACTGCGGATAGGTCGTGTTATACGGGCAGCGGTAGCAGTTCGGGGCATGGATGGCCACGAAGCCGGCCATGAGTGGCTCAAACGGCACCCGACGGAAGATGTGTCCGCTGGCGCTGGAAGTGCTCATGCTCATGCCGTGGTAGTCCCCGGGGTAGCGGTGGATGACCTTGTACTTCGTTCCCTGGCCTTTTATCTTCCAGTAGTGACGGGCAATCTTGAGCGCTGTCTCATTGGCATCGCTGCCGTTGCTGCTGTAAATGGTATATTTCAAACTGCCCGGTGATATCTGAGCCAGTTTTTCGGAAAGCCAGACCACCGGCTCGGTGGGAGCGAACAGGTTGGGGGTGGTAACGACAATCTTTTCCATCTGCTGCCGCATCGCTTCCATAAGCGCAGGCGGGTTGAAGCCGAGGGAAGCCGCGGCACCACATGAATTCGTCTCCAGCAGGCGATTGCCGTAGCTGTCGATGACGTAATTCCCCTCGCCGGCGCTGACGAGGGACATGGGGAGGTCAAAGAAGGTGGAGTCCCGGCCGAAAGCCGGCCACACGTATTCTTTGGCCGTGGCCACCAGCTTGTCCAGTCCAACCTGTGTGCGATTCACCGCTGATTGTTTCATTCCCTATGCCTCCTGCCTGAGCATTTAATAATATGGATATAGTTTATCAAGTTTAATATAAACCGATAATGATTGACAAGCACGTCGCTGGATATTTATCACGCTACCGGTTCAACTTCACAGTAAGCACTTTATACATATCCGGGATGGCACGCAACTGCTGGTAGCACTCCTCGGTCATCGGGTCGTCCAGGCAGAGCACCATCATGGCGCCGCCGCCACGGTGCACCCCCCGGCTCACCTGCATCTGGCTGATGTTGATATCGGCATTGCCGATAATTGTACCTACCACCCCGATCATTCCGGGACGGTCCTTATGCTCGGTGAATACCATGTAGCTGCCCACCGGCTCTATCTCCAGCCAGTAGTCATCCATCCGGGTCAGGTGAGTCCGGCCGCGGAGCGATGACCCGGCGACCAGCGTCTTGCCCGCTCTGGTGTTTACTTCCACCGTCAGCATATTGGCGTAATTCTCGCAGGTAGGCTCTTTTTGCTCGGCAACGCTTATGCCACGGCTATCAGCGATGATATCGGCATTGACCATGTTCACGCGCTCTTCGGTAAGACCTTCCAGCAGACCGGCAAGCACCGCCACTTTCACCGGTTTGGTGTCCTCCCGGGCGATATCTCCCTGGTAGCGGATGGTCAGAAAGTCCGGAGGCCCCTCCAGCAACTGCACGGCAATTCTGCCGACAGTCGTCCCGACCTGGATATACGGGCCCAGTACCGACATGGCTTCCGCTGGAATCATCGGTGCGTTGACCGGAGACTTGGGCGAGTGCCCCTGAAGAACGGCCACCACCTGTTCCGCAACATCGATGCTGGCGCTGGTCTCGGCTTCAAAGGTTGAGGCGGCCAGATGCGGGGTGGTGATTATCCGGTCACTCTGGAGCAATATATTGTCCTGTGCCGGCTCTCTGCTGAAGACATCTATCGCCGCCCCGGCCAGTTGGCCCTGATTGATAGCATCATAAAGTGCCCCCTCATCCAAGATGCCACCCCGGGCGCAGTTGACCAGCATTGCCGTAGGTTTGACCAGCTTTAGCTCATTGCTCCCGATTAAACCTTTGGTGCTGGCATTGAGCGGCACATGTATGGTAATAAAATCGGCCGTTTTCAGCAGCGTTTCCAGCTCTACGAGCTGTACGCCCAGCCTCTCCGCCCGGTTTTCCGAGACCATCGGGTCATAGGCGATAACTTCCATGCGCAGCCCCTTGGCCATTTCGGCCACCTCGGTCCCCACGCGGCCCAGCCCGATAATGCCCAGCACTTTGTTGCGGACCTCCGCACCTTTCAGCTCGCGGCTCCATATGCCGCTGTGGAGAAGGTCATGTGCCTGCGGTATGCGGCGCGCCAGGGCCAGCAGCATGGCGATGGTATGCTCGGCGGTAGAGACGATGTTGCCTTCGGGAGAGTTGACCACAATGATGCCACGGCGGGTGGCGGCTTCCACGTCGATATTATCCACCCCCACCCCCGCTCGGCCGATGACCTGCATCTTTCCCGCGGCCTGGATAATATCGGCGGTGACCTTCGTCTGGCTGCGTACCACCAGAGCGTCATAATCGCCGATGATAGAGCGCAATTCCTCCGGTTTAATGCCCTTCCTCACCGCAACCTCGGCATGCTGCCGCAGGATATCAACGCCCTGCGGCGCTATCTGGTCGGTAACGAGAACCTTCATAGGCTGCCTCTTTTCTGTGATTAAAAATGAACTTCTGTCAACTCAATGCTACACAAAATAATATCTTTATGTCAAAAACAGGCTCAGGTGCTTTCTTCCAGCCTGCCATACCTTGACAATACCCATGTTGTATGCTAGTCTGCAGCACATAAAGGCAGGAGAGACCCGGTGAGGGCGCCGAAGGGGAAAGTCCTTCCTCTGGAAGGGTGAAACTCTCAGGCAAAAGGACTGCCATAAATAACACCTCTGGAGAGACCGCAGTCAGGGGTCACCGAAGGGGCAACCCGTGAAGAACGGGCTATCTCTCAGGTAAAAGGACAGAGGGCTGATCTATAATCACATAGATTAGCCTTTTTTGTTTGCAGCCGAAGGAAATGAATCGGAGGCAGAGAAATAATGAAACCACCAGATTACAGGTATACACAGGAACACGAATGGGTCTGCCCTGAGCCGGAGGGCAGGGCAAAAATCGGCATAACTGATTACGCCCAGTCCCAGCTTGGCGATATCGTCTTCCTTGATTTGCCTGAGGCCAGCTCCCGGATAAAACAATTCGAGAAAATGGGCGAGATTGAAACGGTAAAAGCGGTGTCCGACCTTTTTGCCCCGGCCAGCGGCAAAGTGCGGGAAAGAAACCAGGCGGTGCTGGATAACCTGGCACTGGTGAATGAAGACCCATACGGCGCCGGCTGGCTGCTGCGGATTGAACTGAGCCAGCCTGCCGAGCTGGAAGCGCTGATGAGCAGTGATGAATACGAGAAATTTGTCGCCGGGCTATCTCAGGAGACGCCAGAATAAGCGGGAGGGTTTGTAGCTCAATGCCTTCACCTTATATTCCGAACACTGACCAGGACCGTGCCTCCATGCTACGCGATATCGGTGCTGGTTCCGTTGCCGAGCTTTTTCAGGACATCCCCGCCCGGTTCCGCGATGTCCCATTCCACCTGCCGCCACCGCTCACCGAGCTGGAACTCAAGGGGGAGATGAGCGAACTGTCACGCCAGAATGCCTGCCTGGACGAGTACGTCTGCTTTCTCGGCGCCGGCTACTATCGCCACTTCGTCCCCAGTGTAGTCGGCCACATCACGGGGCGCAGCGAGTTCTACACCACCTATACCCCGTATCAGCCCGAAGCCAGCCAGGGAGTTCTACAGGCGATATACGAATATCAGTCGCTGGTCTGCCAGCTGACGGGAATGGAAGTCAGTAACGCCGGCATGTATGATGGTGGCTCGGCGGCAGCCGAGGCATCCCTGATGGCCTGCCGCATTACCGGCCGAAGAAATATAGCAGTACTATCGACAGTAAACCTAAGATACCGTGAGGTCATCGGCACCTATGGGCGCGGGCAGGATATAACCATGCATGAGTTGCCGCCGGATTTCAAGGAAATGCCCGACAAATGTGCCTGTCTGGTAGTGCAGCAGCCCAATTTTTTCGGCTACTTCGAGGATGTTGCCCGTTACGCCAAGCTTGCGCACGATGCCGGGGCACTGCTGATTGTCATTTTCGACCCCATTTCCCTGGGGCTCTTTCGACCGCCGGGAAGCTATAACGCGGACGTTGCCGTGGCCGAGGGACAGCCATTGGGCAACCCGCTGAACTTCGGCGGGCCGGGACTGGGCATCTTCACCTGCCGCCAGGAGCACCTGCGCCAGATGCCGGGCCGCATCGTTGGCCAGACCATTGATGCTGAAGGTCAAACCGGCTATGTGCTCACCATGGCCACCCGTGAGCAGCATATCCGGAGGGAGAGGGCGACGTCGAATATCTGCACCAACGAAGCGCTGGTGGCGCTCGCCGCCACGGTTTATCTGGCGGCCATGGGGAAAAACGGGCTGCGCCGCGTGGCCGAGCTCTGCTACCACAAGGCCCACTATGCTGCGGAAAATATCAGTAAACTGAAAGGCTATTCCCTGGCCTTCAAACAGCCCTTTTTCAAGGAGTTCGTCGTCCGCTGCCCTCAGCCACTGGAAAAGATAAACCGGATACTCCGGAAAGAGAAAATCATCGGTGGCCTTGATGTTAGTCACATGGTGGACAACGGGATGCTGCTCTGCGTCACCGAGATGAATTCCAGACAGGAGATAGACCGCCTTGTCTCCATCCTGGGGTCGCTATGAAAAAGAGTAAACATTATCTGCTGCCGGATATCAGCCGACCGGAAAAGGCAGGCTGCCGACTTCCTGAACTGGATGTGCCGGCGACCGAGCTACCTTCCGGGGAACTTATGCGCCAGGAACTGGTCCTCCTCGAGGTCAGCGAAGTCGAGCTGGTGCGCTACTTCACTTCCCTCAGCCGGAAAAATTACGGTGTGGATACAGGCTTCTACCCGCTCGGCAGTTGCACCATGAAGTACAACCCGAAATGGCATGAGGACATTGCCCGGTTCCCCGGCTTCCAGGATATCCACCCTTATCAGCCAGCAGAGACCGTGCCGGGAGCCATGCAGCTCATGTCCGAGCTTCAGGAACTGCTTGCCGAAATCACCGGCATGGATGCCACCAGCCTGGCCCCTATGGCGGGAGCCCAGGGTGAGCTGGCCGGGCTGCTGATGGTCAGAGCCTACCACCGCTCGCGTGGCCAAGACCACCGGCGTAAAATACTGGTGCCGGACTCGGCGCACGGCACCAATCCGGCCACGGCTGCCATGTGCGGCCTTGAGGTGAAGACCATCCCTTCGAACGGCGATGGCAATCTCGATTTGAAAAGTCTGGCTGACCTGTTGGATGAAGAGAGTGCCGCTCTGACCCTGACCATGCCCACCACGCTCGGCCTCTTCGATCCGCAGATTTCCGAGATAAGCGCCATCGTGCACGAGAGAGGTGGGCTGCTCATCGGCGACGGCGCCAACCTGAACTCTCTGCTGGGGAAGGTGAAGTTCGGCGACCTCGGTTTTGACTGTGTCCAGCTTAACCTGCACAAGACCTTCAGCACCCCGCACGGCGGGGGCGGCCCCGGCTCAGGGCCGGTATGCGTCAAGACAATTCTGGCCGATTTCCTACCTTCCCCTCTCGTGGCTAAAGACAAAAAGCGCTGCCAGTTTATCTCACCGCCCAGGACAATTGGCCGGCTGGGCGCGGCCGGCGGCAACTTCGGCGTCATGGTCAAGGCATACGCATATATCCGCTCGCTGGGTGCCGAAGGTCTGAAGGAGGTCAGCGAGAACGCGGTTTTAAACGCCAACTACATCAAAGAAAAACTGAAGCCGCATTACCAACTGCCCTATGACCGCACCTGCATGCACGAGGTGGTCTTCTCCGGCAAGAGGCAGAAGGCAAAAGGAGTCGCCACGCTGGACATCGCCAAGCGCCTGCTCGACTATGGCTTTCACCCACCCACCATATACTTCCCCCAGGTGGTTGAGGAAGCTATTATGATTGAACCCACCGAAACGGAGAGCAAAGAAACGCTCGATGCTTTCATCGAGGCCATGGTTGAAATCGCCGCAGAAGCCGAGCATAGTCCGGAACAGCTGCATGGTGCACCGCACAGCACTCCGGTCAGAAGACTGGACGAAGTGGGTGCCGCCAGAAAGCCGGTCCTGCGCTGGAAAATGAAATGATAGAAACACCTGATAGCCGCCAGACATACTCGAGAGCCTGTGTCGTTAAATACCTCGGGTTGGTCCCATACCAAAATGCGCTTATTCAGCAAGAGACACTGAGGCAGTTGCGGGCGGAAGGCAGAATTCCAGACACGGTCTTATTGCTGCAGCACCCGCATGTTTACACTACCGGGCGGTTCCGGGGCGAAGAGGACATTATCGTTCCGCCGGAAGGTATCCCGGTCAGACGTACCAATGGCGGGGGCAGCGTCACCTATCATGGGCCGGGACAACTGGTCGGCTATCCTGTTATCGACCTCAGGGCAAACGGAATGAGCGTCCGCAAATATATCTGGAAACTGGAAGAGGTCATTATTCGCTTTCTCGGAGGCTTCGATATTCAGGCGCAGCGTTATGATGAGTATTCGGCAGGTGTCTGGGCGAGAGGGCAGAAAATCTGTTCCATCGGTATCAATGTCAGCCGCCACACCACCACCCATGGATTTGCCCTCAATGTGAACAATGACCTAAAATATTATGACTATATCCGCCCATGTGGCCTGATAGAAGCGTCGATGACCTCCATGGCAACGATTCTCGGCCACCGGGTGCCATTTGATACTATAGTGCGCAACTGGATACCTTTGTTTTCGGCAATATTCGAGTTGGAGCCCAAAACGGACATGGCGCTCCCCGTTGAGGAGGTCGCCATTGCCTAGGCTGCTGCTGGCGAGGCACGGCAACACCAAAGGCAACAGCGCGGAGAGGTTCTGGGGACAGACCGACGTCGAACTGAGTGACAACGGGATATGGCAGGCGGAGCGGCTTGCTGACCGCCTTAGCGAGGAAAAAATCGATTCCATTTTTTCCAGTGAACTGCGCCGGGCTTCAGTCACCGCCGAAATCATCGCTGCCCACCACTATATAAAAGTTATCGCCTGCCCGGAGCTGCTGGAGATAAATTTCGGCAAGGTGGAGGGGTTTTCCTTCAGCGAAATCGGTCAACATTACCCGGAGCTGGTCAAGGCCTGGCCGACCCGTGACCCTTCCTTTTGTTTTCCCGAAGGTGAAAGCATCACTGACCTCAACAACCGGGTAATTAGATTCCTTCCCCGACTCGATGAGTACACTGCCGAAGATACCGTTCTGGTGGTCGCCCACGCCGGAGTGCTGCGCCTTCTCATCTGCCATCTGTTGAAGATAGATATATGGCACTGGCGGCAATTTCGCACCGATTTAGCCTCGCTCAGCATTGTGGAGACCTATTCGCAGGGAGCCACATTGACATTGCTGAACGATACCTCCCATTTACACCAGGCAAAGGCTTTCGTTTAGCTTCCCACGTAATTCTGCCTGTGTTATACTCTTATTGTAAATCAGGTTTTCCCTTTATAATATTATGGTGGACCTTGCCGAAGCACAGCAGAGAATCGAAAAGCTAAGGGCTGAGATAAATCATCATAACTATCGCTACTACGTGCTCGACAGCCCTGAAATCAGCGACGCTGAGTACGACGCATTGATGCGGGAGCTGAAACAGCTTGAGGAAAAGTACCCCCAGCTCTTGACCCTTGATTCGCCTACGCAGCGCGTTGGTGCCAAACCTCTGGAGGCCTTCGGCGTGGTGGAACACCCCATTCCCCTGCTGTCCCTGGGCAACGCCTTTTCCGGCGAGGAACTGCTCGCCTGGCACACCCGCATTTCCCGGCTGCTCGGCCAGGCTAGTTTTGACTTCGTCGGCGAGCACAAGATAGATGGCCT
>Ga0180438_10008713_pt1 | contig 12838 bp, 13 predicted proteins | sample SS_ome_12_FD_132455 | JGI IMG/M metagenome (GOLD analysis project Ga0180438, IMG submission 132455) | Hypersaline lake sediment archaeal communities from the Salton Sea, California, USA - SS_3_D_2 metaG | ecosystem: Environmental > Aquatic > Non-marine Saline and Alkaline > Hypersaline >...
CGCAACCGGCCTCTAGACATTGTTGTCCAATTAACGGGTAACCAGCAGTTTCCCCAATTCTTCAGCGTCCCGCATCAATTCTTCATTATTTGCGATCTCGCCGGCCTTCATCGCACTGCCGTAAACCATGCCAGTAATCTTTGATCCTGTGTATCTAAAAGCATCTTGAAATGTTCGCAACGCATTCACACATCCGGATTTGAATACATCAATGTCCCCGTAACTCATTGCTATAGCTATCCGTTTACCTGAGAAAGGATTTTTTGCATAGGCAGGGAGTGCATAACAGCGATCCATGAATATCTTTGTCTGAGCGGACATTGTAAACCAATAGACTGGGCTGGCGATGACCCATGCGGCTGCCTTTATCAACTTAGGGTATATTTCCTGCATGTCGTCTTTGATTGCACATCCTTTGCTATCATGCTTCTGGCAATTATCACAACCCCTGCATGGGTTGATTTTCAGGTCTTGTAGAAACAGCGTTTCCACTTCTGCACCAGTAGATTTTGCACCTCGAGAAATCCGGGCTGCTAATGTGGAGCTATTTCCTTTTTTCCTCGGGCTACCTAAAATAACCAGTACTTGCTTGTTCTTTGCTTTGTGTTCCAATGTATTTGCCTCCAAAATGGTATTCAGTAGACTATTCCTTTCTCTGGACGGTGATTTCCGTTCCTGTGGATACTTTTTTGAATACAGTGGCGTTGCCGATGATTTTACCGAAAATGGTAACCTTGCTCGCAGCGCGAATTTCACCAGTATTGCTTATAGGCGTCGGCCCAAAGAAGATACAAAATGCATTTCCTGCAGGCCAGTAACCTAAATCTCCTGTGTTGACCACTTCTTGTCCAGCCTCTAGTTCAAGGCTAAGTGGAATCGGGAAATATATTTCATCTCCCCATAGATTGACATGTCCTTTCAAGGGCAAGGCTTCCCAAATTGCCTTCGCCGTTCTGGTATCATTAAGCTCGGCTTCTGCCTTATTGTCCCCTCCTGTTATCTTAATTTTCTTGCCCATGTTGGCTATACCAGGAACAGGTGTATTATACTATATGAACTTGGTGTCAATCTCTAGCAAGGGGGTGAAAATGAAAGTAGCCACAGTGGATGAAATGAGAGACTTGGACAGGCGTGCTATGGAAGAATTTGGCATCTCGCAAGACCTTTTAATGGAGAACGCCGGCCAGGCAATTTACTTCGTCATATCGCAGGAACTGGGAATAAAGAATCGCAAATTCGTAATCTTTTGTGGTGGTGGAAACAATGGTGGGGATGGGCTGGTAGTGGCCAGAAAGATTCACTCAAGTGGTGGGGAGGTAAAAGTCTTTCTTCTCGACGATGAAGCCAAATTTAGAGGGGCGGCAGGAATGAACTTTAAGATAGTGTCCAGGATGCCCATAGAGATGTCCAGAATCAACTCAATTGACCAGGCGATACCAGAACTACTTGATTGTGACGCTGTCGTGGATGCCGTGTTCGGAACAGGTCTTGTCAGAAAAGTCAGTGGGGTATATGAAGAAGTAGTTCAATTGATAAACGAGAGCCAAAGCACAATATTTAGCGTGGATATTCCTTCGGGTATAAATGGTGATACCGGGGAGGTGATGGGTGTGGCAGTAGAAGCAGATTATACCGTGACATTCGGGCTTCCCAAGTTGGGAAATATACTTTATCCAGGATATGAGCATTGCGGCAAGTTGTATGTTTCACATATATCATTCCCTCCCGGTCTCCATAATTCCCATGCCATAAAGGTAGCAATAAATAATCCCGTAGAGCTTCCAGATAGAGCCACAGATACTTATAAGGGCAACTATGGAAAGGTTTTGTTTATTGCCGGCTCCTCGAGTTATCTTGGAGCGCCATACTTCTCCGCCCTTTCTTTCCTCAAAGCCGGAGGCGGCCTTTCCTACTTGGCAGCACCCAAAACGATTTCCTCATTTCTGGCAAGTAAAGGAAGCGAGATTGTTCTTATTCCGCAAAAAGAGACATGCTCAGGAAGCATAGCGCTGGAAAATAAGGAAGAGCTTTTAGAATTTTCCCAAACAGTGGATATGGTGGTCCTAGGTCCCGGTCTTTCGCTAGCAAAAGAGACGCAGGAACTGGTGCGAAATCTAGCTCCGAAAATCGATAAGCCTCTAATTATAGATGGCGACGGGATTACTGCCATTGCTGAAGACCTGGGGAAAATAAAAAAGAGGAGAGCACCAACGATACTTACGCCTCACCTGGGTGAGATGTCTAGAATAGTTAAAATGGAGATAGGCCAGATAAATACAAATAAGATAGATGTATTACAGCGTGCAGCAAAGGAACTAAACGCTGTAATTATTTTAAAGGGGGCACATTCACTTATAGGCTATCCAGATGGCACAGTCTTCATCAACGTAAGCGGTAATTGCGGCATGGCTACAGCCGGGAGTGGCGATGTACTAACGGGCACTATCGCTGCTATGCATGGTCTCGGGTTAGTCCTTGAGGATGCAGCGAGAATTGGTGTGTTCATCCATGGATTTTCCGGTGACGTAGCCGCTGTGGACAAAGGTGAAGATGGGATAACGGCGCAGGACATATTGGACTGTCTCCCCGAAGCGATGAAGCTTTACAGGGAGAATTTTATAGAAATCTCCGAGAATCTCTACGAAAGTATTTTCCTGGTTTGAATGAGTATCGGGGACTATTTAGCGCGCATTGTAAATACAGCATAAAAGCAGCTTGATGCTTTGCTGCCTATGATGAGGTAAGGCAAAAATGAAAGCGATGTTGCTTGATAGAATCTCAGCAGTTGAAGAAAAACCTCTGGAGCTAGTGGAATTGCCTACACCTACTCCCAAACGAAACCAAATTTTGATCAAGGTCTCTACTTGTGGTATTTGTCACACTGAACTCGATGAAATTGAAGGCCGAGTTTCTCCTTCAAGATTACCCATGATTTTAGGTCATGAAATTGTCGGCAGAGTGGAAAGTTTGGGGCAGGGGGCAAGTAAATTTAAGGAAGGCGATAGAGTAGGAATTGCCTGGATTAACTGGGCATGTGGTCGGTGTGCCTTTTGCCTGAAAGGCGAGGAAAATCTCTGTGACGCGGCAAAATGGACCGGGAAGGATGCCGATGGGGGCTATGCCCAATATACTGTAGTATCAGAGGAATTTGCTTATCCGATTCCTGAAAGTTTTAGCGATTTGAAAGCTGCTCCTCTTTTATGTGCTGGTGTGGTTGGCTACAGGGCTTTAAGACTCTCAGGAATAGAAGATGGTGGAGTGCTTGGACTTTATGGTTTCGGAGCCTCCGCACATATTATCATCCAGGTTGCTAAGTATAAATATCCCCATGGCAGGGTTTTCGTCTTTACGCGACCAAAACAAAAAGAGCACCAAAACTTAGCCAGGAAATTGGGGGCAGATTGGGTTGGGGCGACGGATGATACTCCACCGGAAAAGCTCAACTGCGCTATCGATTTCACTCCTGTGGGTGAGCCGGTGCGCCAGGCTTTAAGGAATTTACAAAAAGGGGGAAGGGTGGTCATAAATTCCATTCGCAAGACAACGCCTATTCCGGAATTAGACTACACCGAGCATCTCTGGTATGAGAAAGAACTGAAAAGCGTGGCTAACGTAACCAGAAGGGATGCTCAAGAATTCCTGCCCTTGGCTGCCGAAATTCCCATTGTCCCTGAAACCCGGGAATATAAACTGGAAGAGGCCAACGAAGCCTTGATTCTGCTCAAGGAGGGGAGAATGCATGGGGCAGGAATTCTGAAAATGGCCGAATAAAAATGATTTGAAGAGATTGGTATGATACGAGATTTAATAATAAAGAACAGAAGCTGTCGGCGGTTTCACGAAGAAGTTGACATAAAACTCAAATCCTTGAGAGAACTTATTGACCTTGCCCGGCTCTCAGCGTCGGCAAGAAACGCGCAACCGCTTAAATATATCCTTTCCTGCGAGCCTCAGAGAAATTCACTGATATTCCCACATCTAACTTTGGCTGCATATCTTAAGGACTGGTCGGGTCCCGGGGAAGGGGAGAGACCAGCGGCATACATTATTATTCTGGGGGATACAGGGATAAGCCGATTCTTGGCCTATGACGCCGGGATTGCAGCACAGAGTATCCTGCTGGGAGCCACTGAGAAAAGCTTGGGTGGCTGTATTGTTGCTTCAATAGATAGAGAAGAACTTCGTAAAGCTTTGGACATATCATCGAGATATGAGATATTGCTTGTCCTGGCTCTGGGCAAGCCCAAAGAAAAGGTCGTGATAGAGACGTTCGGCCCCAGCGGGGATACCAAGTACTGGCGTGATAATGAGGGAGTGCACCATGTGCCCAAGCGACCTCTGGATGATATAATCATCGCTTAGCTGACGACAAGTAACAATATTTTGCATCATTTACGAATTCGAGCAAACAGGTGATGCATTAGCAAGTATCGTATTTGGGACATTTTATCTTAATCTGAACCGATGTCCTTAAAGTGGGAAAACTTTTTAACAAGGAGATAGCTTATGGAATGCAGGCTTAATAAGTATGGGCGAAACTCATTGGCAACAAAAGTCTTCTTCAGCGACGAAAGTGGTTTCGAAGTCGCCTCTGTAATTGTGACAGGTAAAACTGATGCGGTTCTCATCGATGCACAGTGGACATTGTCGAATGCACACCGAGTAATTGCAGAAATATTGGAGACAGATAAATATCTTAAAACGATTTACATTACACATGCGCATCCCGATCATTACTTTGGATTGGGTACTATTGCAGAAGCCTTCCCGGAAGCCCGGGTTGTAGCTCTCCCTTCAGTAGCCAGTGTCATCAACAGACAATTTTTCGGTAAAATGGAGCACTGGGAAAAAGTGATAGGAGTTATTAACGTACCCAGAAAAAAGGCCAAAATTGAATCTCTCGCCGAGAACTACTTGGAACTGGAAGGTGAACGTATCGAGATTATCCCCGAAGTGATGGGTGATATGAAATATAACACGGTAGTCTGGATTCCTTCCATAAAGACTCTGTTCGGCAGCGATGTACTTTTCAATCAAGCTCATCCCTTTACGTGCGAGCTTACTAGTGAAGAACGGCAGCGATGGATACGGGATATTGAGCGCTTGGAGAAAATGGATGCTGAGATAATCATTCCCGGTCATCAGAAACCGGGAATGCCATTTGATTCCAGTTCCTTTGATTTTACCAAGGAATATCTTATCGCTACTGAAGATGAACTGGCAAGAAAAAAGGATGTGGCCGGATTCTATTACGCCATGGTTAAACGCTTCCCGGAAGCCAATCTCTTCATCAGTAATGAAATGAACGCAAATGTATTCAAAGGGGGTATGAACTGGAATTGGCGTGAATATTAGAGTATTCTTACTGATAATTGCGAATAACCGAGGAGGATGGATCCCATGAAACTAAGAGATAAAGTAGCTGTTGTTACCGGTGGGGGGACAGGGATTGGGAAGGCCATTTGCCTAGCTTTGGTTAACGAAGGAGTGCTCGTGGTCATGGCCGCTCGTAATCTCCCCAGATTAGAGCAGGCAGCTGATGATATCAAATCTAGAGGCGGTAAGGTGAGAGCCATACAAGCCGATATTTCTGACTATGAGCAGGTAAAGAATATGATAGCTCAGACTATTAAAGACTTTGGGCAAGTTGATATATTGGTAAATAATGCTGCCAGAGGTACTTTTAATAACGCTGATGTAGTCGATATGAATTTGAAGGAATGGCATGATAGTCTGGCGATAAATCTAACAGGGACTATGTTCTGTTCTCGAGAGGCACTTAAGTATATGATTCCCCGTAAAAGCGGCAGTATTATCAACATTAGCAGCGTAGCGGGATTATCTGGAGTTCCCAAAGAAAGCCCCTATGCCGCCAGCAAATGGGGTGTAATCGGCTTTACGGAAACGCTAGCTATCGAAGCAGGTAAATTCGGAATTCGTGTTAACTGCATTAGCCCTGGTGCTACCCGGACTCAAGAATTTGAAGACTGGGTGAAAGTCTCTGCTTCTGATGCTGGTATCTCCTACGAGGAAATGATGGGTAAACTCACGGATAATAACGCCCTGAAGAGAATAGCCGAACCATCTGAAATAGCGGCCTGTGTCGTGTTTCTGGCCTCGGATGATTCCAGCGCCATAACTGGACACAATCTAATTGCCAGTTGTGGCTTTCATTTAATTCACCCAAACATGATCCACTAAGCACGTGTCTAATCGATCTTTGGATGTTATAATCGTCGTGTAGATATGTGCTGAAGTAAAAACGGGAGTATTTTGCCACGTTATTTTATTTGGACCATCGGTTGCCAGATGAACAAGGCAGAGTCTCAGCAAATAGCTGACCTCTTGGATTCTGCCGGCTATGAGTCAGTAGACTCTTTTTCCAATGCTGATTTAGTGATTCTCAATACATGTGTGGTAAGACAAAACGCTGAAAACAAGGTTGTAGGTACCCTGGGTTTATTGAAGGGCCTAAAGAATAAATTTCCCGATCTACAGATACTGGTTACCGGGTGCTTTGTCAATTCACATACACGAGAATTGCAGGGAAGATTTCCTTACGTTGACTTATTATTCAAGCCCGGCGATTATCCTGAGCTAATTGCATGGGGGCAAAGACATGGGATACCGATTGAACGTCGACCACTATACTACCATAGCAATAATGGCTGTACAGCAGCTTCACCATGCGCTCTTATCCCTATCATCCAGGGGTGTGATAATTTTTGTTCATATTGCATCGTACCCTATAGGAGAGGGAGGGAGGTGAGTCGCCCTGTAAAGGAAATAATCTGTGAAGTGGAGGCATTAGTAGGGCAAGGTATAAAAGAAGTAACCTTACTGGGACAGAACGTTGATTCCTACGGACATGATTTACCGGGGCATCCCGACCTTGCCGATTTGCTTAACGAATTAAGTAAAATAGACGAACTTATACGAATTCGCTTTCTGACAAATCATCCCAAGGATATGAGCTCAAAGCTCATTGAGGCCATATCTTCTCGAAACAAAGTTTGTGAACATATGGAACTGCCTGTTCAGGCTGGTGATGATGATATATTGAAGGCTATGAGGCGAGGGTATACCGTGGGACAATATAGAGAACTTGTTCATGCCATTCGCCGAAAGGTGCCTCAATTGTCTCTGAGCACAGATTTAATCGTTGGCTTCCCCGGCGAAAAAGAAAAGCAATTTGAGCACAGCCTGTCTCTGGTCAAGGAGATAAGGTTTGATGTTGTTCATGTAGCGGCTTATTCTCCTCGATCTGGCACCATTGCCTGGCGGGAATATCAAGACAGCGTTCCTGCAGAAGTGAAAAAGGAAAGACTCCGTAAGATTGAGCAACTTCAAGCAACTATAGCTGGTGAAATTAATTCAGAGCTCCAGGGCAGACAGGTGGAGGTGTTGGTAGAGGGTACTAAGGGTGAAAAATGGTTTGGACGCACCCGGAGTAATAAACTGGTATTCTTTGAAGATGCTGGAGATTGGCTGGGCCAATTAGTAAAAGTAAAGATTGAGAAAACAAGTCCTTGGTCTCTGGGGGGCGATATTAAAAAATAAATAGTTAAAGGAGGGTATATTATGGAAACATGGGGAATGATTATCTTTTTGGTAGCAATTTTTGCCATTATGTATTTCTTGATGATCAGACCGAGGCAAAAGCAACAAAAAGAACACGAGGCAATGATGCAGGAATTGAGGGCGGGAGACAGAGTGATTATAGCCGGCGGGATTTACGGGCAAATTGAAAGTCTTGGTGAAGAAACTGCAATTATCAAGATAGAGTCGGGAGCAACAATGAAGGTTGCTAGAAACAGTATACTTGGCAAACAAGAAATTGAGGAAACTAGCAGCCAAATATTCTGACATTTATGCCTAAAGATTTTTCTCTAGGCCGACTTTTTTCTCCCAGCAGTGTTGCTGTAGTGGGAGCTTCTTCAAACCCTGTTTCTGGTGGATACCAATTCACTCGTTTCCTTATAGACCACGGCTTCCAGGGCAAACTTTATCCCGTGAATCCAACGTTAAGTGAGATTTTCGGACTGGAAGTTTATCCGAGGTTAACAGAAATCCCCGAGTCAAGCGTGGACTATGTAATCTCCTGCGTACCTGCCGAAGGTGTCCTGTCTTTACTTGATGATTGTGGCAAGAAAAATGTCAAGCTAGTCCATCTATTTACAGCCAGGCTGAAAGAGACAGGGAGAAGAAAAGAGACGAAGCTTCAAAATGAAATCCTGGAAAAAGCGAGAAGACTGGGCATTAGGATACTCGGACCTAATTGCATGGGAATCTATTACCCAAAATTAGGGTTGTCCTTTAACTATGAACTGCCCGTAGAATGCGGACAGGTGGGAGGATTTTTTCAGAGTGGGGGAGGCGCTGGGGAATTTGTTCGTTATGCTGCTTTAAGAGGAGTTCGTTTCAGTAAAGTTATCAGCTATGGTAATGCCTCAGACATTGATGAGGTTGAGTTATTGAATTATTTTGCCTCCGATGATGAAACAAAAGTAATTGCTTCCTATATAGAGGGAGTTAAAGATGGCAGGAGATTCGTTGAGTCGTTGGCGCTGGCTGCGAGACAGAAGCCAGTCGTAATTCTTAAGGGGGGGAGAGGGAGAGCGGGGGCAAAATTGGCACTCTCCCACACTGCATCTCTAGCGGGTTCTATCAATGTTTGGAAAGCAGTGTTAAAGCAATGTGGAGCTAGCATGGTCGGTAATTTTCAAGAGCTGATAGACCAGATTGTCGCCTTTAACTTTTTGCCACCTATTACGGGCAAGAGGGTAATCATTGCCGGGGGTGGAGGTGGGAAGAGTATGGTCTCAGCCGATGTTTGGGAAGAGGAAGGTTTCGAGTTGCCGGAATTCTCTACGGGATTCAGAAGGAAACTTAAAGAAAAAGCACCCAGACTGTGGGATTGGATCCGAAATCCTATAGATTTTTCTCTTTTTCAAGGCACACTTATGGCGGACATAGACCTGTCGGAGTGGCTTAGTGGTGAAGAGGTATATGACCTTTTTGTTGCCAATTTGACTCAAGACGACCCTCTGCCCAATGATATATGGGAAAAGGCATTAGCACCGAACTTTCTACCAAGCATATTGACAATCAAGAAGAATGGTAAGCCTTCAATTTGTGTCATAGAAACGGGAGAGATTGGTTTAGAGGAGATGAAAAGTTGGAAATGGCGAACTATCACTGAGACGCGGAAGCAAGTCATCGATCAGGGTTTAGCCGTTTTCCCTTCCCCTCAGAGTGCGGCACAAGCAATAAGAAGATTTGTGGATTACTGGGTATGGCGCAAAAATGAAAACCAATTACTGTGATTATATTGTAGTTGGCAGTGGCATTGCTGGACTTTATATTGCCTTGCTCGCTATAGAACGAGGCAGTGTCCTCATTTTAACCAAGGGAAATATAGATGATTGCAACACCCGATACGCTCAAGGGGGTATTGCTGTTGCGATGGGCAAAGATGATTCCCCCGAATTGCACTTCGAAGACACTATATCTGCCGGGGCTGGCTTATCTGATGCTGAATCGGTACGCATTTTGACCGATGAAGCCGCCGATTGCATTGCTGATTTAATCAAATTTGGAGTGCCATTTGACACTTTGGACGGTGAAATTACCTTGACCAGAGAAGCAGCTCATAGTATATCGCGCGTTATGCATGCTGGTGGTGATGCTACCGGGGAACATATCGAGGTTACCTTAAGTCACCAGGTACGCTCTACTCCCGTTAAAGTCTTGGAGAACTGCTTGGCTAGTGAAATTTTAGTGCGGAATGGCAGGATAATTGGCGTGAAAGCTCTTGATTGCCGTACTGGCTCGGTGGAAGAATACCACTGCCAGTATCTCATCTTAGCTACTGGCGGTGCCGGTAAGTTGTTTAAATATACAACTAACTCCGATGTAGTCACTGGTGACGGGATATCTTTGGCATTTGAAGCCGGTGCAGAAATAAGCGATATAGAATTTTTCCAGTTTCATCCCACTGTTCTACGCCTGCCGGGAGTAGCTCCTTTCCTCATCTCTGAAGCAGTCAGAGGAGAGGGTGGCATACTCAGAAATGTGGAGGGGCATCGTTTCATGCCGGATTATACTACTGAGGCGGAGCTGGCGACCAGAGATATTGTAGCTCGCAGCATTGTTTATGAAATGAATAAAACTCACAGCGATAGAGTTTTTCTGGACGTTACACATTTGCCGTCTCGGTTAATTACCACCCGCTTTCCCCATATATATCGCTTTTGTCGAGACCATGGGCTGGATATCGCCAAGGGACTCATCCCCGTTGCCCCAGCTGCTCACTACCTTATGGGAGGAGTGAAGGTTAATAATTGGGGAGAGACTAATATCTCCGGCCTATTTGCTGTCGGCGAGACGGCTTGCACTGGAGTGCATGGTGCTAACAGGCTAGCATCGAATTCCCTGCTTGAGTCGGTTGTTTTCAGCAAGAGGGTGGTGCAAAGAACTGAAACGACTAACCCTCCTCGTCATCACGAGGTGCGGAACATTAAAGCAATTTCCTATCGCCTGCCCGATAGAAAAGCGCTATCCAAGGCGCTATCCCTTAATCTACCCAATCTACAGTCTCTTATGTGGGACAAAGTAGGAATCATTCGGTCTGGCGAAAGCCTTGAGGAGGCGGTAGACATTTTTACCACCTGGGAGAGTCTCCTGCCTCAACCAAGTGACCGCCCCTCCTATGAACTGAATAATTTGGTATTATGTACCAGGCTCGTTACCGAAGCTGCTTTACTCCGCAAAGAAAGTCGCGGAGCTCATTTTCGCACAGATTTTCCGCAGACTTCGCCAGAGTGGCAGCGGCACATTGTTTTCAAAAAAAATGCTACCAAGTAAGTCTCAGATTGAAGAAATTGTCGACGGCGCCTTAGCTGAAGATCTTAGCATGGGTGATGTAACTACTGAAGCCTTGATAACCAGCGACCAACAAGGAATTGGTTTTATCATGGCCAAAGAGGGAGGCATTCTGGCTGGCATAGGAGTGGCTGAACAGGTTTTTCATCGAGTTGATCCAGAGTTAAAGTTGGAGGTTTTAGTAGAGGATGGGGCTAGGGTTAAGTCAGGCACAAAAGTGGCCAAAGTATCAGGAAGAATTACCAGCATTCTCAAATCTGAGAGAGTAGCCTTAAATTTTCTCCAGCACTTGAGTGGCATTGCCTCGGACACCAGTCGTTATGTGGAAAGAGTTGAGGGTTTGCCGGTGTGCATTATGGATACCAGAAAAACCACCCCGGGCCTGAGATTGCTGGAAAAGTATGCCGTAATGGTGGGTGGTGGGAAAAATCATCGCATGAATTTGGGCGATGGCATTCTCATTAAAGATAATCATCTGGAGACTCTCCGAAGCCAGGGTTTGAATATCAAAGAGATTGTAGCTAAAGTGAAACAAAATGCTCCACGTCGTTTGCCAGTCGAAATAGAGGTCAGAACAGTCTCAGAAGCCTTGGAAGCTGCTGAAGCTGAAGTAGATATTATCATGCTCGACAATATGAATCTCGAAGATATGCGCAAGGCGGTGGAATCTATTCACGGTCGTGCTTTGATTGAAGCTTCGGGTGGAATCACACTCGATAACGTACGGGCTGTAGCTGAAACCGGCGTCAATTATATTTCTATTGGAGCCCTTACCCACTCCGCCAGGGCTTTAGATATCAACCTTGAGCTTGAAACTCGGAGCTTTTCTCAGCAATGACTAGATAACGCTCTGGTCCGTCCTCAAAATGACTCACTGTCAAACCAGCTCGCTTTATCAGCCCTCTTAGCTCGACTTCATCTGGTAGAAGGTGATTAGCTACTGCACCACCAATGGATTGATGAAGCCGATTAAGCATCTCCCGGCTCATGGTGTGGCAGATTACCACCCGACCATGGTTTCTAAGCACCCTGGCTATTTCCTTTAATGACCTGACCTTATCGTCAAAATGAGGAAAAGCACTGTTGCACATAGCCAGATCCGCAGAGTTATCAGGCAAAGGAATGTCGACTACATCGGCCTGAGCAAAACCAACTATGGGAGGAAAGTTTTTAGCTTGTGCTTGAACTAGCATCTCCGCTGAGAAATCCAGGGCGGTGATTTTTCCCTTATCACCCAGTTCTGCGATTAGAAGGGGCAAAAGGACCCCAGTACCGCTGCCAATATCAAGCACATGATGACCTGGTTTAATGCCTAGTTCCTTGACGATGTTGTCCAGGCAATTCAGCCTCTCTGGGGTAAGCTCTTTGTCCCAGGTTGGAGCCAGTTGGTCGAAATATTCTTGCAGTTGCATAGCTAACCTCTTAATGCAGCTTGCTGCCATCCCTTCACTTTTCTCTTAGGGGAGAATGCCGTGGCCAGGCCGAAAATAATAGCGGAAGTTATTACTATGGCGGCACCTGAGGGAATATCGAGCAAATATGAGACCGTGAGTCCAACCCAGCAAGAGATGACACCAAAGGCAACAGCAATGAGAAGCATTCGCTTCAGGCTATAAGTAAGTTGATAGGCAGCGGCGGCAGGATTAAGTATCAGACTGTAAATAAGCAAACCGCCTATGCTTTGCAGGGAAGCTGTGATGGTTACGCCGGTGGAGAACAATAGGCCATAGAAAACAATAGTCGCGGGTATGCCCACGGCTAAGGCTACATCTCGATGGCAAATCACTGCTTGAATTTCCTTATAGAAAATGGCTACCAACCCAACTAGTGCGCCTGTTATAACACCTAAAAAGATGATGTCTTGTTTACTAACAGTCAATATACTCCCCCAGAACAGGTTTAGGGCTTCAGTCCTGGCTCCTGGCATCAGTCCCATGAAAAGGAAAGCAAGTCC
>Ga0180438_10008714_pt1 | contig 12838 bp, 4 predicted proteins | sample SS_ome_12_FD_132455 | JGI IMG/M metagenome (GOLD analysis project Ga0180438, IMG submission 132455) | Hypersaline lake sediment archaeal communities from the Salton Sea, California, USA - SS_3_D_2 metaG | ecosystem: Environmental > Aquatic > Non-marine Saline and Alkaline > Hypersaline >...
ACGGTTCGAACTTCGATTCCTGGAGGCCTTTCTCGTTCCTGAAGATCAATCCGAACGACGACCAGAAGGAGATCCAATGGAAGCTCGTCGATGGCAAGGCGATGCAGATCGCCTTTGAATTCAAAGGCAAGCGTCGCAAGCAGTTCCTCTGCACGAAGAAGAGATTCGGCGACTACCGCCTGCATTTGGAGTTTCGGTTGCCTGAGGATGGCGGGAAGGGCAACAGTGGAATCTTCTTCGGGCCGTTGTACGAACTTCAAATTCTCGACAGTGCTGGAAAGAATATCCCTGGGCTGGGCGACTGCGGCGCGGTATATCAAATCCGTGTACCCGACGTGAGCGCAGCTCTGGGACCGGGCAAGTGGCAGACGGTCGATCTGGAGTTTAGGGCGGCGCGTTTCGACGCGGCCGGACATCGAATCGAAAGGGAGGCCGCCCGCGTAACCGTCCGGCTTAACGGTGTGCTTATCCACGACAACTTCAAACTGTCGCTACGGCGGAACAAGTATGCTGCCTACCCCGAGGAGCCGCTTTCGCACATTGTCTTGCAGGAGCATGGTTCCCCGGTGAAGTTCAGGAATATCTGGCTGGTTGAGAAACCGTCAAGGCCACGACAAAAGAAGAAGACACCGTCGACAATGCCAGGGCTGCCGCGTTAGGCTGGCCGGCTGCGGTGGCCCGCCGGCCGCCGTCCAGGGAATCCGGGCACAAGTGAATCGAGCGGCGTATGAGTGTGGAGGCCGTGGCGCCCTGATACCAAGACTGCGAACTGTGAGCCGATGAGGAACCCCGGAGATGAGAGTGAAAGCAATTCTGACTGGCCTGCTTATGCTTTCCGTTCCCGGTGCAGGTGTGCTTGCCCAAGCCACATCGAACCGAGCACGGACCGTAGGAGGCAGGGAGACTCCCGGTGAGAGACCGTTGGTGCTCGGCCATGGCGTCGGGCTTTTCGAGATCGGGAAGGTGCTGGCGCAAGACAGATTCGACAATCTCGACAACTGGGTGGTTCAGGTTCAGCAGCGGTCGGGGTTCAAGCCTGCGCGTGTCGAGGCACTAGAGAACTCGTTGGATTGCTTGGTCCCTGGCCGAGGATGCACGGTCTGGTTCAGGCAGAAGCTCAAGACACGCGTGACGATCATGTACGACGTGCTCTGCCCGACTCCGAAGCCGGCCATCACGGGCGTCCAGCCGCGCGACATCAACAACTTCTGGATGGCCACCGACCCAACCGGTTCCCCACAGGGGCTGTTCGATCCGGCTCGGTACACGGGTGCGTTCGGCTCCTACGACAAGATGCACGGCTACTACGCAAGTACCGGCGGTGGTGGGGCGGCGAGGGCGAACCTGACGACCCGGATGCGGCGATACCCCCGCGAGGTCAGCGGCAAGCCCGCCGCGCACATCGCGCTGAATGACAAGGACGGGAAGGCGGGGTACCTGATCACGCCGGACAAATGGATGACCGTGCAACTGGTCGCCTATGACGACGTGATACAGTACATCGTCAACGGCAAGCTGAACTACCAGATCCGCCGCGGCGATCACGTTCCGATCGAGGGGCGTGACCGAGATGGCGGGAGGATCGTGCGTGAGGCCGTCAAAGATCCGAACCGCTTCCCGGTTTACCGGGAGGGGCACTTCGGATTCCGCATGGTGGGAACCCATCACATCTACCGGAACTTTAGGGGCTACGCCCTCGCTCCGGACCGGCGCGAGAAGGTCCGAGTCTCTTCCGTGAAGGCCTTCCGTGAAGCGGTGACCAGGAGCAATCAGCGGATCGTGATGAAGCCGGGAACCTACGTGGTCTCCGACCTGCTCGACAGCACCACGGTGTTCAGCCTGTCAGGCTCCAACAACCACATCGATCTGTCCGGCGTCACCATTCAGATCCCGCTGAGCACGCTGCGGAAGATGACGCCGCGGGGAGCTCACGGAAGGGCCGCCTACAAACTCGCCGGCAACAACATCGCCCTGAGGGGGGGCACCCTTGAGAACACCTACCCGGGCGGCATGACCACGGTGACCGATTTCGGCAGCTACAACCAGAACGCGCAGTACTACCCGCCCAGGGGGGTGACCGAGATGAGCGTCAGGGGCGACGACATCAAGATCCTCGGGTGTACCATGACGGTTCGCGGATCGTACCCCTATGGGTACGGCAACATCTACGGCATCGGGCGCGGCAGCGCCGTTGGTTTGAAGAAACACTGCGGCATCCAGATCACCGGGGACCGGGCAGTCATCGACGGCTGCAGAGTCAACATCGAAGCGTTCGGCCACGCCATATTCATCCAGGGCGGCCACAACACAACGGTGAGAAACACGGTCGTTGAAGGCGGCGTCCGGCGCAGTGACGATCTGTACAAGGAAACCGATGACGGGGATCTCGCCAAGAAGTTCGGCCACGCGATGCAGTGGCCGAAAGAGGTGAAGGGACTTCCGATCCCCCGGGGCCATGTTCTCAACCTGTCAGAGGACGGCATCCGAGCCTACGGCAAGACCGGCCATGTCACCGTGGACAACTGCAAGGTCAGCAAGACCCGAGGAGGGATCAAGCTGTACATGGCCAAGAGCGCCACCGTCCAAAACTGCGAGGTCCTGGACTGCGTCATCCAGGGGTACTCCTTGCCGAGCAACGGAACCATCGCCAACTCGACCGGCAATGCAGCCTACGGCCCTTTACTGTACGTTCACTTCGATTCTCATTCGTCTCAGAAGATCGAACTCAAGCTGCTGCCGTCGCCTCATGGACTGGGAGACCATCCCCTGGCCGCTATCAGAGGCCGGGGGCATACGATCAAGCTCACCGGATCGGGCGGTGCCAAGCCCAAGACGCTGCGTCCCATCATTGTCGGATATCCGATGCGATTTGACTTTCTCTGCGTCGACTACCCAGGCGTGCCGAAGGGCTATGAGGAGAACTTCGCCAGATACTCACCGAGGGCCTACCAAGCCTCGGGGATCACCATCAACAACAGCACAGGCCACCCCGTTGTTCTGGGGAAGCTGTCCGCAGGGAACACCGTAACCAGTGTCGGTCCTATTCGGGACCATGGCGCCAACAACTCAACGACTGTGTCCCGCTGAAGATGTCGTTGCGAAGACGACGATCGAGGGCAGGGAGAACGCGGCTCAAGCTACGTACAAGAACGTCACAGTGGACGATCCCCATCACGATTCATGAGGTCACATAATGCCCAATTGGCCATGCACTGGAATCCTAATCCAGGGAGTCCGGGGCGATCAGGCTACTTGAGGCACATCACTGTGCCGTTCTTGAGCGGCAGGTAAATCCGCCCATAGGCGACGGCCATGCCGTCGTATGCGGGTTCGGCGGGAATTTTGTATTCGCTCAGTATCTTGCCGCCGACGGTTGAGAGTACGCGCAGCACGCAGACCCGGGGATCCGGGTTCGCTGGATCCAGGGGGAGGCCGCTCTTCGGTTTGATCGCTATGGCATCCAGCCATCCTGCCAGAATCAGGGCGTCACTCGCCAGGGCTATGGTGCGTGGCTGATAGTTCATATCAACGCCCCAGGTTTCAGGACGTGCATGCTCTATAGAGGGCCTTCCACTATATCTTCTTACCTTTGAAGTGCTGGACGTTTTTGGTCGCCTTGGTTGTCTCCCTGTCTTTGAATCTGCCCGTCTGGGCTTCACGTTGTGAGAGGCGAAGATCCTGCACCCAACTGGAAACCACGGGGATTCATACCGTGAGTACTTCTGGTGAGGATGACCCGTATGAGTTGGGATTCTGATATCTTTCGAGTATTTCTGGTATGAGTAGGGGTTCTTTATCCCATAGACAGTTGTGTCATTGAAGGCCAGGAGCTTACCTAAGCTGTCTTTTCCTGTCCTGCCCTGAACCTGCATCTTTATTCTATGTGTTGTGGTTACCTGGTCTTCCACGCCCCCAAGCACCCAGTTCTCACGATGAAACCAGGAGTCACCAAGGAAGCCCGTGTCGCATATCAACGTATTGAGCTTTGATACCGGTTGTAAGCTCAAGTCCTCATCGAACTGGGCCAGCCCCATGTTGATGAGCTTGCCATCGGATACCAGTAGGTCCATCTTGGCAAAGGCCTTCTGGTCCCCGGGAGCTCCCGCATCCAAGGTGATCTGCTTCTCACACTCGCCACTGGCCAGGTCGACCGCGAAGACGCGAATGCCGCCGTCAAGATGCGAAGAACGACCTGCGGCGAAGAAGACCGTGTTGTTTTGAACAAGCACACTCCCATGGATTGGCCAGAGTGACTCCAACTGATTGTCGACAACCGTCCGGCGCTCCTTCGCCCCCACGCGGAACCGCCAGCGCAGTGCGCCGTCTTTGGCGCGCAAGCAGTAGACACTGCCATCGACGCAGCCGAAAACGCAGAGACCGTTGACAAGGACGGGGGGCGAATCCACCTTGGCGGCTGTCGCTCGCTGCCAAAGAGGCTTTCCGGTGGCGCCGTCCAGACAATACACCACCTGTTCGGCTTTTGAGCACACCACCATGCGATGGTCGGCGACCACTGCAGCAGTAAGGTCGCCGCCGAGCTTTACCTGCCAGGCCTTCTTCAAAGAGCGAGGTACCCTCTGGGTGGTGGAACTGCTTCGTGTGATGTCGCAACGGTACATGGGCCATTCATCAGCTCGGCCCTGCCTGAGCGGAGGCTGCCATATCATCGTTCGTGTCCGGACGGATCCCGTTGGCGGAAAGGTACGCTTCATCGGATCGGAGAATGCGGGTCCCCTCTCCAGTACGGGCTCCAAGACCAGGCGCCCCTCGGAACGGGAGGAAGATAGCACATTGAACCCAGACAACATGTCCTGGGAGTAACATTGGCACGGATGGGGAGGGACATAGACATAGCCGTTGGCCGGCATCACACCGTACTGGCAGATCCCCCGCGTCCACAAATTGCCGCTGTGATTCCCCCCTTTCAGATCCATGAATTCGAGACCGCCCTGGCCATAGATAATGTAGTGTATTGTGGCCTTGTTGCGATAGCAGCGGTGGTGATGTACGCCGGGCAGGATACCGCGCGACACACGCTTCTTCACCTCGCCGGTATGCAGGTCCATCCCCCAACTCTCCTTCCCGCCTTCTCCGATGAAGTCTCTGCGGCTCGCGACCATCGGCGCGCCGAACCTGACCATGGGAAGCGTCCATGCCAGGCCGTCAATCACGAACAGGTCGCCCGCGGCCGCAAAACCGATCGCGCCCTTTCTCTCCCACAGTGTCCTGCCGGTCTTCGTTGAGAACGCACGAAGCTTCTTGTAGGTCATGCACATGATCACGTCATCATGGGCAACCACTGTGGGCGTGTAGTTCAGAAGGAACTTGCCTGTGAACGCAAACTCCGATTTCCAGAGAGCCTTGCCGGACGCCAGCTCGCGACACCGCAGGTTCTCGCCGTCAAGGTAGTAGACATGCTCCCCATCCGCAGTCAGCGACAGGCCGATATAGCCGGCGGTCTTCTCGTCTACGGAACGCCACTTCTCTCTGCCGGAACGGACATCATAGGCGACAACTTGTCGTCCTACGGGCCTGGCGTCTTTGGCCTCGACCTGCCAGAAGCCGATGACCTTCGACGACGCATCGGTGAGACTACTTGGATCGCCTACGACGGTAAGCAACGTCTCCCGGTCGACAATAAGCTCTTCTGTCTTCTCCGAGCCGGCAAAGGTCTGCAATGTCTTACCTGTCGCCGCATCGAGCATCGTAACCGGTGCCTCGAGGCCAAGGGTTACGAAAACACGGTCTCCGATAGAGACCAGGCGCCGCGGCATCTGGGCCGGGCCTGCGCGAAAGTTGGCAAGCTGGGTGATCCATACGGGGATGTCCCGCTTCCACAGCAACGTGCCATTAAAGGCATCCCGGGCGATCAACCTCCACTGTGAGGGCCGGTGAATCAGAGAGGTGTGTCCCTCATCCATTATGTAGAAGATACGGCCATTGCTGGAAGTCAGCGCGCTGATACTGGCCAGTGCGTCGTGGTCACGTGTGTATTCCGGCCCGGCCTTCCACTGGAGGTGTTTCGGGGGGCCGACCTTCGTGTCCTGTGCCACGGCATTGTTGGAGGCGTCACGCAGGAAGTGGGTCCACTCATCGATGTCCTTGGGCCGCGGCTTGACGGTCTTCTGCCAGCTTCCGCCGTCTTTGGTCAGCGCAACGCCGTTGGGACAGAGCACACGCATGACCTCGGTGGTTGGAATCTCGCCTGCGTCCTCGATAACGATCAGGTTCACAAGGTTGTCATTGAACGGGAGCGTTCTCTTTGTCCAATGCTCAACCGTTACCTCACCGTGTAATCCGTGCTCAACCATGCGTCTTCGTGCGGCAGCCACTTTCGTCGCGTCGCGATCCAGTCCATGGACCAGGAACGCGTGGGTGTGGCGCAATGCCGAGGTGAGTTCGCCTTCGCCGCAGCCGATATGCACAACTAGTCCGCCCTTCACACCGGACAGCCGAAGAACGTCATCCGCGACCCCAGCCACAGCGGCATTCGCTACGCACGCTATCAGGACCAGGCATAGTTTCATCAGATGATCCTCTCTTCCTGTTTCAGATACATCACGTTGCCGTTGTCGACTGCTGTATAGAGGCGGGAGGCACGCGCAAGTGAGCATCGTGGCCGGGGTTTCCCGGATAGCCTGGCCCGGCTACGCCGCCGGGCGATGTCGTACCCATTCTATTGCCCTTCAACGAGGTCAAACCGTTGGATAAACGGCAGGGATCTACGCGCCTTGCCGATATGGACCCCCCATTCGATCCGCTTGCCCGCTCCACTGTCCGCAAACGCTTCGGAACGATACGCGCCTGCCGCCGTCGGGACATTGGAGATATCATGCGTCTTCGAAAAACGAAGCCCATCTTCGGCGTACATGATGGAACGGATGATCTCTTTCGGCCCGGTGGTGCCAATCAACGCGGCGACCCCCTTGCCCTGAGGCCAGACCAGTACCTCGTGACACCCGGGAATGACAGGATTGTCTTTGACCTTTACGTACGGCCCTTCGGGCTTGTCCGCGATGGCCAGTCCCATCCTGGTCTGCGCGGGACTCTTTCCGAGCTGGCGGCCCTTGTAGTAGAACCAGTACTTTGTGTCGCGGACGATCAGGCAGGCGTCATCCACGAGGTGACTGTCGAAGTCCTCCGGTTTGTTGCTGTTCCTCAACGCCGGGTTGGTGGCGAGGCGTTTCCAGGGACCATCGGGCGAATCCGACACCGCGATACCGATCTTCGAGTCCGGATTGAAGGGCCTGCGGTACTTTCTGGAGGTGCCGGTGTAGAACAGCCAGTAGCGCCCCTCAGCTACAAGGATGTTGGGCGTGAAGACACTGGCGCCTTCCCATGTGCCGGTTCTGCCCTTGTCGAGCGCCTTGCCCTTCTCCGTCCACTTGCGGCCATCCCGCGACGTCGCATACCAGACGGTCGCATCGTATCCGGGGGAGATCTTCCCCTTGGAATACCAGACGTAGTAGAGGTCTCCGACTTTGATGATATCGCTCGGGTCCCGGCGCATAACCCCCTCTTGCTGGCCGATCCCGATTGCCGGCGTGTAGATCGCCTTCAGTGAACCAACGGTCATCGCCTTGGTGTCCTCCGTCGAGGCGCCAGTGGATTTCGACAGTGGTTTCGGGTTCCTCACAAACGCAGCGGAGCGATTGTCTTCGGCAATGTCCTTTGCGTGCGTCTTCACGTAACCGGCGAGCCGTTTGACCACGTCCGGGTGGGCCTTGAGAACGTTCTGCTTCTCGCCAACGTCGCTCTTGAGGTCGTGGAGCTGCGTTGGCTTCCCATCATCGACATGGAGCTTCCACTTCCCGGACCTCACCGCCTTGAGAGAGTTGTCCCGGTAGTAGAAGAACGCCTCGTGGGGCGTGGGCGATCTCCCGACGAGGGTGGGCCAGATGTCCTTGCCGTCGATCGTGCGATCGGTCGGCATCTTCGCACCGGCCAGTTTCGCGAATGTTGGCAGCAGGTCCATGGCGGTCATGATCCCATCGTTCACCTGACCGGCCGGGATCTTCCCGGGCCAGCGGATCACCGTGGGCTCGCGCATGCCGCCCTCGAAGGTGCTTCCCTTCCTGCCTCGCAGCGGCCCCGCCGTCCCGATCGCCGCGCCGTTATCCGAGGTGAATATGACCAGCGTGTTCTCATCGAGTCCGTTCTTCTTCAGGGCATCGAGGATCTGTCCCACAGACCAATCGATCTCGCTGATGGCCGGCCGAAAGAGCTTCCGGCGCGTGCCGTAATCCACTCTCTTCTCCTTGCCCAACTTCGCCTTGACGGCGTCGGGAACATCGGCCATGAACGGCGGCGAAACGTGCAACGGGGCGTGAGGAATCGGGTGCGGCACATAGAGGAAGAACGGCTTGTTCTTGTTGGCTTCGATGAAGCGGACGGCGCGATTCGTGATGCGCTGGGTCAAGTAGTCGGCATCGGGATCCACCTCGATGACCTTCTCGCCGTCGAGCAACGGCAGCGGCGGAAACTTGAAGTGCTTCTGCCTTGGGTGAAATGGATGGATGTCGTGACTGTACGGAATGCCGAAGAACTCATCGAAGCCTTGTCGTGTTGGGAGGAACTCCGGCTGGTCCCCCAGGTGCCATTTCCCGAAGATGCCGGTCGCGTATCCCGCCGACTTCAACATCTCGGCGATCGTGATCTCATTTGGATTCAACCCCTTCTTGTCCGCGGCGAGCAAGACGGCGAAGTCGGACCCGTAGGCCATGTCGATTCGCTTCGGATAGCAACCGGTCATCAGCGCGGCGCGAGACGGCGTACACAGCGGCGCAGCCACGTAGAAACTCGTCAGCTTCATGCCCTCGGTCGCCATCTTGTCGATGCGCGGCGTGCTGACATGCCTGCCGCCGAAGCAGCTCAGATCGGCGTAGCCCTGATCATCGGTGAAGATCACGACGAAGTTGGGCGGGCGCTCGGCATCATCGGCGACCACAGGCTCACCACAGGCAGCGACCGCCGCCCAGACGATGGACGCCCGGATCAAGTGCTTCGATATCATTGATTACCTTTCCTGCGGGTCTTTCAGATGGATGGCCCGTTGATCGGCCCCCTTGACGTGCACGTCGCCCAGTTCCGCGCGGATCGCCTCTGCCTGCTTCTTCAGTCGCGCCACCACTTCGGGGTGCTGCCTGGCGACGTCCCGTCCTTCGCCGAGGTCGTTCCTGAGATTGAACAGGACATGCTGACCGAGGGTCACGAACCCCTTCCTCTTGCTTGGTCTCTTGGACCAGAACGGCTGATCCCTCGGCGTCCGTGGCAGATGCAGTTTCCAGTTGCCCTCGCGCACCGCCTGTAGGTTCGTGCCGTTGTAGTAGTAGAGGAACTCATGGGGCGTTACAGTCGTTTTGCCTTGAAGAACAGGGAGGATGCGTTCTCCATCGATCTTTCGATCACTGGGTTGCTTCACGCCGGCGAGTTCGCAGAACAGCGGCAGCAGGTCCATGCTGGTCAGCGTGACGTCGGACACTTGTTTGGGCGGGATCATGCCGGGCCACCGAAAGACGCCGGGCACACGATGGCCGCCTTCCATCGTGCAGTACTTCCCGCCTCGCAAACCGCCTGACGACCCTGGGCCGGTCGGTCCGTTGTCGGACGTAAAGACCACGAGCGTTCTCTCATCGACGCCTGCATCGCGGATTGCCTTCATGATGCGACCGGTGCTGTGATCCAATTCTCTTACGAAGTCGCCGTACCTGCCTTTCTTCGATGTCCCGATGAACGCTCTCCTCGGCCTTAGCGGGGTGTGCACGATGTGATGCGAGACGTAGATGAAGAACGGCCCGTCCTTTTGTCGCTGGATGAACTCAACGACTTCGTCGGTGTACCGCTTGGTCAACGCTTCGCAGGGGACGTTCCTGGCTTCAACCTTATTGCCGCGGTAGAGCGTGTTGTGATTCGGCCCGCGGCGCGGCGCGTAGTTGCTGGGGATGCCCAGGTGCTCATCGAAGCCGGCTTCGAGCGGATGCGAGCCTTCGACCTCCATGCCCAAATGCCACTTGCCCACCATCAGCGAACGATAACCCGCGGTCTTGAGCAGTTCTGGAATGGTGATTTCCTCGGGCGCAAATCCGTAGTGCCTGTACTTCGAAATACCTTCGTTTCTGGCGACTGGCATGCCGCAACGCATCGGATAGCGTCCCGTCAGAAGCGCTGCACGCGAGGGGCTACACACGTTGGCCGGCACGAAGAAGTCCGTGCTGCGGAATCCCTCCGCCGCCAGGGTGTCGAGATGCGGTGTCTTGACGCCAGTGGTCCCGTAGCAGCTGAGGTCGCCGTAGCCGAGATCGTCGGCAAAGATGACGACGAAGTTGGGCGTCGTCGTGTCTGTACGAGATGCACGGCTTTCCGGTGGCGCTGCCGCCTGTGGCCTTGGTGCTTCCGAGGACGGTGCCATCTGCTTCCCCCGCCTCTTCCTCCCGGGTCTGCCCCGTTGGGGAGCATCTCCCTTCTGCTTCGGACGGTATGAGTTCAGCAGAGCCTCCATCCGCTTCACGACCTCGGGGTACTCCCGATAGACGTTCTCCGTTTGCGCCAGGTCACTTTCCAGGTCGTAGAGCTGAGCGGGCGGGGCGCCCCTCTTGATTCGGCCGTTCTCGATGTCGCTGTTGGCGCTACCGGCGAACGCAGCCGCGGCCGGGCCGCCCCAGGCATGGTCACCCGGTCTGGAGCCAGTGAACCCGCCGCTGCCCCGCGCTGCGATGTACATCCACTTGCCCTTGCGGATCGCAAGGTTGCGCGGCTGTCGGGGAGCCAGCACCAACTCCGTTCGTAACGGCTTCTCGGGGTCGCCCACCAGGGCGGGCAGGATGTTGACGCTGTCCTTGCCCTTCAGGGCCCGGACATCCTGGCCGGTCAGCGCCGTGAAGGTGGCAAGGAGATCGACTTGGCAGATCAGTTGATCGGACTTTGTTCCGGCCTTGATCTTGCCCGGCCACCTGGCAATGAACGGAACTCGGTGTCCACCTTCCCACACACCGAACTTAAAGCCGAGCAGGTCTCCGTTGATCTTGTGCCCGGCCTTCATGGCAACACGACCGGCAAGGTTCAGCATGCCGCCGTTGTCGCTGGTAAAGATGACCAGCGTGTTATCGCTCAGGCCGTTGTCTTCGAGACACCTGAAAATCTCACCGACCATCCAATCCAACTCATGGATGAAGTCGCCATAGAGCCCGCACTGGCTGGTGCCCTTGAAGCGGGGAGCCGGGGTAAAGGGGTGATGGATATTGGGGGTCGAGAAGTAGAGGAAGAAGGGCCTCTTCTTGTTTGCGGTGATCCACTTGACGGCCTTCTCGGTCAGCAAGGTTCCCGTCTTTTCGTCGTCATAGATCCGGTGTGCTTTGAGAGCACCACCGAACTTGTTGGGGCTCTTTCTGGACGCCGCTTCCGGAAACGTCGGCGTCGGGGAAACCGGCCTGCCGCCGTAGACCAACGGATCGGACGGGTCGTAGCCGACAATGGTGTCATCTTCCACGTAAACATAGGGAGGGGCACTGTTCACTACGGGAATGCCGAAGTAGTGGTCGAAGCCGACATCTTGCGGCCCGGGCCTTAGCGGCAGCTTCCAATCGTTTCTGCCCTGCTTGAAACCAAGGTGCCACTTCCCCATGCAGGCGGTCGCGTAGCCCTTGTTCTTGAACACCTTTCCAATCGTCAACGTCTTCGTGTCGACGATAAGTCCGGAAGTAATCGGAAGCGGCCCCCACGTTCCTTTCCCGCCGTTCGCCCTCAACGGGTACTCCCCCGTCAATAGCGCATATCGCGACGGTGTGCAGACCGCGGAGGCAGAATGGGCATCCGTGAACCGCCGGCCTTCCTTGGCCAGTCGATCGATGTTCGGCGTCTTCACTTTGGTTGCGCCGTAACAACCCACGTCGCCATAGCCTAGGTCGTCGGCGAAGATCAGAACGACGTTGGGCGGCAACTTCCGGGGGCGCTCGGCGGCTGGAGCTCTATCGTTCTTGCCCGCGAACGCGACGCCTGCGAGTAGAAGAAGGAACGTCCATCGGAGTGGATTATTCACCTGGTTGTTATCCTCGTCATTGTCTCTAAGCAGTTCCGCACAAGTTTCCGTGGAGCAGGTACTTCAACGTCGAGCTACTTCCTGGCCCGCTCGATCACCACGCAATCGAGACCGAAGAACGTGGCTGGCTTCTTTGACCGGGGGTTGGACGCTACCACCTCAGCGCGGAGGGTGATGGCGCCGTCGACGGGTGTGAACATGCCCAGCGGGATGGGGCCGGTCACGCCCACCTTGGCTGAGTACGTGTCGATGTCCTTGCCGGTGCGTTGGCCGTTTACGCTGAAACGGAGGATACCGTAGTCATGGCTGGTCGTGGCGTGGACGAGCACCTTGACAGCCTGGTCGCCCTTGACCGGCACGCGCAGGTCGACGAAGTCGCCGACTTTCGTGTCGCGCACGAACATGTGCTGACCGCCGCTCCAGCGATGCATGCCGTAACGCTTGAGGTTTTGCTTGCGGATGATCTTCACACCTTTGCGGCTGGCGGTAGCCTTGAGCACCTCGCATTCGATGGCGTTGTCGAAGCGTTTGACCCGCCCGGCGGGTCTGGTCGGCGGCGCGGGCGCATTGGCCGGCGGTGGGATGAATGGCTTGGCTGCCTCCTTCGGGGCCGGCGTGCGGTTGGTGGTTGTGGCGGCAAAGCCATACCAGTATGACCCAACCGCGTAGGCCATGTCGCATGGCTCCCAGTGCCAGACCTCCATGTCGACCTGCAACGACTTGCCGAACGGCATCGTGTCCAGCGCCCGGGTGCGGGTTTCGGTGCTGTAGCCCTTTGTGTCGCGCTCAAACGGGGGCTTCTTG
>Ga0180438_10008716_pt1 | contig 12834 bp, 10 predicted proteins | sample SS_ome_12_FD_132455 | JGI IMG/M metagenome (GOLD analysis project Ga0180438, IMG submission 132455) | Hypersaline lake sediment archaeal communities from the Salton Sea, California, USA - SS_3_D_2 metaG | ecosystem: Environmental > Aquatic > Non-marine Saline and Alkaline > Hypersaline >...
CTCAGCCGGAAACTGGTCGATGGTTATGACCTGATTGTGTATGAACACTTAACGATAACCAATATGGTGAAGAACCATCATGTAGCCAAGTCGATTAGTGACGCCGGCTGGGGGCAACTCATGTGTTTTACCGAGTACAAAGCGGAGGAGGCTGGTACTCTGGTAGAGTATGTGAGTGCCTATAATACCACACAACTGTGTAGTAGGTGTGGGAAGCTGGTGCCGAAAACACTGGCAACCCGTATCCACCGCTGTCCTTACTGTGGACTGGTGTTAGCGAGGGACCATAATTCTGCAATCACGATTTTACACCGATCCACTCACTATGTAACATCACCATCATCGTCAGGGCAGGGACTGCCCGTTGAGCCTGTTTGACATATCCCGTTGGGGAATGGATGATTCAGGAAGCCACCCTATTTATAGGGTGGTAGTTCACTCAATTTGTATAGCAATTAGAAGAAATTTTCGAGTTCTAAACTTAAGAATTGCTTTTCTACAAATTTTTTATAAATATTTAATATTTTAATATAAGATGAAATAATAGATTTATATTACTTGAAGTTTAACCACCACATAAAGTCAACTTCAAATAACTAATAGAAAAAAATCCAATAAGAAAGAGGAGAGCATTAGAATTGATAAAAATCTCCATCGTTAAAGCTGGTAATATCGCCACATCAACAGTAATTGACATTCTTTTAGATGAAAGAGCTCATAGAGAAGATATCATGATAAGAACTTTTGGTACTGGCTCAAAAATGAATTTAGAGTATATTAGAGAGGTTTTAAATACCGCTATCGCCATTGATCCAGATTTACTACTGTATGTAGGACCGAATATTTCCTCAAAAAGGAATATTGAAATCGCTAATATCTTACGTGAGTTAGACATACCAATTATTGTGATAGGAGATGCAAAAGACCTAGGGATCACTGAAACGTTAGATTTGTTCAATATCGGTTATATTATTTTGGAGGGAGATCCCTTACTAGGGGCTAAAAGAGCAATACTTGATTCTACAGAAATGGTATTATTTAATGCTAATATCTTGAAAGTGCTTTCAGTATCGGGAACAATCCGCTTATTGCAACATGAATTGAATAAAGTAATCACTAGTCTGAAAGATAAAGGAATCCATCTACCTAAAATAATAGTGAATTCTGATCTTGCCCTGCAATATGCTGGGATTAAAAATCCCTATGCTCATGCAAAAGCAAAGGCCGCCTACGAAATGAATATCCTGGTCCACAAGTTAAATTACCAAGGTTGTTTTGTTCTTAAGAAGAAAGATGAATACATCCCCTGTGTAATTAGTGCACATGAATTGGCGGAGTCCGCTGCAGACCTGGCGCAAACAGCAAGGAATATTGAAAAAATCAATGATTCTATTTTAAGAGATCCACATGATCGGTTTGGAAAAATATTAAAAAAGACAAGGCTTTATGATGATTTATCTGTCATTTAAATCGAGAGCGATATAACTTCAAACCAATCGCTTATTTCTTTATTAATAAACGTCTTAGAAGTTAGCAGAGTCTCAAGTGATCATATAAATATGTTTGATATTTTAACGACAAAATAAGTGAACTAAGCCCTTTTATAGGAGTTCTGAGTATTATAGAATGACTCAAGTGACATAGATGACAAGTAGTTTTTACTACTAGGGATTAGTATGATAGAAAAATTTGACATTATCATCATAGGTGCTGGGTGTGCGGGTCTAGCTGCTGGGATATACGCTGGGCGTTTTGGATTAAGCGCTGCCATATTTGATAAACAACTTCCTGGTGGTCAGATAAATCTCACGGACATTGTTGAAAATTATCCTGGCTATGAACTGATATCAGGACAAGATCTATCAGAGATAATGGTGAAGCAAGTAGAGAATGCTGGTGCAACAATCTTTGAATTTGAAGAGGTTCGTGATTTAGATCTCTCGCAACCTATAATGAATGTAGTTAGTGATATGGGCGAATACGAAGCCAAGGTTGTAATTCTTGCAACAGGATCAAATTATAGAAAATTAGGTATCCCTGGCGAGAAAGAATATACAGGAAAAGGCGTGAGTTATTGTGCAACGTGTGATGGGCAACTTTATAAAAAAAAGAAGGTCATAGCAGTTGGGGGAGGAGATGTCGCTGCAACTTATACAAGATATCTTAAAGAAATTGACGTTAAGGTGCGTTTAGTCCATAGAAGAGATCAATTACGTGCTAAAGAATCATTGCAAACGGATTTAGAGCGTCTTGGTGTCGAGATTATCCGGGATACTATAGTTACAGAAATCTTTGGCGATGATGATGGCGTTACTGGTGCGAAACTGAAAAACATCAATACAAATGAAGAAACAGAAATGGAGCTGGATGGCGTTTTTATCCATATCGGGAGCCTGCCAACCAACGACTTAGCCAAAAAAGCGGGCATTGAACTTGACGAGCGTGGATACATTGTTGTCAATGAAAAGAATGAAACAAATATACCAGGAATTTATGCTGCAGGAGATATTACTGGAAGTGAAGCTCAGTTAGCGATAGTAGTTGGTGAAGGTGTTAATGCCGCTATCCATGCCTATCAGTATATAAGAGAGGTCTGATATAGCTCTTGAACGAAACTACTACTAGATATTGGCTTCCTATTTCACAAACAATACTCGATTTCTTTAAAGGTGCTTTTTTCCTTATTGAAAACTAGACAAAGGAATCATTTCGAACTCAATAGATGTCTTGTTCACAGTGGTGACCAATATACTCGCCGCTGTACTCTTTCCTTCTATGCTCACACTTACGAGGGCAGTATTCACACGTCACATATTCATTAGGAGTTGCAGCAAAAACTCCTGAGATTGATTTTTTGGGCAACATTAAATAAGTTGGCGTAAGACGGGCTCCGATTGTATTTGGATCTATGATCTTAAATAATACTTCTTGCTGATTGATATTAAAGAGTTTACCTGTACCTGTTCCTGGTGAAAAATTGTTTATATTGTTACCTAGTTTTTCCTTAGCTAGAGAGCTTACGTAAAGCCTAACCTTATCTAAAGCATAATCTGCTATCTGCTCCATAATGAATGCTTTAAGGATACTATTCTTTGATTCTTTTGATGTATATGTTTCAAGTTGAGATCCTATTGTAACAACATGAGGAACAATTGTTTGATCATTTTCTACTGATTCTCCAAGGATTATACTCTTTATACTGTATCCATTGTCTACTTGGATCTCGGAATTATTAACCTTGGTTACTTGCACGAACTTGTATACAGCTTTTGGCTCAATTAGTTCTCGACATTCGTCTATAAGCGGTACAACATCTTTTTCTCTTATCCTTCTCTTACCTAGTGTTTCCAATAAATCATCAACATCCAATTCGAAAGGGATAGGATCGATTACTTCCATAAAAACGCCTTCCTTAATTTACGTAAACTCAATTGATTGCAGATGATATATTGCCAGTGACATATAATCATTTCTATATAACAAATGAGTTGATCAATTCATTGAGGAGTATATTAAAACTAAATAAGATTAGTAAAACTTTAAATAATAATGATAAACGACATCTGAGATGAAGCATTTACATCAATAGTCATCAACAATTGAGGGATCTATATTGCCAAAATACTGCAAAATCATTTTTCAGCCTAGTGGACGTCGAGGGACGTTTCCCTACAAAACAAATCTTCTGACTGCAGCTTTAGAACTTGGTGAGCCCATCGAATCTTTATGTGGAGGTAAAGGCTCCTGCGGAAAATGTATGGTTTTTATTGATACTGGAATCGTAAATGTTTCTGAGTTAACAGAGATCGAAAAGCAGATTTTGACAGAACATGAGATTTCACAACACTTTCGCCTTGCATGCATGACAAAAGCCATCGGGGATATAGAAGTTACTGTCCCCGAAGAAAGTCGACGCAAAGAACAAGTAATTCTGACCCAAGGTCGAAAGATTGATTTTGATATTAAACCTACTGTTAAACAATATTCTTTAGTAATACCTCTGCCTTCGTTGGAAGATCTATTAGCAGACAAAGAAAGACTTGTAAAAATGCTTGAACAAACTTATGGTTTGAAGAACTTAGTCATCGATTTTCTTGCGCTTAAAAGATTGCCTACATTGATAAGAGAAAACAAAGGAGAAATTGCTGTCACTGTATGGGATGAACAAGAAATCATCAATTTAGAGCCTGATAAGGCTCACAAGAGTTATGGATTAGCGATAGATATTGGAACAACAACAGTTGTTGTCTATCTACTCGAACTTGACACCGGTAAGCTCATCGGAATAGAGTCGATGACGAATCCACAAGTCGCTTTTGGTGAAGATGTAATCTCTAGAATATCCTATGTAATAAATAATTTAGATGGTCTTCAGAGACTTGGAGATATCATATTAACAGGAATTAATAGCTTGATTGAGCAATTAACCAAGAAACACAAAATAGACTATAATCAAATAGCAGAAGTCACTATCGTTGGAAATTCAGTTATGCATCATCTCTTCTTGAAAATTACACCAGAATTTATAGGTAGATCGCCTTTTGTACCAGTTACCAGCAATTCAATGACGCTGAAAGCAAAGGATATAGGAATAGCCATTAACCCTTCAGGGTATGTACATATGTTGCCTATTGAGGCAGGATTTGTTGGCGCAGATAATGTTGGCGTACTTATTGCGACTGAAATCTATAACTCCCCAGAGGTGAGTTTAGTAATAGATATTGGCACAAATGGAGAAATTGTATTAGGAAATAATGAAAAACTCTTTTCAGTCTCAACAGCCGCAGGACCTGCTCTTGAAGGAGCTCATATCAAGTTCGGAATGCGTGCTGCTGCTGGGGCAATTGAACGCGTGAAAATTGATGAAACCTTTGAACCGAAATATAAAACAATCGGTGATGAGAAACCGAGAGGAATCTGCGGTTCAGGCATTATCGATATTATTGCAGAATTATTTCGCGTAGGCATAATTGAGAAAAACGGCCGTTTTGCAGACATAGACACTTCCCACCTACGTAGAACCAATAAAGTAAAGGAATATGTCTTAGAATGGGCTTCAAATGCTGCAATAAATACAGATATCGTGATAACACAGAAAGATGTCCGAGAAGTCCAGTTAGCAAAAGCAGCTATGTATGCTGGTGCGATTATTTTAATGAAACGTTTCGGTTGCACAAAACTAGATAGGATACTGCTTGCAGGTGCATTTGGCAATTACATCGATAAGAAGTCCGCAATGTTAATTGGTTTATATCCTGATTGCGATTTAGAACATGTTAATAGCGTTGGGAATGCTGCAGGTGAAGGCGCCATAATGGCATTATTATCTAAAGAGAAAAGAAAGGAAGCCACGCGGATTGCCAGATCTGTGGAATATATCGAACTAACGCTTGAAGAAGATTTTGAACCTGAATTTATGGATTCGATGTATTTTCCTCATAGGAAAGATGAATTCCCTCATTTAAAAGAAATACTTGATTAAATCTCCTGATTTTTAGATGCCGTATTAGAATTGTTCACATCGTGGCTATTCCTAAACCTTAAGAACCCGCAGGTCTCGTCAAGAAAAGATTACACCACTATTGGGCTTTAAGTTGAATACATCAACTCTATCTGACGGTATTTTTCAATACGAAAACTTAATGTAGAAAACTGTGCTTATTTAGAAAGCTAGGAGGTAATATTATGCTTGTTACAAATAAAGAAGTTCAATCTGATGCCACAGCAAATGGGTATGCTGTTGGCGCTTTTAACATCAGCAATTTAGAAACAGTTTTAGCTATTACAGAAGCTGCTGATGAGGAAAAGTCACCTGTAATAATTGCTGTAAGTGAATCTACTATTAAATATGCTGGATTAGATTTTATCATACCAATGGTTAAAACTGCGGCAAAAAAGACTTCTGTACCAATGACTTTACATTTAGATCATGGAGCAGATCTAGAAATTTGCTCAAAATGCATTAATGCAGGCTTTACTTCCGTTATGATCGATGGCTCCCATTTAAACTTTGAAGAAAATATTTCTTTAACAAAGAGTGTTGTAGATTTTGCACATCCGAAGGGTGTATCCGTAGAAGCAGAACTTGGAAGACTTGCTGGTGTCGAAGAGACAACTGTGGAAGAAAAAGACGCTATCTTAACCGATCCCGATGCTGTTAAGGAATTTGTAGAACGAACAGGTGTTGATGCTCTAGCAGTTGCAATTGGTACGTCACATGGAGCTTATAAATTCAAGGCAGAACCAAAACTAGATTTCGAAAGACTAAAGGATATTAGAAAAAAGAGCGACGTTCTACTTGTTTTACATGGAGCCTCGGGAGTTCCTGCAGAGATAGTAGAAAAAGCCAATAAATATGGAGCAGAATTAGGGAAGGCTAAAGGAGTTCCAAACGAAGCTATTCAAAAGGCTATATCATTAGGCATATCAAAAGTAAACATAGACACGGATCTGAGATTGGCTTTTGTAGCTGCAACTCGTGAAATCTTCAGTATTTCACCAAAAGTATTTGATCCAAGGAAGATCTTAGGTCCAGCTAAAGAAGCTATGAAAGAAGTTGTCAAAGGAAAAATGCGTCTTTTTGGAAGTGCTTTCAAGGCAACCTAGAAAAAGGCTACATTTACTCTAAGGGAAAGACATCTGTTCTATCAGGATAATCTCTAAGTCTATAGCCCATTTCTTTGATTTTATCTCGAAGTTCGTCTGATTTTTTCCAGTCTTTTTGTTTTCTTGCCTCTTCCCGTGACGCAACCAAGTTTTTAACTTGTTCGGGAATCTCTTTTTCCTTACGTTCTTTCTGAAATAGACCAAATATTCGTCCAAGTTCATCAATCGTATCCAAAAATGTCTGCAGTATCTGTTTGTCTTCATTTTGAGTAATCGCTAGATTCGCTAATTTTATCAGTTCAAAATATTGTGCAAGCGCTTGAGCAGTATTGAAGTCATAATCCATTGAATTGAAGAATTCTTGTCTAATTTTTGATATTTCATCTAAGAATTCATTTTTTGCTCCATTCAACTGATTTGAGGCAATTGCATTTTTTAACAAGCGTTTTGCATTATAAATACGCTCTAGATTTTGTTCCGCTTGATTCATAGATTCCTCACTATAATCAATTGGATTCCGATAATGAGTTGATGCAACAAATAAACGAAATGCGTCGGGGTCAAACTTTTCGAGTAATTGGCGAATTGTTATGAAATTTCCAAGCGATTTCGACATTTTTTCGCCATCAATTGTCAAGAAGCCCGTGTGTATCCAGTATTTAACAAAGGGTTTCTTGCCAGTATAAGCTTCAGATTGCATTATCTCGTTTTCGTGGTGCGGAAATATTAAATCTCTAGCGCCACTGTGAACATCGAGTTGTGACCCTAGATATTTCATACTCATTGCTGAACATTCAATATGCCATCCAGGGCGCCCCCGACCCCACGGAGAGTCCCAATAAGGATCTCCTTCCTCTGAGTTTTTCCAAAGTGCAAAATCATAGGGATTTCGCTTTCCTTCTCTTATTGCTACTCTTGCTCCAGATCTCATTTCTTCTAATTTCTGTCCTGAGAGTTGACCAAACTCTTCAACAGTCGAAACATCGAAATAAACGTCACCATTGGATTTATAGGCATTTCCTTTCTTGATAAGGGTTGATATAAATTCAATAATCTCAGGGATAGTATCCGATACTCTCGGATAGAAATCTGCTTTTTCAATTCCTAATGCGTCCATGTCCTCATAATAAATCTGTTCAAATCGATCAGCTAGTTCCTGAGGATCTTCGTTATTCTTCTTGGCGCGTTTAATTATTTTATCGTCAATATTTGTGATATTGATAATAGTCTTAACATTAAACCCTTTATATTTAAGATAACGGATAATCATGTCAAAAGCTAAATATGTCCTGCCATGACCCAAATGCGGATAGTCATACACGGTTGGACCGCACACGTATATTTTGACTTCTTCCTCAGAAATAGGTTGAAATTCTTCTACCTTACGACCTAGTGTGTTATAAACATTAATAGTCATTTGTTATCACCAATCGAGCGAATTATAAAACAGCTTTTGATATTAAAAAACATTAGTTCTTAACATAACAATTTAGGATTTCAGAAAACCGATTTTTCTAAATCCAGTATCTTTGCCAAAACCTACCTTTAGTTTTTTTCGTCTCTTCAAAAAAGTCTCCCAGTTATCCATCATATTTTCAGCGACCAAGGCTTGAATAAATCTTTCATCCTCGATCATCGCTCCACCGACAAATTGGACTCCTCTTTTCCAGAACGGCTCGGGAGGAAGTGTCACAGATGGACCGATCACTGCCTTAAGCCTCGCTTTTGGAGTTTTTTCTATAAGTTCTTCTGTACTATGGTAGATCAATGAACTCCCAGTCGCGATTAATACGTCAGCTTCGGTAAGACCCTCAACAGAATCTACTAACTCTACATCTTCAGGAACTGGATAACGATCGGCATGCATGTCCAATAATAAAATACGAAAGCAATAGGGTTTAAGACGTGAAAAGAGAGGCATAGCTCCTACTATAGCTACAATATCCTCTTCAGGGAGAAACTTATCTTTCCATATATCGATTATTTCAGCATCTTCAATTATTTCATATTTATCGGAGTTTTTTAACATACTTGTTGTTAGAGCACTCATTACAGCGAGTCCATAACATACCTCCATTCCTTTTCCTTCATATGCCAGTTTTGCTAATGCATACACAGAGGGGAGGTCTTTGTCATTTTTTTTCAAAAAAACTGGAAATTCGTGAGGCCAGTCTCGTTCGGCAGAAGCAATACCTGAAGTCATATCTGTTAGTTGGATCCCAATAAAACTAAATCCTCGGGAAATGGTTTTCAATTTTGGAGGATCCTCGCCATGATATTCTGTTAAAATCTTATAGCATTCTTTTAAGATATCACTAACCAAGCACATACCTTCTAACACGTAGATTACATTAAGAATGACAGTTTTAGAGTTCTTTAACGGTTATTGTGTATTTCTCTGCATATTTAGAGAAATTTCTTGTTCCGCCACCTTCCATAATAGTTCTAAATGCTTTTTCTATATCTATAAAAGTCATACCGCTTACTGCATCTATCCCTAGTTCGAAAGCGTGATCAGGGATAAATGATGCTGTAGGACCTACAACCATTCGGAACACAGCGTTGGACGCTACCTTTAGAGGTTCTTCGAGTGAATGTTCTATTGTTGTTGACCCTGTAATGATTAAGATATCAGAGTCCTCAATATCCTCGATTTTTCGAGAAAGTTTCACACCTTTTCCAAGAAGACCTTCTGAAAAAGCAGGATTATCATCTATGATAGTAACACCTGCAGAGTTCTTTGCTAAAAAATTGATGAAAGGACCTATCCTACCGACCATTCCAACTTTTGAGTCTTTACTCAATGGAATATATTTGAGTGTATCTAGGTCTGTATACCTGTTGTACTCTTCAGGTCTGGATGCAATTATTAACTGGCTTAGAGCATTAACGGTAGCTAGACCGACTGCCTTTTCGAGAGGTTCGTCAGAAAGGACCATGTCAGCTAATTCCGTTGAAGATGTTTGATATAATTCTCCTGGTTTCTTGAAGACAGTACATGTAGTTGTTGCATTTCTCGGTGCATATCCAACACCCATAGCTCCTTCAAGTAATACCGCCTGATAGATTCTTCCTATGAGGACTTCACGAGTATCAGGAATATGGATTCCTTTGAACTTTGACTCTAGTACTGCTCTCGTTTTTTTCAAAAAAGTTGACATGACATCCTTTCCTTTTTAATAATTAATAATGATGATATCTTTAATCTAAAAACTTTAAGTTGTTTAAAACCCTGCAATGCAATGGAAAAAATAGGTTTGATATAAGAATGGTGCCGGGGGAGGGATTCGAACCCCCATAAAACGGTTTTGCAGACCGTCACGTCACCTCTCCGTCACCCCGGCACTTATTAAGATAGTACGTATGACATTATTGATCTGAAATATACTTTTCAGGATCTTTTTCGAAACGAAATTTGCAGCCAGGCGCGCAGAAATAATATTTTTGACCTTTATATTCCGTGACTAATCCTTTACCTTCGGCTGTTTTTTCGTCAACATCCATACCACAGATTAGATCCTTAGCCAATCAAATGACCTCCTTGAAGTATTCAATTTTATTTATTCATCTAGTATAAAAAATTTTGTTTAAAACAAAAACAAAAAGAATGGGGATTAGATCACACGCATCGGCTGAAATCTTTTTAGCCATAGTGAACTTGATACTACCGACACGCTAGAAGCCGCCATTGCAGCTGCAGCGATCATAGGCGAAAGTAAGCCCAATGCTGCGATAGGAATCCCCACTATATTATAAAAGAACGCCCAGAAAAGATTCCTTCTAATTGTCGACATAGTCTTCTTGCTTACGGCTATTGCGGCTACAACATATCGTAAGTCATCTCCAATTAATGTGATATCTGATGATTCAATCGCAACATCTGTTCCAGATCCGATGGCTATTCCAATGTCTGCTTGAACTAAAGCTGGTGCGTCATTAATGCCGTCGCCAACCATACTGACAATTTTTCCTTCGTTTTGTAGTGTTTTGACCATATTAGCTTTATCTTCTGGTAGTACTTCTGCAAACACTCTTGAGATACCTAACTGTTTTGCAATAGCATTAGCAGTTCGTTCATTATCTCCTGTCAACATAGTGACTTCTATATCCATTTTTTTAAGTTTTTCAACCGCTTCTTTAGAATATTCCTTCAGAGTATCAGCAACAGCTAAAATTCCTGCTATAGTTCCATTTATTGCAGTTATCATTGCGGTCTTACCTTCACTTTGTAATCTCTCAACTTCATCTTTGATTAAATCTATGTTTATGGCATTATCTAACATAAGTTTTTCATTACCCAATAATACGGTATCATCATTCACTTTTGCTTTAACTCCGTGACCTGGAATAGCTTCGAAGTCTTTTGAAGCTATGAATTGGATATTTTCCTTTTCAGCACCCTTAACAATGGCTTCACCTAGCGGATGTTCCGATCCTTTCTCGATACTAGCTGCATATTGTAAAAGTTTGACTTTATCATATCCATCTATTGGGACAATATCTGTGAGTGCTGGTTCTCCTTTGGTGAGTGTGCCTGTTTTATCGAAGATTACAGCATTTAATTTATGTGCTCGTTCTAAGCTTTCGCCACCTTTAATTAAGATACCGTTTTCAGCGCCTTTGCCCGTACCAACCATAATTGCAGTTGGTGTTGCTAATCCTAACGAGCAGGGACATGCAATGACCAATACAGCTACCATTGCCAACATTGCAAAACTGAAGATACCGACTCCACCTATAGGTAATCCAATAAATTGCGACAATCCGAAGAAGAACTGAAGTATAAAGGTTACAAAGGCTATCAGAATCACTGCTGGAACAAAATATCCCGCAACAGAATCTGCGAGCCTTTGAATTGGTGCTTTTGTTCCTTGTGCTTCTTCAACGATTTTTATAATTTGTGCCAAAGCTGTATCTTTGCCTACCTTCATCGCTTCGAATTTTAACATTCCAAGCTTGTTAAGTGTTGCACCAATAACTTCATCGCCTACATTCTTTTCAACTGGAAGTGACTCTCCTGTAAGCATTGATTCATCAACACTCGAACGACCTTCTTGAACAATTCCATCAACGGGAATCTTGTCACCAGGCTTTACAATAACTATATCACCTACTTCTACATCCTCTACTGGAATCTCGATTTCTTTTCCATCTCTGATAACGATTGCTGTTTTTGCTTGTAGATCAAGCAATTTTCTAATAGCTTCGGAAGTTCTTCCTTTGGCTTGTGCCTCTAAATACTTTCCTAGAGTGATTAAAGTCAAAATCATGATTGCTGAATCAAAGTAAACAGCGCCTCCCAACCAAAATGTCGTTACAACGCTAAAACCATAGGCTGCCGACGTTCCCATCGCTATTAGCGTATCCATGTTTGTCTTAAGATGTAATATGCGTTTAAATGCCCTTATGTAATACTGCCATCCAAGAATCGCTTGGCCAGGCGTTGCAAGCGTAAAAAATAACAAATTTCTGAAAAATTCCTCTCCAAACACTTCAACAGGTACAAGCATCGCTATACCCATTATCAATCCACTTAGTATTGCACCTAAAATAACAAGTCGCTTCTGAGTGCGAATTTCTTTCATTCGGGCTTCTTTCTCTGCATCTACCATTGCATCTTCAGGAAGCTCTAGAACCTGATATCCTATATCGGTAATCGCTTTTTTTACTTCATCTAAAGTTATTATGGCTGGAATAAATTCCACGGTAGCTTTTTCAGTAGCAAGGTTAACATTCGCAGATTTAACACCATCTAATTCATTCAAGACCTCTTCAATTGTCTGTACACATGAGGCACAGCTCATGTTTCCTATAGGAATCGTAACCTTTTTAGTCACTACACCATAGCCGATATCTTCAATTTTTTTAACAAAATCTTTAAGTCCAACTCTGCTTGGATCATATTCTATGTGGGCTTTCTCCAAATTGAAGTTAACTGATGCCTTCTTTACGCCAGGTAAATTCGCTAACTCTTCCTCGTTCGTGAGTGCACAGGTTGCGCATGTCATCCCCGTAATTCCTAGATTTATTTTCTTCGAATTCTTTTTCACAGAACTCTTAGTTGATGTGGCCATTTTCTTCTTCCTCCTTCATCATTTGCTATTTTAGTGAACTACCCCACCCTGACGGATGGGGCTTCCTGCGAGTCCTCCTAACTCCCTACTGGGGGAGAAACTTTCGTTTTACATTTGGCTGTGTGTCGCAGATTATCGAGAAATACCCGATAGC
>Ga0180438_10008718_pt1 | contig 12831 bp, 9 predicted proteins | sample SS_ome_12_FD_132455 | JGI IMG/M metagenome (GOLD analysis project Ga0180438, IMG submission 132455) | Hypersaline lake sediment archaeal communities from the Salton Sea, California, USA - SS_3_D_2 metaG | ecosystem: Environmental > Aquatic > Non-marine Saline and Alkaline > Hypersaline >...
ATCACAAGGAGCGGGGCTGCCTGTCAATCAGGGCGCTTCTATTCACTTTCAAGCCTCTTCTTGCTTCGTCTGAACCTCCAGGTCATAATACAGAATACAACTGCCCAGGCAGAGATGGTCACCAGGGTGCAGGGGGACCAGTTCCCCTACCTCCAGAAACGAGCCGTTCAGCTTACTCCCATGGGTGCTGCCCAGGTCTTCCACGAAATACAGCCCGCCATCTTCGATCACACGGGCGTGACGTGGGGACGTCCTCGTGACCAACCGGTCCTCCTGGCTCAGGTCTATGTCCACGGTCACGCCCTTCTCGGGATCTGAGCGGCCCAGGATGATCTCGGACTTGGGAGGGAAGTAGTAGCGGTTGCCGCTAAAGGTGACCAGGAAAAAGGCACGGTAAGGGCGCCCTCTGTAAATGCCAAGCCAACGGGGGGTTTGACTGTAGGCAAGTTCGCAGAGGCCCAGGCTAATATGATCGCCAGGCTGCAAAGGGACTCTCTGACCCTGATTGAGGGGACGGCCATTGACCGCTGTGCCGTTGGTGCTGCCCAGATCCTCAATCAAATGCCGACCTCGAAAGGCAGCGATTTTGGCGTGGCGCCGTGAGATGCTTTGCACCCCTTGGATATCTGAGGTCAAATCTACGTCCGGCGTAAAGCTGAGATCAAGATCAATTCGTCCCAGGATCAATTCCCCCTCGGCCGGCAGGGAGATGCGATGGCCAGTGGAAACCACGACTAGAGAGCAAGGGAGAGCCTCCGAAGGCTCCACTTGCTCTTCCACCGCCTCTGGCAATTCCTGGAGAAAAGACGTCACGGCTGGTCGGCTGGGCATAAGGTCTGCCTGACCGATGGTAAGCGGCCGAGTACTATGACGAGGGTCCGGCTTTTTGACCTCGGGGAACTCCTCTGCTACGCTCGTGTCCTCGCTAATTCCCCTCTCACGTACTAGAGAAATAAGTCCTTCGCGAAGTGCCCTTTCCTCATCGTCCTGCCTCAGAACACAGCGTTCCTGCAAAAACTGCCTGATTTCCTCCGTATCTTGTCCGGCAACAAAAGCCTTCCAGATCTCCGCTTTCTCCTCAGGCAAGCAGGGACTCTGATCTATACAGCGGATCATCGTTTTCCTGGGACATTGATGGCAATCGTACACTTTCATTTCTTCCCAAAGCCCCACTTCCAATCCGTCCTTTTCACCCTCGACACCAATTCCTCATCCAAGTACATTATACCAAAGATCGTGTTCGAGGTAAAGAACCTTGCAATCCTATGGAATCCACCAGGATGGTCTGATGAGTGGCCCAAGGCATTGGCCAGAGTGCATCAAAGAAGTGGTAGGCACAAAGTAACCATCAGACAGACGTAGAGCAACCGCCCAGCAAGGTCCACACTAGTGTGGTATATTGGACTTGGTCCTTCATTAGCATTGCGGTACAGGGACTGGTCATATTAGGTCCTAGCACCACGAGACATAGGGAGAGCCTTTGCCGCTGGAAGGAAATAGGAATTTGGACGACTAGCATCCCTCAGCCGGCACAGCAAAATGGTAGCCGATGGCCTATACCACAACAGTGGTAGTTGTCAAAGGGAACAGAGCGTGGCGCAGAAACAATATCTGAACTGGGCAACGATGTGGTTACGGAGAATAGCTATAGGAGCCATCGTTCTGACCACGCTAACGACCTTACGGAGTTGCTCAGGTCCGTATCCAGGCACCAAGCTCTTTGCCACAGAAGAAGAAATCAACCTGCTGGCGCGCATGTTGTACTCTGAGCAGGCAGGTCAAGGTCCGATGATCATGCGAGCGGCAGCCTGGGTAGCCATCAACCGGGTGCTGGATACAGAGAGCTTCTCCAAAGCCAATTCCCTGGCAGATGTCCTGATACCTGGCCAGTTTTTCGTCCGCAGCCACGAAGATATAGATAGCAGAGTAGAGGCTGATTCTCTGGAAACAGCCGTCTGGGAACAAGCTCAATACATCGCGCGACAGGTGATCTACGAGTATGAGGCCTATGGTACTACAGCCAACGATCTGTCCGATGGGGCACTGTTCTTTGCCAACGTGATGAGAGGTGATAAAGCCAGAAAGACATACGAAGTACTGTTGAAAGAGGCCGGGGTAGAGAGGTACAGCATCCTGGAAGGAAACACGTCCTGGTTCTTCTACAATGCCATCGCCTCTGTATCAGTCCCTGACGAGATCAGACCGAAATACTAACGAGTCCCAGTCCAGACATAATGGCTACAGTCATCACTCCCTCTAGGACTCCCCAAGCCACGTACGACAAGAGCGGTCTGCCTTTCATCACCGCTACACCACCTTATCGCAATAGCAGCGTACGGTAAGAGCGTTACAAGGCCTCCCTCATTCATAACTCGATTCCTCTTTCCGTGCATCAAGATGGCCATCTTTGATGTGGCCTTCCTGCTCTGAGAGAGGCAAGGTGAAATAGAAGATGCTACCCCGACCAGGCTTGCTTTTCACCCACATCCGTCCACCGTGGGCCTGGACCAACGACCTGGCGATGGTCAATCCCACCCCCACCCCGCTAGCCTCCACTTCTAACGGGTTCTCAGCGCGATAGAAAGGCGCGAAGATTCTCTCCTGCTCCTCAGGCGCAATCCCTACCCCAGTATCAGCGATGGAAACAAGCAGGAGGCCTGATGAGTCCGCCTCATAGACTTGGGCCCTGATGTTGATCTGACCACCAGGGTAAGTGAACTGACAGGCATTGGAGAGCAGGTTGTCCAGGACCTGCCGGAGGCGGGTGGGATCAGCCCTAGCAAGAGGCAGGTCGTCAGCCACATCCAACGAAAGGGTTAGATCTCTGACTTCCATTTGTTCCCGAATCGCAGCCACCGCCTCGTTGATCTGCTCAGCTATGTCGGTAGGCTTCACATCGAGCTGAAAAGGAGCCCCATCCAAATCTGAAACGTAGATCATGTTGTTGATGACGTTGATCATGCGGTCGGCGTTGATTTTGATAGTGCCCAAGAACCTCCTCTGAGTGGCGCTGATTTCACCAGCCATACCTCCTATCAGCAAATCCACATAGCCTTTGACGGAGGTCATCGGGGTACGTAATTCGTGAGAAACGGTAGTGATAAACCTGCTCTTGGCCCGCTCGGCCGCAGCCTCCTTGGTGATGTCGCGGAAGACAGCCACAACACCCAGTAGCTCACCCTCAGGCGGGTAGACAGGGGCGAGGCTGCCCCTGATCGTCTTCCCCCCCAACTCAAAGGTAGATTGCAGAAAGTCAATCTTGGAGGGCGATGTCACACCCATCAAGGGATCTCCTTCCTGGAACAACCCCTTATAGACTTGGCTGATGCCACGTCCGATGAGCCCAGCCCGAGGGATCTCAAGAATGCGCTCAGCGGCAGCATTGGCCATGATTACCCACCCCCGAGCGTCGGCTACCACCACCCCATCAGCGATGGACTCTAGGATGGCCCGTTGCTGGCTAGCCTCCTCCTGGCGAGTGCGTAGCAGCTCACTCACGTGCTGATAGAGACGGGCGTTGGCTATAGCCGCCGTTACTTGAGAGGCCAAGGCCTCACAAAGGCGGCCATCGTCTTGAGTGAAATGCCGCTTGGTGCGAGAGTTGCTGAGGATGATGACCCCCAGGCTTTCGTTTTTGTGTACCAGCGGCTGGACGATGAGAGGGCCCATCTCCACACTGCCCAGCAAGGCGTGCAGGGCCAACAGTTGCGAACTCTCCTCCATTTCCTGAAAGATGATCTGCCGGCGTCGTCGGATAGCGTGCTCAATGAGACGATGACGACTCAGGGAGAAGTGGATATCGCTGGCTTCCCAGTCTGGACGACCCAAAGGGTCGTAACCGGCGAGAACACGCATCCAGTCATCCGATGATGGTTCCAACAAGGCAATGACCCCATAATCGGCATTGGCTCCCAGAGCAATACTGTCAACGGTTCGCTGCAGCACCTCGGCCAGATCCAGAGAAGCATTGACCATCTTAGCGGTCTCCAAGAGAGTGCTAAACTCCTGTTTTTGACGCAATGACCCTTTGCTAATGGTCTGCAGTTCTTGCACATAAGCACTCAGCTCGGAGCGCAACACCTCCCTGTCAGCATCCAGTTCGGCATGGACAGAGCGGTAGACGACCACGGTCAGGAGTGGATAAGCCACCAGAGTGGCCAGGCGCTCCCAGGCAGCGGTGTGGGGAAACCCGGGGTTATAGAGCAATTGCAAGAGATGCCCCCCCAGAAGGCAGGCGAAAGCGCCAAGCAGCATATCCTGCTTCCCAGTTTCGCGCCGTATAAGGACCGAACAGGCCAAACCCAGGAGGAGAATCTGCCAACATTCCCACAATATGACCTGCCAGTGACGGCTATAATCGAGAGTAGAATCGAGGCTGAAAACAGACCACCATAGAGGAGTCAAGACGAGGCTCATGGCTGTGGCCACTGAGAGATTGGCGAGGAGGAAAATGGGGGACACTCTGACATCCAAGTGGAGGGTAGGCAAGACGAAGGCCCAGCAAAGGAGGATCACAGCGACGGTGTCAAAAAAGCGTTCCAGGGGAGGCGCCAGAGCAGCGAACGTGAGGAACCCCATCTGAGCCGGCAGGGCCAGAGCCATCAATACCCCCCGTGTCAGAAGCAGGCCCCCGAAGGCGACAATGAGGCGGCTGAGCCTTCGGTGGGGAACACGTCGCCACTGGCCCAAAGCCATCCCCAAGCTAGCCTCGATGGCAAAGAGAGCGATCAGATGATAAACCAGCCCACCAGGAGGACGGCTCAACTGAGCAATGAGGTCTAAAACGACAGACATTGCTACCCACCTTCACTTATTGCAGTACAAGGCAACCTTTAATCCGGTCTTGGCAGCCGATCTCTCAAGGCCGTGGCCTCGGCGATAATCTCCTCCAAAAGCTTCCTGATTCCCCACCCCCGCCGGGGCTCGAGGGTATTCAAATGCCCAGTGTCTATCTGCCGCAGCTGATCCCGTACCGCCCGCAGAATAGGACGTGGGTCCAAGAGCCTCTCCTCGGCCGGGATGGCGGCCCGTCGGGTCACAGCAGGCCCTTCGACTACGCCCAGGGCAGAGTCTGACTCAACCGCGGCAGCAGGAGCGGGAACAGATGGTTCGATTGCCTTCACCACAGGCGGCGAAAGCAGGGAAGCGACAGCCCTTTCGACGTCCTGCCCCTTCTCGACAGCCTGCACCACCTCCACCACCTGAGCCGTCGTCAATTCCCTGGACAGGACCTTTTCCACCAACTGTTGCCTGTCTCTCTCTTCAGGTAGACGGGCGATGAAGCGAGCCTGCCGGATGGAATCGGGGCGCTCTCTGACCATGGTCTTGACGTCCTCCGGAGCCTTGAAGAGAGCCAGGGCATCCTGCACCCAGCTCTTGGGTTTACCTGTTCGCCTGGTGATTTCTCTAACACTCCAGCGCAGATTCTTGTGCATCTGGCCGACGCTGGCAGCCTCTTGAAGGGGTGTCAGATCCTCGCGCTGCACGTTCTCCACCAAGGCGATGACCAACATCTGCTGGTCATCCCAGTCATCATGCAGGTAGACAGGCAGGCGATCTATTCCGACCTCTCTGGCCGCCAACAGACGGCGGGAGCCATAACCTAACTGCACTCGCCCCTCCACCAAGCGGCCATCGAGGGCTCCGATGAAACCGTGCTCCCTGATCGAGGCCACCAGATCCTCCACCGCAAAATCCTGGCGGGGGTTGAAGGGATTGGGATCAATGTCTTCAATCAGAACGTCATGCAGAGTAGCCCTTTCCCGGGCCCCTATCAACCTCTCCAAAGCCTCGCTCTCCTCTAGGATTTCGCTGGTGATGATCGGTTTCTTAGGCATTTGTCAACTCCTCAGCCAGCTTCCGATAGGCGAGGGCACCACGGCTATGGGGGGCGTAGAGGAGCACGCTGGTACCAGCCGCAGCGGCGTCGGCCAAGTCAACGTTTTGCGGAATCTCGGTCTCAAAAACGGGGATTTTCCGGCTGATGGTACTTCGCGCCACATCCACCACCTGCTGGCTATGGACAGTGCGGTGGTCAACCATGGTTAAAAGTACCCCCCGAACCCGCAACCCATAGTTCAGGTCACGCTGCACCAAGGCGATCGTGCGAAAGAGGGTGTTCACTCCCTTCATGGCAAGGTAGGCCGCCTGGAGGGGGACAATGGCATAGTCGGCTGTGGCCAAGGCATTGATGGTCAAAAGTCCCAAATAAGGCGGGCAGTCTATCAAAATGAAGTCGTAACGATCTCTGACAGGCTCCAGCAGCCGATGCAGACGTCGTTCCCGGTTGATGGCCGACATCAGGTCTGCGTCAGCCTGGCTGAGGTCCAGATTGGAGGGCACGAGATCGAAGCCATCCTCTCCTGCTGATGTGATACATTCTTCCAGAGAGGGTCTGCTTTGGCCGCCTGGTTCCAGGTCAATATCAAGCTCTATGAGGTCAGCATCCTCCCGACTTATCACCCCCATCCCATTCATCCGCAAAGAGGCAGAGAGGGCAGACCAGATCGTCTTGCTCTGCTTGTCGGGATTGAGGCCACAGTGCAATGTGGCATTCCCCTGAGGGTCTAAGTCCACCACCAGCACCTGTCTACCAATTTCTCTCAGAGCAGCCCCCAGGTTGACAGCAGTAGTCGTCTTACCCACCCCGCCCTTCTGGTTCACGATGGCATAAACAGTCATCTTCTCTTCCTGATTGTCGATTTTATAATTTTATGACTTTATAAACTCATAAAGCCTTCTCCTAAGAACTCTCAGGTCGGTCACTGTCTCATCGAGTAGCACTGAGCCGTCTTCATGGATCAAGCCAGCCAGCATCTCTATAGCTAGGCCCACTAACTCGCTCCTGTTCACGCTAAAGTGACGCTTGACCGAGAGGTGGAGTTCACCCAGGGCTTGGGCTTCCTCCGTGCTAAGATGGACGGTAGTCGGCTTCCGTTTGATTCTCTTAGGCGGCCGCCCCAGGCGAGGTTTTTCCCTTTGCCGGAGCTCTTCTTGCAAGTCATAGAGCCGGGCAAAAGTAGCGGCTCTTTCATTCTTCTCTTCGGCCACTTTGGCTTACTCCTCTATAGCCCTTCTGATGAGGTCTTCGCCGATCATACTGACTCCATCAACCAGAGCTAGGGGTAACACGTTTAGACCAATGACGCAGACATCACGGGGCATCCCCTTGCTAAAATCGTATATGGCCTCTAGAGCCCGGTCAGTGAACAGGGGATCCCGGCGACCGGCGACCATCACCCTGAAGTTGATCATGTTGGTCGTGTCCTGGGGATCCAGGGGCTCGATAGCTGAGCGGGTGGCAATGCGCGAGTCCAGGGCCCGCTTCAAGCGAAGTTTGTTGCGCAACTCGTTCTGTCCTAGGATGACAATCTGGATCAGTTTCTGGGTATTGGTCTCAAAATTCAACAATTGCCTGATCAGCTCAAACTGGGGGCCCACAAGCCCTTGGGCCTCATCAATGATGAGCAAGCAATTCTTTTCCTCCTCAAGTACCCTGAGGAGAAAATCCTCCAGCGCATCAAGCTGGGTAAACTTTGAGCGCTTGGAAGACAAGCCAAATTCGGCACAGATCCCTTTTAGAAACTGAAACTCGGTGGGGTAAATAGGGGTAGGAATGTAAGCCGTCACAAAGTCCTTGCGGTCTCGATAGATCTGGAAGAGCCGTCGGGCCAGGGTAGTCTTGCCCACGCCGACATCGCCGAAGATAACCGAGATCCCCTGGCGCTGTTCGATCACATAGGTGACCTTGCCCAGGGTGGCTTTGTGCTGGAGTGAGATGTAGAAGTAACGGGGGTCAGGGGAAAGGGAAAATGGAGGCTCCACAAGGCCCAAAGGACTAAGATCAAGCATACCATCTCTCCTATCAAGTTCTATCTAATTATACCACTATAGTCTTAAAATTGCAAGTGGTTTCTTGACCTGGGAGCTAAATTGTGGTATACTTACAGAGGAAAAAGGGTACCGGAGCGGCCACTCCGATACCCCCTATGGGAAGCCCCTGGGTAGTTATAGGAACTCTCAGCACTTACCGTCAGAGCATTCCCTTTGTTATCTATCTTACCATAAAATGTGTTCATTGTCAACAGCGTCCTGCGCCCACCCGAATGCTTACCCCGAGCCGAGTTTGTGAGCGATGACAGCCGACCAAATCTGGCAAGCAGCCCTGAGAGAGCTCCAACTCCAGATGACGAAAGCCACCTTCGACACCTGGGTCAAAAATACGCGGGCTATCTCCCACGAAGGCGAGATTTTCGTCATCGGGGTCCCTAGCGCCTTAGCCAGGGACTGGCTGGAGAACCGTCTCTTGACTACTGTCGAGCGGACGCTGGTAGGCATCATTGGCTATCCTGTACAGGTCGAATTTGCTCTGCTGGAAGAGCGCGCACTAGCCGAATCACAGGGACAGCGTCCGGCAGCGGTAAGCCAGCAAGAGGGAGAACAACTAGCCCTTGAGCCGATCTATGCCACAGCCGCCTCGGCTATCATCCGCCCAGAACTCAACGTGGCCACTTCCCTCTACTCCGTCCAGAAATGGCTGCCCCTCCTGGGCGTGCAGCGCTGGACCTTGGTCCAAGTCCTCCGTTGCCTGTGCGTCCACTCCCCCCGCCGACCGGATGGCACCAAGTGGCTCACCACCACCTGGAAAGAGCTGGCCGACCTCCTGGATGTAGACCGACGCACCATCGGCCAGTGGCTAGCCCACGAACCTATCCCCGCCCAAAGGCCCTGGCACCACCTCGTCCCCTCCGCTGGTGAGGAAATGGCCTATTTGAGGTATTTCATCCCTCGCCTCAAGTACGCCTACGTCCACCAGGACGGCGTTACCCGCCGCCAGGGCTTTGTGCTGGAAATCCTCATGGAAGATCCTTTGGTGCCAACCGACCGGGCCCTGACCGCTCAAAGCCCTCAAAGAGGTGATTACTACGGACCCATAAAGTCACAAAATCTGACTTTACGCTCGGGAAGTGTAAAGTCAGAAAATATCGCTTCACACCCCAATGTAAAGTCAGCGCAGCAGACTTTACAGCTAGGCGTATTGTCAGAGAACTCGACTTCATGGAGCCGTAAAGTCACAGAACCCGACAGGAACGTTAAACAACTAACCATATATATAACTAGCGAATTGAACCTGACACTGACAGGCAAGCGGCAGATCCGCAAGGCATTGAGACCTGTAGTAAATATGGCGGAGGCAATTCTTGATGACTATCACTCCACAGCTATGCTTTACAAGGTGCTGCTTGCGCTTTACCCTGATCACCTGGATATCTTTCGCCAGGCTATTGAAGAGGCTGTGGGTATTGGCGAGCCCAACGGTGAGACCAATCTCGGAGCGCTGTTTGTCAGCATCCTTAAGGAGCTTGCTGCTGAGGTAGGGGTTGATTTGGGGTTCAAGGGTGGTTGAGTTGATGGGAAGCAGGGGAATAATAGGCTCTGTTCAGCAAGCTCTTTCGGATACCTAAAGCCCTCGTCTTGGCAGTCTCCTATTCAATTGCGCTAAAACGTCAGGGCCGGGATCAAGAGACCCCGGCCCTTAGGTAAGGAGGAGAGTTGTTAGACGGCACGGACCCCACTGACCTGCGCCGGTAGCTAGTAGCACGATTGCTCTGGCCAGCAGCGCCAGGATGCGCCCTGATTCGGGGAAGCCGTGCCTACATGTTCGAGTACAGTATATCACGTATGCTACGGCTTTACTGGACGAATAACCTACGGCTGCTCAACGGTTGCTTTGTGCTCTCGGAACGCAACGGGTAGGGAGGGGGAGTCTCCTCGAAAATTTTAATGTTAAAGTCTTCATTCTGCTCTCGACAAATGCCCTGCTTTTGTGGTATAATTAGGCAGGAAGGCCTTGCCTAGCTGGGAATGCTCGGGGTGGGTGTGTCCTGGCGGCGGGTGGGCCAACCAGATGGGGCCTTGCAAAAGCAAGGCTCTCTTTTTTGGTCTTGAAACCAGAACTCTCACTCCTTCAGTCAGCCCCGTTTCCTACTGGGAAGTTTCCCTCTTCAGCACTGACATTCTGCTGCCTTCTGCTGATGTGGCATCTTTGAACCGGTTCTGTTTTAGGCTATGCAGTTCCATATGGGTGCCCCAGCGGCTGGTGTTGCCTCCGTGGCCTAAGGGGAGTCCTATCTCATCGGCGCACGGCGCCCGCGGTGATGCACCACACTAGGAGCATAGATAGGGCCAACAAGAGCAAGATTGTTTCCATCGAGCACCCCCAGTATGCGGCAGCTCTGCTTCATCAAGTCGTAGGCGAATTCAGGTTGGCCCGATGAGGTTCCTTCCTACCTATGGTTTAAGGTGGTTTCAAGGTAGTCTCCAAGTTCCTCTCTCAACTAGATGTAATCTAGTTGCAATGGGCTCAATATCATTGTATCATAGATCTCTTAAATAGGGTGTGGAGGTTGCATGGAGGTTGTGCCCTTGAGGCAAAGCTTCGCTGGGACACCTGTATTCAGGTGAATACAGCAGGGATCCTTGACTAGTCCTGTCAGACCCGGAGGGTAGGGGGCTATTAGACATAATAATACTATGTCACCAGGAGGCTGGGGTCTTGTAGTCGGTATACAGTCTTATGGATCAGGCATTGTGAGTAGCTCGCTCACCTCTCTTTTTGGGCAAGGCGCTTCGCATAGTAATAGTGCTATTTTCTTCCACCTGCCAACTAGCCTCAAGAATCCTTGCCCTATGGCTAAGAGAAACGCCTCGGATTCGACATAACTCTACCAGCGAGAGATCCTTTTCTGGGGTAGGGGAGGGGGCCTCTTCGGGAGAATGAGAAATGTATTCATATGAATACAGTGACACGGGGAAAAGGAGGCGCTAGGAGCGTTTCTCTGGGAAAATTGTTTACAAGCGCTGGGTGATCCAACGATTCGGTGATACGTGGGCCTTGTGGAGGGATTCTCTAGAGAAATTTGACATAGGCTCTGAAAGGTGCTAGAATAAGCTTTGTATAATATTAGTTGTGCAAAGCATAGCTGGGCCGAGCTCGCCAAGGACGGTCAGACGGCTTCAGTGAGCAGTTTGCGCCTCCTCCCCCACCCCACTCTTCTTCAATCTGGTGGCTGGTTGGTCCTCGCTGGCTGACCGCTAACCTCTCATACTGCTCGACGATGCCAAACGGTGGATGTCCGCGGCAAAGCCATTGGAGGAGAACAACGTTACTCCCCTACCCCACGGTTTGCCCCGCCCCAAAAATCTGCGGTTGTCTCTATTATGTAAACTTAAGTGGAGTGGCAGAACTTGTCAAAAAAGTTAATAAATGTTATAAACTGTTTGTAAAACATTTCTAGTAACGAAGAGGAAAGGGCCATGACTACAATATCTGAAGCTATGGACGATTTCAAAGAGGACTTGATGGTGAACAGGGGCAAGTCGTTGCGCACCGCCGAGGCCTATGGCACCGCCCTGAACTTGCTAGCTGAGTTTCTGGCGGCGGAGGACCTGTCCCCTACCACAACCGACGTCGGCGACCTGACCGTTGACCATGCCTTGCGCTTTATTCCTTGGTTGGTGACGGTCCACTTTGAGGGCCAGGTCCGCCCGGCCACTAAACGCACCTATCTGACTGGAGTGCAAGCCTTCTATAAGTACCTCCTCCGCAACCGGTTGATCGAGATCCCCCTGGCTGACTACGAATGGCTCAATGAGGAATACGGAACGGCCCGCCGAGTCAGAGAACACCGCGTCCCCCGAGTCCCTGCCGAGAGCGCTGTCCAGCGGCTTCTGGAAGCGGTACGGTCGGTGCCTCCCTTCCACGGTGGCAAACCCGACGACCAGCGCCGGGAGCTGATCCGCCTGCGCGACATTGCCATGGTGGAGTTGCTGCGTTACAGCGGCCTGCGGGTAGGAGAACTGGTGGGCTTGCGCCGGGGCGATTTGGACTACGAGGAAGCCACGGTGCTGGTGCGGGGCAAGGGCAATCGGGAGCGGGTGGTGCCCATCGGCCGGGCGGCCCTGCAGGCCATCAGGACCTACCTGACGGCGCGGGGTGACGGGGGCGACGGCGTGGCTCTTCACACTCTGCCCCTCTTCGCCCGCCATGACCGGGGGGCTGGCGATCGGGTGCTGCCCCTTTCCACTAACTCGGTGCAGAACGCTTTCCGCAAGCACGCCGCGGCCGCTGGCCTGTATCACCAAGACGAGGAGAAAAAGATCACCCCCCACTCTATGCGCCACTACTTCGGCACCAAGATGCTGGACGAGACGGGCGACCTGGCCCTGGTGCAGGACCTGTTGGGCCACGCCTCCCCGCAGACCACGCGGGTCTACACTGAGGTGGCCATGACCAAGAAGAAGCGCGCTCATCGGAAGGTGTTTGGAGATTCAGGAGGCAACGTTTGAGATGAAATATCCTTCCGCTATCCTAGATCAGCCCGCTGTGTTGCGGGTGATGTTTCACCCCCGGCGCAGTTGGCCGGGCGTCTCGTTGGTGTCGGCCGTGTACGACGGCCGGGTGGAGGTGGAGCCGGGCGTCTCCGTGGGGTACAGCCTGCATCTGACTGAACCTCGGTCGCCGCTGATCCTCTACTTCCACGGCAACGGCGAGGTCGCCCGGGATTATGACAGCATCGCTCCCCTCTATACCAGCCTGGGCATCAGCCTGCTGGTGGCCGATTACCGGGGCTATGGCTGGAGCGACGGCTTTCCAACGGCCACTAGCCTGGTCCACGACGCGCCTCTGGTCTTTGAAGCCCTGAGGCAAATGATGCAGGAGGCAGGGAGCGAGGTCCCGCAGCGGGTCTTTGTCATGGGGCGCTCGCTGGGCAGCGCGGCGGCTATTGAGGTGGCCCGCCACCATCAGGAAGCCATCGCGGGGCTGATCAT
>Ga0180438_10008719_pt1 | contig 12831 bp, 7 predicted proteins | sample SS_ome_12_FD_132455 | JGI IMG/M metagenome (GOLD analysis project Ga0180438, IMG submission 132455) | Hypersaline lake sediment archaeal communities from the Salton Sea, California, USA - SS_3_D_2 metaG | ecosystem: Environmental > Aquatic > Non-marine Saline and Alkaline > Hypersaline >...
CACCTCCCGTTTCCGATCGAGAGGGAGTGCAAGATGTTCGAGGCTTTTTTTGCCACTGCCAACTCCATCGTCAACTGCCCAACCATCCGCTCCAGCTCGGCGATGCGCACTTGCTCATTGCCCCTGCTGGGCTGGGTGGCAAAGATCTCGGGCGCTCGCTCCAGAAACTCTGCTTTCCAGCGGGCGAAGACTTGGGGCCTCAGTTGGTGCTCACGACAGATTTCGGCCTTGTCCTTGACCCCGCTCAACTCTTCGAGTACCACCTGGGCCTTGAACTCGGGTGTAAACGTTCGACGCTTTGACATGGTGTTTCCCCTTTCTTGGACTTATTCTACTTGAACTATCGTAGTTGTCCAATTCTGGGGGGGCACTACAGTGTTTGAGTGTTTTAATGTCATGCTGCATGACCAGCATTGAGGCAGGTAGAGCATTCGCACGAATTGAAAAGATTCGTCAAAGTACAGGAGCAAACGTGCAATACAATTAAGTTAGTCTTGTCCGAAATGCGGGTGCGGTGTGTTGGAAAGCCACCACGCTTCGGTGTATCATCATGTCACGCGACAAGGAGGTGTTTCGATGAAGAAAAAGATGCAAGCTAGACTGTTAGGACGCTACATCGTCGCTGACCCTAAAATCTGTCACGGCCAACCGACTTTTCGCGGCACGCGCATTATGGTTTGGCAAGTGTTAGAAATGCTCGCCGACGGAATGGCTTGGGAAACCATCATTGAGGAGTGTCACAATAGCATCACCAAAGACGCTATTGCTGAGGCTATAAAATTGTCGGGTGAGGCATTTATCAAGCACGCTGACGAGTTCGTGTTGGAGCCGACACCTGCATGAACATCCTCGATGAAAATGTCCTCGAAAGCCAGAGACAACTTTTACAAAAGTGGCGCGTGCCTTTTCGTCAGATTGGCTACGAAGTAGGACGGAAGGGAATGACAGACGATGAAATCATCCCCTTCCTCCTCAGTCTCCGCCAGCCGACCCTTTTCACTGTTGACCGTCATTTTTACAATCGCAGCCTGTGCCATGCACGATATGGTGTGGTTTATCTGGATGTTAAGCAGATAGAGGCAGCCACTTTCATACGTCGCCTCCTTCATCATCGTGAGTTTGATACCCAAGCCAGGCGTATGGGCGCTGTTATCCGCGCATCACATGCAGGCCTTGCCGTATGGCGTCTTCACGCTGAGCAGGAAGTGCGCTTCGGCTGGATAGGCTGATCAGGAGGCAAGTCAAGAATGCACGAACCGCAAACATGTGCCCGCTAACCACGCTGCGCGGGTGTTTTCAAGGGATTGTCGCGCCGCAATAATGATTGTGTCTTCAAGTCGGGCGCGGCGCGGTGGTGGGCAGTAGCGCTATCTGCCATCAACTATCAGCCAACAGGAGGTCTTGCTCTAAATGAAACGAAGTCTTTTCCTCATCCTCATCATTGTCTTGGCCCTTTGTGTCATAGGGCTCGTAGCCGTCTTGTGGAACCTGCGCCCTGCCGGTCCACCTTCCCTGACGCCAACACCACTGGAGGCCCAGGCGGCCAGGACGCCGCTGCCGCCCCAGTCCCCTATCACCGTCTACCGTTCGCCGGAACCGGGCGAGGAGCAGGCGCTGGACAAGCCCATCGTCATTGCCTTCGACCAGCCTATGGACCAGTCCTCGGTGGAGGAAGCCTTCCGTATCGAGCCGGAGGTGGAGGGCCGCTTCAGTTGGGAGAAGAATGACCTGGTCTTTGCCCCTGCGGAATCCTTGAAGCGCGGGGAAAGCTACCAGGTAGCCGTGGCTGAGAGCGCCAGGAGCGTGGCCGGGTTGCCTTTGAAGGAACCTGTGACCTTTGCCTTTAGAACTGTGGGCTATCTGGAGGTGACGGACGTGCAGCCGGCGCCCGATACCGAAGAGGTTGAGAGCGATGCTGTGGTCACCGTGCTCTTTAACCGGCCAGTGGTGCCCCTGACCTCCATCGCCCAGCAGGCCGAACTCCCTCATCCCCTGACCTTCATCCCATCGGTGACAGGTGAGGGCGAGTGGCTCAACACGTCCATTTACACCTTCAAGCCCGACGAGGGCTTTGCCCCGGGCACGACCTATAAGGCCCGTGTGGCGGCCGGGTTGACAGACACCACGGGTGGCGTACTGGCCGAGGACTATACCTGGACCTTTACCACCATCATGCCTGGTGTGCTGGAGACATCACCCAGGGACAAAAGTATCTACGTAGCGCCTTCACAGACCATCACTGTGACCTTTAACCAGCCTATGGACCACACTTCGGCCGAGGAACACTTTGTCCTGTGGGTTGAGGCTGCCCTGGAAGAGGTGCCAGGCGATTTCCGCTGGGAGGACGATGAGACCATGGTCTTTACCCCTGCCGAGGATCTCGAACTGGATACCGTCTACTGGGCTGAGGTGTCCAGGGGGGCCAAGGCTGCCAAGGCCGACGGGGAGACAGCCGAGGATTACACTTGGCATTTCACCACGGTCTCTCTGCCTTACGTCATCAGCACCTACCCGGCCGACGGTGATACGGATGTTGATCCCTACACCAGCTTGGAGGTCGAGTTCTCCAGCCCGATGGACCACGATACCCTCCTGCCCAACCTGACCATCCTGCCCACTGTCACCAGGGTCTATTCCTACTGGAATCGCTCTGATACAACCCTCAATCTCTCTTTCAATCCTGAGCCGTCTACAGATTATACCGTCACTTTCGGGGCCGACCTGGCTGGACGTTACGGACACAAACTAGGCGAGCCCTACACCGTGCATTTCACCACTGGCGACCTGCCTCCGCGGGTTTACCTGCACAGCACCGGTCGGGTGGGCACCTACAACGCCTACACCACGACGATGGCCTATGTCACCTACCGCAATGTCGCCCAGCTGGACTTTCGCCTGTACCGGATGGATCAGAGGACCTTTAGGAAACTCAACGGGGAGAACTGGTGGGATGTCTGGGATGCTTTCAAGCCGGACAAGCTCGACATGGTGCGCCGCTGGTCTAAAGGGGTCAGCGCCCCTCTCAACAGGACCCGCATCGCCGGCACGGCCGTCGAGAGCGAGGAGGGTGCGGGCCTGGCCCCCGGCCTCTACTATCTGGAAGTCACTGCGCCTGAAGTGGCTGAGAGAGGGAGCGCACCTTCCAGAGTCATGATGGTCGTCTCTGGCCTCAACCTGGCCCTGAAGCAGAGCCAGACCGAAGCCCTGGTCTGGGCCACCGACCTGAAGAGTGGGCAGGTGGTGGCCAACCTGCCGGTGGGCTTCTGGGACGAGTCGAGCAGTTTGGGCCAGGGTAAAACCGGCCAAGATGGCGTGCTGCAAATCGAGTACAAGAAGCGGGATACCTGGAAGCCCATCTTTGCCTTCGCTGGCGAGGAGGGCGAAGACGACTTTGCCGTGGCCATGAACCAGTGGAGCGAAGGCATCGGCCCCTGGGAGTTCAACCTGCCCGCCGAGTCCTATAGCGAGCCTTACTCGGCCTACTTCTACACCGATCGGGCCATCTATCGCCCTGGCCAGAAGGTTTACTTCAAGGGCATCCTGCGCGCCGACGACGATGCTCGCTATAGCCTGCCGAAAGACGCGAAAAGCCTGGAAGTGATCATCAACGACGACCAGGGCAAAGAGCTTTACAAAGAGAAATTGCCCCTCAACGAGATGGGCACTCTGCACGGTGAACTGACTCTGAGCGAGGAGGCTTCGCTGGGCTATTACAACATCTCGGCTCAGTTGGGCGATCAATGGTTTGGCACCGGCTTCCAGGTGGCTGAATACCGCAAGCCCGAGTTCCAGGTGGTGGTCGAAACCGACCGCGACCAATACGTCCAAGGTGACGAGATAGCAGTCAACGTCGAGGCCACCTACTACTTTGGCGGCCCGGTGGCGGATGCCGACGTCCACTGGACGGTGCTGACCAACGATTATTTCTTCCGCTGGACGGGCCGTGGCCGCTACGATTTCACCGATTACGATTGGACCCAATACCGCTACTACGGCCCGGCCGGTGAGTTCGTCACCGAAGGCGATGGCACCACCGACGAGCAAGGGCGCTTCACCTTCAAGGTGCCAGCCGACATAGCCGACAAAATCCTCAGCCAGGCCTACACCATCGAGGCCGCCGTGACCGACGTCAACGACCAGCAGGTGGCCAGCCGCACCGACGCCATCGTGCACAAGGGCCTCTTCTACATCGGCCTGGCTCCCCAGGCCTACGTGGGCCAGGTAGACGAAGAGCAAAAGGTGGACGTCATCACCGTGGATTGGGACAGCGAGACCGTGCCCAACAGCGACCTGACGGTAGTGTTCTACGAGCACAAGTGGTACAGCGTGTGGGAGGAGGGCGAAGACGGTCGCTTCTACTGGAAGAGCACCGTCGAAGACACTCCGGTGCTGACCACTACGGTCACTACCGACAGAGAAGGCAAAGCGGTGGCCGCCTTCACGCCCAAGAAGGGCGGTGTCTACAAGATTGCTGCCTCTGGCAAAGACAAGCAAGGGAACGAGGTCCGCAGCTCTACCTACCTGTGGGTCAGCGGCTACGAGTTCATCAACTGGCGGCGGGAGAACCACGACCGCATTGACCTGGTGACGGACAAAAAGTCCTACGACGTGGGCGACACGGCTCAGATCCTGATCCCTTCGCCCTACGCGGGCCCGGTCCAGGCCCTGCTGACCATCGAGCGCGGGCACATCATGGAGCACAAGCTCCTGACTCTGGAGACCAACAGCGATTTGATTGAGGTTCCCATCCTGTCAGAGTATGTGCCCAACGTCTACGTTTCGGTGGTCATTGTCAAGGGCATGGATGAGACAGAGCCCCTGGCCTCCTTCAAGGTCGGCTACGCTGCTCTGCCGGTCTCGACCGAGGAGAAAGAGCTCAAGCTGACCATCAAGCCGGACAAAGACGTGCAGGCCGGAGAACACTATGGTCCCGGTGAGATGGTAACCTACGACATCCTGGCTGCAGACCACCAGGGGAAAGGGGTGGAGGCCGAGCTGTCCCTGCACCTGGTTGACCTTTCCGTCCTGGCCCTGGCCGACATGCCTGGGGCGGACATCGTCGAGCACTTTTGGCGCGAGCGCAACCTGGGGGTGTGGACGGGGATGTCCCTGGTTCTTTCCGTGGATCGCCTCAACTTGCAGGTGGCCCCCGAGGCCAAAGGCGGCGGCGGTGGCGAAGGCGAAGGTGCGGTGCGGCGACGCTTCCCCGACACGGCTTACTGGAACCCGGCCGTGGTGACCGACAAGGACGGCCAGGCCCAGATCCAGGTGGAACTGCCCGATAACCTGACAACCTGGCGGCTGGGGGCCAAGGCCGTCACTGCCGACACCCAGGTGGGCCTGACCGACGTGGACGTGATCAGCACCAAGGACCTCCTGGTGCGCCCGGTGGCCCCGCGCTTCTTCGTCATCGGCGACAAGGCCGAGTTGGCGGCCATCGTGCACAACAACTCGGACCAGGCCGTCGTCGCCGAGGTCGCCCTGAAGGCCGAAGGGGTGGAGGTGAAAGGCGAGGCCCAGACGGTGGAGGTGCCCGCCCGCGACAAGGCCAAAGTCATTTGGTCCACTGCGGTGCAGAACGCCGATGTGGCCAAGCTGCTCTTCTCAGCCAAAGGCGGCGGACTGAGCGACGCCATCGAAATCGTGTTGCCCATCCATCACTACTCCACGCCCGAGGTGGTGGCCACGGCTGGCCAGGTGGAGGAGGAAGAGCGGCGCGTCGAGGTGGTGGCCCTGCCCCGGCGCTACGATCCCACCCAGGGTGAACTGACCGTGGAAGTGGACCCCTCGCTGGCGGCGGGCATGCGCGATGGCCTGAGATACCTGGAGCATTTCCCCTACGAGTGCATCGAGCAGACGGTGAGCCGTTTCCTGCCTAACGTGATGACCTATCGTGCCCTGAAAGACCTGGGAGTGGAGAACAAGGAACTGGAAGCCAGGTTACCTCAGCAGGTCAGCGTCGGCTTGCAGCGCATCTACGCCTGGCAGCGTTACGACGGCGGCTGGGGTTGGTGGCTGGCCGACGACAGCAACCTCTACCTGACGGCCTACGTCCTCTTTGGCCTCAACGAGGCCCAGCGGGCGGGCTTTGCCGTGGAAGAGGACGTCATGGAGCGGGCGGCCAGCTTCCTGGAAGACAACCTCATCCGTCCCACCGACGTCAAGGCCCCTTACCAGGGCAACACCCAGGCTTTCGTCCTGTACGTCCTGGCCGAGTACGGGGAGGGGGACCTGGGCCGCACGGTGGCTCTCTATCAGAACCGTCGGCTGCTGTCCAACTATGGCAAGGCTTATCTGGCCATGGCCCTGGACATTCTAGCCCCCGAGGAGAAGACGCGGGTGGACGGTCTCCTCAGTGACCTGACCAGCGCGGCCATCGTCAGCGCCACCGGAGCCCACTGGGAGGAGGAGACCATTGACTACTGGACCATGAACACCAACACCCGCTCCACAGCTATCGTTCTGGACGCCCTGGCCCGCCTGGCCCCGGAGAGCGGTTTGGCCCCCAACGCCGTGCGCTGGCTGATGGTGGCCCGCAAGGAAGGGCATTGGGAGACCACCCAGGAGACGGTCTGGTCTATCATCGCCCTCACTGACTGGATGGTGGCCACGGGCGAACTGGAGGCCGACTACAGCTACCAGATCACCCTCAACGGCGAGACCATCATGGAGGGTGTGGCCGATAAGGACAACCTGGACGAGCCGCAAAAGATCCAGGTGGAGGTGGCCGACCTCCTCCAGGATGTCAGCAACCAGGTGGCCCTGGAGCGCCTGGAGCCCAGCGCCGATCAGACGGGTAAGGGTCGGCTCTGGTACACCATGTACCTGCGCTACTTCTTGCCAGTGGAGGACGTCAAGGCCCTCAACCGGGGGGTAATCGTGGCCCGCCAGTACACCCTGGTGGACGACCCGGACGAGTTGGTGGACGGGGCCCAGGTGGGCGACGTGATCAGAGTCAGGCTGACGGTCATCGCCCCCAACGACCTGCACTACGTGGTGGTGGAAGACCCCCTGCCGGCCGGTTGCGAGGCCCTCGACACCAGCCTCAAGACCACCAGCATCGTGGGTGAAGCGCCGGAAGTGAGCCGCGTGGGACCCGACCGGATGTGGGACTGGGGTTGGGGCTGGTGGTGGTTCAGCCACACCGAACTCCGCGACGAAAAAGTGGTTCTCTTCTCCACCTACCTGCGCAAGGGCACTTACGAGTACACCTACATGATGCGGGCCAGCGTGCCTGGCGAGTTCCTGGTGATGCCGTCGGTGGCCTACGAGATGTACTTCCCGGAGGTGTTTGGGAGAAGCGACGGGGGCAAGTTTACGGTGACAGGAGGGGAATAAAGCGCAAGGTGGAGCGTGAAACGTAAAACGTGAAGTGGAAAGCCCCCTTCGTCGTGGGATGCGGTGGAGGGGAGAGCGTTCCGTGTTGGGGACAGACAGGTAGCCAAAATGGAGGTTTGCGTCCGTAAAAACGGCCCAAGGGGTGGTTCTGGCTGCGCATAATGAAAATTGCCAGCCGCCGTGATTTTGGGTACACTGTACCCGGCGAAAACCATAACACGGAGGCTGGCGAAATGCAGTGTACAACAAATTGGAGACAAAAGCAAGTTAGGCGCTGGTTGGGGAGTCGGTTGCATAGCTTGGCGGTGGTGAGTCTGGTGCTGGTGGCGCTAGTGGGGCATCCGTTGGAGGTGAGCGTGGGCTGGGTGGTCTGTCCACCGCAGGTGATAGAGTTGCCAGGGGTGGTGGGGCGGCCGAGGCAGGGCAGGCCGAAGGTGGGTCTGGGGGCGGATGTGGGGGCTGGCTGGGCCTACTGGGGACATACTTGGGTACGGACTCTGGCGCGGAGTGAGCTGTTGGCCGTGATGTGGCTGCTGAGCAGCCGCTGGCTGCCTGGTTGGGTACCGATTCTGCCATGGGTGGAATGGATGTTGGAGGGGATATCGGTAGCCTGGCCGTGGCTGGGGCAGCAGCCGGAGATGAGGTTGGTGCGTTGGGGGCTAAGCTGGCTGCGGTGGGGAGGTCTGCTGCTTCTCAGTGGAGACGTGGTGGGGCAATGGTTGGGGCAGCAGGTCTCTTTAGACGGGAGGGCAAGGGGAGTGGAGGGCCTTGGGCTGGTGGCAGGGTGTGTGGTTGAGGGGGAGCGCCAGGCAAGAGTGCCGCTCTCGCAGATCGAGATAAAGCGAGTGGAGGGAGGACACCGGGTTTGGTTCGGGGATGAGTTCTACTTGCCGGTGAAGGATGATGACCCCTTTCAGTTGCGGCAGGCCATCATGTTCCTGCGGCAGTTGGAAAGCCCGAGCGAACGGCGGGGCAGTCGGGCGACGCGGGATGGGCGGCGTCCGTTGGTGAGCCAGCAAAAGTTGGAGGCTGGGTTTGGGGTGCCCCAGCCGAACATCAGTCGTTGGGAAGGGTACTGGCTGGCGGGTGATTGGGCCAACCTGTTGAGCCTGCAGAGTGCCGAAGTCTTGACGGTCGAGTTGCGCGATCAAATCGTGGACGCCATGGCCCGGTTTCCGTGGTGGGGGCAGGAGCAAGTGTATGAATACTTGCGAGCCCACGAGGTAGCCGTCACTCACAGCCAAGTGCGGCAGGCGGCCCGCGACAGTGGGTGGGCCAGGCTGAAGGCGACCCTGAATCGTTTCTTTGTGGTCAGCCTGGAGTGTATACGTCCTCGCGATGAGGGACTGGTGAGGGAGTTGCTGGCCCAGGTGCAGATGCTGCTCAGCAAACTGGAGGCGGGGGAAGGGTTGACACCCCAGGAGCAGTTGGAGATTATCCATCTGCAAACAGTGTGTGACGAGATGGGGCTGATGCCTCCGTCCTCTCCACTGGCAGAGCCTCTTCCAGCTCAGGGCAGGCTGTGGGCGCAAAAGGTGAAGTGGGTCTTGTTTGCCGCCGAGGCGACGGCGGAGGACGGGCTGATCCGTTGCACCTACTGCGGGAGTACCGCTGTACGGCCCAAGGGACACAAGCCGCGTCTCAAACGTTACCGAGATGAGAACAACCAATGGCAGACGGTGGAGGTGTATCGCTACCGCTGTCGCAACCCGGAATGTGCCTATGGCAGCTTTACCCACTTCCCATTAGGTCTGCTGCCCTACTCTCCCTATCGGCTGGAGACACGTCTGACCGCTCTGCAAATGTATGCCTGGGGGCGCAGCAGCTATCGGCGTACGGCGCAGGCGTTGGGGGTGAGGGCCGGCCGGGTCTACCAATGGGTCAGTGCCTTCGGCCAGGAACTCTTGCCGGTGGCTGCGCTGTTCGGGGTGGTGCGCTGTAGCGGGGTGGTGGGGATTGACGAAAAGTGGGTGCAAGTGCCGGAGAAAGCAGCGCGGGGGAGCGGACGGTCGAAGAAGCCCAAGCCCCGGCGCTGGATGTATGTCTACTTTGCGGTGGACGTCTACACCTACGACCTGTTGCACATCGCTATCTATGCCCACAACAGCGCCGATAGCACTCGCGCTTTCTTGTTGGCTTTGAAAGCCAAGGGCTACAAGCCGCGGGTGATCGTTACCGACCTACGGCGCGAATATGGCCCGGCCATCCAAGAGGTCTTCTCTCACGCTCGCCATCATGAGTGCATCTTCCACGCCATGCAGTGGATGCATCGGCAACTCAAAAAGGTCTATGGCTCCGACTACGCCCAGACCCATCCGGAAGGGGTGACGCTCAAGGAGAAGATAGATGCCATCTTCCAGGTCAAGACCCGGCGCACGGCTGAGAGGCGCTACGCCAAAGTGATGGCCCTGCGGGGAGACTATGTAGCCCAGAGACCCGAAGCGGCCAGCGTCTTCGATACCCTGGAACGGCACTGGCCCACGCTAGTCAATGGCATCGAGAGTGAGATCATCCCCCGCACCAACAACGCCGTCGAGTTGGTGATTCGACGGTTTGACCAGCACTACCAGAACTTCTGCGGCTTCGAGAGCCTCGAAACGGCTCGCCTCTTCCTGGCCGTCTTCGAGAAGGTGTACCGTTTCACCCCTTTCACGGAAGATGCCCAGCCGCGAGTTCGGGGCAAATGCCCCCTGGAGTTGGCCGGGTATGACATCTCCGGGCTGCCAATGGCCCAGGTGTGCCGGGGTTGGGCGCTGGCTTGGCCATCCCACTTTGCCAAGGAGCTTGTCCCCAATGTGTAACGGTCCCTGGAGGGGGCTTGCGTTTTGGTCAGATTATTGGTATAATGAACGCAGTTGTGTCTTGAAAGCAATAGTGCTCCTGTAAAGACTGTAAGGAAAAGAAAGGAGAATCACCCATGAAAAGAGCAGTTCCTGGATTTATGTCGCTGATGCTCATTGCGATCCTGGTTGTCGGCTGTGGCCCTACTCCAACCTCACTGCCTACAGCCACTCCCTACCCGACCTATACCCCTTATCCAACCCCTACGCCGATGCCGCCAACCCTGACACCTACACCGGCGCCAACCGATACGCCCACGCCAACTGACACGCCAGTACCTACGGCCACGCCAAAGCCAACTGATACACCTACGCCCGAACCAACAGATACCCCTATGCCGGAACCAACAGACACTCCTGTGCCGACGGCGCCGCCCCCGGCACCTACCAACACGCCAGAGCCTGTCCCCATTCCGCCTGATCCCTGGGGACAAGTCGTGGTCCCACCGGGTGACACGATTCACATCGGTCTGGTATCCGACTTTTCAGGAGCAGTAAGCCAGTTGGGTCCTCTGAAGAGGAATGCAGTCCAGATGGCCATTGACGATAAGGGTCTGATCAAAGGTTTCCCTGCGTCCCTCTCTGTTGCTGATGACGGTTGTCAGGATGCGATGGGAACTACAGCGGCGGGAACCATGGTTTCCGATCCGACTGTCGTTGGTGTGATCGGGCATACTTGCTCTGTATCCTGCAAGCCGGGGGCATCAGTATACGAAGGAGCCCATCTGGTGATGATCTCGCCGTCATGCACCGCCCCAAACCTGTCAGAGCCAGGCTACCAGGTCTTTAATCGGGTAGCTATCAGAGATGATCAGGGCGGCGATGAGCGAAATATGCAACTGGCCAACACTAGCGTCTATCAGGACTTTGCCCGTCGTTACCGGAGCCGCTACGGTCAACCTCTGGGTAGTGAAGGAGTAGACGTCTTCGCAGCCTACGCCTACGATGCGGCCAGCATTCTCATCCGGGCCATCAAGCAGGTGGCAGTCGTAGACGCTTCAGGCAATCTGGTTATCGGCCGGCAGGCCCTGGCTAATGCTGTGCGAGCTACTTCCGGCTACCAGGGGATAACCGGCGCCATCAGCTTTGACGGCAAAGGGGACCGGTTGCCATAGGCTCAGCTATCAGGAAGAAGCCCCCAGACGTGCTAAGAGAAACGTGGTTAGCGTTGAAGCTTCATTATCGAGAGCCGTTTTCCGGGCTGACCGGGGAACGGCTTCGGTTTTTGGGCTTGGTCAGCACCTTCTCGTTCCAGAAAAGCCCTCCGTGAGAGAGGGCTTTTTGTTCGCAGGAGTAGATAGGGCAGTGGATAAGCGGATAGCAATGCGGGGGCAGTACAACGGACGCGGAGAATGAACCGGACGCCTGGCCATGTCCGGTTAGGGAACTCACGGTTCCCAAACAGTGATGCCAGCTACACGCCTCAAGTCCTTATCAGAGGTGGCGATATCGGTGACCTCTGGTATTATAGCCTATTCGTTGGCAAAAGGCAAGCAGCTTTTGAGTCGCAAAGCTCCTTTGTCACAGGGATGGCAGAGGGGACTTGCGTTTACGCCGAGAGAGCCATCTCCTTGACAAAACCCATCTTTCAGTTTATGATAACTCCAAGGGGATGCCCAGAAGAGAGGACCACTTTGAAGCCGAGAAGAAGTGTGAACGTTGGCCACGGTGGCTACGATTCGCATTGAGGGGCCGGTAGTGGTCTTGCCTTTGAAAGACTATTAAGGATTGCTGGCTCGGATCGAGGATTTGGAAGATGTCTTGGCTTTACAGGAAGCCAAAGCCAAGACAACCCGCCTGAGACCATACTACGAATTTCAGGAAGAATGGGTCCCGGAAGGACAGCCAGAAAGGAGCGAATCCCATGTCGAGTGATCTGAGACAAATCACGATGACACTGCCCCCCGACCTTGAAGAGCAGCTTGAAGCCACTGCCGGAAGTACGCATCGTCCCCCGGAGGCAATCATCATTGATGCCCTGCGAGCCTATCTCCCTCCTTTGCCACCTGATCTGGCTAACGAATTCGCAGCCTGGGATGCAGCCAGCGGCGAGGCCTTGCTGGCCTTCGAGCGTGATCTGAGGGCTGCGGGCCATTGACCGTCGGCGGCTGACAGGTCACCTCGGTCGGATTAGCTCAACGCAACTTGAGCGCATCTATGAGATGCTGGATGAACTTTTGGGGCGCTCCTAGCATATGGCGGCGCAAGAAAGCGAACGAGACATCTGTCCCATTTGTGGCAGCGAGATGACTGACAAGTAGCAACCACACTTGGAGAGAAGAAAGCCCCCTTCGTCGCGGAGATGTGCGAAGGGGGCTTTGCCTTTCACCGAGAGAGCGCCCTCTTGCGGGGGTATATGATCTAGCCTATTGTTCAAACACCTGATTGACCGCCTGCGGCTGCGGGGATAATATGTTCGATCTCCAGTCTCCCCAACACATAATCCTGATGGGCCAGGCAATAGCCACACCGGTTCCCGGCCGTGCGCCGGACAGCTTCACGGATCGCATCTGGAACGTGGCTCACGGATGCAACGGCTCCCGCAGCTCGCGCCGTACCGCTTCGGCCAGGGCTTCTGCCTTGCGTAGCAGACCGATTTCGTAGTGGAACATCAGTTCATCCAGTTCGGCGCGTTCGACCGGGGTCAGCGAAG
>Ga0180438_10008720_pt1 | contig 12830 bp, 7 predicted proteins | sample SS_ome_12_FD_132455 | JGI IMG/M metagenome (GOLD analysis project Ga0180438, IMG submission 132455) | Hypersaline lake sediment archaeal communities from the Salton Sea, California, USA - SS_3_D_2 metaG | ecosystem: Environmental > Aquatic > Non-marine Saline and Alkaline > Hypersaline >...
CAGCAGTGTGACTCCCCCCGAAACGCTGGCCACATTGCTTGAAGCCAAGCTTCTGACCTGGCAGATCATTGGTTCCGATCCGGTGGCCGGCCAGTATCCGGAGCTCTACGACACCATGGACCGGTACCTGGAAACCCTCACCGAACAGAGTGAGCTCCGGGGTCGCTATGCAGCGGTGGAGGACATCATCGCGGTCGTGGATGCTGTTCTGAACACTTCGCAAGCCACTCGAATACCAGCCGAATTGTGGGGCCGCTACAGCTACACGGATCAGGAGGATCTTCTGGCTCGACTGCTGGACAAGCTCGAGCTGGTTTTACAATAGTCTTAAAAAAACACCGGGTCACGTGCAGAGCTGCCCCGAGGGACTTAGGGCGCTCCGCACGTTCTCCCGGATTTGTCTCTATCGGTGATGGGAGCTCCGGATAGACCGGAGCTCCAACCTCAATTCGCCGTGATGTTTATCGAGGTAATTCCAAGGTCTTCAAGATTGGAATTCTCGAGATCGATCCAGACGGTCGTATAGGGTGAACCCGGCAGTGTATAGGGCTCCCACACCACGGTGATTTGATCGCCCCCCGTGACGTAGTATCCGCCGAATCCGTCGTCGTCTCCTCCCGCCCCGATAAAGAACCACAGGGTGACTTGCCGGCTCGGGGGGAGAGCGTTTTGCCAGGATGCAGTCACCGTCACATTGGTGGTCAGGGGATCCAAAGGAAACTCGAAGATGTCGTCGTAGTCACCGGGGTCCATGTTTCCGGAGATATGGACACTCGTTCCCGGCTTCAGGGTGACCCCGAATCGGTCCACGTCCCCAAGGAGCTGCCAATCCCCGTTGGGATCCGGATCCGGATCGCCGTTGTCGAAGGTCTCGTCATAGTAGCCCACTGCGATAAAGCCGGCCGCGTCGTAGTCGTTGTTGTCCAGCGGGTTGCTCTCGACATCCTGGCTGATCACTTCCACGAACAGGTAGTACTCGCCGTAATCGTTGGGCCAGATACCGCTGAAGGGTACGATGCCCGAGCCCGAACCGCTGGCCAGGGGAACAAGACCCCCTCCGGAGCCCACGCGCACATCTCCCGCATCCAGGGTCGTATCCAGGGAAGCGTAGGCCGCCCATTCCACGAGTCTGGCGCCGTCATTCGGACCGTTGTTCGCGTACCGGAACTCCCCCGTGAAGGGCCCGCCAAGATCTTTGCTGCCACCGGTATAGCTTACCGACGTTGCCGAATAGTCCACGTCAGGGGCCGCTACGGGAAGCCAGGTCGCCGTACCGCCCGATATATCGAGACTGACGGCCAGGTTGTTGCCGGTTGTCGCGGAGATCACATCTTCGGCACTGGATATCTTTACCAGCAGGTAGTAGTTGCCCGCTACAGGCGGCCAGGTGCCTGAAAACGCGATCGACGCCGAGCCGGAAGCGGCATAGGCTGCGGGATCCGTGGCGGACTGAATAAGCCAGTCGGACACATCGAGGCTCGTGTCGGTGGAGGCGTAGACGCTCCACTCCACCTCCTCAAGGCTGTCATCCGGGCCGTTGTTGGTGAGGGTGAAGCTTCCCGAGACGCTGTTGCCGGCTCTGTCGCCGAAGGCGTCGCCGGCCAGGATCTCCGCCTGGTAGTCCACCTGTACGTCCCTGACCGAGATGGTTCCGGCCGTCCAGCCTAGGTTGTCGCTTTCATCGATGTCATCCGGGTGGGAGACATCAACGATCAGGTAGTAGCTGTCTCCGCTCAGCGGCCAGGTTCCAGTGAAACTCACCGTTCGCGTGGCTTCGGAGGCGGGCATGTAGCTCGTAGTTCCGAAGGCCACCACCGTGTCGGCGGCATCGGGAGCCCCGGTGTCCGTGGAGGCGTAGACCGTGTATTCCACATCGGTGGCGGAACCGTCGTCGGAGCCGATATTGTCCAGCTGAAACGATGCGTTGAAATCTCGACTGGCCACAACTTCCGAAGGATCCACAGTGTGGCTGACCGAGACCACGTCGTAGTTGACCTGGGGCTGATACACCGTAACGGCTCCCGAGTCGGCGGTGTTGTTGGTATCGTTCCCCGCCGCGCTGTCCTGGGAGGAGCTGACCCGCACGATGATGTAGTAGTCCGTGGAGTTTGCGCTTCCGTACGGCCAGGTGCCGGAGAAAGATACCTGTTTGTAGGGCAGCTCTCCGGCGGTCATGGCGGGTGCCGTCTCCGTCCCGGAGTCGATCTTGAGGTCCCCGGCGCCGATGGTCGTGTCCTCGGAGATCCAGACCTCCCACTGGGCCGGCACGGTACTATCGTTGGTGCCCTCGTTGGCCAGCTCGAACTGACCGGTGAAGGTCTGCCCGTAGCGGGGAGCCGGATCGGAGTGGCTTACCGAAACGACCTGGTAGTCCACATCGGGAACGTCCAGGGTGAAGGCGATTCCCGGGCTGCTGCCCGGGTAGACGTTATTATCGTGATTCAGGTCCTCGGGAGAGGAAATCATGACGAACAGGTCGTAGTTGCCCTGGCCCAGCTCCGAAGGCCAGCTCCCGGCGGGAGTGACAACCTGGTCGCCGGACGGAGGAATATCGGTGGAGACGGTCCCGCTGTCTACCAGATGTTCTCCATCGCCGCCGAAGGTGCCGTCTTCCGAGATGAACAGCCACCAGGAGACGGAGGCCGTACCCGTGGCTGTGCCTTCGTTGTGGATGGTGAAATTGCCGCTGATGCTCGAGCCCACAAAAGCACTGGACGGCGCAAAGTCGTGCGAGGAAATGCTGTAGTCTATGTTTGTAACCGCGCCGCTCACGGTGACGGTGGCGGGGACCGAGGTTTGGGGTGAGGAAGCCGAATCGGTCACGATGATCGTATCGGATACCCCGGTGGTAGAGCCGGCGGTATACTCACCGTCTGCGCTAATGCCGCCACCGGATTTGTTACCGTCTGTATCAAAGTCGAAGAAGTAGGGTCCTTCACCGCCGGTGGCTATGAAGGAGATGCTGTTGCCCACAGAGACGCTGGCTGTGATAGGGCTTATCTTCAGCTCCTCCAGCGGGTTGACTACAGTCACGGTGGCAGTACCGGATTGACCGGAGCTGTCGGTAGCCATCACGATGTCGCTCCCCGGCAAAGAAGGAGCCGTGTAGACTCCCGATGCGGAGTCGATGGTCCCTGAGCCGCTTATCACCTGGTAGGTATATGGAGGATTGCCACCGGTGGCGCTGAAGGTCACGGAGGTATCCACGACCGTGGTAACCGTGGAGGGGCTGATCTTCAATTCCCCTTTTAAGCCCAGTTCTGTAAAAAATGAGAAGTCCTTGCAGCCTGACAGTGTGATGGTAAGAGCAACAAAAGCAAGAATCAGTGCCGAAAAGGTTTTCTGTTTCATATTCCTGTTCATCGAGATTCTTCTCCTCTCGTTACAGTCGTATCGTGGTGGACACGGCGGGGCTGAAGCCCATGATCGGTTTGGGCCGTTCCCAATACACGTCGTAGCCCGCTTCGACCAGAAGCGCAAAGGTTCTGCCGATGGGCAGGCGCACACCCAGCGTTCCGCGCCCGAAAAACGTGAGCCCCAGGAGCGGCTCCTCCGTCGATACGTTCATCATCATCAGGGCCGGCCCGGAGGCGATCCCGAATACGACGCCCGGATACCGCTCACTGCCGATCTCATAGCGCAGGGAGACACCCATCGGAATCAGGAACGTCTGGGCACTGCTCAGCTCTCCGCTGGCTGTGAAGGTGTTCACACCCCCGTACAGTCCCAGGCCGAAGCGGCTGATTTCGCCCCGGAACAGGTAGCTCAGGTTTAGGACCGGCATGATGCCCAGCTTGAAATACTCGCTCGCAACCCCGGTCGCCACGAAGGGCGCGCACCCCAGGCCGATATCGAAGTGCCGTTGTCTTTCCTGTGGGGATTCCGCACCGGGTGAATCGGGTACGGGCTCGGGCGTTTCGGGGGAGGTGAGCCCGCCGCCGATGCGGGGTTCATTCATCGAGCCGGAACCCCCCGGGATCTGGCCGGTGTTCCCCCCTGCATTTGGTTTGAACTCGGCATTGCCGGCAACTCCGGAATCCGCAGCCGGTTCGAACATTCTGGGCTCCAGGGTGTCCAGGGAGCTTTCCACCGCGGTGAGGAGCTCGCTCAGAGCTTCCCGGATAATCTTGTCGAGCACCAGGTCTTTGCGACCTCTGCGAATGACCTCCTCGGTTTTATCACCGCTCTGCGGATCGTACCAGGCCATTCGGATTTCCAGCTCATTGCCCTGACTGGCATATTCGGTGAGGAGGATGAAGTCGACTTCCTCGGCGATGGTGCCGTCGAGAAGATCCGCGGGATCTTCAAGGGTTGTCGATTCGGAGGGCAGGGCTGTTGTCTCGATGACCCCCAGCTTCTGCCGCTCCAGACCCCAGCGTACCGTCTGTGTGACCACGCCCTGGAACAAATGTTCCGCCTCGCTGTCCAGCGGGCGGTTCATCGCCAGGATCAGCCCTCTTCGTTCGATTGCCGTCTGGGTGTTCAGAGCGAAGGTGCGCCCCGGGGTGAGCAAGAAGGTGCAAACCCACGCCAGGAGGATCAGAGCTCCGACCCGCCTTACACGATCAGAGGCGGGCTTTGTACACATAAATTCATCCATATGTCCCTCTGTTTCGTGACGTTTTGCTTTTACTTGATTACTGAAACTTGGTGGGTTTACGCCTCTAAATCTATCACACTTGTCGAGGAATCACAGGAAAATTTAAAAAAATCATCGACCGGCGGTCAGGACCGGCGGTCGATGATTCCCGGTCGTGTCTATCTGCGCTACGAGTCAGGCGTAGCTGTGCAGTCCCGCCAGCAGATAGTTGACTCCGAAAAAAGTAAACATCGTGAAAGCGAAGCCGACGATCGCCAGAATTGCCGAGATCTTGCCGCGAAATCTCTTTACAAAACGGGTATGCAGGTAGGCTGTGTAGACAAGCCAGGTGATCAGAGCCCAGGTCTCTTTGGGATCCCAACTCCAGTAGGTTCCCCATGCGGTTTGAGCCCAGACGGCTCCGAATATCAGGGCGCCGGCGGTGAAAATTGGGTAGCCGATTGCTATGGTGGTGTAGGTGAGCCGATCGAGGCTCTTCCTGCGTTCCTCATTCCGGGTTGTCAGATAGTAGATCGCACAGATGAAGGCGACCACGAAGAAGGATTCTCCGATGAAAGACAGGGTAACGTGCAGCACCAGCCAGTAGGACTGAAGTGCCGGAATCGGCGGGACCACGTCATTGGGCGCAATGGGGGAGGAGGCGATGGCCAGCAGGGCGATGGCCACGACCGTAGCGCCGAAGTTGATATAGGGGATGGTCTTCTCTTTTGCCCTCAGCCTGTATACGAACAGCACCAGTGCAATGATGGCGGAGAAAAAAACGAGGGATTCGAAGGTATTGGTCACCGCAACGAAACGAATGCGGATGCTCCTGTCGACGGTGACCCCCAGCAGCAGCACGGATGCGGCCAGAAGGATGAAGTGGCTGATGGGATCGATCTTTCGTTCCCTGCGGAGCAGGTAGATAACCTGAATCCCGGCGGCGACGATCAGCAGTCCGAAAGCGATGGTGGCGATCATATGTCTTTGTCCTTTCTCTTCTGGATGAATGTCAGGGAAAGTCCCGCGGCCACGATGATCAGTGCAACGACAACGGGAATGAAGCCGGGATCCTTTACCGCCTTCAATCCGGTAACCTCCCGACTGCCCAGTTCCGCTACCGTATACTCTCCGATCGTCTCTCCGATTCCGGTCCTGTAGATTGCGGTCCGGGAATGCTCCTCCCACTGCTCGAATACGGCCGTGTTGCCTTCGATGCCTCGAAAGATAACCACTGCTCCCTCCAGCTCGAAGCCCTGCCCGTTGCTGATCGGTATGCTGTCCCCCTCCTGGTCGCGCAGCAGCGCCCGGTCCTCCCTGGCGAAGGAGGTCTGATAGATTCGCACTCCCCCTATCCTCAGCGGCTTGTTCACCTCGATCGGAAACGATGGGATGAGCAGTTCGCCGTTGCGGCGCACCTCCACCGTGGAGATCCAGTCCTTGGGCCGGCCGTTTTCATACTCCTCGTATTCGTAGTCGATGAGCCGCAGCAGGTATTGTCCCTTCAGCCGGATCTCGTCTCCCTCCCCCATGTAGACCAGGCTTTCGGCTCGGCCGAATACGGTGAACATCGCTCCGATGATCAGCAGGAGCAGGCCGATGTGGATCAGATCGGGACCGTGCCGCCGTCTGGCTTTTCGGCGTTCCCGGTTAACAAACCGGTCGACGGCGCAAACCGAGAGGTTGATGAAGAAAAGACCTACGGGAATGAGGAATAGTATCGAGCGAAAGAAATCGTCGAAATCGAGGGTCAAAAGGAACTGTGCCCAGAAAGCGCCGTAGGAGTGGAAGTAGAAGGCCGCATCCCTTCCCTGCGGAATCAAGGTGCTGAGAATGGAGAGGACCGCGATAATCAGGATCAGAACCACGGCCAGACGGATCGATCGAAAGAATTTATACAGAGCGAGCACGGCTTTTATCTCCTCCCGGGGTCATCGCAGCGGATACCTGCTTTCCGGCAGCACCCGCGCCGGCGGATAGACAGGCTTCGCGAAAGTTATTGACCCCGGTGAAAAACTCCCGCATCAGAATGACAAGAAAGTAATACCCTTTGCGAGTAAGTTCAAGAACCTTTGGAGAACCGGGACGCTTGTATACAGCTCCGCTTATTCGGAAAAACAACAGTTCCTTCCACAGCTGCCTCTCCGCCGATCCGCCGTACTTGTTCTCCAGTTGCCTCAGATCCAGAATGCCGCCAAACATCTTCATGAGGAAGTCATAGCGCAGCTGTTCCGCCCGGCTGAAGCGCCTTGCGGAGAGAATCGGCAGCTCTCCCCTGCGGAGGGATTCAATGTAGCGGGGGATGGAGAAGGTATTGGCGTAAATCCTTCCCTGCAGGTAGCCGAAGGAACCGGAGCCGAGCCCGGCATACTCCTCGCTTCCCACGATGTACTCGTCGATGAGGTGATGGCTGTCTGCCGGCATAGGGATCGGCCGGCGGGGAGGGACTGCATCCCGCCTTGCCGAGCCGGCCGGTTCTCTGCGGGAGAAGCACCAGGCCGAGGAAGGACGATAACCGGCGGAGAGCTCTTTCCAGATCCTGCTGTAGAAGCGTTTCTCCCGGGAAAAACGGATGGTTCCGAGCTTTGCCAATTCCCCCCGCACCTTTCCGGCCGCCATCAGCGGGTAGAAGGTTACCTGGTCAACGTCCAAACCTTTGAGAACCTCCAAGTCCCGAGCCAGCATCTGTTCATCCTGCATCGGAAAGTTGAAGATCATATCCACGTTCAAGGTGTCGAAGATCCCCCGGGCGGATCGGAGCCGCCGCTGGATCTGTTCGCCCGAACCATACCGCCGGTATCTGCCTATCGCCTTGAGGATAGGATCCTGGAAGGACTGAACCCCGACGGACAGGCGGTTGACCCCAAGATCCTTGAGCAGGCTGAGCATGTCGGGATTCAGGTGGTTCGGATTCGTCTCCGCGGAGATCTGGCCGACCCGCCACAGTTTCGAGGCAAGCTTCAGCAGGGAGCCGAGGTTGTCCGGAAGAATCGTGGGTGTACCGCCCCCCACGTAGATCGAATCGAAAACGTAGCCCCGCCCGTGGTAGATCCTCAACTCCTGCTCGAGGGCACGAAAGTAATCCCGGGCCAGGGGACGATCCAGGGGGATTCGGTTGAAGGAACAGTAAGGGCAGAGCTGTTCACAGAAAGGAATGTGCAGATAGAGCAGGTAGGTTTTACCAGGTTGCGGAGGCGGCGGTTCCAGCTCGGAGGACGGACGATTCGCGGAGAAAGTGAGAATCGAGTTGCTCCGCCGGCGCATCAAATGGGTAAGAATCGTTTCTCCGATCATTATTTCCCGCCTCAAGTCCGCAGGGATACTTGATTGAATTTTATTTATATAGTAATATCTTTATCTATAGAAGCCCATATATTTGACTTTCGGAATATATTTGCTGCCGGGCTGAAATCAATCACAACTCTACTATATTGGAGGATTTTACATGAGAGCTGCAACCGCGGTCCAGGTCCAAACACTGGAACTTCTTATGCCGGGCAGGGTGAACGTCTCCCGGAGGGAACGGAGCATGTACAGCCACGACGTCGGATCACTCCCGAGTCTGATCAAACCCTTTCTGGGAAACACCATGCCCGCCGGGGTGGTCCAACCGGTCTCCGAGGAGGAAGTTGTCGGCCTGGTCCGGTGGGCGGCCGAGCAGAAGGTGCCTTTGGTTCCGCGGGGAAAATCCACCTCCGGCTACGGAGGGGTTCTGCCCGTACAGGGCGGGTTGGTCGTGGATTTCGTGAGGATGAGCGGGATCTTGTCAATGGAGGGGGAGGAGGTCACGGTTCGGCCGGGGATCTCCTGGAAGAAGCTCGACGAGTACCTCAAAAAGCACGGGCTTACCCTGCGGTTGTACCCCTCCTCGTATCCCTCCTCCACGGTGGGTGGCTGGTTGGCCCAGGGTGGTGCCGGTTTCGGCTCCTGGAAGTACGGCTGGATTCCCGAGAATGTCGTGTCCGCACGGGTTGTGCTGGGAAACGGCACGGTCAGGGAGGTATCCGGAGAGGAACTCTCTCTGATCGCCGAGGCCGAAGGCATAACCGGGCTGATCACCCAGGTGACCCTCAAGACCATGCCGGCTCTGGAGCTGGCCGTAAGCCTGGCCGCCTTCGACACGGCCCGGGACATGGCCCGTTTTTTTGCTTCTCTGGAGGAGATGGATATCTGGTCCATATCCTTCGTGAATCCGGATATGGTACGCCTGTCCAATCAGGCACCGCTTCGCACCCATCACGACCATCCGGCGGAGGAGAGGGTGATCTTCCCCGAAAAGTACCTGGTCCTGCTTGCCTACGGCAAGGAAGCCTCCGCGGACGGTCGCGGCACCGTTTCGGGAGTGATCAGCGAAGTCGTGGAAGGCTCGGGCGGGCGGATGCTCGCCCCGGAACTGGCCGAACATGAATGGGCCGAGCGCTTTCACATCATGAAGGTGAAGCGGTTGGGGCCCTCCGTGGTGCCTGCGGAAGCCGTGCTTCCCCTCAAAAGCCTGGCCGAGGTGCTCGAGGAACTGGAGGCGAAGGTCCGCCAGCCCCTGGCTCTGGAGGGGATGGGTGTTTCCGGGGATGAGATCGTGCTGCTCGGTTTCATACCTCAGGACCAGCGCCGCTTGGGCTACAGCCTGACCTTCCCCCTCTACCTTACGGTTGCCAAGACGGCCAAGCGGTACGGGGGCCGCGCCTATTCGACGGGCCTGTACTTTGCAGGTGAGGCACCCTCGGTTCTGGGCAGAGAGAGGTTGCAGTCCCTCAAGGCTTTCAAAGTGGAAACCGATCCGGCGGGAATCCTCAATCCCGGAAAGGTGGTGAAAAGCAAGCTGTCCGGGATGATCGGTTTGGCCATGCGTTTCGAAAGGCTGCTGCGGCCCTTCGGCAATCTTTCCAAAGTCAAGCTGGAGGAGCGGATCGGCAGAGCTCCGATCAAGGGCATTCCCCCCGAGGTCGTATGGTACGCCTACGCCTGCTCATCCTGCGGGTACTGCGTGGACGAGTGCGATCAGTACTACGGACGCATGTGGGAAAGCCAATCTCCCAGGGGCAAGTGGTTCTTCATCCGGGAGCTGGTCGAGGGCCGGGAGAAGCTGGACCAGGAGGCGGTGAACACCTTCATGGTCTGCACCACCTGCGAGCTGTGCAATGTCATGTGCTCGGAGAAGCTGCCCATAGAGCCCTCCTGGCTCAAGCTGCGGGAGCTGGCCATCGCGAAGAGGAAAAAGATGACGATCCCGCCTTTCGAGATCATGTCCGCCTCCCTGCAGGACAACCTCAACATCTGGGCATACTACAATAAAAACCGCGCCGACTGGATCCCAGAAGACGTGAAGCCCCATGTCCGGGAGAAGGGGGAGACTCTCTACTTCGCCGGCTGCACCGCCTCGTTCGTGGAGAACGACATCGGGCGCTCTTCGGTGCGGCTGCTCAAGGATGCAGGCATCGAGTTTACCCATATGGGGGAGGATGAGTGCTGCTGCGGCCTGCCCATGCTGGTGGCCGGCAAGTGGGAGCAGTTCGCAGAGATTGTAGAGCATAACCTGACCCAGGCGGAGAAGCGGGGCGCCAAGACCGTGATCACCAGCTGCCCCGCATGCTGGCTGTCCTGGTCTCACTTTTACAAAGAATGGGCGGAAAAGCTGGGCCTCAGCTACGACCTGGAAGTACTGCACTACTCAGAGGCCCTGCAGCCCGCCCTTGAAAGCGGAAAACTCAAGTTCAACAAGACGAACAAGAAAGTCACCTGGCACGACTCCTGTCACATCGGCCGTGCCGGTGGTGTGTACGAGCCCCCGCGGGAGCTGATAAAGGCAGTACCGGGGGTGGAGTTTCAGGAGCTGGAGCACAACCGGGAGCACGGCCACTGCTGCGGATCGGTTCTGACCCTGATCTCCGAGCCGGAGGTGGCCCACGACATCGGAGCCATGAAGCTGGAGGAGGTCAGGCAGACCGGCGCCGACGAGGTGCTGGCCCTCTGTCCCTGCTGCGAGTTCCAGCTTCGGGTCAGCGCGGACAAGAGAAACATGGATGTCAAGGTGACAGACCTGGCCAGTTTTTTGGCCAAGGCGCGCGGGTATGATGTCAAGGAGGATCTGGGTCATGTCCTGTCATCCTGGGCGACCTTCGAGGCCATGATCGATCTGATGCTTCCGGAGAACATGGCGCACCTGATGGAGGAGCTGTTTCCCCAGCTGGTGGATGCCATGCCCGCGGGTATGGGCGGGATGATGCGCTTCATTGGAAAGCTGGGGCCTGTGGGGGGAGTGCTGTTGGGAGCGATGAAGACCCTGTTCCCCGTTCTCTTTCCCCTGCTGATGCCGGCTATGATGCCCAAGGTTCTGCCTGATATGCTTCAGGCGGTCGGAAGACGGGTGCCCATGCCGGATTTCATGCGCGAGCAGATGCCCGATTTGATGCCCAGAGCCTTCGACAATCTGCTTCCCCACATGCTGCCCGACGTGGTGCCTCTGATCTCTCAGCCCCTGGTCGACTATCTGCGGGGCAGGTCACCGTCTGAGTCCGGGCGGGGCCAAGGGGCGCCCGGAGCCGGCGAGAAGGAGCGCAAGACGGCGACTGCGGTGGGATAGACCCGGCTTTCTGCTAGAAAAGGCGTCCCGCGGGACGCGCGGGTCCTGCGAGAACGCCCGGCCTCGCGGAGAGCGCAGCCCCGGCTTGTTCGAATCACAGAGCAGGCCGGGGCTTTTTAGTTTCGAAGCAGCTGCTCGTACTGTTCGGCGCTTCCGGTTTCCAGAATTTCTTCGATCAAAGCCCGGGCTCTGCCGTTGATGCCGGGAAGCGGACTACCCCTGCGCAGCTGATCCCGGATCGGCTTCCCCAGCCCGGCAACGGCCCGGGCGGCGGAGCCGTAGGCCGACGCTTTGCCCCGCAGATGAAACAGATAGTCCATCTGATCCAGCATCACGACGACTCTGTCCTTTTCATCCAGTAGATCCCCGAACAGCTCCGGCGGCATGCGCAGGGGTAAGTTGTGTTTGCGGGCGACCCGCCGGAATCGCTCGTTCAGACGGCGGTAGTACTCGCCCGTGGCCCGACCCCAGCGATCTCCCCTGTAGATCTTCCTGTATTCGCCCAAGAATTGGGGGTGATGCCGGGCCAGGTGCCTGAGAAAGTAGCTGGCTTGGCGTCCTTCCTTGAGGGTCATGCCTCCGAAGATCAGGTAGTCCACCCCCGCATCCGCGGCAGCTTGCAGAGCCTCTTCGATCAGCTCCTCCGTGTCGGTGACAAAGGGGATGACCGGCAGGAGAAACAGGCCGCAGGGAATGCCGCGGGCCTTGAAACATTTCAGGGTTTCCAGCCTTTCTGCGGGGGAGGGCACCCCGGGTTCGTAGATCCTGCTGATCCGCTCCTCTACGGAGGATATACTGCAGCAGACCAGGGCCCGGCTCTGCCGGTTGATTCGCTCCAGCAGATCCAGGTCCCGGCGGACGAGGGTCGATTTCGTCAGAATCTGCACGGGGTAGCCGAACTCGGCCATCAACTCCAGGGCCTGGCGGCTGAGGTTGTAGGTTTCCTCCAGGCTTTGATAGCTGTCCCCCACGCCGCCCCCCAGAAAGAAGTATCCCCCCTTGAGGGGTTTTCGTCGACGCGCGGGATCCAGTTCCCGTCTCAGGATTTGCGGTGCATTGAGCTTGACGCACACATCCTGCCCGAACTCCCCCTCCACGTAGTAGCCCTCGGCCCTTCCGTCGCAGTAGGTGCAGTTGTGAAGGCAGCCACGGTACAGGTTCATGCCGTAGCGGGACACGAACCAGGAATCGATGTACTTGCGTTTGATCAGGATGGATTTGGCCTGGATCTCCCGAACACTCAAATCAATGATCCTTTCCAGCGCAACAGCCGGCCCTTGTACCGGCACCCGCCGGTGACCGCCAGAACCGGGTCATCAGCTTCAAGTTTCCGCCGTGGAACCCTTCGGAGCGGGGGTTCGCTGCGCGAATGTGGAGACCGTGAAGATGATGATCCCCAGCCAGATCAGGCCGAAACTGATCAGGTGTGTCAGGGTGAAACTCTCCCCGTAGAGGAAAACACCCATGAGCAGCTGACAGGTGGGTGCCAGGTACTGGAGGAATCCGACCAGGGACAGGGGGATGCGGCGGGCGCCGTTGGCGAACCAAATGATGGGTATGGCCGTAACCACGCCGGCGCCGATGAGAAGCAGGTGGGTCGGGGCATCGGCGCTGCCGAAAGCGCTGTTTCCTCGGATCGCCTCGAAGAGGAGGTAGCTGATCACGATCGGG
>Ga0180438_10008721_pt1 | contig 12830 bp, 13 predicted proteins | sample SS_ome_12_FD_132455 | JGI IMG/M metagenome (GOLD analysis project Ga0180438, IMG submission 132455) | Hypersaline lake sediment archaeal communities from the Salton Sea, California, USA - SS_3_D_2 metaG | ecosystem: Environmental > Aquatic > Non-marine Saline and Alkaline > Hypersaline >...
AGCGATGCATTTGCATTCCGTGTCACCAAGACTCTCCCTCAACGCCGGTTCCTTGCTCCTACGACCTTAGGCTACATTTCTCGACATAAAGAAATAGACTATGGAACCTATGTGCGTTATCGAGGCAAGTTGCTTAAGAGATGAATGACAGCGCTTAACATACCTCTCGATCACAAGCATAAGGAGTTTGGGTACCACCTTGTTGCAGTGCAAGCATAGGGTAAGGAGTATGCGAGACGTCAGTATTATCGGGATTGGCCAGACGAAAGTAGGTGAGCACTGGGACATTAGCCTACGGCACCTGGCGCTGGAGGCGCTTCAGGCCGCGATGGCCGACGCCGGAGTGGCACAGGCTGATACGCTCTACGTGGGTAACATGCTGTCGGGTGAATTGAACGGGCAGGAACACCTGGGCGCGTTGATCGCCGATTTCGCAGGGTTGCGAGGAATCGAGGCGATGAAAGTAGAAGCCGCATGTGCTTCAGGGGCAGCCGCACTTAGATTGGGGTATATATGTGTGGCCAGCGGTGCAGCTCAGATCGCGATTGTGCTGGGGATAGAGAAGATGACTGATGCATGGGGCTCGGATGTCACTGGTGCTCTAGCCCTGGCGGCCGACGGTGACTACGAAGTAGCACAGGGGCTGTCTTTTGTTGCCATTAACGCGCTACTCATGCGCCGCTATATGCACGAGTATGCTGTGAAACATATGGATTTTGCTCCTTTCTCCATCAATGCTCATGAGAATGCGATGACTAATCCCTATGCCCGCTTTCATATGAAAATCACCAGTGAGCGCTTTGAGCGTGCACGAATGATCGTCGATCCTATCAACTTGCTGGACTCCTCACCAATAGGAGATGGGGCAGCTGCAGCGGTACTGGTACCGGCCGAAGCGGCGCGCGCGTTTTCGGGTGTCCCAGTGCGCATCGTCGCCTCTGCCGTGGGCACCGATACACTAGCTGTGCACGACCGGCGCGATCCGCTGGCGCTGGACGGAGCTGCCCTCTCGGCGCGTCGCGCGTACGAGCAGGCCGGCGTAGGGTCGGAGGACATTGACCTGTTCGAATTACACGACGCCTTCAGCATAATGGCAGTGCTAAGCCTGGAGGCGGCCGGGTTTGCGGACAGGGGCCAGGGACTGCGACTGGCTATGGAGGGAGAGATTGGGATCAAGGGGCGCGTCCCTATCTCCACGATGGGAGGCCTCAAGGCGCGGGGGCACCCCGTCGGAGCCACCGGTGTCTATCAGATCGTCGAGGTCGTGCAGCAATTGCGCGGCCTGGCCGGCCATAACCAGGTGGAGAATGCGCGGCTGGGCATGGCCCAGAACATTGGTGGCAGTGGGGCCACTGTAGTTACCCACATTTTGGAAGCCCCTGAGTAAAAATACTTCAAGATTTGGATAAAGACCTGTGTGAAAGGAGTAGTTAAAGATGCCCACACCTTTATACTGGCAATCTAAGGCCAATCGGTACAATCTAGTCGGTGAAATTTGTGATCGCTGTGGCACGAGATTATTCCCTCCACGTGATGTCTGTCCTGAATGTGAGGCTCCTGCCAAGACACCGTTCGTATTCAGCGGCCGTGGAAAGGTCTACTCTTATGCTATAACCTATAATGCTCCCATAGCCTTTGAGGAATATATTCCCTATGTTGTGGCTTTAGTAAAGCTGGAAGAGGGACCATTGATTTCGGCACAGCTAACCGATGTGGAGCCAGAGAATCTGCAAATTGGCCTCCCAGTGGAGATGGTAACACGCAAGCTACAAGAAAGTGGGGATGCTGGGGTCATTATGTATGGATATAAATTCCGGCCCTCCTTGCACAGACAGGTCTCCCCTGGCTAATCCATTGAGACAAGTTGTGAGGTCCTTTGCCTTTTACATCAGGGCAATCGTACTTGGTCAGAGTGCTCAGACTCGATCTATCAATCCAGAGGGAGCACAATGGACCAACAGACACGGCGAAACCACTGACGTCCTCCAAACGCGATTACCCTGCCTGGGACGTTGAGACACATTGACTCTCCACACTCTCCTTGGATGAGAGCAGTAGATTGCGCCGAGCGCTTGTAGGTCCATCAGGCCGCAGAGCTATCACTCGAAATAGTCTCAGTATGGACAACCCCTATACTCCCTTCTATCCCGCCAGAGAGAATTTCTTTGGTCGTGAAAGCATAATCAATGCATTCTTGGCCCGGCTAAACCCAGCCACGACTGAGTACCGGGAATCCAAACACATGCTTATAGTGGGAGATGGCGGAATAGGGAAAACCTCTTTGCTACTTCAACTCGAAGCCTCCATTCGGGAGTCAGCGACTCTCAAGGGTCATTGTGTTTCCATAGACTGTGGTGACTTTTTGTATGATTTGCCAGGGTTGTTTGCGGAGCTTTATGCGCAGCTCCCCGAAGGGCATATACCACCCTCAACTAAAGCAAAGGATTTCTTCACCCGGATATCTCAGAGTTTGCAGGACGGTGTGGCAATCGGCGTCGGGTTTCCACCCTCTGTGTCCATCGAATTCTCTCCAGGAGGACTTCTAGGTTCCCCTGAGCATCACCGGAGCCTTGTAAGACAGTGTGCGGTCTTGTGCAATTGCATCCTCAGCCTGGTTCCTCAACTGGATAGCCCGTTAGTCATCCTGATCGACCAACTAGGCAAGATCTATGAGGCTTTTGGCGGGTTCTTGTTTACTCGCTTCTTGCTAGAAGTCGTAAAGGGTTCCGCGGGTGACGGTAGGCTACTCGTGGTGGCAGCAATTAGGCCTGAACGTAAGGGGGTACTGGAGCACTGGTTCCAAGAGGAGGTATTTCATCCAGACCGTTTTGCTCGGTTTCCTCTCTACCCGTTGGACATCCCTGCAGCCCGTCAAGTGGTACGAGAGCCACCAGCCAGAGAGGGGATCACCTTTAGCAAGCCATTGACTGGTGCAATACTCACTAGAGCAGGAAGACACCCGTACTTTTTGCAACTGGCCTGTTTCAGAATATGGAACTATCTGGCCTCAAACAATAGACTTTGGGAAAACCCTGTTACACTTCGAGAGAACGAGGTTGATGCACTTGTCCAAGAAAGCCATAGAGCGATATTTGCGGATTTTGGGCCTGAAGAGCAGTTTCTTCTCAGATTGCTAGCCTTGGCTTGGCCTATGCTTCTCACAACTATGCAGATCAAAGAGAAAGCAGAAGCTGCGGGGAAGATCCACACCATCGACGTGGATCGTACTCTGCACTTGCTTGTGAGCCATAAGCATCGTCCTGTGAGGTTCAACGATGTTCACAGAGCTTTCTCGATAACCCACGACCTATTTGCAGAGCATATTAGGCAGCACGAATGCAGCGATGAACAGGTGGAATTAGCAGTACTACAGCAATCACTTGACAATGCGCCGCAGTTATATGAAGTGACTGGTGCTACTCTTACCGTGAGAGAACTCAATAAGCTGTGGCAGTATCGGGAAGCACTGCGGCTTGAGCCAAGGACTGTCGTAGTAATCGTGACCAGCGAACTCGAGGCATCGTCTGGCGATCTCCGCTGGACTAGATTCTTGAGGAGCTTTCCATCGTCAGAAATACGCTCCGCAGTAGCTCGGGCACTGAGTCGGTCGGATGACGAGATGGGGCGGTATCTCCTAATGGAACTAGCCAATGATCCAGACCTGGTCACTCGAACAATCTCCCGAAGTGCTCTGGAATGGGATCAGGCTAGGTGGACATGGGATGATGAATGGAACCATGAAGCTTCAGGAATATAGGGGGAAGCTTCCACCGGCTGGTCGGGGAGATATGCGAGAAGTGCGATGCGAGGATCTTTCCCCCTCGCGATGTCTGCCCGGAGTGTGAAGCCCCAGCCAAGACACCGCTTCTGTTCAGCGGGCGCGGCGAGGTCTACTCCTATAGCACCGTCTACGATCCTCCGCGGGGGTTCGAGGAATTCGCCCCTTACACCGTGGCATTGGTGCGCTTAGAGGAGGGTCCGATGATTACCGCACAACTCACAGACGTAGATGCCGACCAGGTGAGCATCGGGATGCCGGTTGAGATGGTGACGCGCAAGGTGCAAGGGGGTGGTGAGGAGGGCGCGATCGTATACGGCTACAAGTTCCGCCCGGCTGTTCAGCCCGCGCCGTGAGTGAGGTGATTCTCGCCCGAACGTGACATTTCTATCGGAAAACAAGCCCACAGCTCCGCCCATCTGCCATTTGACGCTGGGCAAGGCAGACAAGGGGGGGCTGTGGGCAGTTTGTGTCTATGCGCTGGTCTTGACACTCTCTAGTGGCGTGGTACAATCCCTCCGGCATCTGCCAGGAAGGCACTTTAGGATTTCGCGTGGTCAGGGTGTTGGATTCCCCAACAAGTTGGGGGCGTGGCGCGAAGAACCCAAACGAGTTCGGGACTCCGATACGTCATCCACGCAGACTTCCAAAGACCTGCCAGGAACTATATCGAGCAACTCAAGGAGTAAACTGTTGAGCGAGCCTCACTACGACACGATCAGTCCCCATGGGGGTGTGCTGGTGGACCGCGTCATGCGCGGCGAGGTACGGGAAGCCGTGCGGGAGCGAGCCGAACAGATGGTCAAGGTCCCATTGGATCAGATGGGCCTCTCGGACCTGGAACTCGTCGCCACCGGCGCGCTAAGTCCTCTTACCGGCTTTATGCGCAAGGTTGACTACGACCGTTGCGTCGAGGAGATGCGGCTAGCCAACGGCCTGCTTTGGTCTATTCCCATCACCCTGGCCGTGGAGCAAGATCTCGCCGACCGCATCAAGGAAGGACAAGAAGTGACTCTCTGTGAGGAAGGGCGTGTCCTGGCAGTGATGGAGGTGGCGGAGAAGTACCCCAACAGCCAAGAGGTCAAGGAGCGGGAGGCCCGCGAGGTCTACCGAACCACCGAGGAGGATCATCCCGGCGTGGCGCGCCTCTACGGGCGAGGTGAGGTACTCCTGGGCGGCGACGTCTGGTTGGTGGACTGGCCCACTGCTGTCAAGACCGAGTTCCCCGAATTGCGCCATACCCCGGCTGAGACCCGGCGTATGTTCGCGCGGCGGGGTTGGCGGAGCGTCGTCGGCTTCCAGACCCGTAACCCCATCCATCGCGCCCACGAATACATCCAAAAGACAGCCTTAGAGATCGTGGATGGTCTGTTCCTCCACCCACTGGTTGGGGAGACCAAGGAGGACGACATCCCCACCGAGGTGCGCATCGCTTCTTACCAGGCCATCCTGCGCGATTACTACCCTGCCGAGCGGGTGCTCCTAGGGGTATTCCCGGCCGCCATGCGTTACGCTGGCCCTCGCGAGGCCATCTTCCACGCCATTGCCCGCAAGAACTATGGCTGCACCCACTTTATCGTGGGACGGGATCACGCTGGTGTGGGCAAGTACTATGGGACTTACGATGCCCAGAACATCTTTGACGAGTTCCCGCCGGGGGACATTGGCATTGTCCTGTTCAGATTCGAGCACGCCTTCTTTTGCAAAAAATGTGGCGCGATCGTCTCCGCCAAGACGTGCCCTCACGGGAAGGACGACTGGGTATTCCTGAGCGGCACCCAAGTGCGCGAGATGCTGGAGCGCGGAGAGATGCTCCCCGAGGAATTCACCCGTCCCGAGGTCGCCCGTGTGCTTTTGGAGGGAGTGCGGCGACATCGTGAGGCAGGTGATGTGTAACATTTGTTCATCCCATATCTGGCCAATTGCCAGGAACCACATCCTATGCTAAGACTATTTAGACGACACAAACAACGCAAGGTCTTTGTCATAGGCCTCGACTGCGCACCACCGCCAGTACTGTTCCACACGAGTGCCGAAGGCAGCCTGGGATTGAAGGACCAACTCCCCAACCTAAGTCGGTTGATCGACGAAGGTATCTATGGACCGCTTTCCAGTTCCATCCCCTGCATCACCGTCCCGGCGTGGGCCTCGATGCTCGCCAGCAAAGACCCTGGTGTTCTGGGCTTCTATGGCTTCCGGAATCGGGCCGACTATTCCTACGACCGGATGACCATCGCTACCGCCAACGCCATTCACGAGAGGCGGACCTGGGACATCCTGAGTGAGGCGGGCAAGAACTCGGTCGTCGTCGGCGTGCCGCAAACCTACCCGATCAAGCCAATCAAGGGCGCGCTGATAAGCAGTTTTCTTACCCCCAGCACCCAGCGCCAGTACACGTATCCCAACGAGCTGCGATACGAGATTGATCGAGTGCTGCACGGCCAGCCCTACGACGTAGATGTGCCCCAGTTTCGCACTGAGGACAAGGGACACCTTCTGCAACAGATCCAAGAGATGACCGAGAAGCGGTTGGCTGTCATCAAGTACCTCCTTCGTGAGAAGCCTTGGGACTTTTTCATGTTCGTAGAAATTGGCCTGGATCGCATCCACCACGGAATGTGGAAATTCTGGGACCCCGACCACTCAAAGTACAAGCCAGGCAACCCCTATGAGAATGCCATCCCCGACTACTATCGCTACCTGGATCGGGAGATTGGCGAGATCCTGGGGATGCTAGACGATGATACAGTGGTGCTGGTCGTATCCGATCACGGGGCCAAGGGAATGGAAGGAGGCTTTGTCGTCAACGAATGGCTTCGCCGGGAGGGCTGGCTAGCGCTGAAGGAGGAACCTCGATACGAGGGGATAGTCCCATTCGAGAAGGTGGAGATAGACTGGCAAAAGACTACCGCGTGGGGATCCGGTGGTTATTACGCGCGCATCTTTCTGAACGTGGAAGGGCGCGAACCCCAGGGCAAGATTCCTGCCCGCGACTATGATAAGGTGCGGGATGAACTCGCCAGGAAAATCGAGGCTATACCTGACCACACAGGAAAGCCAATGGGCTCAGTGGTATTTAATCCGCACGAGCTGTACCGCGAGGTGCGGAATGTAGCTCCTGATCTGATGGTCTACTTTGGCAACTTGCGCTGGCGATCGATAGGCTCTTTTGGATTGCCCGACATATACACCTTCGAGAATGACCTCGGGCCAGACGATGCCAACCACGACCAGAATGGCATATTCATCCTTTGGGATCCGCGCCATGACCACGGCGGTCGGCATGTGGAAGGTCTGCAACTGATGGATGTGGCCCCCACGGTGCTGGACCTGATGAGAGTGCCCATACCATCCGACATGCAGGGGAAGATCGTACAGCGGTAGAAAACAGGGATGAATTCTAGTGAGACAAAAGGGGGTGGGAGAAACCCCCTTTTGCTATTGATATGGGTGGTCACGGCTGCCGTGCTGGCGGCAGTGGCCTACTTTGCTGGCGCAGGGCTGGCAAAGCGGTGGATGGCACCATCTATGGCACTCCCCCTTCCCGTTGAAACACAGCCACCGCCGCAAGCCCCAACGCGCGTCGCTGCCGTCTGGCTTACGCCTGGCATCCCTGCAGAGGGCACATTGGACCAGGGCAGCGCAGATGAATGGCGGTTTCGGGGTAATGCCGGACAGTCCGTCACTATCGAGATGTGGCTTCACCCTGGATCCGGCTCCAGTGTAGAGGCTGAACTGGCCGTCCATCTAGTTGCTCCTGATGGGACCGTGCTGGCGAGCGAACCGGGTTCTGTTTTTCTCCCCCCGTATCTGACTTGGTCACAACTGCAGACTGACGATTTATATTACGTACAGGTTGCGCCAACTTCCGGTGCGCCGGGCCGATACTCCCTCTTACTTACCCTCTCGGAGGCACGCGTACCCAGCACTCCTATCGCATCTCTGCCTGAGAAGCCGACGGCAGTGCCCCCAACTGCCCCTGTCATCGCTGTCACGCCAGGAATGTTCCAGTGGCCCACCACGCGGCGCGCAATCTCTGGCTGGACGTTTCACGATCCCGGTAACCCTGGACACATTGGCCTTGACATTGCAGCCGAGATGTGGGATCCTATCGTCGCGGTGGCGGACGGTATAGTGATCTTCGCTGAGTGGGGAGGTGGCTACGGCAACCTGGTTATCGTGGAACACGCAGACGGCTGGCGCACCTACTACGCACACTTCTCGGAAATCGTGGTCGAGGTCGGGCAGGAAGTACGGCAGGGAGAACTCCTAGGTGGTGCAGGCACCACTGGTTATTCGACCGGCCCGCACTTACACTTCGAAATACGCTATCAGGGCCGCCCGGTAGACCCCCACATCTATCTTCCGTAGAGGTAATCCTCGTGGATCAAGGGAAATGCGACTCCCATGGCTCGCCTGGAGGCCGGCCTCAGGAGAGAGAGGACACAGGCCACTACTCTCCCGACAGCATCGCGACCGCAGCTTTGATCCTGTCTCGATCCGGCATACCCGTGTGCGTGAACACCACCTCACCCGCGCCATCCAGCAACACAAACGTGGGCACGCCTCGCGCGCCGTAACGCATCGCTAGCTCCCCGCCCACGTCGTCCATCACGCTCAACCGCAATACCTGCGCCTTGCCATCCAGCTCCTGTTCGAGCCCATCCACGACGGGTTTTGCCATCAGGCACGGCGCTCAGGTGTTTGAATAGAACTCTACCAACGTTGGCCTACTGCCGGTCACCTGGGCGTCAAACGCAGCCACCGAAACCAACTCGTCGCCCGGTGTGCGCAGAAACAGATACCCCCCCACCATCACGGTGATTATGAAAATCACCGACCAGTTCTCTCGCCAAAAAAGCTTCAACTCTCGCTCCTCATCATCCGGCTGTGGCTTCGATCACGCGTACAATCCCCAGCATATGTTGCTTCACCCGCTGTATCCGAAACCCTGCCTGCACCACACTCCGGACCGTCTCTCGGTTCAGATGGCACTCGCGGCTGCAGGTGTGCCATAACGGATGGAGAAGGTCCGTCAGCCAGGCTCCCAGGCCATTACCTCGCGTGTGCTCTAGCAGCACTAACCGTCCCCAGGGGCGCAACACCCGCCGCGCCTCGGACAACCCTCGCGTCGGGTCAGCGACAGAGCAGAAAACCAGCGAGCCTGTCACTGCGTCAAAACTGGCGTCAGCGAAGGGAATGCGCTGAACATTCGCTTGAACCAACACCACGTGATTCTGCGTCCACCGACGAGCCGCCCAATCAAGCATCTCATCGCTGGCGTCGCAGCCTATCACGCGAGCATCCGACCTGTAGAGCGGCAGGTTGACGCCCGTACCAACCCCAAACTCCAGCACGTCACCTTGGATGGAGGGAAATAGCCGCCGCCGCAGCCGTCGAAAGATCAACCACTCGAGCGGACGCATACCTCGATCATAGATGGAGGAGACGTCATCGAAGACACTCATTGTTCATACAGCGACCGCAACACTGCCAGGTTCTCCCTATCCTCTTGCAGGTCGTCACCCTTGGGTGTCTCCAGCAAACCCGGTAGCTCTGCCAAGCGTGGGTCGTTCAGCACATGACGGAACCCCTCCAGGCCAATACGCCCTCTGCCGATGTGCTCATGCCGGTCCTTACGGCTGCCCAGGTCCCCCTTGCAGTCGTTCAGATGGATCGCCCTGAGCCACTCCAGGCCAACGATCTGGTCGAACGCCTCCACGGTAGCGGCATAGCCCTCCGGCGTGCGCAGCTCATAGCCGGCGGCGAAGACGTGGCACGTATCGAGACAGACCCCTAAGCGCTCGCTCTCCAGCGTATGCGCCATGAGCCAGGCCAGATGCTCGAAGCTATGGCCCAAGCTGGTGCCCTGGCCAGCAGTGGTCTCCAAGAGAATCTGGACACGGAAGCCCTGCGTGGCGGTGTGCACCTCTCCCAGTGCATGTGCTACCCGTTCCAGCCCTGCCTGCTCCCCCGCACCCACGTGCGAGCCTGGGTGGAGCACCAAATAGGGCACCCCCAACGCCTCGCACCGCTCCAACTCAACGATGAGCGTGTCGCGGGATTTCGTCCAGAGTTCTTCGTCGGGCGTGCCTAGGTTCAGGAGATAGGAAGCGTGGCCTACCACTGGCCGGATGCCCGACTCATCGGCCCTTGCCTTGAAGCGCGCTATGTCCTCGTCGGTGAGCGGCTTCACCGCCCAGGCGCGGTTGGGTTTGACGAAAATCTGCACCGCTTCGCAGCCCACCGATTCAGCACGATCAAACGCCTTGTACAGCCCGCCCGCGATAGATTCGTGTGCGCCAAGTATCAAGTCATTCCTCCGGTACCCAGCCTGTCGGGTATCGCCGCGCCAGATCCACGTATGTCTCCTTGAAAACTGTACCCTTGGCTCATAACCCTCTCAATTTCGTTCTGCCATCCGTCCTTGTCATTCATCCGGTTGGTGAGGGATGACGCAGATGAAGCGCAACGCGCCTGCCCCAATATTCCGGTAACCGTGGGGCTCGTCGGGCGGGATGTACAGGGCAATCCCCGGCCGCATGGAAATCTCCCCTTGCGGTCCCTCCGCTACGCCCTCGCCCTCCAGCACAAAGATTTCGTGCTCAAAAGGGTGTTGATGCGTATCAAAGACAGCCCCTGGTTGGAACTCGATCACCCGCATAGCAAAGTTGGGTGCTCCCTCTGGCCTCCCGAGCACCCAGCGGATAGTTTTCCCCTCGCCAACGGGTTCTTCGGATACCTCTCTGTAGTCTCTGCTTAGCACACTCACCTCCTAGACATTAAGTCGTATTATCGATCAGGTTTCGGGTTCCAGGTGCATCTGTTGGTGAAAACTGAAATCCCGCAACCCAAGATACCACTAGAACTGACTTTTCTCTACCGACACGATGGCCTCGACCTTGCACACCTTCCGCGCCGCGCACTTGCGACATGCCTGGCACCGGCTGTCGTCCACGCGGGGAATCTTGGGTGGAAGTGGATGATCGAGCATACGCCTGATTGTCCCTGTCCGCATCAACTGCACGAGCAAGGCATCACTTGAACCCACAGGAACGTGTTCGTGATGGCCGCTCTAATCACAGGTTCCGCCCAGGGCCACTACCTTTTCCACCTTGGACTGGGGATACTCACCCAGGAACTTTTCCGCCTCCATCGCCGCGATCGCGCCGGTGCCAGCAGCGACCACGATTTGGCGATAGAGAGGGTCCTGCACATCACCCGCCACAAAAACCCCTGGTATATTGGTGTGTTGACGGTGATTTGAGACGATATACCCCCACTCGTCCAGTTCTAATTGGCCAGCGAACACCTCTGTTTTCGGTTCCATACCGATGTAGACGAACACGCCGTCGGTCTCAATAACCGAGACATCCCCGGTTTTTATGTTGCGCACTCGCACACCCGTCACCGTCTGACCCCCCAGAATCTCTTCCACGACGGTATCCCATATGAACCGAATCTTTGGATTCGCAAAAGCCTGCTCCTGATAAATCTTGGTCGCCCGCAGCTCATTGCGTCGGTGGACGATGACCACCTCGCTGGCAAATCTGGTGAGAAAGATCCCTTCAGCAACGGCACTATCGCCCCCGCCGATCACTACGACCTTCTTGTCCCCATAGAAGAATCCGTCACAGGTAGCACAGGCAGAGACGCCTCTCCCATAGAATTCGTCCTCACCGGGCACTCCCATACGGCGCGGATTTGCCCCAGTAGCGACGATCACCGTCCTAGCCCGGTAAGTCGCCCCATACGTACGAAGGGTGAAGGGCATCTTGGAGAAATCTGCCTCCGTCACGTCATCCAGCACAACCCGAGTATCGAAGCGTTCAGCCTGACTACGAAAGCGCTGTGCCAACTCCGGCCCATCTATTCCCTCCGGGAAGCCCGGATAGTTCTCGACGATGTCGGTATTGGCTGGCTGTCCACCAGGAATGGATCCAGCCAACACCAGGGTCTCGAGACGGGCGCGCCCAGCGTAGATAGCAGCGGTCAGACCAGCCGGCCCTCCGCCGACAATGACTAGATCGTAGACGAGATCTTCCTGCTTCTCATCCAGACCTGGCTGTGCTTGTTGTTGGGGTTGTGTCAGTTTGAAGTCGAACATAGCGTGACACCTCAATGAGATTTGCTATAAAAACCCAGGCATCTCTAGTAGGGAATGTGCAATGTTGGCAAAGAGGACTGCGCTTACTCCGGTGCGCCTTCCAGTGCCTCCTGCAGTTTGTCCAACACCATCGGCTCCGGCGCGGCCCCCTCAATGTGCGCTGTATCGTTGATCACCGTGCGCGGCACACCCATCACCTGGTACTTGATCGAAAGATGGGGAAACTCTGTCGCCTCCACCATATCCGCCCGCACCATAGGACTGGCGATGGCCATGTGGTGAGCAAGCACCACAGCCTGTGGGCAGTACGGGCAGGTGGGGGTGACAAAGACCTGCATGTGTACCGGCCCCGTCAACTCTGCTAACGCCTGTATCCCCTCTTCGCTCAGGTCCGGCTCTCCTGCCGCCACCGCCTGGATGGCATGGATCAATGATGTGAACTCGTAACCGGCCGGGATGCCATAGAAGCGCACGCCATAATCCTGAGCGCCGATGACGGCTATGGCCGGAATCTTGTCTACCCCCAGCTCCTTGGCTTTTTCCTCATCGGTAACAAAGTTGTAGATCTCAGCCGTCAGTTGATCAGAGAGCTGAGCGACTTCCTCGACCAGCCGCCGGGTCTCGGCACAATATTCGCACTCAAAGGTCTGAGTGAACATCACCAGCCGGACTGGTCCCTCTAGATCAGCCAACTGCTCCTTTACCTGTTCTACGATCTCATCATTCAATAGGGGCATTCTTCTCTCCTTTGTCCGTATTCTGTTTGCAGTTTGCAGCTCACTCCTATGCTAGTCTCGATAGGGCCACTGCCAATGCCTCGGCAATCTCTTCGGGCGAGCTGTCGGATACCATACATTCGGTAGCGTAGGCTCGCACCAGCGTCACGGTCGCCTGATGCGCGGCGGAACGGACGGCGGATAACTGCTGTAAAATCTCGCGGCAGTC